>Ga0265295_1000744_pt1 | contig 62720 bp, 57 predicted proteins | sample Munlansysbiofilm_FD_192503 | JGI IMG/M metagenome (GOLD analysis project Ga0265295, IMG submission 192503) | Leachate microbial communities from a municipal landfill in Southern Ontario, Canada - Methane capture system biofilm | ecosystem: Engineered > Solid waste > Landfill > Unclassified ... | reverse complement strand
CCTCCTGGAGCAGGCTGTCGTCAACGATGTTGATCATCTCAACTCCCGGTAATTTCTCTGCAAAGAGCTTTTTCAGATCTTCGACCGAATACAAAAAAGTATGTATTATGGCAACTTTTTTTTTCATAAACCGTAAATCCTCCTTTTGAATACCTTGAGATCATGCCCTGGCAATATTGTTGCATCTGTCTTTTTAATAATTGCCAATGAAGTAAACCAAGCAAGAAGATCAACATGAATCCCATTAGGAATCGATTCTTCAATGTTTTCGAATAACGGAAAACTATCGCTAGCAATCAAGTAACGCCCTTCAACTGTATCAACTAAAACTCCTTGAAGACCTGGAGTATGTCCTGGGAGAAGTAAGATCTTAATACCATCAAAAAGTTCTTCATTCCCATCGAGAACGTTAAAACGCCCTAAAAATGGCGCCCAATAGGGTGAAGAATTAATAATGCCCACCTCGTAAGTGATCCTATGTAATGGAAGAGGATTCACCGCATACTCAAGCTCGCGCTTTTGTACATATAGCTGTGCCTGGGGAAATAATTCTAGATTGTAAGCATGATCCCAATGAAGGTGGGTAAGGATGATAGTGTCAATATCTATAGGGTCTAAACCGAAATGAGCTAACTCCTTCAAAAGCCCACCATTTCCTAAGTCCATATTCAAATCATGCTTGTTACCTTGGGCTTCCTGCAAAGGAGGTCCCGAATCAATCAAGATATTTCTTCCCTCACCCCTTACTAACCAAGCAATAATTGCTACATCAATTTTTTCTCCATAATTACGGTCATAAGTAAATCGCGATTTCTCAAAACTTTTAAACTCACCAACTCTCAATGGTGTGATGGTATAAGGCATAAAAAACTCCTACGTATACATTGCCAATTATTGGCAATGTTCTTTAATATATAATATTTAGATCAATACAATGCGAATGAGATATCACGCCCTTGAGATCATATACACCTAATGAATCATCATACTATTCCTAAATAAACATCTTTAACCCGTTTGTCATGTAACAAGCTTTTAGCTGAACCTTCTAGGACAATTTGACCTACATCAAGCACATAACCTCTATCCGATATTTCTAGCGACCTATCTACATTTTGCTCGACCATCAGTACTGAAAGTTTTTGTTCTTTCACTACTCTCTTGATCGTATCAAATAATGTATCAATAACTATCGGGGCCAGACCAAGCGAAGGCTCGTCAAGCATAAGCATCTTGGGTTTGCAAATCAAAGCCTTTGCTAGCGAAAGCATCTGGCGCTCACCACCACTAAGTGTACCGGCCTTCTGGTCTTTACGTTCCTTGAGCTTTGGAAAAACCGTGAACACGTACTCGAATTGTTCAGCAATTTCCTGCTTACTCATTAAATGCCTAAATGTATAGAGATTAACCATCAAATTATCGAATACTGTCATCGGAGCAAAGAGAGACTCCATGCCTGCCCCTAGAACCAGACGGCGTTTAGAAATCTTATGACTTTCCATATTTGAGATGTCTTCTCCATTGAAAAGAATAGTTCCTTCAGAAACTGGAAGCAATCCGGAAATTGTCTTTAGCAATGTTGTTTTGCCAGCTCCATTTGCTCCCACGATTGAGACAAATTCACCCTCTCCTACATTAATTGAGATATTCCGACACACAACTACTTTTTCATAGCCGGAAACGACATTATTCAAGTCAAGCATGTCGGTACTCCTTGCCCAAGTAGGCTTTTACAACTTCAGCGTCATTGCACACTTCGGAAGGATTGCCCTTCGCAATTAATTTGCCAAAGTTGAGCACATAGATATAATCAGCCAAACGCATCATAAATTTCATGTTATGTTCAATAATCAGAAGAGAAAGGCCATTTTCATTTAGTTTTCTTAGATGGATCAAGAGATTCTCCGTTTCAATGGTATTTAAACCAGCGGCAGGTTCATCAAGCATGAGAAGCTTAGGTTTCCCTGCCACTGCCCGCATAATTTCTACTAGCCGCTGTTGCCCTGTAGAAAGATTTCCAGCTAGGACGTTCAGAATAGATCCCAGCCCAAACTCTTCAACCAGTTCTATAGCTTTGGCTCTTACTTCCAGCTCTTCTCGTTTAACAATGGGTAAGCCTAGTATTGCACTTGCTAGATTTGTACGAGTATGGGGATAATAGGCTGCCATAATGTTTTCGAGTACAGACATTTTCTTAAAGAGCTTTTCAATTTGAAATGTACGTGTAATTCCCTCATAGACTAGTTTGTGAGGAGCCATTTTGGTGAGGTCTAAGCGCCCGTCAAAAACAATCTTCCCTTCAGTTACAGGGAGCGTGCAACCCACCATGTTGAATAAAGTTGTCTTCCCTGCTCCATTTGGTCCGATTAGACCAGTTATTTTTTGTTTTTCAGCAATTAAATCGACATGATCTACTGCGGTTAGTCCTCCAAATTTCTTTACAAGACCGGTAATTTCAAGTAATGCCATTTCCACCCTCCTTCACAAACAGCTTGTTCTTCAATCGTTTCGGATATTCAATCAATCCAAACAAGCCTTTAGGTGCGAAAACTAGTACTATACACACCAATACGCCATAGACCAAAATATTGTATCCTGCGAACCCATAGAGTAGTTCAGGTAGTATCGTTACGATTGTTGCTGCCATAACAACACCAATATTACTCCCGATACCCCCCAAAACTACAATCATTAGAATCTGGATCGAGGTATGCATATTGAATACTTCAGGTGTAATAACAGTGTTTAGGTGTGCATAAAAAATACCAGCAATGGCTGAAAACCCTCCACCGAGAACAAACATCATCACCTTATATTTTGAATGCTCAATGCCTATTGCCGAGGCACCAATTTCATTCTCGCGAACACTTCTGATTGCCCGTCCAATTCGAGAATATTCAATGTTTTCACAAACTACATACAAGAAACCGGTAGAAATAACAACGATTTCAAAGAGATTTTGTGCTACAAGAGGACCAAGAACTTCTCGTGTTGGAATATATATTCCATCATGCCCACTGGTCACTGGCAACCAGTTGGTTGCCAAACTTTCAACAATCATTCCAAAAGCAATGGTTGCCATTGCAAGATAATGACCATGGAGTTTGAGAATCGGTTTACCGATAGCATAGGCAACAAGGCAGGTTAAGATTACCGCACTGGGCCAGGCGATCAAGAATGAAACATTCAATTTGATCTCTAGAATTGCAGAGGTATAAGCTCCTAAAGCATAAAAACCAGCTTGTCCAATAGAAATTTGCCCAGTATGGCCAAAAACCAAATTAAGCCCAAGAGCTAAAATGGCATTTATAGCGATCATCTGAATAATTTGACTATAGTAGGGATTTATTCTAGATTTGTTGAAGATTATGAGTAGGATAATCAGTATAAGCAGGGCAATTCTTGATTTCTTATTCATCAGTCTCCTCCCTTTTCAGGCCAAAGCCCAGAAGGTTTCACAATTAGCATCACAAGTAAAATTAAGTAAGAGAAAACCGGGGAGTAAGTAGAAGAGATATAGAAAGAGCTAAAAGATTCCGCCAATCCAATTATCACCCCACCGACAAATCCTGCAAAGGGATTGCCCATACCCCCAAGGATACAAGCTGCAAACCCCTTCACCCCTAGCGCGACACCCATATAGGGAGAAGCGCCCATGATTGGAGAGACAATAAGCCCCCCAATCCCTGATATAGCTGCACTGAGCATAAAGGTAATAGCTATTAATTTACTTGTTTTGAGGCCTGCAAGCTTAGCTGCTTCACGGTTGAACCCAATGGCCTGGATAGCCCTACCCAATGCTGTCTTGTTCAGTAAAAACCAAAAGCAAAATACACAAAAGGCAGTAACAACGATAAGAATAATAGTTTCAGGAAATACCATCACATTTCCGCCAAGTTTAATCGGATCTCCTTCTATGAGGGAGGGAACTCTAAACTGCCTTTTACCCATAAAGATAGAAAACAACTGCTCTAAGACAATACTTACAGCTAATGTCGCGATTATAATGTTGAATAATTCGGCTTTCTTCTTGTGCAAAGGATCCACAATAAGTGTCTTAAGGAGCAAGCCCAATAGCGAAGTTGCTACTATGACGAGCACGACTGCAAGAACCACAGGCATTTGCTTATATTCAAGGAAATAGTATGAAAACATTGCACCCGACATCAATAAACTACCTTGAGCAAAATTTACAATCTTAGTCGAATTGTAAATCAAGGTAAAAGCTAGCGCAATGATACCGTAGATACTCCCTGAAGAGAGACCAGCAATGATTAATAGAGCGATATCATTCATAAGGAGAACCGCCTTCTAATTTGCGGGGTGCGGCACTATCTAAGACCCTACACCCCGTATATTTATCGATTACCTTTCAAAAGGAAACTCATCATAAATGACGAACTCTCCGTTCTTCAATTCGAGCAACACGTTCCATTTGGCTTGAGCAGCCTCGTGGTTTTTTGCACTAAATGTAATAGTGGCATCTTGCTGTCCTAATATTGTCGGATGATTCTTAATCCCTTCTAAGGCATTGATTAAGTCATCACCTCCCTTGCCTTTAGAAATGCGTAATGCTTCAAAAAGAATTTTAGCGGACTCATAACCCATAGCAGAGAATAGGTAATTCGAAGTAGGCCCATACTTTGCATCATACTTTTCCTTGAATTCCTTGATAGCAGGTTTGTTCATATTGATATCACTCGGTATTATTATTCCATCACCGAATGAACCAGCAAGGTCGATGAACGATTGCATATTCAACCCACGTGCACCAACAACAGGGACATCCCAACCAAACTGTTTAATTGTTTTTAAAGTTAGTGCTGCATCTGGACCAAGGTTGTAAATGAAGACTGCATCACTTCCCGCATTTTTTAGCTGTAGAATTTGCGATGTTAAATCAGATGCAGAAACTTCATGATTAACAATCTTCGAAATGGGAATACCAAATTCTGCAAACCATTTCTGGATTGTTTTAGTAGCAGTCTGCCCATATGCTGATGTGTCAGCAATAATGCCAACTTTCTTGTATCCTTTTTGTAACATATGGTTTGCCAGCGTTTTTATTAGATAGCTTTCCGAGGCACTCAATCGAAATGTTGTCTTGAAAGAAGGATGATCTGGATTTATGATATCGTCCATAGTCGATATTGAAACGAGTTCTGGAATGTTCGCTTCAAAGAAAACCTGCCGATTTGCCAAAGCTGTTCCCGAATTTGGTCCACCAATAGCGGCAACAACCTTATCCTGCTGGACCAACTTGTTAGCTTGTGTAACCGATTTTGCAGGATTTGCTTCATCATCAAGGGCAATAAGTTCGACTGGCCTTCCGTTGATACCACCTTTAGCATTCATTTCTTCAAATGCAATTACCATACCTAGACGAGCAGGCTCACCCATCGTAGCCGAATTACCACTTAATGCTCCGATGTACCCAATTTTTAACGGTCCTGTCGTACTGGCTTCGGATGTTCCTTGGCTAAACACGACCGAGCTCATAGAAATTATCAGGACCATCATGATTAACCACAATACCTTCAAACTTTTTTTCATACTCAAACCTCCTGGTTTCACTTCGGAAATACTCTCCTGTTTTGTAGGCATGAGAGCTTAATACTTTAATCAGCTTTTCTACTTATTTTGTTCATAATGTAAATTGTTGTGTTACGATTGGGACAGCTTCTCTGCAAATTAGAGTAGAGAACATTCCCACAATCGGACGCACACGATTACCCATTGGGGCCCACTTACCAGTACCTGCTGGACCATTGACCGCCATTGGTTCAACTTCATATCTTAGTTTCTGAGCCTCCTTAATATCATTTGTCCGGACGGAGATACGAAGTATTACCTCATATGGTTCTTGAGATAGCCAATCCGGAGTCGCTTCACGATGAATGCTGTTGATCCCTACATAATCCATTCGAATTGATTGAGCTTTCAATTTGCATATTTTAAAACGTTCGCGCAGGATTTCTTCAGCCAATTTAGCCCGATTCATAGCCCCCGGGCCAGCATAAAGAATCATTTCTTCTGTTATGTAGCCTTCTCTCACTCCAACTAAAACCTTCAATGTTGGAGGTCGCTCACGTCCACGGAACCCACTTATTTCGACCCTATCCTTGCTCTCCTTTCGCACTTTAATGCCAGTAAAATCAGCGATGCAGTCAGGACAAAGATAACTTGAAGGATCGGAAATTTCATAAAGCAGTTGTTCTTTACAAGTATCCTCAGATACCACTCCCCCTGTATTATCCGTTTTTGTAATAATTACCTTCTCTTCGCTCACTTCGCAAATGGGATGTCCTAAATTACTCAAACCTAGGACATCCTTATAGCCTGGATCAGCGAAATACCCTCCGCACACCTGTGCACCACATTCCATAAGATGGCCTATTGTAATTCCTTTGGCTATCAGATTGGAATCGGAAAAGTCCCAATCAAATTCAAATGCCAATGGCCCAAGATAAAGTGAAGAATCGGCAATGCGCGAGGTTATTACAACATCAGCACCATCCTGCAATGCCTGAACTATTTCCTTTGCACCCAAATAAGCCTCTGCCGACACAATGGAGCCTTTGAATTCACTGGCTTTTCGCCCATTTTCTAAGAAAGTCAAATCCTCATGCTGAATAGAATCAATGAGCGATAACCCATCTATTGATACAATTTTAATTTTATCGATGCCTAGCTCTTTAGCAATTTCAAGGATTTTTCTAGCAGCCCCTGAAGGGTCTAACCACCCCTGGTTGGTGATAATCTTAATTTTCTTTTCAATGCACTGTCGGAGAATCGGTCGTAGACGTTTGTCCAAATACGGATCATAACCAGCCTCGGAAGGATTATCTAGTCGATTTACTTGCGCAGCACTCATTGTTACTTCTGACATGCATTCAAAACAAATATAATCAATATTTCCAAATTCTACGAGATTTTCGGCCGGATCGAACCGATCTCTAGACCATCCTGTGGCAGCACCCATTCGTATCGTTTTCATCTTTATACTCCTATATCCTCATACTTTCGATCGTTCAGGATAATCATCAGGAACAGTAATATTCACCAGGTACATCAATGTGGAAAGAGCCTTACCCGACTCTTCAAATGCGCACGTCCTAGTTCTACCACCATCAAGAATTCCGTCCAGCACGAAATTCAATGCTCCAATGTTGGGGACCTCATAACGCATGATGGCTCCTTGAGTTATTGGACTGAAAACCTTTCGTACAGCTTCAACAGTGACCTGTTTTTCAATTATCGCGTAGTCAGACTCCCTATAACAGATTACTGAGATATTCACACTATCAATTTTCTCTCCAGCCCTGCAATGTGAAATTTCACGAAGAGACACAGTCTTCATACATTGACCTCCTCTACCACAATCTCATTTAACAACTAGCAACAAGTGTGCCAAGATTATATTAATACATAAACAATGCACTAATCCTCCTAGCATGATTATTATATTTTCATATAGTACAATTCTTTAGTATTTTATATATAACTTTTTAATTGTGTTAGGAGATTCAGAGTGCATTTACTATAAAATTCTTTCTTTGACAATAGGAGGCTTACCGGTGTATTATTGCACCAGTAGTGGTGCATTTAATAACCAACAAAGGAATAGCATATGGAATTTACCAGATATCTAGATGTGTTCGACAAGCTTAGCGATGGAGTTTATATTTTTTCTTCAGATGCAGTGGTTCTTTATGTAAATCCTCAAGGTGGTGCCATTCTAGGCATATCTGACCAGGAATTGATCGGAAAACGATTTATTGAGCTCTTCCCTGAAACAGATTATTCAAAATTAGTGCAAAACAAGGGAGCCTGCATCAACTTTGAATTGCATATTACAAGAAAAAATATATCTGGAATATTGGTGCGTTTTTGCACCAAAACAGATTTAGAACCTTCGCCATTCTTAATCATCTTACAAAATGTACATATGGGTTTTCTTCCTCCAAATCAGTTTCATTCCATTTTTGAATCCTCTAATGATGGCATTTTCATAACCGATGGCAATGGCGTCGTCCTTATGGTGAATTCATCTTATGAACAGATTACAGGCAACACTAGGGCCGATGTGGTCGGCAAACATGTCAAGGAATTAGTTACTAGTGGCTATTTCTCTGAATCAGCCACATTGGAAATCCTAAAGACCAAAAAGAAAGCGACCATTATTCCAAAACTAAAAAATAAGCGAGATGTGATGGTTACCGGCTCGCCAGTTTTTGGCAAAGAAGGCGAAATCGTGATGGTGGTAATCAATGTTCGTGATATGTCAGAGCTAAAAGCCTTACAAAGAGAATTGCTTCAAGCAAAAGCGCTAGGAGAATCGTGCATTGAAAAGAAACAATCGTTCAATGATTTGGTAATCAATAGTCCATTGATGCAAGATATTGTATCACAGGCAAAGCAAATAGCACCTTTTCCTACATCGGTATTTATAAGTGGTGAAACTGGGGTCGGCAAAGAAGTAATAGCCAACTTCATTCAACAAAATTCGGATAGAGCTGACAAACCTTATTTGAAAATAAACTGTGGTTCGATTCCCGAAAATCTTCTAGAATCGGAGTTATACGGATATGAGGCGGGTGCTTTCACTGGTGCCAGCAAATCGGGCAAAATAGGAATCATAGAATTGGCAAATGGAGGTACTTTGCTATTGGATGAAATAGGCGAGCTACCATTAAACCTCCAAGTAAAATTACTTCGCTTCTTGCAAGAGCGACAAATCACACGAATTGGAGGAACCCATTCAAAAATGGTCGATGTTCGAATCATCTCGGCGACCAACAGGAATATTGAAGAGCTAACCAGACAGAACTTGTTTCGTAGTGATCTGTTTTACCGTTTAAATGTAGTAAATATTAAAGTACCGCCACTACGTGAACGAATAGAGGATATCGTTCCTTTGGCTAATTTGTTTCTGACAAAATTCTGCAATAACTACAACCTCACCAAATCTTTTTCTGAAGAAATTATCCAATATTTTTTGGCATATGATTGGCCAGGAAATATTCGTGAATTACGTAATCTGGTTGAAAATCTTACGGTCTCTTCTCATAAATGTGTCCTGGATCCACTCAACCTTCCCAACAACATGATAGGAGCTATCGGTAAACAGAACTTGGGCAAACAGTCTGGTTCGACACTGAAAGATATACTTGAACATACAGAAAAAAGTTTCATTGTCAGGGTTTTGGAAGCACAAGGAGGAATAAGGTCTTCAGCCCGGATTTTAGGAATTGATCACGCAACCCTACTGCGTAAGATGAAAAAATATGGAATTGTTCAGTAGCATTTGACGTTGCAGGGTTCTGATAAATGTTGGTTAGGATACACATATGGCTAACTAGTTTTCGTTTTCTGTACTCCTAGGCAAGCACATTGACTATACACTACCGCCAAGGTGGGTCAAGGGGAGCGAAACCTCTTTCCTCGTTGTTTTCCAACCGCTTGGTGTATGCTATAGTCTCTCCATGAACAAAACACTGCAGACCTTTCTTGAACTGGTCAGGATAAACTCAGTCTCCGGCGATGAAGGGCTCATAGGACTTTTCCTTGAGACAAGACTACTCGCCCTGGGCCTTTCCACAAGCTGGGATGAGGCGGGCAACCTCTATGCATACCTTCCTGGCACTGGGCCTGCCATCCTCCTCAGTGCCCACATGGATACCGTACCCCTTGCCTTTGACGTTGAGCCCCTGGTAGAGGATGGACGGGTCCATACAGGGGGGAAGACAGCCTTGGGAGCCGATGACAAGGCAGCCATCGCTGCCATCCTCACCGTCTTGGAGGAAATCAAATCGGAGGGGCTTGCCCACCCCACCCTCGTCATCCTCTTCTCAGTCAGGGAGGAGCTGGGCCTGCAAGGCATAGCCCATGTGGATACAAGCAAGCTCGCAGGAGTTGACCATGGATATGTCTTCGATGCAGAGGGCCCGGTAGGGACCTTCATCACCGCCGCCCCCGGCTCGATAAAGCTCGATGTCACCTTTCTTGGCAAAGGAGCCCATGCAGGCTTCTCCCCGGAGAGCGGCATCAGCGCCATACAGATGGCCAGTGTTGCCATCGCAAAGATGCGCCTGTTGCGCATTGATGGGCAGACCACTGCAAATGTAGGCTCCTTTATGGCTCCGGGATCCAGAAACATTGTCTGCGACAGGGCAGTCCTCTCCCTTGAGGCGAGGAGCCTTGATAGAGAAAAGCTCATCGCCCAGATCGATCACATGAAAGAGTGTCTGCAGCAAGCGGCCCAGGAGCATGGGGGAAAGGTAGTCATAGAGGAAGAGCTTCTATATGAAGCATACAAGCTGGATACCAGTGCCCCCGCTTTTTCACAGGTGAGGAAAGCTTGTTCTGTCCTTGGGCTCCCCTATAGGGAAAGGCCTACCTTAGGGGGCAGTGATGCGAATGTCCTCAATGCCAAAGGCATCCCCACCATTGTCTGCACCACAGGCTATGAAGCGCCCCACACCACCGATGAGTCGATCGAGGTGGAGCAGCTGCAAGTTCTGAGTGCACTGGTCAGAGCATTGGCAACAAGACAGGAGAGCGTATGAAAACGGTGACTATCATAGGAAGCGGTGCAGTTGGGGCGATGTATGGCCTGCGGCTACGCAACTTGCTGGGCAAAGAGAACGTCATCTTCCTCGCTGATGAGAATCGAAGGGCGAGGTATGCAAAAGAGCCCCTCTACCTCAATGGCAAGCGCGCTGACTTCACCTTCGTCGATCCTAAGGATGCACAGGCGAGTGACCTGGTCATCCTGGCGACCAAGAACCTGCAACTCGAAGAGGCGGTGAGGCAGATAGAGTGTGCTGTGGGAGAGGGGACAGTCATCCTCTCCCTGCTCAACGGCATCGAGAGTGAGGTGAGGCTAAGCGAGGCCTATGGAGAGGCTCATGTGCTCTACGCCTTCGCAGTAGGGCTCAACTCCACCCATGTGGGGAACAACATAGACTTCAGCGAAGAGGGAAGGATCGTATTTGGAGAGAAGGACAACAGCAGCTCTGGACGCGTCCAAGCCATCTGCTCCCTCTTTGAACGCTCACTCATCAGGTATGTCGTTCCCAAGGACATACGGGTGGAACTGTGGAAGAAGTTCATGCTCAATACAGCCTTCAATACTATCAGCGCCTTGTGCAGGGCCACCTATGGGGACCTCAAGCAGGAAAGTGTGAAGACCCTTGCCTGGAGAGCAAGCAAGGAAGTTCAGGCTGTAGGCGAGAAAGAGGGAGTATTCCTTACCGATGCGATGATCGAGGATAACTACGCGATAGTGACCGCCTTGGGGTATGATGGAAAAACCTCCATGTGCCAGGACATGGAGGCTCAAAGAAAGACCGAGAACGGTTGGTTTTGTTCAGCTGTAGTGCGGCTAGGGAAGAAACATGTCATCCCCACTCCTACCTGCGAGGTCCTCTCGCTGTTGGTCGAGGCATCGGAAGGGGTGTATCTCAGGCAGAAAGAAGCTCCTGTGCAGCCTTCTCCTTAGCCTGGATCAACAGGTCCACCAGCTCAACGACCTGGTCTTCAGGGCACTTGGTGCAGTATATATGGAAGTCGTTGGCTGTCTGGGGTACTGTCTTTGCCATCTCAAGCAACCTGTGCTTCTCTAAAATCCTTACAGCAGGGACGTTATATTTTTTAGCCATGGAGTCCCTAGCCTGGAAGAAGTGCTTCAGATAGGTCTTCTCCTCCCGGTTCATATACTTCCAGGAGGAAAACTTCGTCCAACCCGGCTTGTCCGGACCCTTGGGCTTGGCTACGGTGAGCATGGTCTTCGCCACCTGTTCACTCAGGCCCTTCTCCTCAACAAGGTTGGTAAGGATACCCTTCAAGGCGAAAAGGTGGGCCACATCGCTGAGGGCGTATTGGATCTGGTCCTCTTTCAAAGGCCTCTTCAGCCAGTTGGTCATCTGGTTTTTCTTCTTGCTCTTGTTGCTCTTTTCCTCTTGCGCCCCCAGATGATGCTCCACCAGGCCTGTGAGGTTGCCTGTGTACCCCAGGGCAAGGGCCTGCGCCCTGATGTCAAAGACATGTGCAAGGGCGATGCCATATGCCTTGCGTACAAGGGATGCATCACTGGCACAGTCAAACATGACCTTCTCCAGTTCAGGATCTTCAAGGAAGGTTTTCAAAGCCCCCTCGCTCATCTTGAAAGGATCGATGAGGAAGTACTGCTCTCCATCAAAGATTTGTATCAGGCAGAGGTGTTCGCCGTAGACATGCAAATTGAACTCACCTTCAAAGTCCATGGCGATAGAGAGGATCTCCCTTTGTTTCCAGCTCTGTACGAGCGAAGAGAGTTTGCTATCAGAATCAATGGTTTTATATATATACATATGAGACAGTATATCAGATTAGCGCACATATGAACACCGAAGGCTTCCCTTGCAGGAAGCCTTCGTCAGGTGACAGAGACGGAATAGGGGCGCCTGTTAGGTTGTCTCCACCTCCCTGGGAAGAACCAGGTTGAGGAATATGCCTACCAGGGTAGCCAAAGCGACCCCACCAAGGGAGAATTCCATATTCTGTCCCATGGCAAAATTGAGCACTCCCCCACCGATGCCGATCACCAGAATCACACTGCTTATGGTGAGGTTTCTCTTGTCCTCATAGTCGACACCGCTGTCCACAAGGGTTCGCAGGCCGCTGGATGCGATGGTACCAAAGAGCAACATGGAGATCCCTCCCAACACAGGATTGGGGATTGTCTGGATCAGAGCTCCGAACTTGGGGAAGAAGGAGAGAAGGATGGCAAAGACAGCAGCACCGCCTGTTACCCAGACACTGTAGACACGGGTAAGGGCAAGGACGCCGATATTCTCCCCGTACGTGGTGTTGGGGGGTCCTCCCCAGAAGGAAGCCCACAGGGTTGCAATACCATCACCGGCGAGGGTCCTTTCAAGACCCGGATCCTTATAGAAATCCTTCCCCACCACTTTGGATATGGTAAGGGTGTCTCCCAGGTGCTCACAGATGGTAGCCAAGGATACGATGATGAAGGTTACGCTTGCTACCAGGTTGAATTTGGGAACGGCAAAAGTCGGAAGGCCAAACCAGGAGGCGGCCCTGACCCCTTCAAAGCTGATCAGGGCAAAGGATGGGGAGAACATGCCCATCAGCAGGGTGAAGAAATACCCTGTAAGAAGCCCCACCAACAGGGGGATGATGCTGAAGAACCCTTTGGCAAAGAGGTTCATCACAATGGTCATCGCCAGCGTCACAGTTGCTATGGTGAGCAGGACGAGGCTGTAGGTGCCCTGTGCGTCATTCATTGCCATGCCCATGGCGGTCGGGGCAAGGTTCAGTCCGATGACAATGATGACCGACCCGATGACCACAGGAGGCAGTGCCTTACCCAGCCATGCGTGACCGCTTTTCTTGATGATGAATGCCACAATGGTATAGAAGATACCCGAGACAAAGGCACCACCCATCGCATAGGCCATCCCATAGGAGGAGGATATCGCAATGAGTGCTGGTATGAAGGCAAAGGAGGATCCCAGGAAGGCGGGAACCCGTGCCTTGGTGATGACTATGTAGATCAGCGTCCCTGTCCCTGCAGTGAACAATGCGGTGCTGGGGCTCAAGCCGGTGAGTATCGGAACGAGAATGGTCGCTCCGAACATCGCAAAGACATGCTGGATGCTCAGAGGAATCCACTGACTGAGCGGTGGCTTGTCGGCAGGGCCGTACTTCATTTTTGAGGAGGGCTGGTTTCCCATGAAAAACTCCTTGAGCCTGCACAACAGAGCCTTTTACTCAGCGAGATGGCAGGTAGAGGGGGTGTGAGATGATGACTTTCTAGGAAGTCTCTCAATCCTAGCGAAAAACCAGACAGTAGGGGAAGTGCATTCGCACAGATTTATGGGAAATATCTGCATTGCCTCCAACAAAGTGCAACGAAACAGCGCCCTATCGCAACACGGACAGAAAATCAGTGTTTGAATAAGGGGTATAAGGCACCAAACACCATCAGAAGGGGGGCACACAACAACACCACTATGGCAAAGACCACCAGCAAAGGCTTTGAACCGGTCAGGGTGAGAAACCAGGGGGGAAAACAAGCAAGTTCTCGTTCCTCACCATCTGTTTTTTCTCTAGCATCAGTTTTCATAGGCATCTCCTTTGATCATATCCAAAGGATACACCATGTGCTATGACATGGAGTGTCATACCTAGGAGATTTCTAGATCTTTTGCGCCTCTTGTGCCATGGCCAATACCGCCTCCCTCCATGCCTGCACAAACTGGGGAGGGCTCACAGGCCTGGCCAGGGAGCCGAAGGAGAGCAGTTGCGAAAGAATCTCCTGCAAATTAGCCACAGGAACGGTGACCTCCAACCCCTCTCTCCCTTCGTGGACAACATGACGTATCTCTTGGTCCTTATGCCAGGTCTGGGTCTCCAGGGCATTGGCTGCCCAACCAAATACACAGAAGGTGACATCGATGATCGTATTTCCCATGAAGATGCCAAAGCCACCATGGACAAAGCTATCAAGCTCCTCTTCGGTGTAGCGGCTCTGGAACAGGTCCCCTTGAATCCCTTCCATCTTCTCCATCCTCGAAAGATGGAAGGTGCGCAGCTCCCTATGCTGCAGGTCAAAGGAGAGCAGGTACCACCTTCCGCTGTAGTTGACCAGGCGCAAGGGCTCGATATGTCTTGTCGACCGCTCGCCTTTGGCATTGCGATAACCCAGCGTCATGCGCTGGGAGCTTTTCATTGCAGAGCAGATCTTGTTGAAGATGGTGTAGTCGGGCCAATCCTGTACGGGTGTTATGAAGATGATCTTATCCGAGAGGCTTTTGTAGCTCTCCTCCAAGCCGCTGTCCAACCCTTCAGTGACCATGTCGGTGATGACCGAGAGAGCTCCCTGCGATTGTGCAAGGCTGCGGAAGATGGCATTGAGCACCAGCATCCGCTCGTTGGAGTTGCTCATCATGGAGAACTCCCCTGTATAGACGTACCCCTTCTCCTTGGCTTCATAGGCCAAGGGGGCCTCTAGGGTGTCCCTGAGGTAGTCGATGTCACGCATCACCTGCCGTTTGGATATCTCGAAGGCAGAGACCACCTGTGCGGTGCTTACCTTCCCATCCTCAAGGATCTTGCGGTTGATGTAAAAGATTCTCTCTATCTGGCTCATGTAAAAGAGTATACCAAGAAACTCGGTTAAGCGGGAAAGAAACTATAGGAGCCCTGATGTGCCGACCTTATCTGCATAGTGCGGTGAGGGCAGGGACCATCAAAGGAAGAAGAGAGCGATGGTGGTGCTCAGATGAAATGAGGGGGTATGTCCAATCAAAGCAAGACGGCCTCCGTTTGGAGACCGTCTTGCATAGAAGTTATAGTATCAAGTTCTTACTTTGCAGCCCTGAGGTCGGCTTCAAGGTGATCCAGGAAGGTAGCGAGCTCCTTGGGAAGGTGATCGCCAAACTTGGGATAGTGATTGGTGCGAATGTCTTCGACCTCTTCCAACCAGCCATCGATGTCAACTCTGAGCAGTTCCTTCATGTCCTCTTCGGTGACACCTTCAGGACGGTCGATCGCATCAAGGGTAGGCATGATGCCGATCGGGGTCTCTACAAACTTTGCAGTCCCTTCACAGCGCTCGAACACCCACTTCAGGACGCGGCTGTTCTCACCGAAACCAGGCCAGAGCCACTTGCCGTCGTCTGTCTTGCGGAACCAGTTCACGTAGAAGATCTTAGGCAGCTTCTCCTGATCAGGGGCGGCATGACCGACATTCAACCAGTGCTGGAAGTAGTCACCCATGTTGTAGCCACAGAAGGGCAGCATTGCAAAGGGGTCACGTCTGATGGTACCGGCCTTGACGTCAAGGGCGGCTGCAGTCACTTCAGAACCAACGATGGAACCGAGGAATACACCGTGGCTCCAGTCATTGCTCTGGTGTACCAGAGGAATGGTGTGGGGCCTTCTTCCACCGAAGAGGATCGCACTGATGGGAACACCCTTGGGATCTTCCCACTCGGCGGCAATGCTTGGGCACTGTGCGGCAGGAGCGGTGAAACGGGCATTGGGGTGTGCGGCAGGCTTCTGCTTCTTGTCACTCTTGTCCTGGACCCACTCTTCGCCAGTCCAGTCGACCAAGGGGCCAGGTGCATCGTAGCCAATCCCTTCCCACCATACATCATTGTCCTCAGTGAGGGCGACGTTGGTGAAGATGGTGTTGGAGGAAGCGGAGACAAGGGCGTTGTAGTTGGAATCTTCTGAAGTTCCAGGGGCAACACCGAAGAATCCTGCTTCCGGATTGATGGCATAGAGCTGTCCGTCAGAGCCGTACTTCATCCATGCAATGTCGTCTCCGACAGTCTCCACCTTCCAACCAGGGACGGTGGGAACGAGCATGGCGAGGTTGGTCTTACCACAGGCTGAGGGGAATGCTCCGGTCAGGAAGCGACTCTTGCCCTCGGGGCTGGTGATCTTGAGGATGAGCATGTGCTCGGCAAGCCAGCCTTCGTCACGTGCAAGCACGGTGGCAATTCTCAAGGCAAGACACTTCTTTCCAAGCAGGGCGTTCCCGCCGTAGCCTGAACCATAGGACCAGATCTCACGGGTCTCTGGGAAGTGGGAGATATACTTGTGTTCCATGGAAGCACAGGGCCATTTGCCTTCATCAGTCTCACCTTCAGCAAGAGGCTTGCCGACAGAGTGGTAACAGGGGACGTAGTAGCCATCGGTGCCAAGAACATCAAGGACCTTCTTGCCAACACGGGTCATGATCATCATGTTGGTGACAACGTATGCGCTGTCAGTCAGTTCAACACCTATTTTGGAGATGTCGGAACCGATCGGGCCCATGGAGAAGGGAATCACATAGAGTGTGCGGCCTTTCATGCATCCACGATAGAGGTCAGTCATCTCTTTTTTCAACTGAGTGGGATCCATCCAGTTGTTGGTCGGACCGGCGTCTTCTTCCCTCACGGAAGAGATGTAGGTGCGTTTTTCAACGCGTGCTACGTCGGAAGGATCAGAGAGAAACAAAACACAACCAGGCTTTTTGGCGGGATTCAATCTCGTCGCTACACCACTTTTCACAGTAAGTTCAATCAGTTCATCGTACTGGGAGGAACTGCCGTCTGCTATCACAATGGCATCTGGGGTTGTGAGTGCTGCATACTCCTCAATCCACTTTTTAAGTCCAGCATGTTTAATGTCATTGACGTTCATGGACTACTCCTTATCATCTAGAAATACAGCAACTCTTCACAAAGTGGAGAGTTGCTCATCACTAAACTTACAGGTTTTTCCAATCTTTATCAATACGGTTGGTATTCAAGTTTTGAGTTTTTTTTATCTATATGGGAAGAGGGGGGGGATGCGTCTAGAACATTGTCCCATGAAAACGTGAGTTGAAACTCAAATAGAGCTCCGGGGGGACGTCCTCAGGAATATCCAGGAGGAAATCAGAAATCTTCTTGATCTTCTCCTTCAAGGAGTCTTTCTTGTTCCCCTGCGCTTCCTTGAGGGCCTCAAGACTCTCATGGATGATGAGGTGGGCGTTCTTCACCTCCTGCAGGGCCATCTTGTAGCGCTGGCTAAGGTCCAGGATTATCTGTCGTGTCTCATCGGGATGGGCCTCGATGAAGGCAGGAAAGGAGGCTTGGGATATCTCCACCAGGACACAGTCAGTCAACGCAACGGCAGTAGCATTGCGGGGGTCCTCCTCGAACAGTCCCATCTCACCCAGGCTTGATCCCGGCAGGGATATCTCTGAGAGTTGAAATTGCTGGGGGGTGCGGTAGTTCAGGTAGAGGGCGACCTTCCCTGAACGTAGGAGAAACATGGTGGAACAGTCAGTGCCCTGCTCGTAGATGACCGTCCCCTTGGATAGTTCAAGCACCTGGTTTCCTGCATCTTGTCCGTTTGACATCGGGGGCCTCCTCGTTGGGTATCTACCTAAAGTATACTATCACGACAGGGGTGCGCACAAGGGGGTGTATTTTTCTTGCCCGGTCACAATTTTGTGATACACTTGATCATCATGAAACAACACTCGTCCATCAGCAAAAAAGAGAAGCTCGCATACGGCTTCGGGAACTTCGGGCAAAACATGTTGTACAGCCTCATGGCTAACTTCTTGCTCTTCTTCTATACCGACATCTTTGGTATCCTGCCCGCTGTTGCAGGGACCATCCTGCTGTTGGCAAGGCTATGGGATGCCGTAAACGACCCGCTGATGGGGATGTTTGCCGACAGGACACGTACCAGGTGGGGCAAGTTCCGCCCCTACCTCCTGTTTACCCCCATACTCTTCGTCCCCTTTGCCGTGGCCTCCTTCAGCGCACCGGCCTTGAGCATGGGTGGCAAGATAGCGTGGGCGAGCATAACCTACATCGCCTTCGGCATGATCTACACTGCAAGCGACGTACCCTTCTGGGCTCTGAGCAGTGCCATCACCGACGACACCAACGAACGCAACAGCGTGGTGACCTACCCCCGCTTCTCCGCTACGATAGCCGTGGCCATTGCAACGTTGGCGACCCAGCCCCTCATCTTCCTCTTCACCAGGGAGGGCAAGCCCGCTTCAGGGTACCAGATGACGGCACTGGTCTACAGCATCCTCACCGTTGCCTGCTTCATCGTCACCTTTGTGTTTGTAAAGGAGCGCGTCCAACCGGTAAAGGATGAAAAAAGCCAGTTCAAGGATATCTTCACCATATTCGGATCGAACAAGCCCCTCATGCTGGTCATCATCAGCGGCTTCTTCACAGGGATTGGGCAGACGGCCAAGCTCTCCATGCTCATCTACTACGCAAAGTACAACCTCGGCAACGAGATGCTCTACACCCTGTTTGCCGGCATTAACATCCCCTTCATCCTCATAGGCATCTCCACAGTCCCCTATTTCAGCAAGCGCTTTGGCAAGAAGGCCACCTGCATCGGCTACTACAGCATCTACGCCTTGGGTTCGTTGGGGTTCTTCTTTGTAGGGTGGGAGAATTTCCCCCTGCTGCTTGTCTTCAACTGCATCAGCAGCCTGGGCATGGCGAGCCCGCAGGTCATCCAGACAGCCATGATCGCAGACACCATCGAATATGGCGAGCTGAAGACTGGGAAACGGACAGAGGGCACCATCTTCTCCAGCCAGACCTTCCTGGCAAAGCTGACCGCAGCTGTCACCTCCGTGATGATCGCAACCTCCCTGGCAACCATGGGATACCTTCCCAATGCTGAGCAGAGCCTGGGTGTGCTGAAAGGCATCCATGCCCTGACAGCCTTCATCCCCTTCTTCAGCAGCATCCTGGGCATCATCCCGATAGCTCTCTATCCCCTCACTGAAAAACGCCATGCCCAGATAGTGCAGGAGCTGCACAAACGGGCTGCAGAGAGTTCAGATTGACACGATAGGAGCGTGGCGCTACCCTAATCCTTGGAGATGACAGCACAGATCTCCAAAGGATGTACTATGACTGAATTAGCACTGCCGGCAGGTTCTCTCCAAGCGGCACTGGTTGCCTTCAACGAGGGTGCCGATGCCGTATACCTTGGCATGCGCAATTTCTCTGCAAGAAAAGAAGCGACAAACTTTAGCCTTGAGGATCTTTCCAAGCTCAAAAGGCTTGCAGAAGAACAAGACAAGAAAATCTATGTGGCTCTGAACACCCTCATCGACGACTCCCAGATCCCTGAGATGGTCAAGACCCTGCGCCAGGTGGCCTTCATCGGCTGTGACGGCGTCATCGTACAGGACCTCGGTGTCGCCCGCCTGGTCAAGGGGCAGTTCCCCTCCCTCGCCCTGCATGGGAGCACCCAGCTTGCGGTGCATACCATCCAAGGGGTGCAGGAGCTGCAACGCTTGGGCTTCAAGCGTGTTGTCCTTGCTAGGGAACTCACCTTGGAGGAGATCAAGAAGATACGCGACGCCTGTCCCGACATTGAGCTGAAGGTCTTTATCCATGGGGCCCTCTGCTATGGATTTTCCGGGCTCTGCACAGCAAGCGAACAGCTCTGCGGCAGAAGTGCCAACTGCGGTGCCTGCGCCCAGATATGCCGCTCCTGGTTCTCCCTTGAGGCAGACCCTACCCAAAGTTCAGAGCTTTCCCCCACTCCAGAGGGAAAAGAGACAGGTTGGTATTTCGCCATGAGCGACCTCAGGGCAGGCTCTGTTGCAAAGCAGCTGGAGGAGATGGGCATAGACTCCCTCAAGGTCGAGGGCAGGATGAAAGGCCCTTCCTATACCCTGGCCGCTTCCAGATACTATCGCGCCGTCCTCGACGGATCGGCAAGCGACGAGGAGAAACAACACCTCGATGAGGCCCTCTCCATTGTGTTTGCCCGCAGGCAGACCAGGGGCTGGCTTGCCGACTATGGCAGAAGCGGACACACCTTTGAACCTCGCACCGCCCCCACCTTGGGGAGCACCAGCTACCCCTCTCACCGAGGCATCCCCGCAGCACAGATCAAGGTGGTGAAGAAGGACTACGCCATCGTCACCGCCTTGCATGACCTTGCCATCCGTGATGGGCTCATGTTCTTCACCAAGGGTACGAAAGACCCCATTGAAGCGGTCAAGTTCAGCCTAGGGGGAATCTTCGACCAGAATGGAAGGAGCCTCGCCTTTGCCTACAAGGGTGAGACGGTGGAGGTGGACCTTCCTGTGAAAGGACCCCTACCCCATGCAGGAGAAATGCTCTTCCTCATCAGTTCCCATGACCAGAATCCCGCCCTTGTCAACGAGAATATCAGCACTACCAAGCACCTGCTCGACACTGTGGTGGAGGTGTTGGAACACGACCTGGTCCTGACAACGGTTTTTGAGGGGAAGAGCATCTGCCATACCTATGAGATAGAGGTGAACAAGGCAAAGAAGGAGCAGAATCTGCAGCAGCACCTTGAACAGGTCTTCACCCAGAGCGACACCTCCTACTTCGGCCTGGGAGCCATCACGTACGTGAACAAGACAGGACTTGAGGACAACCAGGTCTTCCTGCCCCTCTCATGGCTGAAGGCGATCCGCAGGGATTGGTACTCCTGCCTGGACAACGAGCTTGCCCGCTGGATGACAGAAGAGGCAAAGCCATTGGATGCAGTGACAAAAGCTGAAAAGGAGACCTTGCCCCCAAGGGAGAAGCTCTGTACCAAGGATGGGCTTCCCTACCTTGACATATCCCTGCTCGCCAAGCAGTTTGGCGACGGCAAGAAGCCCGAGGGAATTCTCTTCTTTGAGAACAATCTCTTCTATCTGCCGCTATCTCCTGTCATGTTCGATGAGGAGCGGTTCTTCAAGGACCTCTGCAGTGTCGTCACCTATCTGGAGGAGGAGGGGTACCTCGAAAGGACGCGCATAGGATTGAACAACATCGGCCAGATCCCCTGGGCAAGGGAGACAAAGGGTCTCTCCTGCTTCTTCGACATCTATCTTCCCTTGGGTAACAGCGAGAGTGCAAAGATGGCACTAGAGCTGTGCCCTGAGCTCAGTGGCGCCTACCTTTGGATGGAGAAGGAGTATCATGAGCCGGAGTTCTGGCCTTTCACCCCGACTCTTGTGAGCAAGGAGTTCTCCCCGCCGCTGTTCATCAGCCGCAGCTGTTTCAGGCATGATTCGCTGATGCTCAGTTGTGTTGGGTGCCCGCTTAAGGGCTCTTGGTATGTGAAGCAGCAGAACCATCGCTACCACGTGATGGTCAACGAGTGCATCACCACGGTGGTCAGGGCGTAATTGCTGACTGTTTTCCAGCTAAAAAACCCTCGTATTGGATATCCGATATGAGGGTTTTTATTTGTCTGTAAAGAGTGCCTGGAAAGGGGGGAACTGGTAAGAGATGGGAAAAGCAAGCTCGCCCTCCTGTTCCATCGGAAGTGAGGCCATTGCATGCCCACAGCCCTGCTCTTCCAACCACCACAGAGGGCTAGACTGGGATCTCGTACAATAACGAACACACACAATCCCAGAGAGTGTTTTCTTATGCTGAGGAATCAGCATGGAAGCTATAGGCTACTCACCTGCTCTGACTTCACTGAGCTTCCACGAAGAATTCAACCGCTTCTGAAGCGTTTCCCAATCAGGAATCCCACTCAAGGCATCAGCCTTCTCCACATTGCAGGAACCTGCCCCAACCGCAGTCGAAGCAGCCTCTTGCAACGTTTGCCCCTTGAGCAGCCCCGTCAGAAACCCTGCAATGGTGCAATCCCCGGCACCTATTGCCCCGACAACATCGACATCATAACAGGGCTGATACACCTGCTTGCCTCTCCAATTCTCCAAACCCTCAAAATAAGCCTCTCCAAAACTCTCTCTTGAAAGCTTTGAATGGTCTGGCGCAACTTGCACATACAGGCCGCAGTTCCCCAGTTTGATGGCGACCACTGCAGGACCCATAGCCAACAGAAGATCGGCGTACTCCTTCAGTTTCTGTATGCTGACTCCTCCAAGGGGAGTCCCTCCATTGTTCTTTTCTTCAAAGGAAGTAAAATTGGGACGGTCAATCATATATATCAGCTCATCAATACTGGGATGAAATATGTCTACATAGGGAAGGACATTTTCAAGATACTCCCTCCAGTCGACCTGCCCGGAGGGAGAATCTGGATCGGGTCTTGCCATATCAAGGGAGGTTGTGACTCCTTGTACTTTAGCCTTCTTGAATATTCTGGACAGCTCCTTGCCTCCTCCCGAAAATATATTTCTCATGAGGGGTGGATATCCAAAATGAAACAACCGTACCTCTGAAAACAGTTCGGGCGGAATGTCAGCCTCCCCAAAACTATCATTGGCGCCAGGGCAGTGCAGAGGGATCCTATCAGTTCCGGGAATGTTGAGAACAATGGTATACGAGGTTGCATCCTGATCTGATACCCGTATGTGGTCAGTATTGCTTCCCCTCTCCTGCAGGGCTTCAAGCACTACAGCCCCAAGGGTATCCCTCCCTACTCTGCCAACCAGGACGGTTTTCAGCCCAAAACGTTCAAGGACTCCCCCTGTATTGGGAACAACCCCGCCTGTTGCAGAAACCATCGGCCCCATGTTAATGAGTTTTCCCGGCGAAAGAACCCCATCAAGAGAACCTCCTGTCAAGAAACCCGGGATCATATCAATGCAGATATGTCCGCCCACCATCACATCATGTGGCCTACTCATCAAGATCAACCACATTGTAGGCTAGATATTTTACAAGCCCCTCTTTCAGGATAGCTGCAAGGTTACCGCTTGTGATGTTCGTATGGTGCCTATGCCCGGCCATTCCTATCCTAATCAGTTTCTTCTGGAGGTTTTCAATCCTTGCAACCCCGGCGGCACCAAAGAAATCTTCTGCGATGGCATCCTCTGTAAAATTACCTTCCCCAACATAACATTCAAGCTGTCCGTCTATTGTCTGCATACCTGTATAGGTAAAGGGCATCGCCTTTATTCTTCCAACATCACAGCCCCAGGAACAACCCTTTCCAACGGCAGAAACCAATAACTCATGATCGACAACCTTTCCCTGTGATCTGAGCATGCTCTCAGGTACAGGACCACAATGAAACAGAATGCACTTATCTTTTTCTCTTCCATAGTTGTTGTTCCAATCAAGCGATGTCACCGCACTATCTCCGGCAAGCTGCAAGGCGCGCATCATTACAGCGCTGCAAACATCTGTTTCACAAGCGGCTGTCATACCCCTCTCATTCATTTCACCCAACAGGACGCAAGGTGATATCCCCAGCTCCTCCTGGATTTCCGACCAACAGCGAACAGCCATGGCATCGAGCTGATACTCATCAACTATCTCATCAAGAACAACCCCGAGCCTCACGATTTTCCTGAATGCCATATCCGGGACAGAGGAAAAATCAGAGTAGATTTTCAAAAAGGCCTCTTTTTGCCTGTATGCTTCCGTATCATCCGAATGCTGACTGAACTTACTGAAAACCATTGAAAGATCAAGGGTCTCAACGGTAATGCCCTTCTTCTGCAACGCTACCTCATCAAACCGGACCGCCTTGAAAGGAGTGGTCCTCGCTCCCAGCAATCCGACGGTAAAGTCCTTCATACCGTTGACCATCAGACAAAGGCGGCTGAAATACTCAATGTTTGACGCGAATTCAGGATCTTGAGGGTGCACAGCATGAGGTTCCAATATGGTGAACTTGATGCCGAATTGGACAAGCACATTCATCATTGCGAATTTTCCACAGAAGGCATCCCGCCGCAGGGAAGGATCCATCTTATCCAGTTCATCAGGATATGCATGGACCAGGACAGGAACATCAATCCCTTTAAGTGCTTCAAGCACCCCACCCTCTGAACCAAAATTAGGCAACGAAAGGATCACCCCATCATATCTATTTGTATGTTTCCTCAGAAACTGAGCAAAAACCTTTCCATCAGTCGGGGTCTCCACAGCTCCCGAAGGAGTTGCATCCTCATCAAGCATGAGAACCCCATATCCTAGTTCACCAAGCTTCTTTTGCATCTCTGCTCTTGCTTCCGACAGCAGAGCGGTAGGAAAGGTTCCTCTTTTAGCTAATAATATGGCAAAGTTTGCTTTTCTCATATCTTCCCTCTCCCTGATGAGCCAGGGTTATTTTCATAATCTCTCAATACTCACAACAGCAATTGCTGTTGAGCGCCTTAATAGAAAACATGAATCCTCTTTTTATCAAGGAAACTACACGTACATATCTCTTTAGATCTACTGTTTTCCAATCGCAAATAAACAGATAGGGCCATATCTCACAATGATGATACAACCCTAGCCTTCGATCTAGTATAATGTGTATTCAGGCATATCAATGATTGTGCCATCCTTCATGGCGGACTTGTGCGCAAGCAAACCTGCAATGGTCCAGTTCGCTGCGACCTTAGCATGAACACGCGCCTTCCTGTTTTCAAGAATGGCTGAAAGAAACTCGTGAACCATATGAGGATGGGAACCACCATGACCGGCACCTTGAACAAATGAGTTATGCTCTTGGTCGACAATGTGGTTCTCAAGGGCGAATGGAGCAATTTCCTTAGGGAGCAAATAATCACTGTCCGGAACTTTGACACGCTCAGCATCTTCAAAATTGGAAAAGATTACAGGATTCTCACCTTCGCACTGTTCCCATTCAAAGGATTTCTTAGTTCCATAAAAATCAAAGCTTTCACGGTACTGCCTGATGGTATCGAACAGGGAACGAGTCACCTCACCCTTCACATCGCTATCCTTGAACGAAAGATGCACAGACTCAGCAGCAAATGGTGAGTTGTATTTTTCACTATACTCCTCGGTGATCTTCCCAGAACCGATACAACGAACAGTGGAGACAGGCTTGCCAAGAATATCCGAAAGAGGGCCGACAGCATGTGTAGAATAATGCATGGGGGGCATCCCATACCAGTAATCCGGCCATCCTGGCAACGACATATTCTGCTGGTGTGAACCCCTCAAAAACTGAAGCCGCCCAATTTCGCCATCTTCGTAGAGTTTCTTGAAATAAAGATACTCTCTGGTATAGATTGAGGTCTCCATCATCATATATATCTTGCCGGTTTCTTTTTCAAGTTCAATAATCCGCTCACACTCTTCGATGGTCATTGCCATGGGGACTGTGCATGCAACATGCTTTCCAGCCTGCAACGCCTTGATCGTCATCTGCCCATGTGAATTCAAATCACTGTTTATGTGTATTGCATCTATAGATTCATCAGCCACCATCTCATCAAAGCTGGTATATCTCTTATCAATGCCAAACATATCCCCACATTCATCAAGCTTTTTTCTATTACGCCGACAAATTGCCACACATTCAGAATTTTCATACTTCTGATAGATGGGAATAAACTCTGCACCAAAACCCAGACCTACGACTCCAACCCTAATTTTTTCCATACATGAGACTCCTTATTTTTTGTAAATTACTACGTATCAGTCGATATACCCTTGTTTAGATTTGTTTGAAAGAAGAAAGGAAATGGTTACAAATGTTAGCAAAACGACACCTTTTACAATGTTTTGTGAGTACACATTTATACCGGTAAGATTCATGACATTTACAATGGAGGCCATTATAAAAGCACCTATCAACGTCCCGTAGACATTCCCCTCTCCACCTTTCAAACTCGTCCCTCCGATGACCACCGCAGCAATGGATGCAATTTGGAAAGCTTCAGTAGAACTTACATTCAACATGTTCACACGGAACTCGATGGTCAAAGCGGTGAGCCCAGAAAGAAACCCACTTGCGGTATAGACAAAGAACTTGATGTTTCCTGTCTTGACGCCGGACATTTTGGAGGCAAGTTCTTTTCCGCCGGTAAGGAAAATATTTTTACCAAGCCGGGTATATGCCAATATGAAAATTACTACAAGGGATGTCAGGAGCCAGATGAATGTCGGGAATACCCGGCTTAGCACTCCTTCTATCCCCCAAGCGCTTTTCATCCAATCAATTTGCCGGGTAAATATGAGGGTGGCCCCTTTGCTCAGGACAAAAGCAAATGATTGAAAAATCATAGATGTTCCCAACGTGAGCATAAACGGAGAAACTCTGGTCTTTGATACAAAGAACCCATTGAGCGCACCACAAAGCGTTGTGGCAAGCAACATCAGGACAATCACCAGGGGAACAGGAATCATGGTGTGTTCAAGAAGCAGGGAGGATACGCAATAGCCAACTGCGATGATGCCGCTCACACTAAGATCCAATCCTCCTGTAAGGATTACAAGCATCTGCCCTAACGCCACTATTCCTATCGCTGCCGCCCGTTCCCCAATATTCAGAATATTGTTTGCTGACAGGAACACACCTTTCGTTACGGAGGTTGAAATAACAAGCATTACAACTGCAGATATTAATACTGAATAGCGACGGAGAAATTCATGGATACTCATTTTTTCATGTGTTCTAGTCTTATTCATGCCAATTACCTTTACTTTTCAGAGAGTTGAAAAACAGTACCAGGACAAGTATTGTTCCAACGATCATACCCTCAAGAAATCCTGAAATATTAGCCAATCCTGTAAATACAACCAACTTCTTTAATATCTGTAGAATTAGCACCCCATAAAAGGCATTGAGAAGCTTTCCCTTCCCACCTTCCAAAGCAACACCTCCCATGACTGCTGCTGCAATGGTATACAGTTCATACCCATTTGCAGCTTTCGGATACCCAGCATTCAGATTGACGGCAATAAAAATTCCAGCAATCCCACTCAGAAGCCCAGCTATGGAGTAAGCGTTGATCAAAACAAAACGAATATTCATACCAGACACATATGCAGCGTACTTGCTTGAACCTACTGTATAGAACCGACGCCCATAGCGCAGCTTTTCAAAAACAAATATGAACAAAACAAGGGCCGCTAGTGAGATGATTAGCATCATCGGGATTACTGAAAACACCTTGAATTTCAGGAATGCCTTCAAGGGGGTCGCCGGTAATGGGATGGGCTTTCCCTTTACGATCGTATCGGCTATTCCTGTTACCACCCACGTCATACCCAACGTCACCACCAGTGGGGGCAAATTCAACATAGCCACAAACAGTCCATTGACCAGACCTATTGCTACACTTATGACCAGCACAAAAACAATGCTGAACAATAAAGTTATGGTATCATTGGCTATCATCCAGTTGTTCATTCCATATGCCAGCACAACAGTAGCCAGGCCAGCTGTAGCCCCCACAGAAAGATCTATACCACCTGTGAGAATCACAAAAGTCATTCCTATAACCAGCAAAGACATGTATGAAGTTGAAAGCATCATTCCATTAATATTCAAACGAGATAAAAATGATGGGTTATACAAACTGCAAAAACCGAACAGCACAAGTGTAATCACAAGTAATTTGTTCTTTGCAGCAGATTCTTTAATTCTCTGTATCAGCACAGCTTTATTCTCCATATATCAGCCGACTTTGTGTTTAAGTAGGATATCTGTCAATATTGTTTGCTTATCGGCTTCTTCAATAGAATATTCATTGACTATTCTGCCTTCTGCCATCGTTATAATCCGGTCAGAAAGTTCCATAAGCTCATCAATATCACTTGTTATTATTATGATTGTCTTACCCTCTTTTACAATCTCTCTGATTCGATTGTACAGATCAGCCCTAGCACCTACATCAATACCTTCAGTTGGTTCAATCATAAAAAGAACATCGACTCCCGCATAAATCCATTTTGCAACTAAAACCTTCTGTTGGTTACCACCTGAAAGATACTCCACCAACTGTGAAGGGCTGGTACATTTTATACGCAGTTGTTGGATAAAACCTCTTGCTATATTTGTCTTCCAGCTATTCAGGACTATCCGTTGCTTAACCTTGTTGATGGATGCGATGATAATATTGTCAGAAATATTACGACAAAGGACCAAGCCTGTTTCTTTCCTATTGTCAGGGACCAGTCCAATATTGTTTTTTATGGCATCAAGGGGATTCTTCAAATTCAGCACTCTATTGGATTTAAGAATTTCTCCCTTGCTGTATTTCTTAAAACCAAAACAGTTCAATGCAAGAGTTTTCTTTCCTGAGCCTTCCAGGCCGGCAATCCCTAAAATCTCGCCTTTTCGGGCATACAAGCTTATATCATACAGACCTTCAGCATACAAATTGCGAACCTCAATGACCTTCTCCCCAATCCATTCGCCTGCACACATAAGTTCTCTAGAATAGACTTTGGCATCACCTGTCATGCCGGCAATCAATTTAGCCTTGTCCAGCTCATCCACATTATATTTTGCCACGTTATATCCATCTCTCAGAACAGTTACGGTATTTCCAATGCGGAAGACCTCATCAAGATGGTGTGTTATATAGACAATACCCTTTCCTTCTTCTGCCAACAGACGTAAAGTCTTATACAGCGTTACTCTTTCCGCATCATCCAAAGGTGCAGAAGCCTCATCGATCAGCAACAACTTGCTATCAGAGGCCAAGGCTTTGCATATTGCAATAATACCCTGTTCGGATACTGACAAACGCTGGACAGGGATATCCACATCGATATCCACTTCAAATTTTGCTATCAGCTCCTTAGCCTTTATTTTCATTGTTGCAAAATCCAGACGTTGCCTTCCCTTACCGATATATGATTCATTACATAAAAACATATTTTCTACAGCATTCAAGTCAGGGGCCAGGTCACGGTGTTGGTGAATTGCATATATGCCAAGCGATGAAGCATCGTGGGGGGAACGGATGCACACCTCTTTGCCATTCATCATTATTTGACCTGTATAATGTGGATGGACACCAGAAAGTATCTTGACGAGCGTACTCTTTCCAGCACCATTTTCTCCACAAAGACAATTTATTTCATGCTCTTTGATGTGAAAGTCAACATCATAAAGGATTTTGGTTCCTGAAAAAGAAATACAAAGGTTTTTAGCTTCCAATAAAGACATGTAAAATCCTACCTATTTAGTGTAGATATCAGCCAGCAAACATCCTAGGAGGTTTACTGACTGATTCATTCATCGTACCTTACGCTTACCTGACATTCCAAAGTGCAAAGGGATCTTTAGGTACTACAGTTTTCAGGTAACTTTCGCCACCAGCCTCCGCATAATTCTTTGGATAGTACTTATCCCAAAGGGGACCATCCATTGTAAAGATATCGTACAGTCCATAAGAACCTGGAACATACACATCACCGGCTCGTACACATGTATCGATCAAGGCAGCCAGTGCATCTGATTTCTCTGGTGTGTTTGCCATGAAGAATCTTTGTGGAAGCAGTATGTTTGAGGGGATGTCTACACCATTCAAGTAGTGGATTGCATACTCAAGCGTAGTTACGCCATATGTGGGGGGGTATTCTATTGTCGATACTGCTTTTCCTGGCAGCAGATAATCCTTCAAGAACCCTACGTTCCCATTACTGGTCACATAAATGATATCGTTATATCCCATTGTCTTGGCTACTTCGATAGCCTGGCCACAACCTGTATCAAAGGCAACAGCAATACAATCAAGTACAGAGCCATGGGTAGTAAGAATATCCTGAGCGGCTTCATACGCCATTACATCATCGTATCCACCATCGAGAACCTGCACAATCTTGATTTCAGGGTAATCTTTGAGGACATGACGCATTCCACCAGAACGATGGGAACTGGGGGTAGCCCCAACTGCTCCGGAAATCTCTGCGACTATCCCTTCGGGTGCACCATTCTTCTCTATCAAGCCGTTGACAACGCTAATTCCCATAGCCACGCCAACGCGGAAGTTATCTCCCTCAATATTGGCAAGGTACTTACCTTTTCCGATAGGCGCATTGATCGAGCGGTCCACTGTAATAAAGGGGATGCCAGTGTCTTCACACATCTCTGCTACCGAAGTGAGGGGCGCGGCTTCATTAGGACTGAACAGAAGGATATCTGGTTTTTGTGCAAGCAAAGACCGAATATCTTCAAGTTGCTTGGCACTGTCTGCACCTGAGTTTGCAACTATGTACGTAACACCAAACTCTTTTTTAAGGTATTCCAAGCTATTGATCATATCACTGTAAAAAGCAGCTCTCCAGCTATCGGCCATATCACCATTTGAAAAAGCAATCTTATACTTTTTAGCTGGTTTTACACCAATATACGGCAGTCCTGGAACTTGCGCTTCAGAATACGATGCAGGTGTTAGTGACACACCATCATTAGCAGCCTCCCTTGCGACGACAGTTCTCTGTGGGCCGTCCGAACCCGCCACCTCTTTCTTACCGCTGGCAAATACCATGCTCATGGAAAGCATTACTAGAATAATTACCAAAATAGATTTTTTCATTCTTGTACCTCCTGTTAGTACTGAGTGAAGTATATACTTCAAGGTTAGGAAGTACATGATAAAAAACGTAGACAATTTGAGTTTTTTTACTTATACTCATAATCAATGAAAAATGTTTCCCTTATAATTGAAATGTCCAACGATTACGCACGAGGACTCATTGAAGGCATTCACAGTTATGCCCAAGCAAAACAAGACTGGTCTCTCCACATGACAGAACATAGTCGCCATGAAACAGATACATATTTCTCACTCCTAAAAAACTGTGACGGCATCATTGCCAGGATAGAGACTCCTGCAATTGCAGAAAGTGTAAAAAAGGTCAACGTTCCGACAATAGATGTGAGCGCCGGAAGATTTATTCCTACTATCCCATGGGTAGAGACCGATGACAGGGCAATCGTGCAGATGGCAATTGATCATCTCATGGACTGCGGCTTGGTCAACATCGCCTATTTCGGGGATCCTTTTTACAATTGGTCAAAACTGCGCTATGAGTATTTTTGTGAGATTATCACCAAGCTTGGCATTAAATGCCATGCATTTCATTTACCCAAAAGAAACACCCATCAAGTAAAATGGTATGCAAATGAGAAAGATATTTCCAGTTGGTTACTATCATTACCCAAACCTATCGGAATAGTGTGCTGTGCTGATCTATGCGGCCAGCCATTATTGGAAATTTGCAAACGATACGGCATCCCCGTTCCAGAAGATATTGCTGCAATTGGAGTGGATGATGACAATTTGCTCTGCAAGCTTTCCAACCCTCCTCTCTCCAGTGTGATAACAAACCCTTTCGAGACTGGTGTAAAAGCGGCTTCACTACTGGATGATTTGATGAATGGGAAAAAAGTAGAAGTAAAAAAATACGCCTTCCAGCCAATTGGAGTTCATAAAAGGAGTTCTACTGACATCGTAGCAATAAGGGATTCGCTTATTGCTGAAGCAATTTCGATAATGAGAAACAATGCACATAACAACCTTAAAGTTGAGGATATTCTGCAACACTTCTCCCTTTCGCGAAGGGTGTTTGAGAAAAGATTCAAAAAGGCCCTGAACAGAACACCGCACCAGCAAATCTTAAGGATTCGCATAGGGTTTGCACGTGAATTGTTAGCGACAACAACAAAGACCTTACAAGAAATTGCCGAAATCATGAATATTGAAAACCCAGAGTATTTTTCTGTGCTATTCAAAAGGGAAGCAGGTATGACTCCTAGTGAATACAGGAGAAAAGTTCAGATGAACAACATGGGGTTGTAGGAGATTCCGAGCTCTTTCCTATTCCAATAGGTGCAAACCCTTACTGGTGTTCCTTCACTCCGTTGCATCTCTAATTCTTGAAGAGTGCCTGGAAAGGGGGGAACTGGTAGGAGATGGGAAAAGCAAGCTCGCCTTTCTTTTCCATTGCCTGCAGTTGGGAAAAGGTCACCCACTTTGCCGCCACGGTCTCCTCTGCCTGCAGGACAACCTCAGAGAGGTCCACACTCTTGCGAACAACAAAGATATCCACAAAGGAGGCGGCCTTGCGCGTCGTCCCCAAAAAAACAATCTCCTCTGGAGATGCTACGATGCCTGTCTCCTCGCGAAGTTCGCGAAGGGCAGCATCCATGCTCGCCTCCCCTGGGTGCACAGACCCTGAGGTGCTCTCCCAGAGGTTGGGCATGAAGTTCTTCTGTGGGGAGCGAAGGGTAAGCAGTATCTGGTCCCTTGCATTGACCGTCCATACCGAAATCACCACATGGTAGACCCCTTCGGGGAGAGGCACCCCCCTGGGGTGCACCCTGCCCAGGGGTCTTCTATTGTTGTCATAGAGTTCAAAGAGTTCTGGCATACAGGCACCCTAGCAAATCCGATGAGATTCCACAAGATGGGGCTAGCACGGAGAACAAAATATGATGAGCAGGGGCAACCCAAGGAAAGCTCCTATCGGCGGGGCCGAAAGGAGCTTTCTTTCAGTAATCTTGATTCTGAATCATGAGGATCAGATCAGGTTGAAACGCTTTACAAACGCCTCAGCATTCTGGATGGATCCACCGGCTGCTCCCTTTACGACGTTGTTCACCAACAACAGGAATCCGATCTTTCCGTTCTTTTTCTTGAGGCGTCCGGTATAGACCACCATCCCCTTGGGATTTCCCCAGAAAGCATACTTGGGCTGGGGGAACGTGGGGTCAGTGCCGTACTCCACAGGTTGTAGAGGAGTGGAAGGCAGGTCACAGACCACCTTGAAATCTTTCCAATCCTGGATAACATCAGCAACCTCGACATCCTGCTCCAGATCCAACCAGACCGCTTCGAGGTGACCGAACATGACAGGGACGCGAACGGTATAGGCATTCACCTCAGGATCGATATCAAGAATCTTCTTGATCTCCTTCTCAATCTTCTCCTCTTCACCCTTGATGAAGGGGATGCAGTTGTCAGTGATATCAAAGGAGGAGAGACCGGGGTATCCCGCTCCGCTGACACTCTGGTAGCTGTGCAGCATGATGCTCTTGATGCCATACTTCTTCAAAGGGGCTATAGCCATGGCCAAACCTGTGGTGACACAGTTGGCATTGGTAACTACGAATCCCTTTTCAGGGTATCCCTGGTCCTTGATGCGATCGAGGGTCTCCAGGTTGGCCTCAGGGATGAGGATGGGAACGTTGTTGTCATAGCGCATTGCAGCAGCATTGGAGAAGATATGAAAACCATGCTCCCTGAGCTGGGGTTCTGCCTCATGTGCAATTTCGGAAGGGAGGGCGGAGAAGACAATCGTCACACCGGCTTCCTTCATTGCTGCGAAGTTGAACTCCTTCACTTCGACGTCCCTAATATTTTCCGGCATCTCAAAGGGCATCACCCAGTGGACTGTTGAAGCGTATTTGAGCCCTACACGTGATGCTGATGCTGTGGCGTATGCCACTTCAAACCAAGGGTGGTCTGAAAGCATCCACATGAAGACTTGGCCTACAGCCCCGGTTGCGCCAATTACTGCTACTTGTATTTTCTTGTCCATCTGAATTTCTCCCAATCGGATACCTATCCGTCATTATTTCCACTAAAGTAGTTGAACATTACTGGTTTTCTAGAAGAAATTCAATACTTTTAAACAAATTTGTATCTTTTTTAACAAATTGTTATTATATTAACACAAGAGTTCATCATAGTGAACAAGCCCCTACGTGTTTTCCTTCTTGCCAAACTGGACAAACCGATCGACAGGCATGGTGAAGGCTATCCCGTTTCCCTCCTGCTGCATGAAGGGTATTGTTGTTATGGCACCGAGGACCTTCTCAGAAATATCTCGCTCCACAAGGATAAGCAGCAGTTCCTTTTCCGGAACCAGGCTTGCACCGAAGAACTTCAGATCATCGGGCTTGCTCGTTCCCCTACCATCGATGATGGTACCGCCGCCTGCCCCTGCTTTCCTGGCGACATCCATGACGTCTTCAGCATAGCCGCTGTTACAGATCACCTGGATCAACTCCCAATCGGTATTCATGGTTCGCACTCCTTGTGTAGTATGTAGTTTCCTGTTCACAAAGCTCTTCTTTCCAGAAAGCGATGCACAGATTCCGTGTATATGTTTGGCGCTGCGTATTGCTTCGAATACAGCATCATACTGCTCTTCAAAAACCAAGGTCATGAGAATTTCCTTGCGGGTTTCGCCAAGGCAGAGGATGGACATCAGGTTGCTGCTAGCCGTCCCCCTACCCCTCAGGATGGTCCCCCCGGGACTTCCTGCCTTCTTGGCTATGCTCATCAGCTTTTCAGCCTCTCCCCTTCCTACGATGGAAATCAATAGGGTGCTATTCATGCTTTAGCTCCTTTCTTCTCTATCTTTGCCTGTTTTCTCTGGTAGAGCAAGCCCAACAACTGGATGGTCACCAGTGGGGACATGGCAACAAAAGCAACGACTCCGAATGCATCAGTTGCAGGGTTGCCACCCTGCCCCACTGAAGCGCCGATGGCAAAGGAGAGGATAAACGTCGAACTCATGGGACCGGAGGCAACCCCCCCGCTGTCAAAAGCCATGGCTGAGAAAAGTATCGGGGTGTTCTTAAGCAGAATCAGGGAGAGGGCATAGGAGGGTACCAAAAAGTACCAGATGGAAATACCGGTAACGATGCGGATCATGGAGAGCCCTACAGAGATGCCGACCCCAAGGGCCATCGCTATGAGCATGATAGGCTTGCGGATGTGCCCGCGACTGATATCCTCCACCTGCTCGACCAACACCCAGACAGCCGGCTCGGCAATGACGGCCACCGCGCCAAAAAGAATTCCCACAATGATGAGTACCTCAGACGAGAGGCGGCCCAACCCCTCTCCGATGGCAAAGCCGACCGGCATGAAGCCGCCGTGGGCTCCAGCAAAGAAGAGGACTAGCCCAATGAAGGCGTAGATGATGCCGACGATCATGCGTCCGACCTGCCTGCCAGGCATCTTTACAAGAAATATCTGATAGAGGGCAAATATGAACAACAGGGGAAGGAGGGAAAACAGAACATCCTGTGCCATTTCTAGAAAAAGGGCGATGAAGTTGCCTGATTCATACAAGAGGTCCATCCCCTGGGCAGTGGCTCCCTCACTGTTGGGATTGCTGATACCCAGCAGCAGGACCGCAAGGATGGGCCCGATGGAGGCAAAGGCAAGGAAGCCGAAGTTATCAGCCTCCTCCTGCTTTTTCTGGACCCTTGCCACACCTATGCCGAGGGCCATGATAAAGGGTGTTGCCATGGGGCCTGTGGTAGCCCCTCCGCTATCGAAAGCGACAGGAACCAGAGCAGGGTCGGAGAAGATGGCCAGTACAAACAGCATGACGTAGAAGATCACAAACATCCATTTCAGCGAAAGCTTGAAGATGACCCTCAAGAAGGCGATGGAAACAAAGAAGCCCAGGCCAATGGCGATGAGCGTGATCAGGACAGTCTCGTTGATGCTGGAGTTTACGCTGGCGACCTGGGAGGCCAACACGCTGATATCGGGTTCTGCAAAGGTGATGACAAAACCAACCACAAGGCCCGTGCCCAGCAGCAAGGGCAGGTTCTTTTTGGCGGTGACTGTCGCCCCTATCTTCTCCCCTATGGGGAGGAGGCCGACCTCTGTCCCCAACAAGAATACGGCAAGCCCAGCGATTACCAGGGCTGCCCCTATATAGAAGGAGACCAGCTGTCCGCTGCCCAGAGGCGAGACAAAGAAATGTAAGATCGTAACTATAACGGAGATGGGTATGACTGAAGAACCGACTTCCTTCAGCTTATGAATCAGTTCCATCCATAGCCTCCTGCACTACTATAAAAAAACCACTCCCCGAGGGGAAGGCAGTTCTTCTTATCACATAACTACTTTTGTTCCAAACAATACAATTCTTCATCTTACAAGGTCAAGGCTCTTTTGAACTTGCCAGACAAATCACAGACACTATCTTCCTAGGACAAGGCCCGACTATGAAGCCAACAAAGAGGAGACAAGAAGAAGGCATAACAAGAAAACAAAGATACTTGACTAAACCTGCATCAATCCGTATGATACGTTCTGTTATTGTTTTGGGGGTGTAGCTCAGTTGGTAGAGCGTTTGAATGGCATTCAAAAGGTCAGGGGTTCGATTCCCCTTACCTCCACTACAAAGAGTCGTTGCTGAGCAACGGCTTTTTTTTTGTGTTCAAATCATTTTGCGAGCTCTTCAGCAGAATCGACCTGCCCGTAAGAAAGAACCAACTGGTAAGAGGTACTTCTTCCCCCTGCCTCAGACCTCTTCAGGATTCCCTTACTCATGAGATCCTTGATATCTCGCATTGCACTATCATGACTGCAACCGGTGAGTTTAGCCCACTTTTGGGTAGTCAATTTACCATAGAAATCAGTAGTGAGTCTTCGTATCATCTCTTGTTGCCTTTCATTGAGCGCAAGTTTTTCTAGGGTACGATAGAGCTGCTTAATCTGCAAAACTTCCCCAATGGTCTCCAAAACCTCTAGCAAGGCATCTCGGATTCGCTGCAGATACCAGACTATCCAAGACGTGCAATCCATACAGGTTGTTTGTGCTTTATGCAATTGCTCATAATAATCCTGTTGCCGCTTCTTGAACTGTTTTGAAATGCTGAAAAAAATTAGGTTGGTACTATTTCCCTGATTCAAGACATACTCACTTATTGATCTGCCTAGCCTTCCATTTCCATCTTCAAACGGATGGATAGTAAGAAACCAAAGATGTGCTATAGCACTCCTCACTGGAGGGGGCAAACTACTTGGCTCATTAATCCAAGCTAGGAAAGTTTGCATAGCTTGGGAGATCGCTTCAGCCGGCAGGGCTTCAAACCAGACCTTTTGGTTCTTATAGGAACCGGAAATCACCTCAATAGGGCCTGTTCTGTACCTGCCTGCATGTAAAGAGAAAGGACCACTGCGTCCTTGTGGGAACAATCGGGAGTGCCAGGCAAGCAACCGACCTTCAGTGAGTGGAATTTTTGCATTCCCAAGCGCATCAAGAAGATTCTCCACTACCCCTTCCACATGAGGCCCGTTCATTTTCATCGAAGCATTTGGCACCTGGAGCCTTCGACAAAGGGATGTATAGATTTGCAGCTCCTCTAATATTTCCCCTTCTATCTTGTGGGAATTATTGATCTCATCAGAAAGGATACGTGCTTCCAACTCTTTGCTTTGCACAAAGCCTAATTGCCCGCTAAGAGCTTCTACCTTTCCTTGGAGATATGCCACCTCGGTCAAGGCAGGGAGGAGACTTTCTGTATCACATGTGAAGAGAGGCCAATCATGGTGTTGCCAGATGTATGTACTCATATATCCATAGTAGAACAAGTGCGTAGATTATACAACCTAATCTACGCAATAATCAAACATATTATGCGTATATTATACCTCATAATCTACGCACCATAGAAAAATCATAACCCACTTGTATTCAACCTGAAGGGTTGCCCCTCTCCTACCCTTGTGCCAACACAAGGAGAGCTCTGGCTACACCCAACATCCTCTCGATCTCTTGGATAGCTATCCGCTCTTCAGTGCTATGAGCCTTTTCGTATCCGCACCCAAGAAGCAGGGCATCAAGGCCTTTGCCTCTTAGGATGTTCACATCACTGCCACCACCGGTGGGAATTGCATTCATTTTGAGGTTGAGTTGTACACAAGCCGCTTCGAATCGAATGAGCGCTTCAGAGTCCTCAATACGATACCCTTCATACGATACCTCAGAGTCGAGCTTGAACTGTCCCCCTATCTCTGTGCAGGCTTCGGTGCAACAGCATCTGATATCTTCCAACTGCTTAAGGGACCTTTCTTGCTCAAGGCTACGGACCTCCATGTGGACCTCTACCCGGTCGCATACGACATTGGTACTCGTACCCCCATGGATGGATCCGATGTTCGCTGTCGTCATCTCATCAAGACGAAGCAGCTTCATGGCATTGATTGCTTTGGCAGCAATGCTTATTGCACTGATACCCAGCTCAGGGGAAACCCCGGCGTGTGCAGCCTTCCCTATGAATGTAAGGTGGATGTCCAACTTGCTAGGGGCTCGGATGATGGCAGTCCCAACCGGCCGGCCTGTGTCAAAGACAAACACCTGCGAGAGCTGATCGAGCAAGTATTGGCCCAAGTGCTTTGCACCCAACAGGCCTTCTTCCTCCCTGACGGTGAACAACAGTCCAAAGGGGCCATAGAGGTGTTTCTCTTCTGCCAACAACAAGGCCAGGGCTACAGCAATCTTGTCATCCGCACCCAAGGCGGTGGTCCCATCACTTCTGATCACCCCATCAGTAATCATCGCCTTGACTCCAACAGCGTTGGGAACCGTATCCAAGTGGCAAGCAAAGGTAAGCGGCGGGTTCTCCTTGCAGTTCACGAACGCAAGGACATTTCCAAAGGAATCCTGTTGGTAAGAAATCCCCAGCCTTTGCAATATGCTTAGAATATGGGAACGAAGGTGCTCTTCCTTCCCACTAGGACTGTCTATGGCTACAAGACTCAGGAACAACGAGACCAGACGTTCACTCATGATTACTCCCTATCTACAAGGCTAAATGTAACACCTCAAGCACTTTTTTGGAATCCAACTGCAGCAATGACCCCACGAAATACATACCACCACCTGTGGTGGCATCCGCTATCGCTTGCAGCTGCTCTTCTCCTATCCCGATATCCCCGAGGGTCGTTGGAAGCCCAAGCTCCTGATAAAAGATTTTCAAAGATGCGACCAAGCGTTCCAGCATATCATCAAAAGCAGCGAATGGAAGCTGGATATTCCAGACCCGTGAAGCATATTGTAAAAATCTCTCTTTATTGTAAGGGGCGACATGCTGCATCCAAGCAGGGGTCAGGACAGCCAAGCCTGCTCCGTGGGCAACGTCACAGAAACCGCTGAGTGCATGTTCGATCATATGGCACGCCCAGTCCCCACCTCCCCGCCCGCGGTCCAGCAACGGACTATGAGCCAAGGTTCCAGCCCACATAATCTCTGAGCGACTGCTATACTCACTAGGGTGCGAAAGCACCAAGGGAGCTGTGTCTAGCAGGTGTCCCATAGCCGCTTCAAGCAACCTATCAGTAAGTGCATTATCAGGAAGGGGTGTGAAGTAGCGTTCATGAAGATGAGAAAGAATGTCACTGCACCCACAGGCAGTCTGGTAGGGAGGAAGGGAGCGTGTAAGGGTCGGGTCAAGCAAGGCCACACGAGGGACCAATACAGGACCGCTTGCAATTCGTTTGATTCCAGTCTGCACATCTGAAATGACACAGGAGTCCGAGGTCTCAGACCCAGAAGCAGGGATGGTCAGCACCACTGCCAGGGGCAACGCATTGGTGACAGGTACAAACAGCTCAAAGTGCTGACGCCAGAATTGATCTGGATCAGAGGCTGCAAGATAGGCAGCGAGAGCCTTTGCCGTATCGATGACACTGCCCCCACCCAGCGCAAGCAGACAATCTACCTGCGCTTCCTTTGCTTTCTTGGCTAAGGAGAGAACACCATCAAACTTGGGGTTCGGCAACACACCGCCGCCGTCGACAACCCGACATTGGGCATCCTTGAGACACTTCTCCACCCTCTGCAAGAGTCCGCTCCTGATCACAGAAGACTGTCCGTACACTACCATGACGGCTTGTCCAAGTGCGCTTACGGCTTCCCCCACCCTATCCACCACATCCTTTCCGAAGTAGATGTGGGTCGCAAGTGACAATTCAAAGTTTTCCATATTTTTGTCCCCCCTTTTTCAGACTTAAAACCAAGACGCCTCCGAGTAGGAGGCCACAGACAAACAACAACCATCCGGGGTTTTTTGCGTATAGCATAGATGTCAGCTTTATGAACACAATCCCTAAAAAAGAAGAGATCAGATACGAACTGGCAAAGAAGGCAGAGCGATGCTCCCCATGAGTCTCAACTGCAAGTACCACATCAGCTAAGGTTTTCAGTACCCCATAGGCTAGGGATATGCAGCTGACGGCCAGCAAAGGAAGAACCAGTCCACCCTTGGGTGCGAAGAACAACAGGACAAAACCAGCTAAGGATGCCAAGACTGCATAGACAGCAAACGTATAATAGTTTGCCTTCTTCAGCCTTGGGCTGATAAAAAGCATGGCTAGCAACGTACCGAGTGAATAGACACCCCCTATCAGGGAGACAGCCGATGGTGAGATACGAATAAAATCAATAAAAAATGGGGTAAAAAGAAGGCTTGCCGTCGTCCCAAGGGAAAAATAGACATAGATCAGGGCATTGATCATCATAGCACGCAGCACAGCTGGCTCGCCCTTGATGTCTTCATAGACGGTGCGGTACACCCCAAAGAAACGGGAGAAGGTCCAGAAATGTCCCTCTTCCTTCATACGCTGGCGAACCACTGCTCCTGTCGGGGTTTCCTTGATCAGAAAATGGCGGATAAGGGCTTGGCTGGTCATGCTTATGGCAGCAAAGAGGAGGAAAAACTCTTCTATCCGTACGACGCCCCAGCGTAGGACCAGCATTCCAGCAAACGGAGTAAGCAGACCGGAAGCAACGAGAATTACATTGAACAGGCTCATCGAGATGACACAACTCTCTTCCGAAGTATCCTCAATCATCAGCAGGTAGTACCCTACGCTCATGATCCGGTTCATACCTGTAAGGGCCATGGCGATAAGAGCCACTTCATATACTGGCCACAGTAGGAACAGGATGGCTGGAAGCACCGAGGACATGAGGTCAAAGAACAGTGTAGCGCTCTTCCTACCAAGCCTGTCCACCAAGGGAGAGGCTACGAAGGAACTGACCAGAGCCGCTATGTTCGAAGCAACCATAATATTCCCGATCTGTACATCTGATACCCCAGCCTCCTTGAGATAGAGGCTGAGATAAAACATGTAGAACGTAAAAGGAATGGCCCAGAGGGGAAAGAGGGAAGTACATACCCTTGCATTCCTCTCCTGTTTGGATAGATATGCTTTCACTAGATCATCATCCCTTTCTCAGGCCTGCCAAACGCTCAGCGAGGGTATCGAGCGATAGCTTGTTGACCGCATAGACAGTCTCCACTATAGAGGAGGGAATTTTTGATTCAGCCTTATACGCCCGGCTCAACCCCCCTACCAATGCTGCAATGGTATCGGTGTCGCCTCCGACGCTAGCGGCAAGACAGAGGACCTTGAAGGTATCTCCCGGGTGTGCCAAGAACAGGGCGAATACTGCTGCAAAGACGTCAGCAGACTCCAGTCCTGTCCCAAGGACGGAGAACAGGAAATCCAAAAGAACCTCATCAGAGGGGTTCGTCTTCAGATACTCTTTGATAAAGATTAGCCGAGCTACGCTGGAAGCTCCACAACTTTGATAGGGAGCCTTGAGCATGCCGTACCGGCCACCCTCAATTGCAGCATTGACGATCTGGTCAATCGAATCGCCTTCCAAGGCTGCATAGACAGCACTTGCGTAGGCACAGGCTGCCTCCAGGGCCTGGCTGGTATAGTGTGTGGGCAGCAGGGCTATGACCACCATATCCAGCATCTCCTGCCGATCAGAGCCTAGGGCCGCTGCATAGAGCACCGGGGCAAGGGTCCGCATTATGCCGCCGCATGTCGTACCGCCCTTGCCAGCCTCCCTGGGGTCAGAGCCCTCCTTGATGGATTGTAATGCCTTCAGGGAGCTGGGTCCGATGAACCGCTTAGCCACTGCATCTGATTCTTCTATCCAAGTAAGCAGAGCCTCTAGCGTTGAATTTACCGATACCCCCTCCAGGATATACCTCTCAAGCAAAGCCAGGGTCTGTTCGGTATCGTCAGTAATGGTGCCCTTCTCCAGATCCGAATGGTGGGCAGACAACGTGCTGTCCACCAAATCGGTAACTGCTCCAATAGTGGATAGTATCTCAACGCGGGTCATGAACTCGGTACTCATGCCCAGGGCATCCCCTACTGCAAAAGCTTCTAGAATTGCTACAACTTGTTTCTTGGTAATACTCATACGAGACTCTCGAGCACGTTGAAATCCCTCCGAAGCTTCGCGGGGATATCACTGAGATAGTGACGATAGGAAGGCTCAAGGGTGTAGTAGCCGGTATAGCCCTTGGTCTTGAGCAGGGCAAACACCTCGCTCCAAGGAATCTCTCCCATACCGATGGGAAGATGCTTTTTCTGATTGCCAAAGTCACTGAGATGGAGATGGCACGGAGCCTTTTCAAGGGCACCGATGAAAGCCAGGGGATCCTCGCCCCCTTCGCGCACCTCTGTGGTATCGACCATGATGCCCATCACCGGCATGTTCCAATCCTTTACATACTGCTGGAGTGTATCGGCATGTTGCCCGACTCCAACCGGATAGTTCTCCATTGCCAAGGTGATGGAGTTTTCAGCGCACAGATCTCCCAGATACCGGATATTCTCTATGATTTTCGGCTCAATTACCTGTTTCATCTCACCTTCATAGGCATTCAGGGGATGGATGACCAGAAACTCGGTGCCCATGCGCTTGCCAAGCGTTACAATGTCCTTGGAGAGAGCGCGCCCTTCCTTAGCCATGGTCGGATGGGCTGAGTACAGCATGGAGAACATGGCCAGGGGATAGTGGATAGAAGATACATGCACCTTTGCCCGTTCAAAGCGCGATGCTGCCCCTTCGTTTACATCGGCAAAGCATTGGGGCATCAGCTCAGCATGGGCGAACCCTGCCTGGGCTATGTGGCGCAAGGCGTCTTCCGATTCTAGGGGGAAAAGTGCTCCAGTGGAGAACGCATAGTTGTTTTTATATTTTTTCATAGGTACCTCATAGTACTAATCCAGGAAGGAGGAACTTCCTCCCCCCTGTGAACGCAGCTTACTCAATCTCCTTGATTAAGGAGGCTGCAGCCTTATCAAGAGCAGCCTGTGGGGTGAGCACATTCTTCTCAATCTCATCAAGGGCGTACCAGAAGAACGCATCCATAGTGCCCATCTCCGAGAAGTGGTAATAGGCCCAGGCATTGTTCAGCTGGTCGAAAGCAACTTTATACAATGGATTTGCAGCAAGAGCTTGCTGTACAACCGGTCCATTTTGTGCGGACTTGCGCACCGGCAAATATCCAGTGGAGAGTGCAAACGCTGTGTGATTCTTCTCCTCCAGCAGGTATTTCAAAAGCTCCCAAGAGGCATCCCTCTTGAATCCATCTTCGGTGAGGATGACTCCTACGTTTCCACCAAGAGCGATGGAACGGTTCTTAAAGCCAGGCATCATGATGGCCCCGAGCTTAAAGCCTGTGTTCCCCTGCCAGCGGGTGACACGGTTGGAGGAAGCGGCGATGAAGGCGAGGTTGCCTGCAAGGAACTTCTTCTCTGCGTTATTGTGCTGACCTGCAGGCATCAGCTTGGAATCGATGAGGGACTTCCAGAAAGTTGCCACTTCTACACCACTGGATTCCTGGAAAACAGGACCCACTTTGCCACCGCTCTTGCGTACCACAGCGTTGCCATTCTGTCCAAGCATCGACTTGAAGAGCCAGACGCCATCAGAAGTGTCAAACCCATAGAAATCAGAACTGTTGTTGATGTTCCCCTTCTGCATAGCGGTCTTGGCTATTTGGAAGAACTCTGCCCAGGTTGCAGGAGGGTTCTTCTCAAGGTCCAGGCCTGCCTTGTCAGTGATGTCCTTGTTGTAGTAGAGCACCTGGCTTGAAATCCCATATGGAACCGCGGCAACCCTGCCTTCGAACATGCCATATTCAAGCATTCCCTTGAAGATGTCATTGAAATTGAAATCCGGATCCTGGACCAGGTTTTCCATGGAGTAATCATTGCGTCCACCGGTATACAACTGCCCTGCCGCCATGATTGCGGTATCAGGGGCATTACCGGAAAGCAATGAAGCACTTACCTTGGTTGCCGTGTCGGCATAACTTCCAGAATAGGTCAGTTCCAGTTCGATGTCAGGTCTTGCAGCATCGAAGGCTTTAGCAAGAGCCAGAAATTGTTCGCCGGAAGCGCCACTTATGGCGTACCAAACCTGCAGTTTGACCACTTCAGGTCGTGTTGTTGTTTCCTTGGAGCCCTGGGCAAACCCAAGTGCCATCGCAAGGACGAAGATCAATACACATACTGTTGTCTTTTTCATAGTACCACCTCTTTTTTTATGCTTTCAAGCCTGTAAGTGTTATAGACTTGACCAGTTGCTTTTCAAAGAACAGATACACTATCAATACGGGAAAAATTGCCATGACCGAAGCAGCCATCATAATCTGATATTCTGATGAGGACTCCTGCACCAGATACTTCATACCGATGGGCAGCGTCCGATACGTTGCCTTGTTAGTCACTATCAACGGCCAGGTGTAGCTCTTCCAGTGCCCAAGGAAGGAGAACAGCATGGCAGTGCTTATGGCAGATTTGGAGTTGGGGATTACCACCTGGGAAAGAATGCGATAGTACCCACAGCCGTCAAGTTTCGCAGAGTCAAACAGGACAAGGGGGATGGAGGAGAAGAAGGATACCAACAAGAAGATAGTGAATGCTCCGAACACCTGAGGAAGGATGATGCCAGCATACGTGTCGATCAGGCTTGCCTTACTGACCATCAGATACAGGGGGATGAGGGTCACAATGACAGGAACAAACATGGTGCTACGGATCAAGGAGTTGAGAAACTTCTTCCCGGGGAAGGTCAGGACCACCAGCACATAGGCTGTGGTTACGGATAGCCCAAGTTGGAGTGTCGTCTGTGCCGTCGAGGTAAAAATACTGTTGAAATAGTATTTGGCGAAGGGAATCATTTGGAAAACTTTCTTGTAGTTGGAGAAATTCCAACTGCTGGGCAGCCATTTGGGAGGATAGGCATAGACATCACCAACGGTCTTGAATGAAGAGAGTAGCATCCAGACGAAGGGGAAGATCATTGCAAGGGATCCTACCAACAAGAATAACAGAATCAGAATATTAGTGTGTTTTCTTTTATTTGCCATATATCTACTCCAAGGTGATGGATTTTCGTGCATCCAGCTTTGACTGGATGATCGTCAGGGTAAAGATGATGACGAACAGAATAATCGAGGCACTGCAGGCTCGACCCATTTTCCCACTGGTAAAGGCCGTGTCATAGATGTAGTTGACCATCAAGGCGGTACTATAGAGAGGACCTCCCTTCGGGGTCATGACGTTCACCTCGGCAAAGACCTTAAAGGTATTGATGATACCGATCATCAGCACAAAGGAGATGATGGGCCGAAGCAGGGGAAGCTTTATCAAAAACAGGACCTGGTGGGCTTTTGCCCCATCGACCTCAGCGGCTTCGACATACGATTGGGGAATATTCTGCAGGCCTGCAAGGAAGAGCACTACGTTGTACCCCAACCCTTTCCAGATGGAGAACATCAGGATGGAAAGCAAAGCTGTATTCTCATGATAGAGCCATTGTGAGGTCGGAAGGCCCAATACTGAGAGTATCTGGTTGAAAGGGCCTATGCCCGGGTCGAAGAACCAGATCCAAATGAGGCTGGATGCAACCACTGGAACGACAACCGGAGCGAAGAATGCCGAACGCAGATATTTCTTAAAGGGAATCTTGGAATCAAGCATCAGCGCGATGGCCAAAGCAAGGGAGGTATCGATGATCAGCTTCAGCGCTGCAAAGGTAAAAGTATTTCGAATCGCCTTGAAAAACCGGTCATCGGTAAACAAATACCTGTAGTTGTTCAAGCCATTGTATGTTTTCAAGCCAGTGGTCAGGTTGTAGTTGGTAAAGCTATACATCACAACCTGAATAACGGGCATGACGAACAAGAGCACAATAGCCACCAATGTAGGCAACAACAATACAACTGCTGCACGCAACTGTTCTGTTTCATAGCTCTTTCCTAAAATGACCGCCCTATGGATACGAGGGGTACTTAGCTTCTCTTTCATATCAGGACTCCCTTAAGTTTCATGGCTTTGATGGCGCCGGGTACCAAGGCAACACGCACCGCTCCTTTTCTCAGGAAGGGGTTGCCGTCTATGATGATATGGGCATCTGGACCGAGGCTTGAAAGAACGACCTCCCTATCCTTGGAAAATACCAGATGCTGGATAGCGGTAAACCCACTGAAACCCCAGGCCATAGGATTGGCATCCACAACATTGCGCGAAGCAATCCCGATGGCCGCCAAATGCTGTGCATCCCGACCCAAACACAACCCTCCCAATACAGCCCGCCCATAGAGCCGGTCGAACTGCAGGGGGGAAATGACAATCTGTTCGATAGGAACCGCAGTGAAGAACGTCTGTCCTTGCCCATCGAGGGCGACACTGAACTCTTCGGTGACAATGCGCCTGCCCACCTCGATAGGTACTCGTTTCTGGTGGACAAGAAGTTCCTCGACAGAGAGGTTGCAGCACACCCCACTCTCTGTCCCGAGAAAGGAGTTTCCAAGGATCACATCATTGAACCCGATTCCCAGATATCCCGATTCGTCTGATACGGAGATTCCATCAATGGGGACCGCCTCCAGATCAGAGAGCTGCAGGCGGGAAATCTGCTCGAAAGGGAAGGATACTATCGGACCGACATTCGCTGTCCCTGCTGCTATGCCGAGCAGGGTGACCTTGCTGCCCATAGCCACAACTGTCGAGGCGATGTACGAGGCAAGGCCGTCTCCACCGACACTGACCAGATAGTCAGGTTGATGGGACAAGAGGGTGCGCACCATCGTAGCAAGCCGCACTTTATAGTTTTGGTCTCCCTCAACTGTAAGCACTGTTGCTCCGTCTATATACTGATGTCCATACCCTTGGCAAACTACGAAGGTGGCACCCAAAAAGAATCGCATTACAAGGGATCCCAAAGCATGAAGCTGTCTCTTTTCGAGATGAGAATGTTCATTGAAGACAATCGCTACAGTCATCATCTGTCCCCTTATGGTTCGAGTACAATCTTGAATGCGTTACCTTGCTTGAGCAGGTTGAACGCTTCAATTCCCTGCGAGAGAGGAAGCCGATGGGTGATCAGTTTTGCAAAATGCCCCGGGTTTGCCCTGATTATTGCAAATGCATCCTGAAAGTGAGAGAGTGCAAATCCACTACAGCCGGTGACCGATACCTCACGGTAGTGGATGGCATACGCATCAGCTTCAAAGGTCTCCTCTTTCTTTAGGCCGCTAAAAACGAGCACAGTGCCCCCATTAGCCACCTGATGAACCGCCTGCGCTACAAGAGGCGCCTGGTTGACACTGATTATGATCTGGTCGTACTTTGAGTAATCACTCTCTTTGGGCTCGACACACTCTATTCCCAACCGTTGGATGGCCTTTATACGGTAGGGATTTGGCTCAACTACAGTTACAGGGATTCCTTTATCCTGGAAATACAGGGCGAAGAGAAGCCCCATCGGCCCGCCTCCCACCACCAAAACACGTGACCATGGCTTGATGTTCAGGTGCGCGATGCCATTAAGAACGCATGCAAGAGGCTCGACAAGGGTGAAAACCTGCTCATCCACATCTTTTGGAAGACGGATCATTCCCTTCTCATACCCTGCAGGAATGGCAACATATTCACAGAATGCGCCTGAGGATACGAAGTGTTTCTGTGTGCACATCTGGGGGAGCTCTGTTTTACAACTGTTGCAACTGCCACACTCAAAATAGGGTGCGACAACCACTTTCTCGCCCACAGCAAACGAAGAATCATCTGGGATCTGTATTAATTCTCCAATGAATTCATGGCCAAGGATTGTCGGTGGCTTGAAGAAATGGTGACCTACAGAAAAGGTCTTCAGGTCAGTCCCACAAATTCCAGAACCGAGGACCCGAACCAGATAGGCATCCTGGGGGGTTTCAATCTCTTGCATTTCCAATTGGCCGATGCCAGTGTACATGAGCGCTTTCATATATTACTCCAGTGACTGTGCCAGTTCCTGTGCGGTCTGGGAGTCGGTTATCAAACTATCGAACAGTTTCAATTTTGCAGCAGTGCGAATTGCGGGTATCTTCAGCTTTCCCCCAGCCAGGCAGACAACCTGCTTGGATCGCTTTATAGAATCCACCGGGATACCCAGATAAATTTTCCCGTTTGTATCAGGAAGCTGTCGGGAGATGAGGCTGTCACACGTAGGAATGTCACCGATGAAGCCCTCAGCATTGAAGAACCGTCCAAGGATATCACCTATCACCTGTTGCTCCTGCAACTCCTCCAGTGCGTGGATAGGGTACTCCCCTATCGGGAAACTGGGAGTTCCTCCAAAAGCCCCTAATCCCACGATGGCTATGTCAATGTGGTTCCACAAATCCTGTATGGCTTTCATCTGCGGGTCCCGGGCGAAGAAATCCCGAACCTTAAAATCAGAAACAAAAGCCGGGATATTGAAAAAAAGAGCATTGCCATGGAGTTTCTCAGCCATGCGGTCAGCGATGACGTTGACCTGAAAATGAGATTCCGTACGACCGGCGCTTCCCACCATCGGTACGACTGTGACCCCCTTCAGGGAGGGTATCTCCGGCAAGGAGAGAATTGAACGATACACAGAAACACCCCATCCCACTCCCACCGTCATACCATTGGTCACCGTCTGGGAAAGAAACTCTCCAGCAGAGGTGGCTATCGCCCTGATGCGATTGTCACGATCAATGGTATAGTCAGAAGGACACTGGCCGATCACCACCCGCTTGATGCCCAATGCCCTGGCTAGGGAGAGCTCCATCGATGAACAGCCGGCAGGCGGTATAATCTCGATGCGCACCATGCCAAGTTGCTGCGCCTTTGCAAGGGCGCGTGAAACCATCGGTCGTGAAATATTAAGATAATTGGAAATCTCCTGTTGGTTTTTTCCTTTCTCGTAATAGAGAGATGCAATGGAATAAAGCAGCTCGCGATCATGTAGCATAGTTACCCTCGGAGAATCTTACTTAAGTCTGTTACTACCTTTACAGGGTTTTCACTCTGGAAAAGGTTCCTGCCAAAGGCAAAACCCACAGCCCCTGCATCAATTACAATGCGTGCAATATCCAGGATATTCGCTTCTTTGGGTCCACCGGCAAGTACTATGGGTACAGGACATCCTGCAACCACAGAAGCAAAATCCTCACAGTAGAAAGCCTTTACAAAGTCAGCTCCCAACTCTGCAGCGATTCGCGCCCCACCTCTGATGAACACGGTATCGTTGTTCTTCTTGAAATCTGCGTGCAGCACCTCAACCATGACCGGAATCGAATACTGGTGGAATGCGTCGATGGCACGGGCTACGTCAGTCATCGACTCCTTGTCATGGGCGCCCCCCAAGACAAGCATGATCAACACAGCATTGCATCCTAGATCCGAAGCTTGCTGGGGAGAAACCATGATGCTGTGATAGTCTGAAAAGGCGGTTCCCATCATAGTCCCGCCAAGAGAAGCCCGGAGCACAAGTTTCTTGTTTTGTACCAGCGGGGCATCGATAAGCTGGAATATGCCAGGGTTGAGGATGAAGCCATCTATATCAGTGTCAATGATGCGTTTGATTGCAGTGATGGGGTGTTCCAATCCTTGCATAACCCCATAAATCTGGGGATGGTCAAATGCCGCAAGAAAGAGTTTCCCCTTATGGTTCATCAATGTTGATTTATTTCTTTCTAATCCGTTCATTTGCTCTAACCTCCTGAACATTTGTTCATTATTATTTGTCTAACTATATGGTAATAGTGAAATTTTACTCTAGTCAACAAGAATCTTAGTTCACTAATAGTTCGTGTTTTGAACATTTGTTCTTATCAGTATTGACAGAGAAGTATTCTAAGCTGACAGCATACATATCCGATACTTTCAGAATACCTGTAAAATCATAAAACTAAATTTTCCAGTTTAGAGAAGGGTATCTTGTTGAAGTTAAAACCTTTGTAAAACTTCAATTAATGCTAAAACCGCTATCACATCAAAAAATTCCTATACCAGAAAAAAGGAATCAAGCATATACTAGACCAGCGGGGGCTATAGGGATGAACCAAAAGATGTTTACACAAGATGAGGGTATCTGGCTGAAAGGGAACCTGCACGGACACTCCACCGTCTCTGACGGGGAGCTCTCCCCCCAGAAGGTCTTTGAGGGGTATCACAGGCGAGGCTACGACTTCTTCTCGCTTACAGACCACAACACTTATACACAGTATGAGCATGAAGGGCTCATCCTTATCCCGGGCTTTGAGCTTACCTGCTACATTCATGACAAGCGTGTGCATCTCAACGTGCTGCAGAAGGGAAAGAAAAGCTTGTATGAGCACAGGCACGAATTTGCAATCGACACCCATGAGGGGACAATGGCATTCATCAGGGAGGCACAGGATGACTACCTGATCATGCTCAACCACCCCGACTGGTCCCTGTTGCAGTACCGTGACATTGAGGCCATGGATTGTTTCTTCGGGATTGAGGTCTTCAACTATGGCAGTGAGTGGCACGACCGTGTCGGGGAGAGCTCCCACTTCTGGGATGCCGCCCTGATGGATGGCAAGCGGTGGTGGGGCGTCTCTACCGATGACAACCATAATGAGTACACCACCTCACCAGGGTGGCCGTTTGATCATAGGGAGAGTGACAGCTTTGGGGGATGGGTCATGGTCAAGGCGAAAAACAGAACAGCAGAAGCAATCACAGAAGCTCTTGAAAAAGGATCTTTCTACTCCACCAGCGGGCCGGAAATGTATGACTTTTCCGTACAGGATGGGATCGCCCACGTCTCCTGTTCTCCGGTAAGCAGGATCATCTTCAAGGGTGAACAACGCAACTATGTAAGGCAAATCGGTACCGACCTTACCGAGTTCACCGCTCCACTACGAGGAAACAAGAAATACGTCCGGGTGGAGTGCATAGACGAGCAAGGGAGGGTTGCTTATAGCAATCCCATCTATCTGTGAAGAGGGTCGGCTAGACTCTTATTGCCCCGGGCTCCTGAACAATTCGCGAGTTGCAAGGAGCTCCTGGATACCCCCAATGGAACCAAACAGGCCTGCCACTTCGGTAGGGAGGAAGATCTTATGGCTTGACCCATTGGCCAGGTCCTTGGCTATTTCGTTCTGGGACCGCAACACCTCCATCATCAGGAGGTTGTCCGACCCCTGCCCCTCTGAATAGACCTTGCGCACTGCATCCAGACCGACAGCCTTGGCAAGCTGTACCAGCCTGATGGATTCTGCCTCCCCCTCTGCAAGGAGGATCTTCTCCTTCCTCAATGCATCTGCCTTCATGATTCGAGACTGAGCTTCTCCTTCTGCATTAAGGATGAGGCTTTGCTTGTTGCCCTCTGCGTCCAGTATAGCTGCCTGCTTCTTGCCTTCAGCTATGGTGACCTCTTGGCGGCGGGTCCGTTCAGCCTTCATCTGCCTTTCCATGGCCTCTTTAAGATCAGGAGGAGGGATGATGTCCTGAATTTCCACTCGAAGTATTTTCACACCCCATTTGTCGGTCGCCTCATCAAGGATACCCCGCAGTTTCTGGTTGGTTGAATCACGGGAAGAGAGACTTGCATCAAGATCCATCTCACCGAAGATGTTGCGCATGGTGGTCTTGGAGAGCTCCCTGATGCCCAAGATCAAATCACTTATCTCATAACAGGCTTTATGGGGCTCCACTATCTGATAGAAGATGAGGGTATCGACGGTGAGGCTTATGTTGTCACGTGTGATGACTGACTGCTCGGGGATGTCATAAATCTGCTCACGAAGATCAACGTTGTAGTCGGAAATCTTCTCGGGGTTATAGTTCAGCTGCTTCACATACCGCTTCTTATCCAGGAAGGGGATGATGAAGTTAATGCCGGAATCAAGGGTCCTCACATACTTGCCAAGCCTCTCGATGAGTACAGCCTGCCCTTGGGGTACCTGTTTGATCCCTTTGAGGACGATGATGATGACAAACAAGGTGACCGCACCGATCACATAGAAAGACTCCATGTTCTACTCCCTTTCAACAATAAGCTTCACCCCATCAATGCGTTGCACGACTATGATCTGGTCGATGGGGATCACCTCACTGTTCTTTGCTATAGCTGTCCACACTTCCTTGTGGATTCGCACCAGACCTGTGGCCCTCACAGAATTGATCTCCTCGATGACAACACCCTTCTCTCCCAAAAGACTGTTCGCATTCGTCAGGGTGCCCTTGTGCCTGGAGCGGGCACCCAGGAAGATTTTCCTTACAAACACCGTCAGCAGGAGCAGCGTGATGGAAAAGGTGATGAGCACGACTGAGGTCGAGGCATTTAGGTAGACAGGGATAGCTGCGACGATAAAGGCAACGCCAAACCACATGATGATAAAGCCGGGTGTAAGCGCTTCCAAAGCCATGAGGAGAATCCCGACTGTCACAAACAACCACCAGACATTCATGCCATACCCCTTTGACCGATGCTATGCAATGGCCAGAACAAGCTAAACTGTAAAGCCGAAAAGGGTGCCTGTCAACGTAATCTTATCAGCATCATTGCAGGCTGAGCAAAGTGGTCGTGGCTTAGAAGCCATAAGGAACCCATACAAACCTCTCTGAAGCCTTCCAATGCATATTGACTCGAAGCTGGTCACTATTCTATACTTTGAACATTCAAAGTTGGAGGTATGCAAATGAAACGATTCTTATTTATAGCACTTGCCCTATCAGTTGTCCTCCTGGGTTGCCAGAAGGTTGAAAATACAGAGGGGTCCTCATTCTCACAGGAAAACAAGATGTCAGTGGTAGCTACCATCGGCATGATCGGGGATGTCGCTGCTAACATCGGAGGGGAGCGCGTAGATGTCTACTCCATGATGGGCGCCGGGGTAGACCCGCACCTGTACAAGGCAAAGGCCGGTGACCTCACCAGACTCAACAAGGCCGACCTGATCCTTTACAACGGTATCCATCTGGAAGCCAAGATGGGCGACGTCCTGGAAAAACTCTCCCAGACGCGAAACATCAAGGCGATCGAGGACGGCATCACCGAGGAGATCCTTATCATCGTGGACCAGGCACATGACCCGCACATCTGGTTTGATGTCAGCAACTGGATGGTCGCTTCCCGCGTGATCCTAGAAGCCTTGGTCAGCACCGACCCCAGCGGCGAGGCCTATTACCGTGAAAACCACGCCTCCTACCTGAAAAAACTTGAGGATCTTGATGCGTACACCAAGCAAAAGGCTCTGACCATCCCCAAGGAGAGGCGCATCCTGATAACAGCACATGATGCCTTCAACTACTTTGGACGAGCATATGGTTTCGAGGTAAAGGGGTTACAGGGCATCAGCACAGTCGATGAAGCGGGAACCTCTGATGTTCGAAACCTAGCCGACTTCATTGCTGAAAAACAGATCCGCTCCCTGTTCGTCGAGTCTTCCGTCTCTCCCAAAAGCATCAAGGCATTGCAGGCAGCTGTCAAGTCCAGAGGCTGGGATGTGGCGATCGGAGGGGAGCTCTATAGCGATGCCATGGGAAATGCAGGGACCTTTGAGGGGACCTACATCGGCATGGTCACCCATAACATAGACACCATAGTGGCTGGCCTAGCCCTGGAGGAGAAATAATGAACAAAGACCTAGCGATCGATGCAGAAGACATCACCATTGCCTACCATGAAAAACCGGTTATCTGGGACGTGGACTTCCAAGTCCCCCCGGGCATCATGATGGCCATAGTAGGGCCCAATGGAGCAGGGAAATCAACCCTGCTCAAGGGGATCCTCGGCCTGATCAAGCTGACTGCCGGAAAGGTGAGCATCTTTGGCGAGCCCTACGAGAAACAGCGAAAGCTCGTCGGCTACGTTCCCCAGAGGACCGGCGTGGACTGGGATTTTCCCACCACAGTCCTTGATGTGGTGCTCATGGGCACCTACGGCAGGCTGGGGTGGGTCAAGCGCCCCGGCAAGCTTGAGATCTACCAAGCCACCGAAGCTTTGGAAAAAGTCGGCATGCGCGACTACTCAAGCCGCCAGATCAGCCAACTTTCCGGAGGCCAGCAGCAGAGGGTGTTCCTTGCAAGGGCCCTTACCCAGGATGCCGAGATCTTCCTGATGGACGAACCCTTCCAAGGGGTCGACGCGGCCACGGAACGGACCATCATCGCAATCCTTAAGGACCTGAAGCAGGCGGGGAAAACCGTCGTAGCGGTGCACCATGATCTGCAGACCGTGCCCGAGTACTTCGACTGGGTGACGCTGCTGAACGTACGGCGCATAGCAGGAGGTCCTGTGGATGAGATCTTCACCAACGAGAACCTGCGCAGGACCTATGGTGGAAAGCTCTCATTCCTGGAGGAAAAGGGCGATGCCATTTCCGCCGCTGAAGAGCCTGCCAAAGGAGTGCAGCCATGATGTTCTTTGCCGACTACACCCTTCGCATCGTTGCCTTAGGCGCAGCGCTTCTGGGAATTGTCGCAGGTTCCCTTGGCAGTTTTGCCGTACTGCGCAAGCAGAGCCTCCTAGGTGATTCCATATCCCATGCCGCCCTTCCTGGAATCGTACTGGCCTTCATGATCACAGGAAGCAAGAGCTCGCTCATCCTCCTGTTGGGAGCAGCTCTCGCGGGCTGGATCGGCTCGTTCTTCATCCTTGCTATCATACGACGCTCGCGCATATCCAGTGATGGGGCCCAGGGGGTCATCCTCAGTGTCTTCTTCGGCATCGGCCTTATGCTGCTTACCTACATCCAAGGCCAACCCAATGCAGCCCAAGCGGGACTGGACAAGTACCTGTTCGGACAGGCGGCCGCCCTGCTTGAGGAGGACCTGTGGATAACGGTCATCTTCGGAGCAATCGCCATCATCTGCATGGTCCTCTTCTGGAAGGAGTTCAAGCTGATGACCTTTGACCCGATCTATGGTGAGAGCCTCGGGTTCTCAGCAAGGGTCACCGACCTGATGATCACCGCCCTGATAGTCATTGCAATAGTGACAGGGCTCTCCACTGTCGGAGTCATCCTCATGAGCTCGATGCTCATCGCCCCTGCATCCGCAGCGAGGCAATGGACAAACAAGATGGGCTCCATGGTTTTTCTGGCGGCCTTTTTCGGAGCCCTTGGAGGAGTTGCCGGAGCCCTGCTTTCAAGCATCATCCCCAATCTTCCCACAGGACCTGCAATTGTGCTCTGCCTGACGGCGATAGTCATCCTCTCCTTGCTGCTCGCACCAAACAGGGGCATCCTTGCCCGATCGGTCCAGCGGTACAGAAACCGGTTCGCCTTCTCGCTGCAACGGCTGTTGCTTGATCTCTACCACCTGGAGGAGAAGCACACCGAAGGCGAGCATGCCCATAGCATGAAGACCATCTCGCTGATCCGAAGCCGCGAGGGAAACATACGCATTGCACTGGGGGCACTGCAGTCCAACATGTGGGCGGTGCAAACTGACGACAAGCTCTGGACCCTCACCGAGGAGGGTCGCAAACAGGCAGAGATCATCTTGAAAAAAGGAGAGCAAAACCTATGATCGCTGAAATCATCCTCATAGCAATACTTGTTTCTGCAGCCTGTGCAATCCCAGGAGTGTTTCTTGTCCTGCGGAAGATGTCCCTGATGAGCGACGCCATCAGCCATGCAGTGCTTCCCGGCATTGTCATCGGCTTTCTGATGACGCGCTCACTCTCCTCCCCTCTGCTCTTTATCGGAGCCGTAGGTACGGGCCTGCTGACCGTAGTACTGACAGAGAGCCTGGTAAAGACAGGCTTGGTCAAGGAGGATGCTGCCATAGGGCTGGTATTCCCCGCCCTGTTCAGCATCGGCGTAATCCTGGTAAGCAGGTATACCGGCAACGTCCACCTGGACATCGACGCCGTCCTACTTGGAGAGCTGGTGTTCACCCCACTGGACCGCATCACGCTCTTTGGCTATGATATGGGACCTCGCATGGCTTGGGTCATGGGCTTGATCCTGATCCTGAATATAGGTGTGCTTCTGCTCTTCTTCAAGGAGATGAAGATAGCGACCTTTGACCCGGGGCTTTCCAAGTCGTTGGGCTTCTCCCCTGTCCTGCTGCAGTACATCCTGATGATAAGTGTGAGCATAACCACCGTTGGTGCCTTTGATGCTGTGGGTTCCATACTTGTCGTAGCGCTGATGATTGCTCCTGCAACCACGGCCTACCTGCTCACCGATGACCTGAAGAGCATGATAGTACTCTCAGTAATCATCGGAGTGGTCTCTTCAGTGCTGGGTTTCTTGGTGGCCTGGGCACTCGATGCCTCTGCTGCAGGGGCTATGGCCAGCATGTGCGGCGTGGCCTTCCTGCTTGCTTTCCTCTTTGCCCCTGACCGGGGTCTGGTCTCACAGATCAGACGAAGGCAATCACAGAAACTGGAGTTTGCCGTGACGATGCTTACCATCCACCTCTCCCATCACCGCTCAGAGGAGCAGTGTGACCTTGAGTGTCATGAGAAGCACCTGACAGAGCATATCAACTGGGACAAGCACTTTGCCGGCCAAGTGGTCAAAAAGGCAATTGGGGAGGGTATGATCACCTCCTCCCAGGGCTTGTTGCGCCTTACCCAGGCAGGGGAACAGAACGTGCAAGCGGCAATGATGAGGTAGCATGATGAAAAAGAAGACCTCCCAAACGGTCGAAGACTATCTGAAGAGCCTGCTCAAGCTATCGGACTTTGATGAGGAGCTCTTCGTCCCGATGGGAACCCTGGCCAGATACCTGAACCTGACCCCTGGGACCATCACCACAATGGTCAAGAGGTTTGTAGAGGATGGGTGGATCGAGTACCAGAGCAGAAAGGGTTGCCGCCTTACTGAGAGGGGCCTCGGCCTTGCCCTGCAGCAACAACGCAAGCACCGGCTCATAGAGCTGTTCCTGACCGATAGGCTCATGATGGACATCGAAGATGTCCATCATGAAGCTGAGGTGCTGGAGCACGCCCTCTCTGACAAGGTGCTGGCTTATATGGACAAGTTCCTGGACTTCCCCAAGGAGGACCCCCACGGACAGCCCATATTCAGGAGTGTGGAGGAGTACCGGGCCCATAGGCAAGGGTAGGATTGAGGTCAGGTCGTATCAGAGTTCCACTGTGGAGTTGAACATATTCCTGAAAAACCGCCGCCCGGTCTCAGTGCGGAAGATTTTGCCGTACACCTCTGTGAACGCCTCCTTTGCTGTAGGCTTCTCCTGCAGGTTCACCAGGAAGTCGCTTTCGATGAGAATCTGATAATCCTGCCCTTGGATGTCTGTGTAGGTATGGTGGTGCCCCACCAGGTATGCAACACGATCGACCATGGCGGGGTCGAATGCGAGTTCAGTCAGGATGGCCCTTGCAATGGGAGGGCCCTCCTTCTCCTGCAACTTACCATCAGAATGTCCCCCGTACTTCTGTTCACACACCTTTATCCCAATATCATGGACAACAGCGGCTGCTTCAAGGGTCAGTTGCGTTGTTCTGTCCAAGCCTTCAAGCAGGCCTATAGCCCTTGCATAGCCATGCACCTTTACCAGGTGGGCGATGCGTCTTGCATCGGGGCTATCATAGGCGATGGTCCGGTCAAGCAGTGTGGCTATCAGAATACTATGGTCCATGGGGTCACCTCTCTTCTTGCAAAACGTAAGCTGCCAAGCGGAGGAATGTAAAGGATTCGAGTAAAATCAGAAAAGTGTAGAATCCCGACATGCTTATAGCTTGATGGAATTATAGTGCCCATTTCCTATTACCATCAAGATTAATATTTGCTTACTTTTCAAGATGACTATTTATCCCAGCTTCAAGTCTTTCAGAAGCACAGGAAACCCTTCTTCAAAAAAGTGCTTAGAATACTCACATGGCTTTATCTATGGTCTACTTTGGCACAAACTTGCTTCAGTACCTGATGATTCAGTGTGCATCCTGCTTCCAACCGCCCTACTACAATTTGCTAGGTCCTAGGTATAGGGACAGACAAGGGGAGTGAGAATCCGGTGTGCTTATGCTCACCATTGATGGTCAAGCATAAAAAAGTGGGAGCCGTAGCATCCCACCCTAATTTTGTGACTACCATAGGCAGTCTTGTTAGCAAGTTTCAACCGTAGATTTAGATAAACTATATTCATAGCATAAACCTATGAGTACAAAAAAGTCAACAAATAAGTTTCATTATATTTGCTTTGTGCTATAATTAAGTATCTATAGCTAGCAATTATGGGAAAGAAAAAATGGCAATACGTTTTGGCTTTGACATGGGAACAAATTCTATTGGCTATTCGGTGATCGAATTGGACTCGCATGGTAACACCACAGAACTAATTGATTTGGGTGTCCGGATTTTTTCCGATGGAAGAAATCCCAAAGACAAACAACCATTGGCTGTTGGCAGGCGAATAGCAAGAGGAATGAGACGTAGAAGAGATCGCCTTCTCCAAAGAAAAAGGCTCCTAGTAAACCAATTGATTCGAGATGCCCTGTTTCCAACCACCCAAGAAGAGAGGGAACAGTTAAAGATATTAGACCCCTATGTCTTGCGAAAGGAAGCTTTGGACAGGATGCTGGAGCCATATGAATTGGGTAGGGCATTGTTTCATATCGGCACAAGGAGAGGTTTTAAAAGCAATCGAATTTCCGATAGTAAAGACACAGAAGTATCATCACAAACAGATCGAATGGAAGAACTCAGCAAAAATATTTTCGAATCCAATTCTAGAACCCTTGGCGAATATCTCTATCTTCGACAGGTCCAAAACCAAGGAACCCGTTTCAAAGGCGGAGAATTTAACGCCTATCCCTCTAGGGAACATTATCATCAAGAGTTCTTGGCAATTAAAGGTAGACAAGCAACATACTACACCTTTGTTGATTGGGACAAGATTGAGCATATAATTTTTGACCAACGTCCGTTAAAACAACAAGAAAAAGGAAAGTGTCAGTTCTACATAGAAGAGGACCGAGCTTACCAAGCATTGCCCTCAGCGCATCATTTCCGAATGGCACAAGAAATCAATAATCTACGGTTCAACGACCTATACGGAAACACTTACACCCTGGATGACAAGGAAAAAGATGTATTGTTCTCCATGCTAGACAATTGCAAAACTCTCTCTTTCGCTAAAATCAGGACTGTTTTCAATCATATTGAGGGAAAATTCAATTTAGAAGATGAAAGGAGGGAGAAACTCTTAGGAAATGAAACTGCCTTTACGATGAGGAACAAAAAGTACTTTGGAAATATCTGGGATACCCTTACCCTAGAAGCACAAGACACACTCATCGAAAAACTGTTAGAGATGGAGAACGATGATACTATTCTTCAATCTCTTGACTGTTTCAAGTTGAATTCAGAACAGAAAACTGCATTATTATCGTGGAAAGGAAGCCGCAAAGTAGGAAAATTATCCACTCGGTTTATGCGAGAATGTTTTGAGATTATGATGCGGGAACATATAAGATATGATGAGGCTGTTAGAAAAATGTCATTGCATCATAGTAACAATCCTATTGTTGAATTACAACCGGAGCTTCCGTATTATGGAAAAGTCCTACCTGATTTGGTCATGGGCTCTAATCCTGAAGCTCCTGAAGAAGAACCAGAAAAGAAATATGGAAAGATTGCAAATCCAACAGTACATATTGCACTTAACCAATTGAGGAAAGTTACAAACAGTCTCATTGCTGAATATGGGCTACCAGACCAGATTGTAATGGAGTTGTCACGAGATATTAGCGATAGTGCAGAAACTCGTAGTAAACATTTTTCAGAACAGGCAAAACGGGGGAGAGAAAATGACTTCATTCGTACAGAACTGAAAGAAACGTTCAATATCCCATTCCCAAAAGCTTGGGACATTAAAAAATATAAACTGTGGATTGAACTGGGGACTGACTCAAATGTCCGTTGTTGTCCTTACTGTGGCAAGCCAATACCGGCTTATAAGGTATTTACACAAGAGATTGAGATTGAACACATACTTCCATATTCCAGAACCATGCTTGATTCGATGAGTAATCTTACCGTTGCACACCGTCGCTGCAATCAAATGAAAAAAGAGCAAACTCCTTATGAGGCGTTTTCACACAATCCTGGAGAATATAATTGGAATAAGATTATGGAACGAGCTGAAAAGCTGCCCAACCATAAGGGTGACAAATTCTTGAAAACCGCAATAGATGATTTTGAGCAGAAGAGTACGTTTATAGCTCGTCAACTCAATGATAATCGATATCTCTCAACAGCTGCAAAAAAATATCTTTCAAGTATCTGCCCAAGTAATCAAGTATGGAGTATCCGAGGACAGAATACGAGTTTCCTCCGTGCTCGCTGGGGACTGAATACGTTGTTGAGCAATAGTGATGACCCATTTTTCAAAAACAGAAGTGATCACCGTCATCATGCTGTAGATGCGCTTGTGATAGGACTGACAGATAGAAGCTTGATACAGCAAATGGCCCACTTAAACATTAACAAAGATGCGACGAATCATGAAGTCCCCCCATTTCCATTCAAACGCTCAGAAGTTGAAGCACAGATTCGCAATACTCTTGTGTCACACAAAATCGATCATGGGCATCAGGGGAGAATGTATAAAGAGACTGCCACAGGAAGAAAACTCATAAAAACATTAGTTCCTGTAAATTCTTTGAGCGAAGAGCAAGTTCCATTGCTTGTGGATGAGTCATGGAGAATGAACTTTATTAAAGCGAAAGAAAAAGGAATTTCGTTTAGAACTCGTCGAAACCAAATTATGAAAAAGTTCCTAGAAGAAAAACAAAATAATAACCCAATGGTTCAAGTATACAAGGAAGTTTGGGTGACCAGAGTCCCTATTGTGGACCTAGATGCTACTGACATTAAAGCCCATAGGATTTTAAATAAAAGACTTGACGCACAAATCTCAGAAAAAACAATCGATGTATTGAACGATAAAAAGCTACTTAGGGAACGATTACTGGAACTATCCAAAGAGTGGAATATCAAACGAGTCCGCTATATCCCAAAGGGGCAGCTATTCTCTCAAATCAAGTCCGTCCCCAACAAATGGTACGAAGATGATGGAGTTTGTTATACACGCATCTGGAGAGTTCCTGAAAAAGCAACAAAGTTTAATGGAGAATTTATCAGTTACAAACAAGCCTATGATGAGGCACAAGGAAAAATGTTACTCCGTCCAAAAGAGTTACATCCCGCTTCCAAACGCATCATGACACTATATAAAGGAGATATTATAAAAATTACCCCAAAAGAGGGACAATCATATCTTGCTAAAGTTGCCGGGTACTCAACTACACAGAACAAAATCGATATCCAACCAATTTATGCATCTGGATCATTAGGAGAGTGGAAAACTACTATGAACCCCTACATTACCCCTAACGCTGACTTTTGGAGCAAAGTTACTACTACTGGTCAGAATTACATTTCTATAAATGTTTTATTTAATTCAAACCAGATAGAACTTGTCAAAATCAATCCTATCGGACGAATAGTCCATAAATAAGGAGGCCCATCGTGCTCCGCCGCATTGTTGAAGTATCCCAAGAGGGTCTAGACCTCCATGTTTCTCATGGCTTTCTCAAGTTAAACTTGGATCAGAAGGAAATTGCAGAAGTACCATTGGCCGATATCGCCGTCCTTCTACTCACTGCCCAAGGGATAAATGTCTCAAAACGCTCTTTGTTAGCACTTACAGGGCAAGGTTCGGTTATTGTTTTTTGCGGAAAAAGTTATAAACCAGAAAGCATCATGGTACCTCTATTCGGAAACTATGAAACTACCGGAAGATTGAATGACCAAATTGAAATATCACTTCCATTACGCAAACAATTGTGGAAGTCAATAATTCAGCAAAAGATTTTGAATCAAGCTCTGGTCTTGTCCACTACTGATAATACACAAGGAGCTTCGCTACTACAAAACTATGCTTCGCAAGTCACCTCAGGAGATTCGAGAAATAGAGAAGCTGTGGCAGCTAAAGCATATTGGACATTGTTGTTTGGCTCAGAGTTCAGACGAAATCCAGATGAGGAAGGAGTTAACTCCTTTCTCAATTATGGATATGCAATTTTACGCGGGATCACCGCAAGAGCATTATGTTGCTCAGGACTACATCCTTCTTTGGGTATCTTTCATAGCAACAGATTAAATAATTATTGCCTTGTGGATGATTTGATTGAACCGTTCAGACCAGTTGTTGACTTGTTGGTATACAGGATGGTTCATGAAGCCAAAGAAGACCACAAGGTTCTTACACCTTCATTAAAGAAACAGATATATAAAATTGCCTGGACGGACGTAATAGTACCGAAAGGTAAATCTCCCTTCATAACTGCTGTTGAATATTATGCATATTCTTTGGCTCAGAGTTATAAAAACAAGCAGAACCAACTATGTATTCCACAACTACAAAAAAAAGAACTCCTCGACGTAACCTATCCTTTTCTTTTCTAAGTGGGCACCAACTCATGTGGATGATGGTATTATTCGACTTACCGGTCATAGAAAAACAAGAAAGGAAAGAGGCTGCTAAGTTCAGAAAATTTCTTCTTGAAGAAGGTTTCTCAATGTCTGGAAACGGTAAGGTGTTTTTACCTACCCACGGTAAGAACTTTAACCAGCGCGCGGTAAGCAGTTTTTAAGCTGTTGTGGTAAGGAATATTTTAGTCTTTACGACAAGGAGTTATTGAGACACTGTG
>Ga0265295_1000743_pt1 | contig 62756 bp, 50 predicted proteins | sample Munlansysbiofilm_FD_192503 | JGI IMG/M metagenome (GOLD analysis project Ga0265295, IMG submission 192503) | Leachate microbial communities from a municipal landfill in Southern Ontario, Canada - Methane capture system biofilm | ecosystem: Engineered > Solid waste > Landfill > Unclassified ... | reverse complement strand
ATGGAGCATAAACGGTGTTTAGGAAAAAACTGATGCAAAAAGCAACTCCAAGCTTCCCTAGCGAAAATCTGGCAGAAGAAAACATGGCACTCGCTTCTGAATATCCAGCTTTGGTTAAAAAATAAAGGGTTCCACCCGTAAAGACATCGAATGAGATTTTTATGGTTATTCCCAATAAACCCCAAATGACAGCTCTGGGAATAAGCCCAAATCCTTTATTCATGTAATTTCCCGTTTTAATTCTGGATCCAATCGATTCTCCAAATGTTGCCAAAATGGCAAATTTCATGAAACTCATGATAAATGCATGATTTATAGTAAAATCATTATACCATTGGTAAACACTCTCAAAGAGAAAAAAAGGTAGGAAAAAAACAATAGTTCCCAATAGTACGAGTAAATCTTTAGTTTTCATAAAATCTTATTTTATCTTAGTTTCGGTACAAATGTATAAGAATTTTTACAAACAATATAGCTTTTGTGAAAAAAGTTAAGTGAATTTAAAATTTTTCGTTTCTTAACTTCTTTCATTACTTTTGCTTGTGTTTTGATTATTAATATATTGGATTATGATTTTTGTTAGCGGAGCAACAGGTTTGGTAGGTTCACATCTCTTATTTGAATTGTGTCAAACGAAGACTAAAATACGTGCGTCCTATCGAAATAAGAGCAGGGTGGAAAATGTGAAACATATTTTTCGATATTATTCTAAAGATGCGGATGCACTTTTTGAAAAGATAGAGTGGATCCCTTTGAATTTGTTACAGCTCGATGAGGTTAAAAATGCCATAAAAGGCTGTACGCAAATTTACCATTGTGCCGCCATTGTTTCGTTCAATCCAGCCAAAAAAGAGGAGACAATACGATTGAATGAAGAGATGACAAAAAACATGATTGAAGCTGCTTTGTTTTATTCTATTTTCGATTTTTGTCACATCAGCTCCATTGCTACTTTGGGAAGAGTGTCCAATAATGGCTACATCGACGAGACCTCAAAATACGACAATTCGGAATCTCATTCTGCTTATTCAATTGGAAAATACAAAGCCGAATTATTGGTTTTAGAAGCTCGAAGTAGAGGTTTAAACCCTTTGATTGTGAAACCCTCGGTTATAATTGGTCCGGGTTGGTGGAAAGAGGGAAGTGGAAAGTTTTATAGTGTTATCAATAACGGTCTGCCTTTTTACACCAATGGTCGAACTGGTTTTGTGGATGTGAGGGATGTTGCAAAAGCGATGGTAATGCTTATGGATAGCGATATTCGGAATGCAGATTTTGTAATCTCTGCACAAAATATGTCCTATTATGATTTGTTTTCGAAAATAGCTTTGTCCATCCATAAAAAACCACCCAAAATTAAAATTACAGCATTTGTCAGCAAGATTGTTTGGCCTTTTGCCGAGTTTTTTGCAACCATTACCCGAAAAGAACCTGTGATGAATCGCTATACAGCCCAATCATCGCAAAGTAAAAAAGAATTTTCGGGAGAAAAATTGACAAAAACAATCGATTTTAAATACCGAAATATGGATTTTTCCATTTCTGAATTTGGAAGCTTTTTTTTGAATGACCATTTATAAAAACAAATATCTTTTAGCTTAAGTTCTTTTTGGCACAGTTTTAGTAATTTATAGTTCCTGTAACTAAAAACGAGAGCCATGAAAAACATAAGATTAATATTACTAGTTTCCTTTTTAATGGGAGGTTTCCTTTCGGCTCAGTCATTCCGGAAAATTGATAACAAAGCATTTGCAAGAGGAGAAAAACTCAGATACAGAGTTTATTACGATTCGTTTTTAACAGGGAAAGTCACTGCAGGAGAAGCAACTGTTGAAGTAAAAAAGGATGCCAAAATAATTGGAGGCCGTCAAGCATATCATATTGAAGCACTTGGTTGGTCGAAAGGAGCATTTAATTTCTTTTTTAAAGTCAACAACCGCTACGAATCATTTGTTGATGAACAGGCTTTAATTCCGTGGTTGTTTATCCGAAGAACGCGAGAAGGTGGATATGATGTAAACGATGATGTGACATTCGACCACTATAAAGGACTTGCTATTAGTCGCCAAAAAACAAATGCCATTCCCGAAAATGCACAAGACATACTCTCATCCTATTATTGGGCAAGAAATATTGATATTTCAAATTCAAAACCAGGAGATGAGTTTAAGTTTAATTTCTTTTTAGATGATTCTACATATAATTCTAAAATTGTTTATTTGGGCAAAGAAAATATTAAAATTTCAAAAGGAAAATACAAAGCTCTAAAAATTAAGCCCATGGTAGCTACTGGAAATATTTTCAAAGAAGAATTTCCAATGGAAATTTGGGTCAGCGACGACGAAAACCGAATTCTTTTAAAAGGACGTTCTGGCATTCGGGTGGGTAGTGTTAATGTGGAATTAATAGAATATTCGGGACTTAAAAACCGAAATATGGCAAAACTAGAGTGAGGATGTGGAAAAAGCTGCCAAAAAACAGAGAGTAGAATCTCTGTTTTTTTTGGAATTTTCAAACGATTCAAGAACAATACAATCTCCTATAAACTCATAATACAATTATTCGATTGTGAAAAGTTGAGAATAAATCCCATAACATATTTATTTATCTAACTTTAAGATTATATGTTATCTGTTTTTATTAATTTTGCAAAAAATAAAAAAAACATGAAAAAAACATTACTTATTATTGCCCTTATTGCTTTTTCACTTGGAATGTTTGCTCAGTCAGCCATTTCTGGTAGCGAAAGCCTCATTTCCTCGAAAAGCAATTTACGTGCAGAACCTTTCGTAACTGTTACTATCGATGCTATTACAACAACGTCCATCACGGCCTCATTTGTGCGAAACGCCGAATGTGCCTCTTATGTTATTATCCTTGGTGATATCGTTAATATGATGCCCAATCCAGAAAATTATATTGGTATGTTTGGTATTCCTTGTTATAGCGACACTACGTACATATGGAGTGCATTGGATCCAAATACGGAATATGCTATTTTTCTGATGCCAAAAAACGCATTAGGCGAAACTTTTCCTCTGCAAGCAGATACATGTAAAACTTTAAATATAGGCGGAACAGGTCTGTCGGAATTAACAGTAAGTGTTTCAGATATTACTGCAACAGAAGCTCGGACTATTATTATACCAAATGCTGAGACATCCTCTTATCGATATGGCCTTATGACGGTATCATATTATAATGAAATTGGTGCAGATTCAGCAGTAAATCATTTTAAAGCAGATCCATATATTTTTTATCAAACGAATAATTGGGTTTGGTCAAGCTTATCTCCAGCCACCGATTATAACGTAATAGCAATTGGGCAAAACATCAATGATGAGTGGGGAACAGCATACGTTGTCCCTTTTACAACACTTCTCGAAACAGGCATTTCCGAAACAGAAAATCAATCAACGAATGCTTTTGTTTTTCCAAATCCAAACAATGGTAAATTCAACATTAACCCGTGCTCTTCTGAAGTTTCAGAATTGGAAATTTTCGATTTAAATGGAAGAATTGTTTATAAACAAAACATCAATACTATTTCCCAACAGATAAATGTAGAACATTTGGACAATGGATATTATTTTGTTCAGCTTACCTCAAGTTCAGGTGTTCGAAGCAACGTGCAAAAAATCGTAATCTTAAAATAGATTTCAATTTATATCTAAAAAAGTATAGGATTTAAAGAACAACTGCGTTTCGTTAAGGCACTATTATGGATGAATCTCCATAACTCAAAAAACGGTAATCGTTATTCAATGCGTGCTCGTAAACACTTTTCCAGTTATTTCCAACAAAAGAGGCCAGCAGTAGCAACAATGTGCTTCCGGGTTGATGAAAATTGGTGATTAAGCCATTTACCACGCGGTGTTTGTAGCCTGGAATCATCATCATTGAGGTATTTGCAAGGATCTCTTCATTTGTTTTATGAAGATGGTTTTCCAGCCAAAACTCCAAAGCATTTTCCAAAGTAAAGCCTTCGCCTTTAAGGGAATATGCATCCCATTGTGCTAAGGAAAAATCATTGGATGTTTTGTTTTTATAATTTTTCAATGCCAGCCAATAGATGCTTTCCAATGAGCGTGCAGAGGTTGTTCCCACAGCAAAAAGGCTTCGTGATTTGTTGTTTAAAATGTTTTCCAAAAGTGCTTTACGAATAATAAAGGGTTCCGAATGCATTAAATGTTCGTTTGCTGTTTTGCACGTAACTGGTTTGAAAGTGCCAGCACCCACGTGAAGCGTGATGAAGTCTTGCAGAATGCCCTTTTCGTGAAGAGACTGCAACACTTCGGGCGTGTAGTGCAATCCGGCTGTTGGAGCAGCAACTGAGCCTTTGTTTTGGGCATACACGGTTTGATAGCGTTCGGTGTCGCTTTCAATATTGTCACGTTTAATATACGGAGGCAGTGGAATTTTACCAGCATAATGCAAAACGGTTGAAAAGTCATAATTTTCGGGAGTCCATTCAAAACGAACATTCACTTTTTCATCCTCGCGAGATTCTAAAAAAGCAGATAAGATAATGTTTTCTTTTTCGGCCGAAATGTTCATTTTAATAGGCGTTTTCCAGCGTTTCAGATTGCCTACAATACACTTCCAATGGGCTGATTTTTGTCGACTCATTGCTTTTTGATGCTCGCCCATATCATCAAGGGGTTCCAAACAAAAAATTTCGATTCGGGTGCCACTCTCTTTGTAAAAAACCAAGCGGGCTGGAATTACTTTAGTATTATTGAAAATCAAAAAACTATCCGATGGGAGAATTTCAGAAATTTCGGAAAAATAATGATCCGAAATTTGACCATTTTTATATACTAAAAGTTTTGACGAAGCTCTTTCTGAAGTCGGGAAAAAAGCGATTTTCTCTTCTGGAAGATGGTAATGATAATCCTCCATTTTAATAACTGGCATAGAAAAATCCATATTATTAAGGAATGTAAATTTCCAAAACGCGAGATGGCATCATGGGGTCAAAGCTGATCTCTTCGATGCAAGCAGGAATCAGAATGGTTTCACCACTTTTCACAATCTCTGAACCTCCTTCGTAATTTACTGCGAAAGCGCCTTCAATCACCATATATAAAACAAAAGAGTCAATTCCTACAAAGACTTTTTCGACATATTTGTCAAATAAAAGAATGTTGCACGAAAAATAAGGACAACTTGCGATGTTTGAAGATTGGTTTGGTGCTACAGTATATTTTAGCAAAGGATCTTTTACTTTCGAAAAATCGATGGCATCCAATGCCTCTTCGGTGTGAAGTTCTCTAGGATTTCCCTCGTCATCAACTCGATTCCAATCAAAAATACGATATGTAATGTCCGACGTTTGTTGAATTTCGGCCAATAATATTCCCTTTCCGATAGCATGAACTCTGCCAGCCGGAATAAAAGCACTATCGCCAGCTTCGACCGGAACATTTTCCAGAATATCCGTTAATTTGTTTTCATTCAAAAGTGACAAATACTCTTCTTTGCTCACCTTTTTGTTAAATCCATTAATAAGGTAGGAGTCCTTTTCGGCATCAAGAACATACCACATTTCTGTTTTTCCGTAGCTTTGGTGACGTTTTTGAGCCAATTTGTCATCAGGGTGAACTTGAATGGATAAAAAATCGTCGGCATCAATGAGTTTTAGCAACAATGGAAATTCATTGCCGTAATGCAGAAATACCTTATTGCCCAGTAGTTCGTCCATGTATATTTCGGCCAATTCATTTAGGTTATTGCCTTTCAAAAAGCCATTTGAAACTACGCTTTCTCTGCCTTCTACACCGGATACTTCCCACGATTCTCCACACTTCTCAAAATCGATGTCCGTGCGTTTAAAATGATTTTTAATTCGATTGCCACCCCATATTTTTTCCAAATATTGAGGTTCAAATTTTAAAGGATAAAGTTTCATAATTTTATAAAATATTGCCGAGTTGTTCTTTAATTTGTTCTAATTCGTCTTTCATTTTTACCACCAATTGTTGAATTTCAAAATCGTTGGCTTTTGAGCCGAGCGTGTTTATTTCACGACCTATTTCCTGAGTCATAAAACCCAGTTTTTTCCCGTTCGATTTGGATTCGTTTATGCTTTCTACAAAAAAATCGAGATGTTTTTTTAAGCGAACTTTCTCTTCTGTAATATCAAGTTTTTCAAGATAGAAAATAATCTCTTGTTCAAAACGATTTTTATCAATTTGAGCGTCCGAAAGAAATTTCTCTACATGTTTAGAAAGGCGGTCGCGAACCGATTTTATGCGTTGTTCTTCAAAAGGTGTAACTTGAGTTAGAAGATTGCCAATTTGTGTAATGTTTTCCATCAATTTGTCTTTTAATACATCTCCTTCTGTTTGGCGAAATTCATTTACCTGAGAACAAGCCAAAAACAAGTTTTTTTCAAACATTTTCCAATCCTCTTCGTCCATCGCATTTTGCTCTTTCGAAAAAATATCGGGCATTCTTAATACCAAACTAAAAATATCTGTTTCTGTGGAGTTTTTAAGTGAATCGGACATGGATTTCAATTCATAATAATAGCTTTCGAACAATGTTTTATTGATGTTCAAGGTGTTTGCTAAACTCGATTCTTGGGTAATGTAAAGTTCTATTTTTCCACGTTCCAATTGGGAGGACAAAATGTTTCGAATTTCAGTTTCTCGCTCCCGAATGAAAGCAGGAGTTTTTAAGGTCAAATCGAAGATCTTACTGTTTAGTGTTCTTAGTTCTATACTAATTATTTTGTCGTTATATTGGTAGGTTTGGCGACCGAAACCTGTCATTGATTTTATCATATCATTTTTTTGCAAAAATACATAAATCAAACGAACCCTGCCCAACAAATAAAAAACCCAAACTTTTTTTGTTTTAAACAAAAAAAGTTTGGGGTAAATTCTTAAATAAAATGTATTATGGATTTACTTTAAATAATTCAACTTCAAATATCAAAGTAGAACCTCCTGGGATTTGAGGACCTGCTGCACGGTCGCCATATCCTAATTCAGAGGGAATATAGAAAATGAACTTTTCTCCTGTTTTCATTAACTGTAAACCTTCGGTCCATCCTCTGATTACTTGGTTTAAACCAAAAGTTATGGTTTCTCCGCGTTGAACTGAAGAATCAAATACGGTTCCATCAATTAAGGTTCCGTGATAATGAACATTTACTTGATCGCTGGCTTTTGGTGAAACACCTTCTGTTGTTGTTTTTACTATTTTGTACTGTAAACCGCTCGCTGTTGTTTTAACATCGGGATTTTTTTTGTTTTCTTCCAAAAACTTACGTCCTGCTTCTTTTGTCATGTTTAATTGTTGATTTGCTTTTTTCTGTTGTTGTTGTTGAAACATAGCCATTACTTTTTCCTTTGTTTCTTCATCCAATTTGCTTGAATTGTTTAATGCATCTACCATTCCTTCCATAAATAAATCAGAATTCAAATGAATATCGTTGGTACGATAATAATTTCCAATTTCATTTCCTAGAAAGTAGCTAATGCTGTCAAGTTCATTTTTCATACTCATTTTTTTTGTCTCCTTTTTTTGTGCAAAAGTCATGTTTGTTATTAAAACGATGGCTAATATGCTTAACATTATTTTTCTCATACTCTTTTTTTAGCAAATTTACATTTTTATAATTTACGAACAAAATTTGATTCTTTTTTTTAGAGAAATAATTTCAATTTGTTTTTTGAATGAAGGAATAACTTGTCCTATTCAATAAAAAAGAAAAAGGGAGGATCGGAGGAGATATTAACTATCCTCCAGTATTAGCTGATTAATCTGTTCCAATGTCATCGGTTCTGGTTTCTGAACAGTAAGATTCGGCAAAAACTCCATAAACAATTTATTATTTGCCATATAATTCCTTCTTGTAAACTCTGGTGAAGATGTTGGGATCTCATATTCACCCTCTACAAACGTTTTCTTTTTACTTTTCATTTCTAGCATAAGCTGCTCTATTAATGCAATAATATGACTCTGTTGAGAATGGTTTTTAAGAGTGTAGGGAATATTATTCTCTTTTAAAAAAGATGAAAGCTTGTTTATGCTATAATATTTTTCAAAACTGTTTATTAGAATTCCTATGTGATGAGCCAAAAATCCATTTGCATAAATACCTGCCGCATATTCTGATTCTGATTTTAATTGTTCATAAATTGAGTAATGAATGCTTTTCCATGGGGTTGGAGTGAGAAATATTTTCTCAGAGCAGAGAATATTAATAGGGATTCTTTCAACTATATTTTTTACAACTGACTGTAGAGATTTGCTGAATTTATAGGTAGAAATTTCGCTAAAAAAAATCAAGGGTGCAGACTTGTCTGTTTTGTGAGCGTAATGTCTTGCCTTTACCTCCTGATTTTCATATTTATAGCGTTTTTCTTCTTGGTATCCTGCTTCAATAAAAGGAACAGCCAAAGCATCAATACTTATGGTTGGAAAATCAAAAGTTCTAAAAGAGATATGATCAACTATAATGTTTTCATCATGTTTTTCCAATAAATTCAATACAGTCTTGAAAGATGGATTCTCTTTCTCATATAAGACTCTAATCTTGTTAATTAAATCGAGATGTATCATAAATGTAGATTTAATTTTAGAATAAAAATGAAATTTTCGTTTTTATTGTAAATCATCTTGTCAAAACGAAATAAGTGATTAGTTATAAGTTGTAAAATTAAGAAAAAGTTTTAATATATTCAAAATGTTCTTTTGCAAATATACAATCTTTTTCTATTGTTCAAGAGTTTTTAATGTTTGTTATTTTAAATTAATTGTTAAATACTTCAATATTAACTCTCTATAATGATGACAATTCGCTTTAAATGTATGAATTTGAAGATATATTATTACTTTTACCCAATAACATGATATAATTTTGCTTCGTTATAAACTAAATTAAAAAAACGAAAACATGAAATTTAAATTAAGATACTTGTATTTGTTTATGTTTGTCATGGTCATAGGCGTGACAAATGCACAAAACAAAGAAGTCAAAAATGTTATTTTGATGATTCCTGACGGAACCAGTACGGGTGTTTTAAGCATCAGTCGTTGGTATCAACAAGCCAATCTTTTAGCGGTTGATCCATATATATGCGGTTTGGTCAAAACCCATTCATCCGACGCTCCCATTGGTGACTCGGCTCCTACAGGAAGCACTTATGCAACAGGGCATCTATCCAAAACGCAATTTATTGCAACCTATCCAGATTATTCTGTTCACAATTTAGAGCCCATGGATAAATTTGAAGCTTTTCAGCCTCTTTTTACCATTTTGGAAGCATCCAAGCTTCAAAAAAAAGCAACTGGATTGGTTGCCACTTCCTACTTTCCACATGCTACTCCGGCCGCTTTTGCGGCACATCATCCATCGCGTAGCGAGTATGAAATTCTGTCCAAACAAATGGTTTTTAATAATGTAGATGTTGTTATTGCAGGCGGAAGTTACTTTTTAAATCAGAGAAAAGACAAAATTGATTTGACAAAGGTTCTTATGGCAAATAATATTTCGTATACCGAAAACCTCAACGAATTTAGAGCTTTTAAAGGCTTGAAAATGTGGGCTCTGTTTTCCGAATGGTCTATGGCAAACGATATCGATAGAGATGTCGATAAAGAACCTTCTTTGGCAGAAATGACCGAAAAAGCCATCGAAATTTTATCACAAAATAAAAATGGATTTTTTCTGATGGTCGAAGGAAGCAAGGTTGACTGGTCGGCTCACGACAACGATCCAATTGGCGTTATTACAGAATATTTGGCATTTGACAAAGCGGTGGCAAAAGCCATTGATTTTGCTAAAAAAGACGGTTCTACCGCCGTCGTCGTCCTTCCCGATCATGGCAATGGTGGGATATCGTTGGGCAACAGTCAAACCAACAAAGGCTACGACAAAAAAACGTATAGCGAACTATTTGACAATCTTCGGAAAGCCACAAAAACTGCAGAACATTTTGGAACGAAGTATAAAACATGTCCAACTGAAGAACAAATAAAAGAATATTTTTCTGAAAATTTCGGAATCAATAATCTGATTATCGACGAAATAAATTCAATTTCTGCTTTTTTTCAATACGAAAAGTTGGCAAAAAAGGGGAAAAACAAGAAAAATCCCACAGAAATAAATAAAATAATTGCCAATATTATAAACAACCGAAATCCTATTGGTTGGACTACAACTGGGCATACGGGCGAAGATGTTTTTCTAGCCATTTATCATCCACATCAATATCGACCCACAGGATTGGTTCAAAATACGGACATTAATCGATATATGTGCGAAATAATGAATACTCCCTCTTTGGATTCTCTCACTTCATTATATTATGCTCCAGCAACAAAAGTTTTCGAGAAATACATCGTCAGTATAGATAGTTCGAATGTTTATGAACCGTTTATGATGATACAAAGTGAAAAAGCAGAGTTAAGAATTCCGGCCAATAAAAACGAAGTATGGTTTACCTTAAAGCCAAACAAAAACCGTCAAATAATTCCTTTGCAAACGCTCGTCATTTATAACGGGCATGACTTTTATATACCTCTTTATTTAGAAGAATTACTTCGATGATCCTTTTGCAAAATCTGACAATCGGGTAGAAATAGTAATATAATTTGGGCTGGCTGCCGGATGAAAAGTGCTTCGGGCATAGCTAAATTGAAATTTCGAAATCCGAAGTCCAAAGCCCCACGAAAAACCACTAAGCCCGGTGCGGGTTGGCAAACTCATCTCTTGGCGTTTTTGATAATTGTATGATGCTCTCAAAGCAAAGGCTTTAAAGGGCTGGAATTCAATACCAAAAATCAAATGGCGAAATGTTTTGTCGAAAAATTTTCCAGCTTTTGATTTTTCAATTATTTCTCCTGTAACAGCATCACGCTGTATTTTAGGATCATTGGGGTCCGAAAAATTTAAATTCCAACTTTCAAGATGTTGCCACACAACACTATATGTAAATGGAGCATGTTTTAATTTTTGCGACAATGCCAAATGAATTCCAAAAGGAAGTGGCTCTCTTACATCTGTATAGGATTTTATTTGTCGACCTGCATTTTGAGCAATTGCAGTTGCCGAAATTCGTTTCTCGGGATTGTAGTATCCAAGAGCAATATCGGCAGCCAAACCGAAAGATTCATAATCGGCGTAAGAGGATCCGATGAATTTTAAATTTGCACCCAACGAAAAAGCAGAATCTAATTTTCGACCCCATCCAATTTGTGCCATATAATCTTGTGCCGTAAAATCACCGTAAGATAATCCTGTTGCATCGGTTTCGGTAAATTTTCCATATCCAATATATTGAAGGGAAGCACTAAAATCACCTGCTTTTCTAAATGAATGTGCATAGGCTCCCGAAAATGAACTTATATCCGAAGGATAATCGATAAAGCTCAACATTAGTTGGTTGTGGATTTCATCTGAAAGAAGAGATGGGTTTTGAATAGCCAACTGAACATCGTGGTCGTTTTTGTTGTATAATAAGCCTCCCATAGCTGCTTGGCGAGCAGAAGATGGATTTAATAAAAAGGCATACGTATATTTTCCGCCACTTTGTGCAAATCCATTGCAGAAAAATAAACTGAAGAGAAAAAACAGGAAAAATATTCGTATATTTGTAGAAGTATTCATTTAATAAACTTAATCACGATAAAAACTTTTGGCAAAAATAATACTAAATAACGAAAGTCTCCTTCAATTATTGCAATGAGATAATTTCAGTTGTTAAGAAAATAGGATTTCGAGCATTAAAAAGTGAAAAAAAGACTAAAAAACATCAAAATCGATAATATTTTTCGATTTTTATTTTTTGTTTGAAAAAACCTTATATCTTTGCAAACCTTAAAGTTATGAATAAAAATTAATCAGTAATAAAATTTATATAATTATGACAAAAGCAGAATTAGTTGCCGAAATTTCGAACAAAACAGGAATAGAGAAAGTAGCTGTACAAACAACTATTGAGGCTTTTATGACCTCTATCAAAAATTCTTTAGCACGTAATGAGCCAGTTTATCTCAGAGGCTTTGGAAGTTTTACTATAAAAAGAAGAGCTGAAAAAACAGGACGTAATATTTCCAAAAATACTACAATAATCATTCCAGCTCATAACATTCCCGCATTCAAACCTGCCAAAAGTTTTGTAAATGGTATAAAAAACAAAGTAAAATAGTCTATAACATCAATTAAAATTATCTATCATGCCTAGCGGAAAGAAAAGAAAAAGACATAAAATGTCGACGCATAAACGCAAAAAACGTTTGAGAAAAAATCGTCATAAAAACAAATAATTAAACCGTTATTGTTTATCAAATTATACATAGTGTCGATTTTGTCACTATGTATATTTGTTTTATACTGTAGTCTTTGCACTATTTTGTTAACAATGAATTATCTGAACGCACTAGAAGCCAAATAGTAAAAACCTATTGTCGATATTGAGGGAAAGAATGAATAAACTATACGAAATAGTTTGAATTTTAAAAATACATTCAAAAATTCAAAATAAGACACCCATGGCAAATACTATTTTCAATTTTGTACTAAAATATTCTAAAGCACCACTTTAAGATGAGTGATATAGTAAACAGAGAACTAATAATAAATTCCGAGAAATCGGAAGTGGAAATTGCATTGCTTGAAGAGAAAGTTCTTGTTGAGCTCAATCAAGACAAATCGAATCCCAATCACATGGTTGGGGATGTTTATTTGGGTAGAGTAAAAAAAATAATGCCCGGATTAAATGCCGCATTTATAGATGTTGGCTATGAAAAAGATGCATTTTTGCATTACCTCGATTTAGGAACAAATGTGCGCACTATAAATACATTTATTAAACGTTGCATTACGGAGCACAATACGGATACTTCTATCGAAAACGTAAAGTTTGAACCAGAAATTGAGAAAAATGATAAAATATCACATGTTCTCACTTCGGGACAGTCTATTTTAGTTCAAATTGCTAAAGAACCTATTTCGACGAAAGGTCCTAGAGTTTCTACGGAGATCTCCTTTGCAGGACGATATTTAGTTTTGGTTCCTTTTGCTGAAAAAGTCTCCATTTCTCAAAAAATAAAAAGCTCGGACGAAAGAACTCGTCTAAAAAGACTTATCCAAAGTATTAAACCACAGGGCTTTGGTGTCATTATCCGAACCGTTGCAGAAAATAAAAAAGTGGCTGAACTCGATCATGATTTAAAACAATTGGTCAACCGATGGGAATTACTTGTATCTAAGCTTCCGTTGGCTTTGCCTCCCATGAAAATTATCAGCGAAATAGATAGAACTTCAGTTATTCTTAGAGATTTGCTTAATGAATCTTTTAATGCAATTCATGTGAATGACGCTGCTATGGCCGAAGAGATTAAAATGTACTTAACGGACATTGCTCCCGACAAAGTGGACATCGTTAAGCATTATAAAGGGAAATTACCTATTTTTGAAAACTTTGGTGTTGACAAACAAATCAAAAACTCCTTTGGCAAGGTGGTGACCATTAAAAGTGGCATTTATCTTATCATCGAACACACCGAAGCTCTTCACGTAATAGATGTCAATAGCGGTCATCGCAACAATTCTTCAAATACGCAAGAAGACAATGCCTTGGAGGTAAACATTGAAGCAGCTAAGGAAATTGCTCGGCAATTGAGATTAAGAGATATGGGCGGAATTATCGTAATCGATTTTATTGACCTGCATTTAGGTCAAAATAGAAGAGTTTTGTATCAAACAATGAAGGATTTAATGACCAAAGACAGAGCGAAGCATACCGTTTTGCCTCCCAGCAAATTTGGTTTGGTTCAAATTACCCGTCAAAGAGTTCGACCCGAAATGAATATAGAAGTTTTGGAGAAATGTCCGTGTTGCTTAGGGACTGGTGAAATTAAACCCAATAGCTTGATTATTGACGAAATTGAAAACAATATCTCTTATTTGTTTCGCGACCAAAACGAAAAAGTTCTTGCCGTTAACGTAAATCCAATTTTACATGCTTATATTACCAAAGGTTTTATTTCGCAACAAGTAAAATGGTACTTAAAGTATAAAAAATGGGTCAAAATCCGCCCCGTTTCCTCATATCAGTTGCTCGAATATCGTTTTTTTAATTCGAAAGATGATGAGATTAAATTGTAGGTTTTATGTCGTTCAAAGTCAATAAACCGGAGATAATAACACCTTTAAAAGCCCTGCAAAAGGCACAAAAATTTTGTGCTTATTCCGAACGTTCTCATTTCGATTTAAAACTTAAACTGAAAGAATGGCAAGTTGACCAAGCTAGTTCTGACTGGATTATTTCGGAACTAATTCAAGAAAATTTTCTGAATGAAGAGCGTTTTGCATACAGCTATTGCCGAGGAAAATTGAACCAAAATAAGTGGGGAAAATATAAAATCAAGCATGGTCTTCGAAAGAAACAAGTGTCGGAGTTTTTGATAAAAAAAGCCTTAGAACAAATCTCGGATGAGGTCTATTTTAAGATTATGGAAGATGAGGTTCTCAAATATATTAAAGGCAAAAACATAAATAACCGAACAGATTTTCAAAAAACAATCCACTATCTGAATCAAAAAGGCTTCGAAAGCGAGTTTGTTATTGATATTTTGAAAAAAATTAAAAACGCCAAAGATGGTTTATAAAGAGAACTTAAAAGAGATTAAAGGACGCATTGAGAACCTGAGGAGGTTTCTTTGACATTGAACGAAAATTGTATGAAATTTCGGACAAAGAACTAAAAACCCAAGATCCTGATTTTTGGAGTAACTCCAAAAATGCACAAAATTTACTTAAAGAAATAAATATTCTTAAGTCTTGGACAGATGCTTTCAAAACAGTTGAAGCCTCCTATGAAGATTTATTGGTTTTATTTGAGTTTTTCGAGCAACAAGAAGTAAGTATTGAAGAGCTCGAAAAGCATTATTTACTCACCATCAAACGTCTTGAAGACATAGAATTCCGCAACATGATGGGGCAGGAGGAAGATCGGATGTCGGCTTTGATGAATATTACACCTGGTGCTGGTGGTACAGAAAGTCAGGATTGGGCAGAAATGTTGATGAGGATGTATTTGCGTTGGGGAGAAAATAATAATTTTTCGACCAAATTAATTGATCGACAAGAGGGCGACGGTGCTGGTATTAAATCGGCAACCATCGAGTTTCAAGGCGATTTCGCTTTTGGTTTTCTTAAAAGTGAAATTGGAGTTCATCGCTTGGTTCGCTTGTCTCCATTTGATTCGGCCAATAAGCGTCATACTTCCTTTTCTTCTGTTTTTGTGTATCCCATTGTGGATGAGAACATTGATATAGAGATTAACCCATCAGATATTAGCTGGGATACTTTCCGTTCGAGCGGGCCGGGTGGACAAAATGTTAATAAAGTTGAAACTGCGGTCAGGCTTCATCACGCTCCTTCCGGAATCGTGGTAGAATGTCAGGAAACTCGCTCGCAGCTTCAAAATCGCGAAAAAGCAATGCTTGTGCTTAAATCTCGTTTGTATGACATTGAACTTCAAAAGAAAAAAGAGAAACATGATCAATTGGAAAACTCAAAGTCGAAAATTGATTTTGGAGCACAAATCCGCAACTATGTAATGCATCCATACAAGCTTGTGAAGGATGTTCGAACAGGCACTGAAACATCCAATGTTCAGGCCGTTATGGATGGAGAAATTGACGACTTTATTAAGTCGTATTTAATGAAATACGGAAAAAACAAGTAGCGTTTTATGCTTAATAATTACTCTTCGTAAACATAAAGGGTCGCCCTTGGGTTTCGGATAGTATATTTAGAGAAAGATTCATCGGCATCAAAACCATCCCCGTACATTACGCCTTCTTCGTTGGTTCTTTTAATGAAAACATTCGAATAAATAGTATGATTTAATTGATCCCAAACAATATGTTCGGTTTCAATAATTTCGTTGGTTTGATGATTGGTAATAACAACATTGCTTTTTGCTTCCATCATCTTTTTTGATTCGTTGTTGATAGCCCAGTTAGCAGTGAGCTGGTTTATTTGCTCTTTTGAGTTATCATAGGTCGATACCTTTATACCATCTGGAAATTCGGTATAGGTTTCTTCTTTGTAGAATTTATTCAGAGTTGCTGCTTCCAAAACAAACTCAACTTTTCCCGAATCGCTTCGGATTACAGTAACTTCTTTTGCTGATTCGTCCGGAACATTGTCTTTTACCGTTAAGCTCTGTACGGTGGCGATATCGTTCTCACAAGAACAAAACAAGATTGTCGCCATGGCGACAATCTTGAAATAATGTTTTGCAAACTGTGAGAATTGAAAGTTCATTTAGCGAACGGTTGTAGTTTCATTAATCCAACAACCGACGGTATAGGATTGTCCTTGTTTTAATCCATAGAAAAAGATCGTGTTTTTATCAGGAAAACGGCCCCGAATTCTATTTATTCTTTGGTTGGCTTCTTCTTCAATCGATTTATCAATTTGTTTTGCACGATTGTATTTGTCAGCAGCAGCCCAATATGCAACCCGAGTAGTTAGCTCATTGTCGCCGCAACTGGTCGCTGTAGCAGCATACATGTCGCCGATAAGCAAGTATGGTACTCCGCTTGTTGGAACTGCTTCTGCGTATTTATAAGCATACTGACGAGCAGTTGAATATTGACCCAATTTGCTGCTCACTTCCACCAACATAATATATGCTGAAGCTTTATCGGATTCTTTTTCATATTTACTTACAGCTTTTTCTAAATATTCTTTTGCTTTTGAGTATTCCTCTTTTCGGAAAAGCATATAACCCATTAAGAAGGAAGAGTTTGCCGTTGGCTGAACGCGGTGAAGATTTTCGGTTGCAGTAAAGAAAACTGGATTATCAATACATTTTTTACGATTCATTAATCGTGTTACTTTTGTCAAAAAATCAACATTTTCTTCGTTCCCTTGCATTTTTTTACTGTAAATATTTACGAGGTCTTCGCAGGTTGCATAAGGAGTAAAGCGTGTTTCAATATTGCTTTTTACAGTTTTGTATCCATCTAAAGTACGGATGATATGAGCCGTGTCTTTTTCAAATTTATTTATCATTTTTTCAAAAGTAGCCTCGTCGATAGTGCCTTCTTCATTTGCTTTTTTCATGGCCTCCATTTCATGAAATGCACTTGCCAATTTGTCGGTTTGCTCATTGATGTTAAAATCAAGAATATCACTGGCTTTGTCGTATGCTTCAATAATAATGTCTTTTTCTAAATTATTATTTTTGAAGTAAATTTCCGTAGTTTGGAAATAAGCATCTACAATTGGAGCCGAAGAAGAGTTTTTTTCTAAATCAATCGAACGCTCAAACATTTGATATGCTTTATTCCAAATTTCAATAATGCTATCATTTATTAGTTTGAGTTTTTCTGGATCTTTTTCAGCAGATGCTCTTTTTACAAAAAAATCTGGAACATAGCGAATATAGTCGATGGCTTTGCGCCCTAATACATAACCTTCTTCTCCAAAATTAGCTATTCGATTGTCGTAGACCATCATCAAGGTATCTACCAATCTTTCTTTGCGACTAATATTTTTTGTATTTCTGAGCTGATAATTAAGAATAACTGTCCCGTTTATATAAATATTTTTAGAGGCTTGAGGACAGTCATTTAAAACTTTTTGCCAAGGTTCATAAGAATCCTTATAATTGTTTTGACGATAAAATTCCCTATATAAAGAGAAGTTTTTTACACATTCAGCACTGTCCAAACCCCAACGGCTTTCGGTAGCATTTTCGGTGTCATTGCTTTCTTCGTCAGTTTGAGCTATTAACATTGGAGTGGAAAATAGTATTGCAATTGCTAACATGAATAGTTTAAAACTTGCTTTCATTTTTATTTGCTTTTTTTTGTTTATTAGTTTTTGTTTGTTTATTCAACTTGTTTTTATTTAAATTATTGTGTACTAATCAAATTTTCTGCGTTGAAACCATCTTTCATAAAATTGTATTCCGATTTGAAAGCGGAAATAATTCATTTTAATTAAATCGTTATTGATGGTACCCATTTGACCAATTTCTATGCCAATATTTATGTGATTTTTAGAACGTAGTATTGGAATTCCTAATCCAAGTGATATTGCCATGTCGTTAATGGCTGTGTTTTTGAGTTCTAATGCCGATTGCTGGTAGCGAAAACCGGCACTGTATTTTGTTCGTTTAAAAACGGAAGAGCTATTTGCCGATGGAATATACATTCCTCCTGCACTTATTGTCAAACTGTTTTTCAGGGAGTCGCTTTTTCCAAAAAATCGGAAATCTTCCCATTTTTGCCATTCTGCATCCAAACCAAACATAAAGTTGTCTTTTTTACCAAATACGACGCCCGCACCAATCGACATCGGGATTTCAATTTTACCATTCTGGTTTTCGAAATTTTCGAGGGTATCTTTCATCAACTCTTCTTTTGCAGAATTGAGCGTGTACGTAGCTGAGAAAAAATCATCTGTCGATTTTAAAGACGATTTTATTCCGTAGGTGAGTCCCGTTTGTAAATAATATTTTTCTTTAATATCCAAAGTGTGCATCAGGCCTGTTTGAAACATGTATCCACCGATTTGGTTGGTTACTTTATTCAAAGTGTTAAATGCATTTTCAGCGTCGAATTCAACTTGACGAGTTCGTATTAAATTTCCAAAAATATAGGAAGCGTTTAGTCCGATAGATAAATTTGAAAGTAGCTGATAGCTGTTTCCCCAATATACTTGAGACAGCCCACCATCTCCTTCGTACTTAAAAGTAGCATTTCCAATATTGTCCAGTTGTTGCTTGTCGTAAATTTTATATCCAATTTCGCTGTAGGGTAGGAGACCGATGCTGGTTTTCCATTTTCGATGCAGAGGAAATCCAACGGTGAAGTAGCTGAGCGAAACGTAGTTCGTCGATTGAGATAACTCGGAGGTGCTTAGGTTTGTATTGTCAACAATCAGGGCTCCGTCAAATAAAAATGACAAGGTATCAATGGCACTATACGATGCCGGATTTCCTGGGTTAATAATAAGAGGTCCAGAAACGGCCTTGTTTAACCCTCCCATGCTGCTTATAGCGAGCGTGTTTCGGCCTTGTAGGTTTCCAATGCCGTAGCGAGAGTAGGGAGAACTGATTTTGTTTTGACCCATTAATTCATTCGAAAAAATGAAAATAATGAGGATGATAATAAGTGCTTTTATGTTATTCTTCATGTATTTCCAGTAAATAGTTTAACCCGATAATCACAAGATTAGGGACTGCAAATATCTCATTTTTTAATAACTTATCAAAGTATTTGGCTCCTCCACCTGTCATAATTATTCTTAAATCAGGGTAGGTTTTTTTATATTTTTCGATGTTCCCATCAATTTCTGAAACAATTCCAAAAAGAACCCCCGATAATATCGACTCTTCGGTGTTCTTTCCTGTAATGTTAGAAATTTCTCGGTATTCTACCAAAGGGAGTTTTCCTGTAAAGCGGTGCATTGATTCAAATCGCATGAAAGCACCTGGTGAGATAGCTCCTCCATAATACACTGAGTTTTTGTCAATAAATTCATAGGTAATGCAGGTTCCAACCTGAATGACGAGTACATCGCTTCCTTTTGCATACAGTTGGCTTCCAGCGGCAACAGCAAATCTGTCGGTTCCTAATGAATCTGGAGTTTGATATGCATTTTGAATTGGAAATTTTGTTAAACTCTGAAACTTAACGACTTTTGTATGTTGCAAAAGAAAATCAAGAAGATCTGTTATTTCATTTTCTTTGCGAACATTGCTAACAATTGCTTTTTTTATTTTGTGTTTCAAAAAAATCTCCTCCAGCATAGCTTTTTCTATTTTCGGTACTGAAACAATGGAAATAATGCTGTTGTTTTTGACCAATGCTAGCTTTTGTTTTGTATTTCCGATGTCAATTATTAGATTCATATATCTGATTTTCACTGCAAAGATATTTTATTTCTTGGAAATGAAAGATTTTTCTTGGAAATATAATTTTTAATTGTATCTTTGCAGTCGAATTAAGAATGGCGTCGTAGCTCAGTTGGTAGAGCAGAGGACTGAAAATCCTTGTGTCACTGGTTCAAATCCAGTCGATGCCACGAAAAGGGCAACCCCCATTTCATTTTGTGTGTTTTGGTTAAGAAGCAGGCTATTTCCCCAATAGCCTGCTTTGTTTTTTTGTGCCTAACAAGTTTTGGGATTCAAATTTTCGAGAAATAAAAAAAGCGTATCCCAGGATACGCTTTTTAGTGGAGGTCTCTTCCGGATTCGAACCGGAGTAGACGGTTTTGCAGACCGGTGCCTAGCCGCTCGGCCAAGAGACCTTTACTTTAGAGTGCAAAGATAATAATAAAATCTCTTTTTGCAAATCTTTTTTGAAACTTTAAATCTCTCTACTGAATGTTTATTACATGGCTGATATTCATTGCTTTGTCACTTTGCAAATGTAAATCAGACAGCACGATATTTACGAACTTGGCTATGAAATAGGAATATAAGTGTTTTTCGTGGCACGAACTTCAAATTAAAAGAAGCTGGTATATTTTTCAATAATTATCCCGACTTGTCTTTTAAGGGAGTCAGAAATATGTTTTTATGACAAAATCCTCGGATCATATTACATTGAAAGTTTTTTTTGTTTAAAAAACATAGGTTGTTGAACTCCTCTTTGGACTTTACTGAGGCATATAATAAAAAAAGCCGACACAAGGCCGGCTTTTTTTATTGAAAATTACGATTAGTCGTTTTTGGCAAATCTTTGATATTGGTTGTATCTCCATTTTGCATTTTCCTCTGTTTTCTTATAAAGCATTTCTGCTCTATCAGGGAAGGTTTTTGCTAATGAATTAAAACGAACTTCTGATTTGATGTAAGTTTGGAATTTTGTCCAATCTGGTTCTTTAGAATCAATGGTAAATGGATTTTTACCTTCTTTTACCAATTCTGGATTGTATTTCCAAAGTGTCCAATATCCACATTCAACGGCTAATTTCTCTTGTTCTTGAGTTTTACCCATTCCTGCCATTATTCCATGGTTAATACATGGAGCATAAGCAATGATTAGGGATGGTCCGTTGAAAGCTTCAGCTTCTCTGATAACTTTTAAATAGTGTGATTGACTTGCATTCATTGCTACTTGAGCAATATAGATATAGCCATATGACATTGCCATAACACCCAAGTCTTTTTTGCGAATGGCTTTACCCGAAGTAGCAAATTTTGCTACAGCAGCAGCAGGAGTTGCTTTTGAAGCTTGTCCACCTGTGTTTGAGTAAACTTCGGTATCAAGTACCAATACATTCACATTTTTACCTGAAGCTAATACGTGGTCTAAACCACCGTAGCCGATGTCGTATGCCCAACCGTCTCCACCAAATATCCAGTGTGATTTTTGGATGAAATAGTGTTTCAAATCGAGCATATCTTTTGCAACTTGACTGCTCTCTTTTTCTAAGCAAGCAATAAGTTTGTTCGATGGATCTACTGATTCATTTCCTGAATCCATTTTTTCTAACCAGTTTTTAATGGCTTCTTTAGTATCAGCACTCATGTTCCCTTCCATTTCAGGAGTCAGCTTGTTAGCAATGTGTTCGCGAATTTGTTCAACACCAGTAGCCATTCCAAAACCGTATTCAGCATTGTCTTCAAATAAAGAGTTTGCCCATGCGGGTCCACGTCCTGATTTCAAGTTGGTGGTGTATGGAGTAGCAGGTGCAGAACCTCCAAAAATGGAGGAACAGCCTGTTGCGTTAGCAATAATCATGCGTTCGCCAAACAATTGAGTAATGGCTTTGATGTATGGAGTTTCGCCGCAACCTGCACAAGCTCCCGAGAATTCGAATAGAGGTTGAACAAATTGGCTATTTTTTACACTTTGTGCTCTTGGAAGTAAGGTGTCTTTGTAGCCCACTTTGCAGTGCATATATTCCCAACGATCTGCTTCGTGAAGTTGTGTTTCTAAATGCTTCATTTCGAGTGCTTTATTAGGAGCAGGACAAATATCAGCACAGTTACCGCAACCTGTACAGTCTAAAACACTTACTTGCATTCTAAATTGTAATCCGGCAAGAGCTTTACCATTGGCTTTTACAGTTTTTGTATCGGCAGGAGCATTGGCTAACTCTTCGTCTGTAAGAAGGAATGGACGAATGGCTGCGTGTGGACAAACATAAGCACATTGATTACATTGTATACAGTTATCGTGAAGCCATTCTGGAACATTAACTGCAATACCACGTTTTTCGTATTGCGTAGTTCCCGCTGGGAATGAACCGTCTTCGCGACCTAAGAATGCACTTACAGGAAGGTTGTCACCTTGTTGTGCAGTCATGGGTTCCATAATGTTTTTGATAAATGCAGGAACGTCTCTATGGTCTTCCTCTTCGGTCAAAACAATGTTTGCCCATTCTGCAGGAATTTCCACCTTTGTTGTGTTGGCACCGCGATCTACTGCATCAGAATTCATTTTGACAATTGCTTCACCTTTACGACCATAAGATTTTACAATCGCATTTTTCATTTCTTTAGTAGCTTGCTCAAATGGAATAACATTTGAAAGCTTAAAGAAAGCACTTTGCATAATGGTATTGGTGCGATTTCCTAAACCAAGCTCTTCGGCAATTTCAGTAGCATTAATAATATGCATTGAAATATTGTTTTGAGCCAAATATTTTTTCATATGGTCAGGTAGACGTTTTTTTGTTTCTTCTACGCTCCAAGTACTATTTAGAAGGAAAGTTCCCCCTTTTTTCAAACCCTTAAGCATGTCGTACTGATTCAAATAAGCAGGAACGTGACAAGCTACAAAGTCAGCTGTATTAATCAAATAAGGAGCACGAATTGGTTTGTCGCCAAAACGCAGATGTGAAGTTGTAAAACCACCAGATTTTTTGGAGTCATATGCAAAATATGCTTGACAATATTTATCAGTAGTTTCTCCAATAATTTTAATCGTATTTTTGTTTGCACCAACAGTACCATCAGAACCTAAACCGTAAAATTTAGCTTCGTAAGTTCCTTTGGGAACAACAGAAACGTCTGGAATCAAAGGAAGAGATTTGAAAGTAACGTCATCAACAATACCTACTGTGAATAAATGTTTTGGTTCATTCATTTTTAGGTTGTTGAAAACAGAAACGATATGTGCTGGGGTTGTGTCTTTCGAGCTTAATCCGTATCGTCCGCCAATGATGAGAGGTCTTTCTTGTTTTGTGTTGAATAATTCAACAACATCAAGATATAAGGGATCTCCATTTGCGCCAGTTTCTTTCGTTCTGTCAAGAACACAAATGCGTTTTACTGATTTTGGCAAAACATTAAAGAAGTATTTTGAAGAGAATGGACGATACAAGTGTACGCTAATCAAGCCAACTTTTTCGCCTTTAGCAACCAAAGAGTCAATAACCTCTTTTATGGTTTCAGTAATGGAACCAATAGCTACCAGGATGTTTTCAGCTTCAGCATGTCCATAATATGTAAACGGATGATATTCTGTTCCATAAAGTTTGTTGATTTTTTGCATATAATCTTCAACAACATCTGGAACTGCATCGTGGAATTTATTTTGTACTTCGCGAGTTTGGAAATAGATGTCAGGGTTTTGGGCAGTACCGCGAGTAACAGGATGCTCTGGGTTTAAAGCATTTTGGCGGAATTCATTCAAAGCCTCTCTGTCTAAAAGCTCTTTCAATACTTCTTGGTCTGCTACTTCTACTTTTTGAATTTCGTGAGAAGTTCTAAAACCATCGAAAAAGTGCATAAATGGAACGCGACATTTAATGGAAGCAAGATGAGCAATAGGAGCAAGGTCCATAATTTCTTGTACGGAACCTGTAGCCAACATGGCAAAGCCTGTTTGGCGAGTACTCATAACGTCGCTATGGTCGCCAAAGATAGACAGTGCTTGTGCAGCTAAAGAACGGGCTGAAACATGAAATACTGCAGGCAATAATTCGCCGGCCATTTTATACATGTTTGGAATCATTAATAACAAACCTTGAGAAGCTGTGTAGGTGGAAGTTAAAGCACCTGCTTGCAATGAGCCGTGAACTGCTCCAGCAGCACCAGCTTCGGATTGCATTTCAACAACTTTCACAGTGTCTCCAAAAATATTTTCTCTTCCGTATGCCGACCATTCGTCAACATACTCAGCCATGTTAGAAGAGGGTGTAATTGGATAAATTGCAGCCACTTCACTAAACATGTAAGCAACATGAGCGGCAGCATAATTGCCATCGCATGTCAAAAATTTACGCTTTTGTGTCATAATTTGAAATAATTTATGTTTTATATAACTATTATAATTCTATTTTAAAACTGTACAAAGTTAGTTATTTTAATCACACTGCAAAGCAAAATCCCAGCCCATTAACTAAAATATAACGGCTTATTGTTGGTCGTCTATTTACTTGTCAGTGTGTTATTTAGAACGGTTAAAAACAGGACGCAGGCTTGCGAAAATCAACTCTTGCTTTTTGATAAAGTGAAGCACATCATTTGGAAATTTTTAAGGATAATTCAACCCGTCCTATTATTCTCTGTTTTCATATCAATGAAACTGATATATGTTGTTTGCATACTGTTTTTTTTCTAAAAGCATCGATTATTCAAATTTTTTTAAGAAAGTATTATCTGCGAATGAAAAGAGTTATAACGAGTCCTAAATCATTCAATCTGTCTCAAATAAAATTATTATTATTCAACTTGAAAAGATAATACTTGTCAATTAGTCTAAATATTCTACATTTCAGGCTTTTACAGTAATTCATAAATTTTCATACTTTTTGAATTAGAGTAATTATTAACATTAATCATGTATAACTTACTGTTTTTTTTTTACTTTTGATTTTTTAAACAACTAAAACGTATCATATGTACGAACAACTACTAAACTTAGATCCTTTAGTGATTAATTTTTCAAAAGCAGGCCAAGATGCAATCAATATGGTTTTAGCCGTTGTTATGTTCGGAGTAGCACTAGGTATACGACCTGCAATTTTCAAAGAAGTAATATTAAAACCCAAATCGGCAATTATTGGTCTTATCAGCCAGTGGATTCTTTTACCTGCTTTCACTTTTGGTTTGGTAGTTGTTTTAAACAACTATATAACTCCGATGATAGCTATGGGAATGATATTAGTTGCTTCGTGTCCTGGAGGAAATATTTCAAACTTCATAACTTCTCTCTCAAAAGGGAATTCTGAACTATCCATAACACTAACCGCTTTTAGTACAGCTTTTGCTCCAGTTACAACTCCCTTTAACTTTGCGTTTTGGGGTGGTTTATATACCACATATCTAAACAATCAAGCGAATGTTGCTCTACAAACATTAGAGATTAATTTTTTAGACATGTTTTATATTGTTTTCCTTTTATTAGGAATACCTCTAATACTTGGACTCTTGACCTCAAAATACTTCCCTAAGTTTGCCAATAAGCTAAAAAAACCTTTGCAGTATTTTTCAATAATTTTCTTTATTGCTATGGTTATACTAGCTATGGGAAATAATCTTTCTATGATAATGAAATACATTTGGTTTGTGTTTTTTATTGTACTTGTACACAACGCCATCGCCCTTCTATTAGGTTACAGTGCTGCAACGCTAACTAAACTTCCCAAAAAAGACCGCAGAACACTAACCATAGAAACGGGAATTCAAAATTCGGGTTTGGGTTTGGTATTGCTTTTTAATCCTAAAATATTTCCACCCGAACTTATGAACGGAGGAATGCTTTTTATAACTGCCTGGTGGGGAATATGGCATATTGTTTCCGGATTGGGCGTAGCTGCTTTGTTTTTAAGAAATAAACAAATATAAAATGGGCGAAAAAAGGAATATATACGATAATACTATAGGATATAGAATAGCTCGGTTTTTTGTAGATCTTAAAGTTAAAAGTGCCTATAAAAAGACAGCAATTGTAGGATTGGATAAAATCCCTAAAGATAGATCTGTTATACTTGCTACAAATCATAGCAATGCATTGATGGATGCGATAAATATACTGGCTATAAACAAAGAGCCCAAGGTTTTTATTGCTCGGGGAGATATATTTATAAATAAGTCTGTCAGAAAATTCCTGCGTTTTGCCAAAATTTTGCCAATTTTCAGAATACGTAATGGTATTAGTAATGTAAAAAAATCGGAAGAGACGATAGATATTGTTGCAAATGTACTTGCTGATGGCAAAAAAGTACATATTTTCCCCGAAGGAGCTCACAGAAGCAAACACGACTTATTGCCGATTGGGAAAGGCATTCTTCGCATTGCACTTAGTGCTAGCGATAAAATTAAGAATGACGATAATTTATATATTCTGCCAATCGGTGTTGAATATGGCGATTATTACAGATACCAAAGCACATTGCTGATGTTTGTTGGTGATATTATAAATGTTACCGAATATATAAATAGCAATCCCGACAAATCTGAATACCAGATAAATGTTGGCATTAGAGAAGAAATTAGATGTAAGCTGGCCGAAACAATTCTGTATATTAATCAAACCGATGATTATGATGCTATTTGGGAACTTACAAAGCTTTTAACCGGCAATATTAATGAAAATGAAATCTTAAAACGATTTAATAAAAACAGAGAGATTTCATCTAAAATCACAGAACTTAAAAACACAAATCCTCAAGAAGCAGAAATATTATTCAGACAAGCGGATCGTTTTATGGATGACAGAAAAAAAGCGAAAATTAGCATAAAATCTATCGCTAATCCCAATACTAAAGCCAATCTGTTTTTCAACTCTTTGCTTGCCCTTTTGGGATTACCTTTTTACGTACTATCTGTTGTTTTATATCCCAACATAATTCTTTCGGAGCTGTTTTTAATCCCAAAAATCAAAGACAAAACATTTTGGAATACAGCTCGCTTTGCTAATTCATTGGTTTTAAATACAATCTTTTTTATTTTATGGACTATCCTTTCCTTTGTTTTTCTTGATTGGTTTGTAACTCTACTTGTAATATTATCTTTAATTTTTCTTCCTAAATACTTTTATATTTATTCTGAATTTGTACGTATCTTAGCATCCGACTTCCGATACATAAGAAACAAAGACATTGCAACAAAATACAATCAATTAAAAAACAGTATCCTAAATCTTATCAAATGAAAAACACGATCATCATTGTTTTCCTTCTGTTTTGTGCAGAACTGAGCATTAGTAGTGCCTATGCTAATGAATTAAGAAATATAAATTTATATAGTTTAGCTGATACAACCAAATCAAAGACCAAAACGAAGGAAGATATTATTAAGAAAGGAATTTCTTTCGGGCCCTTGCCTGTAATTGCATTTGACCAAGATAAAGGGTTTCAATACGGAGCCTTGCTCAATATATATAATTTTGGCGATGGCTCGTGGTATCCAAACCCTAAATCGCAGTGGTATTTTGAGGCTTCGGCATATACAAAAGGATCTTATAAGTTTGATATTAGATACGACAATAAAACCTTGATAAAAAACACAAGAATGAGTATTGCTGGGAATTTTTCAAACGATAAAGCGTTAGACTTCTACGGTTTTAATGGGTATCAAACGTATTACGACAAAGACCTACCGACAGCATTCTACAGGCACGGTAGAACGGTTTACTCTTTTAAAACTGATTTTACGGGTAAAATAATCTCTGGCTTTTCGTGGGTAGCTGGTTATCACTTAAATTATTTTAAAACAGAACGCTTTAATAAAGATGATTTTGCAGGAAAATCGCTATACGATATTTACGTTGAAAACAATATTATCGATAAAAAAGATGCCGAAGGCGGTTATTCTTCTGCTGTTCGCTTTGGATTTGTTTTTGACACCCGAAACGTTGAAGCCAATCCAACAAAAGGGTTATGGGCCGAAACTCACGCCATAGCTGCGCCCGAACTATTGGGTACATCAAAAAGCTATTTTAAGCTTCATTTTGTATTTCGTCATTACGTGCCTTTGGTTTCCGATAAGCTAACTTTTGCATACAGGCTCAATTATCAAGGGTTTATTGGGGATGCCCCTTTTTATGTAATGCCTTTTCATACTGTTGTAGGTCCATTTAACGATTATGATGGTTTTGGCGGATACAGAACCGTTCGGGGCCTGATTAGAAACAGAGTTCAATCGCTACAGGTTGGGTTTTTTAATACCGAACTTAGATGGAAATTTGTCGATTTTAAGCTGTTTAACCAAAATATTGCCTTAAACTTAAGTGGCTTTTTTGATGGTGTAAGAAGTTTTAAACAGGTAGACTTGTCGCCTTTAGAAAATTATAATTACAATGATATTAAAATATTAGCTGATAAACCCGAAGATTTTCATCTTTCAACCGGTGCAGGTTTTAGATTTATTATGAACCAAAATTTTATTGTAGCTTTTGAATATGGTAAGGCTCTTAATAATCAGGATAACAGCAAAGGTTCATTTTACATTAATACAGGATTCTTGTTTTAATAATTGCTAATGTGTTTTTAGGAATACTAAAACAGGTTTTGTCATACGAAAAACTGCTTTTATTTTCTAACAAAATGAGGCATGTCGTTTGGAAGTTCCAAGGATAACTCAACCAGTCCTTTTTGCTCTCCATTTTCAAACCATGGACATTGATAAATAAGTTTGCGAACTCCATTTTTTTCGATGGTGTAGGCGTTGATGTTTCCACTGCTCATTAATTTCTTTATTTTTTCTTGGGCATGCTCTGGATGGCAGGGCATCAATGATTCTCCGAGTAATTTTTCGCCGCCCCATTTTGCAAAAGTTTTTTGTGATTTTTGATTCATTGCAATTACTTTTGATTCCGTATCGCAAACAGTTACGGCAACAGGAAGTTCTTCCATCCAATTAGGGTTTTCGTTTTTCATAAGTTTTTCTTTAGAATTTTGGATTAGATTATTTTTCGGATTTCATTTTTTCAATAATCAAACTTGAAGAGAAACCCTCCACAAGCTCCACTGTTTTTACTTCTCCACCTTTAGCGCTTACAATATCATAGCCAACAATATCTTCTGGTTTATAATCGTTTCCTTTTACTAAAATATCGGGCTGAATAAGCTTTATTAAATTATAGGGAGTGTCTTCATCAAAGAAAATAACAGCATCCACAAAACGCAAAGAAGCAAGTATGAATGCACGAGCATGTTCAGGATTGATGGGGCGGTTGGCGCCTTTTAGTCGTTTGACCGAAGCATCTGAATTTAAGCCAATTATTAAAATGTCTCCTAATTCAGCTGCTTTTGATAAGTATTCGACATGACCCAAATGTAAAACATCAAAACATCCATTTGTGAAGACAATTTTTTTCCCTTTAAACTGCCAATAAGCAAGTTTCTGAGAAATGGAATCTGCGGTGAAAATTCTATTTATTATCGTTTGATTTTTTTCCATTTTTTGGTGTTGTTAATGATGCAATAATAACAGAAGCAAGTCCCAAAATAATAATCATCAGAGTTTGTATACTCCAACCAACCCATCCTGCAGCATACGCAACCGTAACCGGAGCATCATACAATGACAATGTTTCTGCAATAATAGCAGGATAAATTCCAATTCCACCTTGTACCAGCATAAAGGCGATGGTTCCAAAATTGAGACACGAAAATGCAGCCAAAGCGGGCAAATGAGCCAATTCGGCAAAAGCAAAGAAGGCTACATAGGTCATGAAAAAATAGGACATCCAGATGGAAATGGTGAGAAATATGAATAAAAAAGGTTTTTCCAGGCGCGCAACAGAGGTAATTCCTTCGACAAAACCCCATGCTAAAGATTTGAATTTTTGGAAAAAAGATAGCTTGTTGAGTCTCTTCCAGTAGATGATAAAAAACATGAGAATTAGGACAAAAATACCGATTAAAATATATATCATTATGTTGCCCAAAGCCGATTCTGCCTTGTTTTGAAGAGGTGAAATGACCATTCGGTTTACATATCCGTAAAGTCGCTCAAATTCTAATAAAAGCCCGGCGGTTATCAAAACAACAAAAATGACCAAATCGATGGCTCTTTCGGTAATGATGGTTCCAAAAGATTTTTGAAAAGGAATGTTGTTGTACTTTTGCAAGAACGAACATCTAAGCACTTCGCCAAGCCGAGGTACTGCCAAATTTGCCAAATACCCAACCATGACAGCAAAAAATGAATTTCGGAATCCTATTTTATAACCCATAGGGCGGAGCAATAAAACCGAACGATATGCTCGGGCAACATGGCTTAGTATACCAATAAAAAAAGACAATATCAGCCAACGGTAATCGGCATTTCGTACTGATTGAAATATTTCATCAATTTGCTCCGGGCTGAGTTTGCGAACAAAAATCCATACAAAAAAAATTCCGATTCCAAGAAAAATTACGAGTTTTATAATATTTCTTATTTTCTTCAAAATGACAGGTTTTAATTTGAGTGCAAAGTAACTAAAAATTAAGCGAACCAAAAAGATACAAATAAAAAAAGTTCCGACTCCTTTTCTTTTATGTTGTCATTAAGTATTTGAGCTCGGAACTTTTATATTAATATGTTGCTTATTGGCTTTTATTTGAATGCTGTTTCGGCTAAACCTTCTCCTTCTAGTCTCATCCTTTCCAAGTATTCAGGAACTTCTTTGCCCATATATTTATCAACATAAAGTTTTGCTAAATACATTCCCAGCATAAATCCATGTCCTCGAAGTCCGGTTAGTAAACCATGTTTAGGGTCAACAACATAGCGGGGTTCCACGTAATAGCCCGACCAAACGGCTTGGAATCCAACAGATGAGAGTTCGGGAATCCAATCAACAAATACTTCCGAAACTATTTCTAAAAATTCTTTGCTGTTGACTTTTAGGTTTTTCCATGATTCGGCAAAATCGATGGAAGGGGAAGCACATCCAATAATTTGTCCTGTTTCTTTTAACTGCTGTCCGTACACCGCAGAGAAACCTTTGTAGTTTTGGCGGTCGATAAGCATATCTAAAGGATCGCCATTTTTGCCTAGCATGGGCAAGCGACGAGTAATAAATGCTTGATGTTTCACGGGATACAGGCCTGTATCGATGCCTAGAGATTGAGTAAATTTTTCAGCATTCCAGCCCAAAGCATTTGCAAAATGTTCGCATTCAAATTCAATATATTCGTTGTCGTTTGTTTTCACCAAAGCAATATACGTTTCATCTTGTTTGTAAACATTGGTCAATTCGCAGTTTTCATAAATTTGTCCTCCCGCAGTTTCTCCAATTCTACGGATATAGTCGATGACTCTTCCTGGGGTGGCCTGCCAACAATCGTTCGTGATCAATGCGGCTTGATATTTGGAAAAATTCTGATTAAATTTTGGTGAAATCTCTTTTCTAAAATCTTTTGGATCTACCATAAATGCATCCGACCAAGCCCTAGAGGCATCTAGTGCTTTGTATGTGGCATCGTCGTGAGCAAAGCTGACATAACGAGTTTGTTTGAAATCGATATTGTGTTTTGACTGAATCTCTTTAAAAATTTCTAGATTATGTAACGCAATGTCTGAAATTTCGGGAAGAGAAAATGCAGGACGACCTCCTGCGATATTGCGCCAGGAAGAACCTCGTTCCCAGTTAATCATGATTGGATTTAAACCAGCTTCGGCAAAATATCTGAACAATGCACTTCCAGCAACTCCGCCTCCAGCAACCAAAACGGCAGTTTTTATCCGTTTGGTTTTTGCACCGCTAATATTGGTGATAACTTCTTCTTGTTTATTGTTGGGATATGTTTCGCCCATGGAAACCTGATTTGAAAGCGGACCGCGTGGTGTGGCATCTCCAACTATGGTAATGCCATATTTGCGAATGCTTTGTTTCAAACGGGGAATGCAGCGTTTTCCGCGACATGCTCCCATGCCCAGGCGGGTCGTGTGCTTGATTTCGTCCACAGAAATAAAACTTCGATCGCCAATAACTTCTAGTATTTCGTCCAACTTCACGTCGTCGCAGTGACAAATGTAAGTTTCCGATGCAATTTCCTCCTTAATTGGCTCCATGCTAATTTTTTCAGGATACATCGATTTGATGATAAAACCTCTGGCTTCAATCATTGCTTCTCCTTCGAGAGTTGTCGATTTTACCCGAGCAATATGAGTTTTGTTCGGCTTGCGTAATATTTTTTCAATGATTCCTTCGCCTATAATTTTTCCATTGTTATCTATTAAAAACACTTCCGTGTCTTCAACAGCATCGTATTCAATGGGTAAAAACAACCACTGTTTTTTTAAATTGTAACCAAAAATTGCCAATCCTGGACATTGATATACGCAATCCATACAGCCAATGCATTTATCGTAATCAACTTGTGGAACATGACAGGTTGATAGCTTTGTAATAGCCCCATGGGGGCAAGCAAAAGTGCATGGGTTGCATGCAAAACCATATAAACAATCGATCACGACAAAGCCTTTTTTCTGCTTTCTTTCCAGCGAAGGCATGTATGGTTCTTCAATAACTCTAGTTGGATGTTGCTGAGCATCAATATATTCCTTTGAAAGAGCAAGATAATCATCATAGTTTATTCTTTTGCCAATTTCCATAGCAATTTCCATGGCGGCTTGTTTGCCTCTCAAAACAGCAGTTGTACCTTCGCCAATACGAATGGCATCGCCAACGCCGTATGTATGAATTCCAAAAACTTCTTTCCCTTTAATAAAGAGCTGATTGTCGGGAAGCAATCCAGTACAAATATTTATAATATCAATATCTCCAATAATTTTTTCGGTTCCAGGAATGGCAACAAAGTTTTCGCATTCGGCCACCACTGCTCCAATTATGCCGTCGTGCTTTTCGTTTGGAATGGCTTTTAACAGAATATGGCTGGTCAACACGGGAATTCCCAAGCGGCGAACTCGATTTGCTTGCACAGGAAAGCCACCTTCTTGGTTTTGTGCCTCAATGATTGCTTTCACCTCCGCGCCGGCTTGAAAAGCCTGATAGGAAGTTAAATATCCAATGTTTCCAGCACCTACTGTTAAAATTCTTTTTCCGAGAAGCGTATGTTCCACGTTCATCATTTTTTGGAAAACAGCAGCCGTGTATACACCTGGTAAATCGTCGTTTTCGAAGGTTGGGACAAATGGAACGGCTCCTGTAGCCACAACCAAATATTTAGCATCCACATAAAAAACCTCATCAGTTGAGATGTTTTTAACTGCAATTCTCTTTCCATCGAGCAAATCCCAAACGGTAGAGTTTAGTAAGATACCCTCGTTATTGTCGCCAGCCAAGGTCTCTGAAATCTCAAATCCACGCATTCCACCATATTTTTTCTCCTTTTCGAAAAAGAAGAATTGGTGCGTTTGCATATTAAACTGACCTCCTATGGTTTCATTATTGTCAATGACAATGTTTGGAATTTCTTGTTCATTTAAAAATTCTCGACATGCTAATCCTGCAGGACCAGCTCCAATAATGGCAACTTCTGTTTTGTATATTTTGGTAGGCTTTTCTGCCGGATAACTTATGATAATTGGCTGATCGTTCTTGCTAATTTCTTTCACTTCTTTAACCGTATCCACTTTTGTAATGCAAATTCTGCGGATTTGACCGTCTACCAACATTTCGCAAGCGCCACATTTGCCAATGCCACATTCCAATGAACGTTCGCGATTGTGGACACTGTGGCTATGAATTGGAAAGCCCGCTTGATGCAGGGCAGCGGCAATGGTGTAGCCTTTTTCTCCAACCACCTTTTGGCCGTTAAATAAAAACTCAATCTTTTCAGAATCTACAATATCAAGAATTGGATGTTTTGAAATTTTATGCATTTTGGATGTGTTTAATCTATTATTACTATTGCAAAAATAATTTTTTTCCTCACATTATAAAATAAGATGTTAGAAGAAATTATTAAATCATTCAAAAAACCTCTTTATTTTATCTTAATCGCTTGGTTTTTAGATCTTTGTTGCATTTTTAATATATTCTCCTTTTTTTAACAATGCAATGACAAGACGGTATATTTATCAGCTTTTTCTTTTTCCCCCATTTATCTCAAGACAATTTATAAATGTACTAGAACATCCCGAGTGTAAACATATATACAACGACAAAATACGACCACAAATTAAACACAAATTTTAAATCGACGAAATTTTTTTTGTTGTTTATTCGTTAATTAACAGGCTTCTGTTAGAAATGGTGTCGATTTTTTGCCTATCTTTGCATAAATAAATATAAATATGACAGCTAAAATTAAAGTATTATTTATTTCTCAGGAAATAATGCCGTTTGTTGAAGAAACATATCTTTCGAAAATCAGTAGAACTCTACCTCAAGGCATTCAGGAAAAAGGTCACGAGGTACGTTGTTTTATGCCTCGTTATGGATGCATTAATGAGCGTAGAAACCAACTTCACGAAGTAATCCGTTTATCGGGAATGAATATCATCATTAATGATACGGATCATCCTCTTGTAATAAAAGTAGCCTCAATTCCAGCAGCTCGCTTGCAAGTGTATTTCATTGACAATGAAGAGTATTTCAAACGGAAGGCAATGCTAAAAGATCCAAAAGGTGAAATGTTTGCCGATAATGACGAACGTGCTATATTTTTTGCCAGAGGTGTTATCGAAACCATAAAGAATCTTGGATGGGCTCCTGATATTATTCACTGCCATGGATGGTTTACCAATATGATTCCTCTTTATTTGAGAAAAATATACAAAGACAATCCTATTTTTGCAGACGCAAAAGTTGTTTACTCTTTATACGATGATGAGTTTAGCTCAAATTTGCCTGAAAATTTATATGATAAAGTCAAATTTGATGGCATTCCAGCCAAAGACTTAAAACATTATAAAAATGCTAATTACTTATCAACTACAAAAGCTGCACTTGATAATGCTGATGCCGTTATTATTAATAGTGAATCAGTTAATCCAGAAATTCAAACCTATTTAGGCAACGTAAAGAAACCTATTTTAGGATACAACGCAGAAGAAAACTTAGTAAATACAGTTAACGATTTTTATGAAGAAGTTCTTCAAAATTCAACAGTTTTGTCTGAAAAATAGCGGGTGTATCTAATTAATTTTTAACTTTGCCAAAACTAAAATTTTCAACTTTGAAAAAAGGCATATTTAAAAAAAGATACGTTCCACTATTGTTCCTTATTTGTGGGTTCTTGCTTATTGGATGTAATAAAGAATCGGATATAATAGGACTGGGCATTCAACCTCCTTCGGATTTGTTGAATGCCTATTTTTTTGACACTACATCAGTTCTAACATATTCGGTTATAGACGATTCTTTGAGAACCGATAAGCTAAGTCAAAATGTAATTGGATTTTTCAACAACAGCGAAATGGGTAATTTGCAAGCTGGCGTAGCATTTCATCTTTTCCCATCCAGTAGAAATGTTAGATTTGGCGATGGAGCCATCCTCGATTCTGCTTTTTTAATTATTTCTCTTCGTGCTTATGTTGGCGATACGCTTGCCCCAGTAGATTTTGGATTATATGAAATCAATAATTCCATTTCTGCAGACAGCATCTATTATTCAACGAAACAAGTTGATTATAATTCGGAAAATATTATTGCAGGTAGTTCGAGTTTTATCATTCGTCCTTCAACGGTCAGCATTGAAAACAATGTTGCCATAATGCCACATATCAAAATCCCCCTTAAGAAAACATGGATTGATCAAAAAATCATCTCGAAGTCAGGTCAGCCCGAGTTGTCAGATAATGAGTCTTTTGTACAATATTTAAAAGGTTTATACTTGGTTGCTCTAAGTGCTTCCAAAGGTGGATACATGACTTCGGTAGATTTAAAAGCATCGATGTCGGGATTGGTTCTCCATTATAAGAACAACGAAAAAGACAGTCTTATCTATACTTTTATTGTGGGAGATCGCGCAGCTCGTTTTAGCACGTACAATCATTTTGATTTTGCCAATGCATCTTCCCATTTTCAGCAACAAGTGCTAATGAACGATATGAACAGCGGTGCCGAAAAAGTATATTTAAAAGCTCTGGGTGGAACCAATGTTAGAATTAAATTTCCACATATTAGAGAAACCTTAAAAAACCAAAGAGTTGTTATTAACAAAGCAGAATTAGTATTATGCCCTTACAATGAGGTTTCGGGAAGTTATTTCGTTCCAGAAAAAATCACCCTGAGTAAAGTGAAATCAGACGGCGGATATTCGTTCTTGCCCGATGACGCTATTTTTCAGGGCGAACAATATTTTGGTGGCAATTTTAATTTATCAACAAAAGAGTACCGATTTAGAATTACTAAATATATACAGGATCTGATTCAAAGCAATGAACCAGATTATGGTTTGAGTTTGTTTATTACCGGCAGAGCCGTTAGAGGAAATTCAGTCGTATTAACTGGAAATAATCCGGTAAATCCGGTTCAGGTTTCAAAAAGAATGCGATTGGAAATTACATATAGTTTGTTGAATTAAAAATTTTCATTATGTGCGGAATCGTAGCTTATGTTGGTCAAAAAGATGCCTATCCTATTTTGATCAATGGATTAAGACGTTTGGAGTATCGAGGATATGATAGTGCTGGTGTAGCTTTATTGACAGACCAGATAAATCTTTATAAGTGCCGAGGAAAAGTGGCTGATTTAGAAGAATATATCGCTGATAAAAATACTGGAGGTACTATTGGAATTGCTCATACTCGTTGGGCTACCCATGGTGAACCCAATGATGAAAATGCTCATCCGCATTTTTCGCGGGACAGAGATATCGCATTAATTCATAACGGGATTATTGAAAACTATGCCGTTCTTAAAAAGGAATTAGTAAGCCGAGGATATGTTTTTCAGAGCAATACGGATACTGAAGTTTTGGTTCATTTAATAGAAGATATTCGAGAAAATGAAAATGTAGAATTAGATGAAGCTGTTCGAATTGCTCTTACTCAAGTGGAAGGAACATACGCCATTGTTGTAATCTCCAAAAACCATCCTGATTCTTTAATCGCAGCTCGAAATGGAAGTCCATTGGTAATTGGTGTAGGAGAAGGCGAGTATTATGTTGCATCTGATGGAGCTCCTTTAGTAGAATATACCAAAAACGTGATTTATCTCGACAATGAAGATATTGCATATATTTCATTAAAAGATGATATAAAAATAAAATCAATCAATAATATTGAACGAACTCCTTATATCGATCAATTAGAAATGAGCATTACCCAACTTGAAAAAGGTGGTTTTGAGCATTTTATGTTGAAAGAGATTTATGAGCAACCCAAATCTATTGCAGACAGCATGAGAGGTCGATTGAATGTTGCAAAAGAAATTGTTTCGCTGGGAGGTATTATTGAATATGAAGAAAAAATGCTAAATGCTCCTCGATTTACAATGGTAGCATGTGGAACTTCTTGGCACGCTTGTTTGGTTGGTGAGTATATTTTTGAAGAATTGGTTCGCATTCCTGTGGAAGTTGAATATGCTTCGGAGTTTAGATATCGTAATCCAATTATAAACGAAAAAGACATTGTTATTGCTATTTCGCAATCTGGAGAAACAGCTGATACGCTTGCAGCTATTGGATTGGCTAAAGAAAAAGGAGCAACCGTTATTGGAATTTGCAATGTGGTGGGTTCGTCTATTGCCCGTGCTACTCATGCCGGATCCTACACACACGCCGGACCCGAAATTGGTGTTGCATCTACCAAAGCATTTACTGCCCAAGTAACTTTGTTGTTGTTGATGGCATTATCTTTAGCAAAGAAAAAAGGCACAATTTCCCGTTCTCGATATCATGAAATTATCATCGCATTAGAAAATATTCCACGTCAAATAGAAGAAGTATTGTCACATGAAAAATTGATTAAAGAAATTGCAGATCGTTTTTCAGATGCTAAAAACTTTTTATATCTAGGTAGAGGATACAATTTTCCTGTAGCTCTTGAAGGAGCTTTGAAACTGAAAGAAATTTCCTACATTCATGCCGAGGGCTATCCAGCTGCCGAAATGAAACATGGTCCCATTGCACTTATCGACGAAGAGATGCCCGTAGTTGTTATTGCTACCAATAAAGGCACCTACGACAAAGTAGTGAGCAATATTCAAGAAGTAAAAGCCCGTAAAGGTAAAATTATTGCCATTGTTACCAAAGGCGACGAAACGGTTAAATCTTTGGCCGATTATGTCATCGAAATTCCCGAAACAGAAGAGATGTTGGTTCCGCTTTTGGCCACCGTTCCATTGCAATTGCTATCCTATCATATTGCTTTGAATAGAGGTTGCAATGTTGATCAACCGCGAAACCTAGCAAAATCGGTAACGGTTGAATAGAGTTTTACAAATATATAAAAAAGGCACTTTTAATTTTAAAAGTGCCTTTTTTGATTTTTAGAAGTCTCGCTATAAATATTCTTTCAGATATTCTGCCGTATAGCCAATTCCAGATTTTACAATTTCTTCGGGCGTTCCTTTGTTTACAATTTTCCCCCCTTCATTGCCGCCTTCGGGTCCCATATCTATAATATAATCAGCACATTTTATAACATCCATATTGTGTTCAATAACAATAATGGTGTTTCCTTTATCTACTAATTTATTAAGTACTTCCAGTAAAATCCGCACATCTTCAAAGTGAAGTCCAGTGGTGGGCTCATCCAAAATATAAAAGGTATTTCCAGTATCTTTTTTAGAAAGCTCTTCGGCTAATTTTACTCGTTGTGCTTCGCCGCCCGAAAGCGTATTTGATTGCTGACCCAGTGTGATATATCCTAAACCAACTTCTTTTAAAGTGGCAATTTTGTGTCGGATATTGGGAATGTTTTCAAAAAATTGCAAGGCTTGGTTGATGTCCATATTCAGAATATCGTTAATGGATTTTCCACGATATTTGATTTCCAGAGTTTCTCTGTTGTATCTTTTTCCTTGACAATCAGGACATTTTACATATACATCGGGAAGAAAATTCATCTCTATGGTTTGAATTCCTGCTCCGCGACAAGTTTCACAGCGACCCCCTTTGACATTAAAAGAGAATCTTCCTGGTTTATATCCCCGAATGCTTGATTCGGGCAAAGAGGAATAGAGTTTGCGAATTTCATCAAAAACACCAATATAGGTCGCCGGATTTGATCGAGGTGATTTTCCGATGGGCGATTGGTCAATTTCAATAACCTTATCGATATTTTCGATTCCTTTGATGGATTTATATTCTAAAATCTGTTTTCGGAACGATAAAAATGATTGCTCAAAATTGGGTACAGCGTTTCGTTCATAATCGACGATTTGCCACTGCCCGAAACACCCGTAATGCAAATAAATTGACCCAAAGGAAACGTGGCCGTTACATTTTGTAAATTATGACCTTTGGCTCCTTGTAAAATTATTTTTTTCCCATTTCCAATTCGTCTGGTTTTCGGAACTTCAATTTTTCGAGCACCCGAAATGTAATCACACGTGAGCGATTTGCAGTTTAAAAAAGTTTCGGGTGGCCCTTCTGCCACAATTTCCCCTCCGTTAATGCCAGCTCCAATTCCTAAATCAACAATATAATCGGCGGCCATTATCATGTCCTGGTCGTGTTCCACTACAATAACCGAGTTTCCAGCGTCTCTGAGCTGTTTTAAGGACTCAATGAGTCGATGGTTGTCTCTTTGGTGCAAGCCAATACTGGGTTCGTCTAGGATGTATAAAACATTGACCAGTTGTGAGCCAATTTGTGTGGCCAAACGAATCCGTTGTGCTTCGCCACCCGACAAAGATTGTGCAGAACGATTTAAATTAAGATAATTAATTCCAATATCAGCAAGAAAGTTTAAGCGAGAACGAATTTCTCTCAGGGTTTCAAAAGAAATGGCTTTTTTGCGTTCGTCTAATTTTTCTTCAATTGAATTTACCCATTTTAAAAGGGTTTTAATATCCATTTCGGCCAATTCGGAAATGTTTTTATGATCAATTTTAAAAAACAGAGCCTCTTTTTTAAGACGACTTCCATTGCATTCATCGCAAACACGTTTAACCATAAAACTTTCTACCCATCTTTTTATGCTTGCAGAAGCTCCTTCAATATCTTGCGATTGAATAAAATTGACTACGCCTTGAAATGTCATTGAATAAGAAGATGAGGTTCCTGCATAATCTGTTTTTACACGAATTATATCATCCGAACCATATAAAATGATGTTTACAACTTCGTCTGAAAGGTCTTCGATGGGTTGAGAAATATCAAAACGATACTTCTCGCCAAGGGCTTCAATTTGGCGAAATATCCAATTGTTTTTATAGGAACCAAGAGGCTCAATTCCTCCGTTTTTAATGGATTTTGAAGCATTGGGAATGATTTTTTGAAGGTCGATATCGGTTACTTTCCCTAAGCCATTGCACTTTGGACAAGCTCCATAGGGCGAGTTAAACGAAAACAGATTTGGTTCTGGCTCAGGATAGGATATACCTGTGGTTGGACACATTAGAAAGCGGCTAAAATTTCGAATTTTGTTTGTTTCATGATCCAAAACTTGCATCATCCCTTTTCCATGCTTCATTGCTGTTTGCAAAGAGGAATTTAAGCGAGCATTCGCCGAATCGTTAATCTTAATCTGATCGATTACAATTTCGATATCGTGAATTTTGTACCGTTCGACTTGCATTTTGAGCGTGATTTCTTTAACTTCACCATCCACTCGTACTTTTACAAAACCTTGTTTGCGAATTTGTTCAAAAAGCTCCCTGTAGTGACCCTTTCTACCCATAACAAGCGGAGCCAATATACTTATTTCTTTATCTTGGTAGGTGGAAATGATGCGTTCAAAAATCTGTTTTTCAGAGAATTTTTGCATTAATTCCCCTGTTTCGTATGAATAGGCATCCGAAGCACGAGCAAACAGAAGCCTCAAAAAATCATATATTTCGGTAATGGTTCCAACGGTGGAACGAGGATTTTTGTTGACTGTTTTCTGTTCGATGGAAATAACTGGACTTAAACCCGTTATTTTATCAACATCCGGGCGTTCCATATTGCCAATAAACTGACGGGCATACGCCGAAAATGTTTCCATGTAGCGACGTTGACCTTCGGCATAAATAGTGTCGAAAGCCAGCGATGATTTTCCGCTTCCGCTAAGTCCTGTGATAACAACCAAAGCGTATCGCGGAATGCGAACATTTATATTTTTTAAATTATGAACTCGGGCACCTTCAACACAAAGATGAGTTTCTTCCGAAATAATTTCTTCAATGGTTTCTTTTTTTTTCATAAATGGGGGTAAGCTATGATTTTGGAGCAAGGGAGTTAGTTGATTACAACACTATCCGAACCAAAAATCATGTTTTTAGAATTCAACTTAGATAATTGTCTGGCTCTCGATTCATAGCCGATTTCTGGAAGTTGAATAAGGTATTTTTTCCGGTTGACATTGGTTAATGATGTGGAAATCAACCAAGGATTAAATTCTTTTAAAACTCGATAATTTGAATTGTGTTCAATGGCAAAATCAATCAAGGATGTGATGCTGGTGTCTACTTCGATTGTTCGCGTAGGAATGGGTTGATACATGTCTGATAATCGTAGGTTTAGACCGTATTGCAACGGAGCTTCTATAATGATTTTTACGGCTAAAATACGAGATACGTAGCGTGAAGTTTCGGAATTAAGATGTAAATTCCAGTAATCATCTTGTTTTTGTTGTGTCATTTGTCGTCTCAGTCCGCCCTCGCCCATGTTGTATGCAGCAGCAGCAGAAGTCCAGCTATTAAACTGTCTATTTAATATTTTTAAATAACTACACGCTGCGTGTGTTGCTTTTACTAAGTTAAGTCGTTCGTCTACTTCCTTTGTGATTTCTAAATTAAAACGCTCTCCGGTAGCTTTCATAAATTGCCAAAAACCAGCAGCTCCGGCTGGAGAGGAAACGTTTGTAAAACTACTCTCAATCAATGCCAAATATTTGAAATCATCATGAATTCCTTCTTTTTTGAGAATGGGTTCAATGATTGGGAAATAGCGGTACGCTCTTTTCAGAAGTAAAATTAAATTTGAGTGCCAATAGGTGTTTACTAATATTTCGCGGTCGACTGCTTCATAAACATAATAGGTGTCAATAGGAACAGATTCGCCAGCAAAACTCAAGTTTTTTGGAATTACAGGCGAATAAATTTTATATTCGCGCTTCATTTCGGCAGCATATTCGGTATCCTTGTTTTCTTCTACTTCGGTATTATTACTAATCAAATAATACAATGGAAATGCAATTAATATTAATATTCCAAAACCAATTAAAATCTGTTTTTTTGAAAAGGAGATCATTTTTTTAAATTCTTGTTTTTGTTAAGTTGAGCAATGTAAAAAAGAGAAATAAAGATGGTAAGAACGTATGCTAAAAAGAGAAAAAAATGCCAGTAGGTCCATTTTGGAATGAATTCTAAAATAAGAACAATAAACAAAGCGGAAAGCATTCCGATAAAAAGGAATAATAATCCAATTTGTTTGACACTTAGTCCAATATAAGAAAGATGGTGAGTGGTGTGGTCGGCACCACCAATAAATGGCGATTGACCTCGGGCAATTCTTTTATAAAAAACAGTGGTAGTGTCGGTTATTGGTAAAATGAAAGCCATCATTAAGACAATAATTTGTTTTGAGTTTACTAATATAGCATTAGAGTCGGTGAAATTCCAGAAATATTTTATACCTACAATGGCCAAAACAACTCCAAGAAACTGACTGCCAACATCGCCCATATAGATTTTTGAAGGATGCCAATTGAATATCAAAAAGCCAATAAGTCCGCCATTGATAGCGACAATCATGATAAAGTCAAGGTTTTGAAAATCTTGTTTTAATCCCAACAAAAGAAGAACGGTTGTAAAAATTGACAAACTTGTAATAGTTGTAATGGCATCCATGTTGTCAAGCATATTGATGGAGTTCATAATGCCAACTACCCAAATAAAAGTTAGGATATAATTTAAAATTGGATAGGCTTGAAAAAGCTGAATAGAGATGCCCGAAGCAATTAATATTCCGGCAATTGAAAATTGAATGAAAAACTTAACCCAAACTGGGGAATTTCTTAAATCGTCGTACAAGCCCAGAATAAACCCCATTGAAACGGTGCTAATAATGGCTGAAATTTCGATGTTATTGATAGAGTCTCTATCGTATGGAAAAAACAGCAAGTAAGCAATGATGCCAAATAAAAAACATGCAAAAAAAGAAACTCCACCAATGGCTGGTTTGCGAGCAGTGCTAAAACGAATCGTGTTTTCAGGCAGTTTCTTGCTAAATATATTTCCAGTATATCTTAACATGAAAAGATTAATGGCCATAGAAAGGAATATCGAAATAGTGAAAATGACAATGGTTCCGAGCCAAAAATTTTCATTTGTAATTATCATAACGAGTTTTTTGTTTAGTAGAAAAAAGGAGTTTCAAAATCAGCAAACTTTTTTCCAATTTTGTCTTTTTCAGAAACAATGGGTTTTTTGGTTGGCCAATTAATATTTAAATCCAAATCATTCCATACAATACAGTCTTCGGATTCTTTATTGTAGTAGTTGGAGCATTTATATTGAAAAATCGTATGATCTTCCAAGGTGATGAACCCGTGTGCAAATCCTTCGGGAATAAAAAGCATGTTTTTCATCTGGTCGTTTAAAAGAATTGCGATGTGTTTTCCGAATGTAGGAGAGTTTTTACGAATATCAACGGCAATATCCATTACTGAACCTTTGAGAACTCTACAAAGTTTTGCCTGAGCAAAGGGTGGTTTTTGAAAATGCAAGCCACGCAAAACATTTTTTAGTGAGGACGATTGATTGTCCTGCACAAAATCGCATTTTATGCCAGCATCAAAAAATCTTTGTTTGTGGTAAAATTCAAAAAAGTGACCGCGATTATCTTCCAAAACATTTGGTTGTATTTCTACAACATCTTCTATTATAGTGGGTTTAAAAATCATGATTTAATTAGAAATTGAAAAGCTTTGAAATTTTTTTAATTCTCTTTTTTTCTTCTTTTGTGTTTTCTTCATAATAGCCATAATTGTAACCATAGCTGTAACGACTGCCATAATAATATCCACCGTGTTTTTTTCCATAACCGTAACGGCTCTTGTTATTGTCGACATTATTAAGAACAAAAGAGAGATTTTTAATGTTGCATTCATCCCATAAGTAATCTAAGTTTTGAATAAATATCCGTTTTGAATATCCAGCTCTGAAAACATAAATTGGATAATCAGCTATTTTTAATGTTTGCATTGCATCGGTAACCAAACCAATGGGCGGATTGTCGGTGATAATATAATCGTACTCTGTTTTCAAATCTTCAATCAACTTAGCCATATTATCCGATAGAATAAGTTCACTTGGATTTGGCGGAATGGTTCCTGCTGTAATGAAATGTAAGGTAGAAAGAGAGCTGACATTAATACAGTTTTTGTAATCCTCCATGCCCGAAAGGATATTGCTCATTCCTTTAGTGTTGGCAAATATTTTATCCTGATCACTGAATGCTTTGTGAATTTTAGGCTTTCTCATATCTAAGTCTAAAACAATTACTTTTTTGCCTGAATAAGCAATAATACCAGCAAGGTTAACGGCAACAAAGGTTTTTCCTTCAGAAGGAACTGTCGAGGTGATAGAAATTAATTTTTTTCCCTTTTCATTTGAGATAAATTGCATGTTTGTTCTCAAACCTCTCATTGCTTCGGCCAACATCGATTTGGGTTCTTTGTCAACAAGCAGAAGAGAGTGAATCATTCCTTGATCAACATGAGGCACCACGCCCAAAAGGGCAACATCGGAGTATTTTTGAATGTCGGCCACCGTATCAATGTTTGAATAGAATAGATAGCGATAGGCAATATAACCCAACCCAATTAAGAATCCAATAATCAAAGAAAAAATATAAATTTGATTTTTTTTCGGAAAAATTGGAATTGCAGGAGTTCTCGATTTTTCGAGGATGATATTTTGTGAAACATAACTTGCTTTTGCAATCGAGTATTGGGTTTTTGTTTCAATGAGCTGATTGTAATAAGTTTCATTGATGCTGAGGATACGTTGGAATTTTTTCAATTCAATAGCTTTTGAGTTGTCGAGTTGAAGTGTTAATTCGAACATAAATTTATCCAATTGCGTTTGCAACTGTTTGCGCTTAGTATTTACATTTGATAAGAAAGAACGAATCGATTCTTTGAGGATTTTTTTCTGAATTTCTATCTGATAATCAAGTTGTTTTATTTGTCCACTATTTTCAGTATAGCTATATGCCAACTGCTCTCTCTGCATCAAAAGCGATTGTAAGTTGGTGAGTAAAGCACTTAATGCACCTTGATAATTACTTCCAAAAATATCAGCCATAAAAAGGTAGATGTCAATTTCTTCATTGTTTTGAAAGGTTTTATTGATGCGTTGTAAAATCGATTCTTCGTAGTTTAATTTTCCAATTTCAGAACTTAAATCTTCAATTTTTTGTTGAATTATTTGAGTTGATCTAATTTCAAAAGATTCAATGTTGTTTTCTTTTTTATAATTTTGAATATCATTCTGCGATTTAAAAAGCTCTTCTTCGAGCAAGTTCAATTGATCATCAATGTAGCTGATAATTTTGTCAGCGTTTTCTTGTTTTTTTATTTTATCATATTCACTAAAATCGTTGGCAACGGTGTTTACCACATCCGATGCTTTTCCAGGATGAGAATCCTGATATTTTATTTCTATGGTTTTGGCTGCTTCGCTCAAGATGGAAGCATTTATTTTTGCCGAAGTTTCCCGAATAATATTTTCTTTACCATGAACTACAAAGGAATATGTTTCTCCATTATTCATAGCACTAGGAACGTTTATAACTAGGTCGATATTGAAGTAAGGAGTTTTTATATTGGTTTTTTCTCCTGATAAAGAAATTTTATGTTTATTTGTTTCTCCTTTAAACTCGTAGGAGACTCTAATATCTTCATTTCCATTAAAGCCTAGTTCAATGTGTTGGCCAAATAAATCTGGAGAAAAATGATTAATTATAACAGAAAAGGGAGAGCTTTTGTATAGCTCATTTCTTAAAATGGTTCCTTTAAAATAATAAGAAATATCAAGAGGAAGTTTAGATAAAGCACTTTCAAGAAATGTAGTTGAACGAAGGAAGTCTATTTTTCCAGCAAGTTGATTGAAATTGCTGTAAAGCTTGGCTTGGTCTTGAAAAACGTCTGGCTGATTTTCAGTTTCTATTTGAATAACTGCGGTAGCTTCATATAAATTAGGAGTATATCTGAGATAGATCCATGCACCAGAAAAAAACAAAGCAACGCTTATGACAACAACATACCATGTTTTGGATAAGATATAAAACAAAAGGGATATATCAAAGTCATCGTTTATTTTAGAGATTTTTTTCTGTGCCATAGTTTATCTAAATAGTCCGTAAATGACGAGCATTGTTGAAACGAGGGTTAAGTAGGGTGTAATTTCACGTAAGATTTTTTGAGCCACTCTGGCTCTTGGTTCAACAATAATTATATCATTGGCTTGTATTGTTAAATTTGCTTCTTTCATGCCTTCTATTGTCGAAAGATCAATTTTGTAGACTTGTGGGTTTTTCAAATCCCCTCTTATTAATTTTATTTTATTTGCACGTCCGTCATTAATGCCTCCGGCAAGTGCCAAAGCTTCGAAAAGACTGGTTTGATTGTTTTCCAAGTTTACCACTTTAGCATTGCCACCATCGCCACCAGGGAAGATAATAACTCGCTTATTATTCACTCTAATTTGAACAAAAGGGTGATTTAAAAATTCAGAATACATACCCTCTAAATATTTTTCGGCTTCTCGCTCAGTCATGCCGCTCAATTTTACTTCTCTTACAACTGGAAGTTTAGCTGTGCCATCAAGTTGTACAATATACGAAGCTCCTTGGGATCTATTTAGTGTGTTTTGATTGCCTTGTGTATATTCGATCAATCGTTCGCCATCAAGGGTATAAATCATTAATGAAAACTCATCGTTTGGTGTTAAAATGTATTCTGGAGAGAAAACAGAGTCCGAAAATTTATTATATTCAAATCCTGCTTTGGTTCTGAGCATTTGGGTTGGATTGATAATGCTGCAAGACGAAAATGCAACCAAGACAATAAGAGCAGCAAAGTGCCACAGTTTAAATTGTTTTAGTAGATGCAAAGTATAGAATGTTTTTTTCAAAATTTTCATTTTGCAAATTTATAAAAAAATGCGATTACTTTCTCTAATAATATATATTAGTATCATTAAACGATGTTAGCGTATATTTGGTTTCAAACAGTGAAAATAAAATATTTTCTCGAATGGTTTGTAAAATAAGAACTTCTTTCTTCATAGATGCGTTTTTTTTTAAGTGATTTATATGCAAGTATTTGGAAAACATAATACGGCTTGTGTAATGTTTTTTATTCTTGCTTTTTATAATCAGAGTTTTGATATGCTTCGTTTAATTCATCAATTATATCCAATGGGTTTGTAATGGGCATATCGTCTCGTAAATTATAATTTAACAATTTTGCTTTTTTTGCTTTTTCAAAGTAGGGAAGATTTGTTCTGTTGGTTGTTTCTACGTGCTTTCCATGTTGGTCAATGATGATTAATTTGGGCAGAAAGACATTTTTTTGACCCAAGAATTTATCCATAATCTTTAGGGCTTCCTCATATTCTTCTTTGGTTGCCCTGCCCAATGCTTCGTATTTGAATATTTTTTTATGATCCCAAGTATTAATATCTGCTGAACTTTCCGAAACTTCGGCTTCAATGTTTGTTTTTAAATTTAGCGTATCGTGACCCGAAGGCATCAATAATACTTTTCCACCACCTCCTTCAACATTGACCGCATATTTTGGAACGGTAATTCCCGAAAGCCAGCCCTGCATATGTTTCATGTATATTTTTCCCACTTGAATTGGAGCTATAAAGTGTAAAATGCCTTTTTCTTTGTGACATTGCAATAGGTAATATGGGTGTACGCCCACCCAAAACAAGCGTCGAAAAGTTTCTGCTAATATTCTGAAATTATCGTTTACATGATTCAGAAATACAGTTTGATTACGGATCGAAAACCCATAATCTTGAATTTTCCGAACGGCTTTTGCAAAATTTGGAGTAATCTCTTTAAAATGATTCACATGCGTCATAAAATAAACATGTTTTTCAATGCCATTGGTGTGTTTTCGAATCGAGTTTTTTATTAAAGTCATCAACTCATCGGTTACGCCCATTGGCAACACAACCGGTACACGGGTGGCTATTCGAATAACCCGTAAGTGCGGAATTTTACTTAATTCTTCTAAAATATATTGCAATTGTTTGAGGTGAATCATTAGTGGATCGCCGCCACTCACCAATACTTCATTGATGTTTTCATTGTATTGGATGTAAAAAAGACCTTTGTTGATCTCTTCTGTATTTACCGAAATAGTACCATCCATTGATTTAGCACGCTGGCAATGAACACAGTACGACGCACAGCTGGTGTTTGACGCAACAAGCAAAGCAATTCTATTGGGATACCTTTGGTAGGCCGCTCCAAAACTTCGATCCCCTTCATTCATGGATCCTTCGCGACCCGCATTTTGAAACAATAAATTTGCAGGTGTGGGCACACTTTGCCAAAAAACAGGGTCAATTCTTTTTGTTTGTGATCTAAATAATGAAGTGGGACGAAACGGGTTTGCATCCATCAGCGAAGCATAATAGGGTGTAATCCGCAGTGGGTCTTTGCCTTCTGATTTTAAAACCGAAATTGTCCTTTGGATTTCGTTTTCTTGGTGTTGGCTTAATTCGATTACTTGCTTTAATTCTTCTATTGTTCTAATCGAATTTTGTCGCTGCCAAGTGGAATCATTCCATTTTTCCTCACTAATATTTTCCCAAATTTTAATGGATTTATAATCTCGTGCTTGGTATAAGAAATCTTCGTTTTTCATAGTAGTTTGTTTGAAAACAATATAATTAAATGTCTGCAAAATTATCTTCTCTCTTTAAGGTGAAATGTTGTTTTAAATTTAAACGACAAGGTCAGTAGAAGAGTTTTATTTGTTTATTTTCAGACACTTAATAAAAAAATAACATGCAAATTACAAAAAAAGTATTTTAATTCATTGTTTTCAGGTCTTTTTATTTTCAATTTAAAGACACATCCTTATAAAACACATGGGAGATTTGTTTTATATTAAGTTTCAGCAAATCATCCTTATTTCTTATTTAGCCTCTAAAACGCACATGATTAATTATCTGTTTTAGATTTGAAAGTACAACATATTTTTTTTTGAAAATAAATTTTTTGCAAAGTCAATTGTTTCGCGAATTTCATTATTATTGAATAATCTAATTCCTTGAAAAAAAATGATTTGAACGAAACAAGGTCAAAAAATAATTTTTTTTTCGTAAGTTTGCACACATTTATTATTAAAACGCTGCATTCAATGAAACGTATTAAAACGGCTTTAATATCAGTTTATAACAAAGACGGTATCGATGCAATTGTGCATTTATTAGACAAACAAGGGGTTACTATTTATTCAACCGGTGGAACATTTGATTATATAAAATCATTGGGCATCGAAGCCAAAACAATAGAATCTCTAACTGGGTTTCCTTCTATTTTGGGCGGTCGTGTCAAAACCCTGCATCCAAAAGTTTTCGGAGGAATTTTGTTTCGTCGCGAAAGTCCGAAAGATATTAAGCAAGTTGTAGACTATCAACTTCCTCAAATTGATCTAGTTATTGTCGATTTATATCCGTTTGAAGAGACGGTTAAACAAACCTCTGACGAAGCTGAGATTATTGAAAAAATCGACATTGGCGGAATTTCTTTGATTCGTGCTGCTGCCAAAAATTTCAATGACGTTTTATGTGTCGCTTCAAGCGATTTATATCCCAATTTGTTGGAAGTTTTAACGACCCAAAAAACACAATCCAGTCTTGTCGACCGTAAATATTTTGCAGCCCATGCTTTTGCTGTTTCTTCTCACTACGACACCGCAATTTTCAATTATTTCAATCAAAATCAAGGAATTTCTATTTTGAAAATGAGCGAAAAGAAAAGTTCTGCGTTAAGATATGGAGAAAATCCACATCAAAATGCTGCTTTTTATGGAGATTTAGAGGAGGTTTTCGAAAAACTAAATGGCAAAGAAGTTTCGTATAACAATACGCTCGATATTGATGCAGCCGTTCATTTAATGCAAGATTTTTCAGAACCCACTGTTGCCATTATCAAACACAATAATGCTTGTGGAGTGGCTTCTTGCAAATCTTTAAATACGGCTTGGGACAAAGCTTTGTCTTCGGATCCAATATCTGCTTTTGGTGGAATTATTTGTGTGAACCGAAAAATAGATGAGGAAACCGCTCAAAAAATGAATTCTCTGTTTTTTGAAATTCTGATCGCCCCCGATTTTGATGAAAAAGCTCTTGAAATATTGTGTTCAAAAAAGAATAGAATTATTTTAAAACGTAAAGATATTAAGTTGCCCAAAACAAATATTCGCTCTGCTTTAAATGGTTTTTTATGTCAGGAAAAAGATGTTGTGAAATTTGAAGAGTACGACATTCAAATTGTTACGACCCAAAAACCAGACAGCAGAGAATTGGAAGATTTGATTTTTGCTGACAAAGTGGTAAAACATACCAAATCAAACGCCATTGTATTGGTGAAAAACAATATGATGATTTCCAGTGGAATGGGACAAACATCGCGGGTAGATGCACTAAAACAAGCCATAGAAAAAGCAAAATCTTTTGGTTTTGATTTAAAAGGTGCCGTGATGGCATCCGATGCTTTTTTCCCTTTTCCTGATTGCATAGAAATAGCAAATGAAGTCGGAATTACCGCCGTTATTCAGCCAGGAGGATCAGTAAAAGATCAGGATTCAACGGATGCTTGCAACCGATTTAACATGTCGATGATTCATACCGGAAAACGTCATTTTAAACATTAAAAAAACTTATTAATCATATGAACTTTGTTGAAGAATTAAAATGGAGAGGCATGGTGCAAGACATGATGCCGGGGGTTGAAGAGCTTTTGAAATCAGAAAAATGTGTCGCTTATGTGGGCATCGATCCAACGGCGGATTCTTTGCACATTGGTCACTTGGTTGGTGTTATGATGCTTCGTCATTTTCAGCGTTGCGGTCACAAACCCATTGTGCTGATTGGAGGTGCAACGGGCATGATTGGCGATCCATCTGGCAAGTCTGAAGAACGCAACTTGTTGGATGAAGAGACTTTACGCCATAATCAAGAGTGTTTAAAAAATCAAATTAGCAAGTTCCTTGATTTTAACAAAAGTGCAGATAATCCTGCCGAAATGGTGAATAATTACGATTGGATGAGGGATTATTCTTTTTTAAACTTTATTCGCGATATTGGAAAGCATTTGACAGTTAATTATATGATGTCTAAAGATTCTGTAAAGAAAAGATTAACTGGCGAAAGTCGCGATGGAATGTCGTTTACCGAATTTACATATCAATTGGTTCAAGGATACGATTTTTTGTATTTGTATCAAAATAAAGCCTGTAAAATCCAAATGGGCGGTTCCGATCAGTGGGGAAATATTACCACCGGAACAGAGTTAATCCGTCGCAAAACTGGAAATTCGGCATTTGCTATTACTTGCCCTTTGATTACCAAAGCTGACGGAGGAAAATTCGGCAAAACCGAACAGGGAAATATTTGGTTGGATCCAGAACGAACGTCGGCTTATGCTTTCTATCAGTTTTGGTTAAACTGTAGCGATGAGGATGCTGCAAAATACATCCGAATTTTTACACTTTTGAATAAAGAGACCATCGAAAATCTTGAAAAACAGCATGCCGAAGCACCTCATCTTCGTTTGCTTCAAAAAGAATTGGCAAAAGAAATAACCATTACCGTTCATTCTGAAAAAGATTATGAAATGGTTTTGGAGGCATCCGATATTTTATTTGGCAAAGGCACTGCAGAAGCCATCTCTTCTCTTTCCGACAAAATGCTGCTTTCTGTTTTTGACGGAGTTCCCCAAAGTACAATATCATTCGCTGAATTATCGGAAGGAATTTCGGTTATTGATTTGTTGGCCGAAAAAACAACGGCTCTTCCTTCTAAAAGTGAAGCCCGACGGATGCTGAAAAGCAATGCCGTTTCCATCAATAAAACGAAGGTGAATGAGCAGACGATTATTACTAAAGAACATCTAATCAACAATAAATACATTATTATTCAAACGGGCAAAAAAAATTATTATTTGCTTATTGTTGAGTAAATTTTAGGGAGTGTGATATACAAAGATTGGATTTTTATACAAAGAACAAACTACTTTTGTTGCGGGATTTTCAAAAACTAGAGGGATAGATAGGCGGCATTCATGGCTTTTTTTAAAAATTATTTTAGCGGTTACCACAAACAAGGTGGGATGAAAGAGTTGTTGATTGTTGCATTGCCGATGATTATTTCCACTGCTTGCGATGGCGTTATGACATTTACCGATCGCCTATTTTTGTCGCGTTTGGGCTACGAACAGATGAATGCAGCGATGGGAGGCGGTGTTGCTGCTCAAATGCTAATGTTTTTCTTTGTCGGACTAACAGGATATACCACAGCTTTGGTAGCTCAATATTTTGGTGCCAAGGAGTATAAAAATGTTTCAAAATCTCTTTTTCAAGGAATTATCATTTGTTGTGTTTCTTGGCCTGTAATATTGATTTTAAAACCTTTGGTTGTCATTTTTTTCACTCAAATTGGAACGCCTGAATCACAATTGAGTTTTCAAATTGATTATTTAAATATTTTGGTCTGGGGCAGTATTTTAAGTTTATTACGACACACGATTGGTTGTTATTTTATTGGAATTGGAAAAACTAAAATTGTAATGAATGCGGCTATAGCAGCTATGATTGCCAATGTTTTTCTAGATTATTTATTGATATTTGGGAAATTTGGTGTTCCAGCAATGGGAATTCAAGGAGCTGCAATTGCTAGTATTTCGGGTTCTTTTGTTGGGACATTGGTGCTTTTAATTACCTACTTTAAGCAAAAACAATCATCCTTAAATATGACATTTGCGAGTTTTAGATTCGACAAACTGATTATGAAAAAATTGATTCATTTTGGCTATCCTGCTGGATTGGAGCTTTTTTTTAATTTTTTAGCATTTTCGGTCATGGTTGCCCTTTTTCACGCACAAGGAGACGAAGTGGCTACTGCCGCCACCATTATGTTTAATTGGGACTTGGTTGCATTTCTTCCTTTGTTGGGAATCGAAATTGCAGTGACCAGTGTCGTGGGTCGATATATGGGTGCCAACAAGCCACACGTAGCAGAGCGTGCCACATATTCTGCTGTCAAAATTGGAATTTTTTATTCCGTTTTTATATTTTTCCTTTTTACTCTCATTCCCGAAACTTTAGTTCGGGTATTTAGTCCTGCTGAATTTAGCCAAGTTTTCGAAAATATGGTTCCTTTGGCTGTAAACATGATTCGTTTGGCCACTTTATATGTTCTTGCCGATGCCACTATGGTTTCTCTAATTGGTGCTTTACGAGGGGCTGGAGATACTTTTTACACCATGCTGATTTCGGTTATTTCACATTGGATTCTGGTACTTATGATTTTTCTCTCTTTTTATGTGTTTGATTTTTCGCCCTTTACGGCCTGGTCTTTGGTCGTTATTTCCTTTTTAGCACTTAGCTTGGTATTGTATGCTCGTTTTAAAAGTGGAAAATGGAAAAAAATCAACCTGATTGATTCAAACATAAATATTTGATTCTCTTCAAACGTTTTTTTTCGAAGACTTTAGCATCGCATATTTTGTTTTAAAATTCTATTTCTTCCAAAATGATTAAGTTTTATTCATTTTTCTTACTTTTGCAAAATTGAAATTCTGTTTTTTTCAGAATAGCTTCAATTACAATATTTATTATTAAAGTAAAAAAGCAGACGATATGAATGTGCCAAACGAAGAAGTAACGGAAAAGAAAAGCCTAAATTTTATTGAAGAAATTATAGAAAATGATCTTCGTACTCAAAAAAATGGAGATAGAGTTCACACCCGATTTCCCCCCGAACCCAATGGCTATCTTCACATTGGTCATGCAAAATCGATTTGTTTAAATTTTGGTTTGGCCAAAAAATACAATGGAAAATGCAATCTTCGTTTTGATGACACCAATCCTGTTAAGGAAGAACTTGAATATGTCGACTCTATCAAAGAAGATATTAAGTGGCTTGGTTTTCAGTGGGATGAAGAGTTATACGCTTCTGATTATTTTCAGAAATTATACGATTATTCGGTAGAACTTATCAAAAAGAAGTTGGCGTATGTAGATGATTCAACGCAAGAAGAAATTAGCAGACAAAGGGGCGTTCCAAATAAGCCGGGAACCGAAAGTCCATATCGGAATCGGAGCGTTGAGGAGAATTTAGATCTATTAGAACGAATGAAAAATGGCGAATTTCCCGATGGAAGTAGAGTTCTTCGGGCAAAAGTCGACATGGCTTCGCCCAATATGCATATGCGCGACCCCATTATGTACCGAATCCTGCATGCTCATCATCATAGAACAGGTAATGAATGGTGTATTTATCCAATGTATGACTTTGCTCATGGCCAATCCGATTCCATCGAAGGCATTACACATTCTGTTTGTACATTGGAATTTGAAGTTCATCGTCCACTTTATGATTGGTTTTGCAAAGCCCTCGAAATTCATCATCCACAACAAATAGAATTTGCTCGCTTGAATTTATCGTATACGATTATGAGCAAAAGAAAGCTATTGCAATTGGTAAAAGAGAATCATGTTTCAGGCTGGGATGATCCCCGTATGCCTACTATTTCGGGTATTCGCAGAAGAGGTTATACGCCTGAATCCATTCGTAATTTTGCAGATATTATTGGCGTTGCCAAGCGTGATAATGTGATTGACTTGTCACTTTTGGAATTTTGTGTGCGCGAAGATTTAAATAAAAAAGCACTTCGAACCATGGCTGTGCTTAATCCCATAAAACTTATTATCGACAATTATCCCGAAAATCAATCGGAAGAGATAGAAGCCGTTAATAACCCAGAAGATGAATCTGCTGGAAAAAGAAAAATACAATTTTCTAGAGAATTATGGATTGAACGAGACGATTTTATGGAAAACCCACCAAAAAAATATTTCCGATTATTTGTGGGTGGCGAAGTGCGATTAAAATATGCATATATTATTAAGTGCGAGTCTATTGTGAAAGATGCAGAAGGAAATATTATAGAAATTCACTGTACTTATGACCCTGAAACGAAAAGCGGAAGTGCAAGTTCCCCTAAAAAAGTAAAAGGCACCATTCATTGGATTTCTGCAGAACATTCAAGAAAAGCCAAAGTACGTCTTTTCGACCGCCTTTTCTGTTCACCTGAACCCGATAACACCGAAGAGGGAAAAACCTTTTTAGACAATATTAATCCCGATTCTTTATCGGAAATAGATGCTTTTATTGAACCCAAATTAGTAGACGAAAGGCCACTTCAGAAATACCAATTTGAACGATTGGGCTATTTTTGTATAGATAAAGACTCAAATGCAGAAACTTTGGTTTTTAACCGTACCGTTACTTTAAAAGATAGTTGGGCCAAAACAAATGCTTCTAAATAAATGTTCTGTGTACTGTTTTTTAGTATTTTTAAGGACAGCATACATTTTTTTTAGGTACTTTTACCGCATTATTAATTATATTTCGTTTTTATGAAAAAAATTATTGTTCTTAGTTTGTTAAGTTTTTTGTTTTCTTCTCATATATTTTCTCAAAAATCGGGAGTAGCAGGTGGAACCAATAGGGATCGAATAATTTTATCGGCTCATAATGGTTTTTGGCAAAACTTAGATGCTGGTGTCAAACAACGTATTATTAGTCCGGGCTTCAATGCCGCCATAATGGTCGATTTGCCTACATCTGAAGACAGCCCATTTAGCTTTGGTTTGGGTTTGGGTTTCACATCTCATAACTTGCATTCAAATGCCGTAACTCAACTTAAATATCCAGAACGAACTACTGAAATGATGGTTATTCCTGATGGAATTAAATATAAGGTTAATAAGCTAAGATTTAGTTATTTAAATATTCCATTGGAGTTTCGTTTACGTACCAAAGGAGATTTTCGGATTTCTATCGGACTTCGTTCGGGCATAATGATTGATTCTTTTAGCAAATATTACGGCAACGATATTAGTGGAGTGGATAATCCCATTAAGCATATTGATAAAAAAATTGGCAATCTCGATAAATATTTATTTGAAGCCACCACCCGAATTGGTTGGAAATGGATTGCGGTGTCGGGTTCATATACTTTAAATGGAATGTTTGAAAAAGATAGAGGTCCAGCAATTTCCCCCATTAATGTGGGTTTTAGTTTTAGTTTGTATTAAAAAACAAAGTGTGTTAAATAAAAAAATCGAATATGAAAAGAATAATAACATTTGCAGTTGTTGCAATTTTATTAGCACAACAAATTTGGGCTCAGGAAGCCAAAGAAGGATTGACTTTTACCAGAACTGTCGATTTAAAAGCGACCCCCGTTAAAGATCAATATCGTGCAGGAACTTGTTGGAGTTATGCTGGTTTGGCACTTTTAGAATCGGAACTGATAAAAACAAACAGAGGCGAAATTGATTTGTCAGAATTGTACATCGTTCGGATGACATATGAAGAGAAAGCAATCAAATATGTGCGCATGCACGGCGAAACAAATTTTGGCGGTGGCGGTGCCTTCCATGATGTTACAAACATGATTAAAAAATATGGAATTGTTCCCGAAGAGATTTATACGGGCTTAAATTATGGAACCGACAATCATGTTCATGGTGAATTGGATGAGGTTTTAAAAGCCTATTTAGATGCCATTATAAAAAACAAAAACAGAAGCCTAACCACTGCATGGTTGCCCGGTTTTAGAGCAATTTTGGATGCTTATTTAGGACCTGTTCCCGAAAAATTTAATTATAAAGGAAAAGAATATACACCCCAATCATATGCCAAAAGTTTGGGTTTAAACATGGATGACTATATTTGTATTAGTTCTTATACACACCATCCATTTTATGCACCTTTCATTATAGAAATTCCAGATAATTGGGCATGGGAAGTGGTTTACAATCTTCCACTAAATGAGATGATGCAGGTGATTGACTATTCTTTAAACAACGGTTATACTATTGGCTGGGCCAGTGATGTAAGCGAAAAAGGATTTTCGTTCAGCAATGGTGTTGCTATTATTCCCGAAACAAACATTAAGGCAATGGACGGACTTGAAAGAGCAAAATGGGAAAAACTTTCAACGAAAGATTTGCAAAAAGAGCTTTTCTCATTCTCAAAACAAGTTCCCGAAATGATTATTACTCAAGAAAATCGTCAGTTGGCATTCGACAATTACGAAACCACAGACGATCACGGGATGCAAATTACTGGAATCGCAAAAGACCAGTTCGGAACTAAATATTATTTGGTGAAAAATTCATGGAATACAAACAATCCATACGATGGTTATTTCCATGCTTCCGAAACCTTTGTAAAATACAAAACCATGAGCATTATGGTCAATAAAAAAGCATTGCCGAAAGAAATTCTTAAAAAACTTAACTTATAGCTTGCACTGTTTAACTACAAAAAAAGACCTCATTTTCGTGAGGTCTTTTTTTGTGGTTTTAGAGCACAGATGAATCTTTAAAAAGTTTAAAAATCACAAGGATAAATTTGTTTTGAATATACTTCGATTATTTTTATTAATTTAGCACACAAAAATATAATACACGATGGCACAACATCCTGAAAAAGTATCTAGATTTAGACTTACAACCCTATTTATTTCCACTGTTTTTAGCATTTCTTTAGTGTTGTTTCTATTGGCTCTTTTGGGAACTATTTTGTTTCATGCACAGAGGGTTTCAACCTACGTTCGCGAAAATATTGGCTTTTCGGTCATGATGCATCAGGATGTTAGAGAATCTGAAATCCTGAGCTTCCAAAAAACCCTTGATGTAGCTCCTTTTGTGAAATCGACAGAATTTATTCCCAAAGAAAAAGCGGCCGAGGAATTAGCGGCTGAACTGGGCGAAGATTTTATCGACTTTATGGGATACAATCCGCTTCCTTCTTCCATTGAAGTACGACTTAATGCAGATTATACCCAAAACGACAGCCTTGCAGCCATCGAAGCAAACCTTTTAAAAAACCCATCTGTAAAAGAAATTTTTTACCAAAAACACTTGGTTGAAAAAGTGAATTCAAACATTGATAAGATTACTTTAATCTTACTTTCGTTAAGTGTGTTTTTGTTGCTAATTTCCATACTTTTAATCAATAGCACAATTCGCTTGTCGATCTATTCCAAACGATTTATTATAAAAAGTATGTTGTTGGTGGGAGCCAGCAGTCGCTTTATCCGCGAACCTTTCATTTTGAAAGGCATTTATCAAGGTTTGTGGGCCGGTATTTTGGCAGCCGCCTATTTGTTTGGAGTTCTTTGGTTAGGAAATCACTATCTTCCCGAAGTGGTAGATTTTAAGGACATTGATGCTTACCTTAGTATTTTTGGCATTGTTGTTTTGTTTGGAGTTCTCTTTTCTTGGATTTCAACCAGTTTCTCGGTGCGGAAAATAATAAATATGAAAACAGATAATTTGTATTATTAAAAATAATGAAAACAATAAAATATGAAAGTTATTAAAACAGAAAAAAAACCACCTGTAGCAAGTTCGAAAAAGAATATTAAAGAAGAAGGTCAGCATACTTTTCTTTTCACACGCACCAATTATATCATTATGATTGTGGGTATTGTTTTTATTGCTTTGGGATATATTTTAATGATTGGTGGAGGTTCCAAAGACCCCAATGTATTTAGTGAGGAAATTTTTAATACCCAACGTCTTACCGTAGCCCCAATTTTGCTTATTATTGGCTTTATTATCGAGATTTTTGCCATTATGTATCGTAAGAAAGAGACAGAAGAAATACTTGAAAATTAAAAATCAATAATATACTTTTTTCATGAATTGGATTGAAGCACTACTCCTTGGTATTGTTCAAGGATTAACTGAGTTTTTGCCTGTTAGCAGCAGCGGTCATCTCGAAATTGGAAACCATATTTTAGGATTAAAAAATGCAGGAGAAAACAATCTGACATTTACCTTGGTCGTTCATGCAGCCACCGTTTTAAGCACCTTAACTGTTTTTTATAAAGACATTTTTTCAATTACAAAAGGTTTATTTAAATTTGAAAACAACGAAGAAACTCAATTTGTAACAAACATCATTATTTCGATGATTCCTGTTGCAATTGTAGGTCTGTTTTTCAAAGATCAAGTAGAAGCATTGTTTTCCAAGGATATTATCTTTGTTGGTTTTGCTCTTCTTTTGACGGCCTCTTTATTGATTATGTCGCAACTTATGAAAAAGACCAACAAGGAGATTAATCCTTTACGTGCTTTTGTGATTGGAATTTCTCAGGCTCTTGCCGTTATTCCCGGATTATCACGTTCGGGAGCTACAATTGCAACTGGTTTGTTGCTCGGTGTTAAACGCGAAAAAATGGCTCGCTTTTCCTTCCTAATGGTGATTGTTCCTGTTTTGGGAGAATCGTTCTTAGAACTTCTTAAAGGCGATTTTTCTGCCGAAATAAGCGGCATTCCGATTCATGTTTTATTAGTTGGATTTTTGGGAGCCTATTTATCGGGACTCTTTGCTTGTAAAGCGATGATAAATTTAGTAAGCAAAGCCAAATTGCATTATTTTGCTATTTATTGTATCGTTGTTGGTCTTTCTGTAATTGTTTTAAATGGACTCTTCTAAAATGTATAAACTCAGCGAACTGCTTGCAGAAAGTGTTTTATTGTTTGACAAACCCATCGGTTGGACCTCTTTTGATTTGGTAAAAAAAATCAGAGGAGTTTTGCGAGATGCCAGCGGTTGCAAAAAAATCAAAATCGGGCATGCTGGCACTTTAGACCCATTAGCCGATGGATTATTGATTGTTTGCACGGGAAAAAAAACAAAAACCATTGACCAAATTCAGGCTCAAGAAAAAGAGTATACTGGAATCTTCTGCGTAGGAGCGACCACACCTTCTTTTGATTTAGAATCTGAAATTGACCAAAAATATCCTTACGAACATATTAATCGGGAATTAATAGAATCTGTTTTACCTACTTTTACAGGCACCTTACAACAAATTCCACCTCAGTTTTCGGCCGTTAAAGTGAAGGGAAAGCGTGCGTACGATTATGCTCGTCAAGGCGAAGAGGTAAAAATTGAACCCAAAACAATATCCATCTATCACTTTTCAATTGATAAAATCGAATTGCCCAATTTATATTTTACGGTTCGATGTTCCAAGGGAACTTATATAAGATCCTTGGCTCGCGATTTTGGCAAAGCCCTCAACAGTGGAGCTCATCTTGCAGCATTAAGACGAACAAAAATTGGTGATTACAAAGTTGAAGATGCCGTAGATCCTTTGAGTTTTGAATTTGAAAATGATTTAAATACCGATGCTTAATAGTTTTTTTAAATATTTTCACTCCTTTAATTTCATTTTTCATTGTAAATGGTGGCCAAAACAACTTCCCCTACAACCAACAATGTACGTTTGTCAATGCCATCCATATTGTCTTCAAGTGTGTGCCAGCGTGCATTAAAGTAGGAGTTTGATTGAGCGTTATATTCCACAATATTTATCATTGGAATGCGAGCATATTTATTAACGTACATATGATCGTCAATAATAGAAGGACTCAAACGAGGCGTAAAAAAGTTTGAATATCCCAGCTGAGTGGCGATGTCCCAAACTTTATTTACAATGTCAGGAGCATAATACATCGACGTCCCTTCGCGGGCAAATTCGGCTTTCACTCCGCCAACCATGTCTAATAAAATGCCATAGCGAGCCGTGTAAAATGCTTTGTGTGGGTTTTTTGACCAATGTTGTGACCCCAAACACCACGAATCTTCCAATTCCGACTGAACGCCTTGTGGTTCGCCGTAATCTTCGATGTCGAAAAAGATAATATCGATGCCTAATTCGGGTCGTTTTATGCTTAATTGACGAGCAATTTCAATTAAAACTCCTACACCACTAGCTCCATCATTTGCTCCATCAATAGGAGTTTTGTGGTTTTCAGGATTCAGGTCGTGGTCTGCATAAGGTCGGGTATCCCAATGGGCACCAAGCAAAATACGATTCTTGTTGTCGGGATTGAAAGAACTAATAATATTTTTCCCATCAAAGACTTTTCCGTTGTAAACTTTGGCTTTAAAGTCCTGAACCACAACTTCGTCTGCATATTCTTTCATTTTTTCTACCAGCCATTTAGCACACTCGGCATGAGCTTTAGAGCCTGGAACTCGAGTGCCAAACAAAACTTGTTTTTCGACAAAATAAAAAGCACTGTCTTCATCAAACATTGGTTTGTCCATTTTCTCAATATTTACGTCTGTAGAAGTTTTGTTTTTATCACCATTCGAGGGGTCACAAGAAACCATAAGCACAGCTAAAACAACTCCTATAATTATATATTTATTTTTCATGGATAATATTTTTATGCAAATATACGAGAAAATGATGAGTTCGTTAAAATTGATTATTTGTTGCAAAAAATGTTACTTTGTATTACAGCGTTTTTCTTTTGTGTACTTCAGGCGTTTTCCAAAAACTTTTTAACAGCCATGTTAACTAACAACCTCTCTTTTTCGATTTTGGAAATCAGCTTTTGAAAAACTTCATTTTGGTTTACATCTATTTTTTCTAATTCAAAAAACAAATCACCAAGAATCTCAAAACAGGCCGAATATGCGGAGCCCTTTAGTGCATGTGCATTATTTTTCAGCATATCTTGGTCTTTTATGAGGAAAGCTTTTTTAATTTTATCAAAATACTGCCCAAAACCTTCCGAAAAAGTGGTGTATAAATAGTCAATAAATACTTTATCATCTCCCACTTTTTGAATTAAGTCAAGTTTATTGAAGTGTTTTCTTTTATTCTGTACATTCATGATTTTTACGCTAAATACTTAATAATAATATTTTTTATATCACTAATAACCACTGGTTTAGACAAATAGTCATTCATGCCAATTTCAAAACATTTTTCTTTTTCATCTTTTGAAGTATCGGCAGTTAGAGCGATAATAGGAAGTTTCTGATTCTTTAACTCTTCCCGAATATATTTTGCGGCATCGGTTCCACTCATTTCGGGCATATGTATGTCCATAAAAACCATATCTACATCTGCTTTTGATAATATATCAATAGCAACAAAGCCATTTTTGGCTTCAATTAGGACACTATTGGGAATAATCAGCGATAGCATTTTCTTTACCAATAACATGTTTGTTGGATTGTCTTCGGCGATGAGAATTTTAAACGGTTTTTCAAAAACATGCTTAAGTTCGTTATCTATTTCAGGTGTTTTTATCACTTTAGGAACTGATTTCGTTTGAGTTTTTTGGATAAAACTACTTAATTGTGATAATTTCATTGGTTTTAGATAATGAGCATCGATTTTTAGTTTTTTGCTTTTATCCGTGATAAATTTGTCATCATACGAACTATGTAAGAGCATTATTGATACTTTGGAACCAAATTCACTATAATTGTTTCGGATATTTTCAATTAAGCTTAAACCATCCATTTCAGGCATATGATAATCAATAATCAATAAATCAAAATCTCGGCTTTCTTGTAGCTTTTTCAGAGTTTCTGAACCACTACTGCAGGAATCTGAAGAAATATTATACGATTTAAGCATCTCTTTTAATACGATTCTGTTTTGTTTATTATCATCCACTATCAACACCTTTTTTATTAAATCTGTAGATGGTTTTTTTGTTTTTTTTCGTTTT
>Ga0265295_1000742_pt1 | contig 62769 bp, 50 predicted proteins | sample Munlansysbiofilm_FD_192503 | JGI IMG/M metagenome (GOLD analysis project Ga0265295, IMG submission 192503) | Leachate microbial communities from a municipal landfill in Southern Ontario, Canada - Methane capture system biofilm | ecosystem: Engineered > Solid waste > Landfill > Unclassified ... | reverse complement strand
ACAGATAGGGGTTGTCGGCCTGGAGATGATTCCTGACATAATCGGCTACAGCCTCTTCGAGGGTATGAAACTCGGCCCCCAGGCCGGCAGCCTGCAGCTTTTCCATCTTCGCCTCGGTGAAATACTGGTACTGCCCGCGGAGAGACTCCGGCATATCAATGTAATCGATCTGGGGCAGCAGGTTCATCGCCGAAAAAACGGCCTTCACCAGATCGTTCCAGGTCCGCGCCCGGCCGGTGCCCAGGTTGAAGATCCCGTTGATTCCGGGATGCCGGACAAACGCCCAGAGAACGTCCACACAGTCCTTCACATAGACGAAGTCCCGCATCTGCCCCCCGTCGGCGTAATCGGGGGAATGGGACTTGAAAAGGCGCACCCGTCCCGTATCCATAATCTGGCGGAAGGACTTGAAGACCACGCTGGTCATGTCGCCCTTGTGGTATTCGTTGGGTCCGAAGACATTGAAGAACTTGACCCCCGCAATCCGGTCGATCAATCCCCGCCGAATGGCCCATTGGTCGAAGAGCTGCTTGGAATAGCCGTACATGTTGATCGGCTGGAGCCGGTCGATCCCATCCAGGTCATCACCGAATCCCTGAGATCCATTGCCGTAGGTGGCCGCGGAGCTGGCGTAGACAAACCGGATGTCATGGCTGAGCGCCCACTGGGCCAGGTCGCAGGTATAGTGGAAGTTGTTCTCCATGAGGTAGTCGGCGTCCCGCTCCGTCGTGGACGAGCAGGCTCCCAGATGAACCACGGCCTCGATGCTGTCTGCCGAAAGGATATCCTCGTCCAGCATATGCCGGAAATCTTCCTTGTGGACATAGTCGGCATAGCTCCGATTGACCAGGTTTTTCCACTTTTCCGTCTCTCCCAGATTGTCCACAACCAGGATGTCGTTGATGCCTTCCGAATTCAGTTTCCAGACGAAGGCGCTGCCAATGAAACCGGCCCCGCCGGTGACGATATACACGATGCGTTCTCCTTGATGTCTAACGTTACAGGACGTCGGCGGCCTTTTCAATCGCCTGCCGAAGCGTCGCCAGCCGCTCTTGGGGCATCCGGATGTTGATCCCCATGAACAGGGTCCGCCCCAGGAGATCCTCCGCCTGAGGAATGTCCTTTCGATCATATTGGACCGTTCGCTTGTTCATGGGATTGGTGAAGGGAAACTTCTTCGAGTTTGCCGTCGACTGCGACAGGAAGTGCTCCCAGTTGGGGAGGTAATGCCAGGCGTTTCTCTTGTAGCAGACCGTATCGACGCCTCCGGCGGCGAGGGCCTGCTGAAATTTCTCTGCCGTGCCTTCATCGGGAAGGTTGAAAGCCAGGAAGGTGGCCGTGTCGCCCTGGGGATCGGCAAGCTCCCGGAACTTGATCCCTTTCACAGACGACAGCATGCTCTTGATCGCAGCTTTGTTTTTTCTCTGCTCGGCGATCATGGCATTGAGCTTCCGCAACTGGGCCAGGCCAACGGCACCCTGGAGCTCATTCATCCGGTAATTGAATCCCAGGATCGACCGGCCCTCCATGGCCCGGCTGACCGTGGGATTGTGGTCATGGCCGTGATCATGATACTCATCGGCCCGATGGTAGAGGGCTTCGCTGTTTGTGATCACTATGCCGCCTTCGCCGGTGGTCATGGCTTTGTAATAATCAAAACTGAAGATTCCCATGTCGCCGAAAGTGCCCAGCTTTCGCCCTGAGAAAGCACCCCCGCACCCCTGGGCGTTGTCCTCCAGAACGAGGAGGTTGTGCCGGCGGGCTGTTTCCAGGATTTTGTCGATGCGTGCTCCGGAGCCGCACATGTGCACCGGAATAACCGCTTTGGTATAAGGAGACATTTTGCGTTCCATGTCGGCGGGATCCATGTTGAGGGTTTCATCGATATCCGTCATCACGGGGATCGCCCCAACTTCAAGGACCGCCTCCCAGGTCGCCAGAAAGGTGAAAGCGGGAACGAGGACTTCATCGCCGGGTCCGACATCCAGCGCGGTGAGGGCGATCTTGAGGGCCGAGGATCCCGACGTGACCCCCAGGGCATATCCCGCGCCGCAGTATCGGGCAAATTCCTCTTCAAACTGCCGGACCTTGAAAACGCCCCTCCGTTCGCTGTCAAAACCGTAGCGCATGAGGACACCCGTCTCCATGACCTCCATAACTTCCTTGAGTTCTTCCGGACCCATCAGTTCAAAACCGGGCATGACCAAACCTCCCTGCATAATATTCCCGTGTGAATTTACTGGAAAATAAGTTTCCGCAGGAGGAAAGTCAAGTTCTTTTATGGAAGAGATGACCGGGCTCCATGGCAGGCCGGCGGTGAAAAATCCGGCAAAGTTCTTGCAAATGCTCGTGCCTTACCTGGACGTTCAGGAATGAAACGTCCATCTATCCGCTTCGACAAGCGGCAAAGCCGTCGGATCCGGTCCCAAAGCGCAGGGAATACGATCGAGGCCGGCCTGTCCGCGGTACCGAACGTTCTGCCTGCTGCAACATTTACAAGATTTGTTTTTTTTCGATATAATCTGTGATATAAGTGTTTCTGCTGTTTTTTCATCATGTTCACGCTGGGTTGGCACAATGAAACGTCGAATGTTTTTTTTACTTACAGCATCAATATCCTCCCTTCGCTCATTCAACTTCTTTACGAAATATTTTACACAGTTATTATCAGACTTGTCGAAGACGACCAGCTCGTTTTTCCTGAAGACACATGATATCGGGGTTTTGCATAAAAGAGAGCCGGACCGGGGCCCGATTTCATGGCTGAAGTCCCCGCGAACCCTGCGACGGAAAAGCGAAAGCGGGGGCATATCGACACGGGCACGGCTCTTGAGCCCATATCCACTGGATCTTCACATCAACCCCACCTAAAGGAGATCAAACAGCATGCTGATCGAAAAGTTTTCGGTAAAAGCCCAGGACAGCATTGAAAGCGCCTGCCGGCTTGCAGTGAAAAGGGATCACGAGCATGTCACTCCCTGGCACATGCTTTCCGCGCTGCTCCAACCCGACGATGATCTCATCCGAAGCTATCTTTCCCGGACATCCATCGATCTGGAAGCCCTTGGCGCGAGGGTGGACGGCAAACTGCTCACTCAGCCGAAAGGCCGTGAAGGCACTTCGCAGACTCCCATCAACCGCGACCTGGAAAAAGTGTTCATCCTCGCCGAGGAGGCAAGCCAGAGGGCGGGGGATAAATACATCGGCATCCATCACATCGTTCTGGGCATGATCACTCTGGAAGAAATCTCCGAAGCCTTTGCCGATGCCGGTGTCGATCAGCCTGAGCTCGAGGCCCTGCTCCAGCAGCCGCCGAGAAGCCGGTTTTCGGGAGGGGAAAGCGGATCCGGCGATTTTGAGTACCTGGCCCGATACACCCAGGATCTTACGGAACGGGCCCGCCGGGGCGGCCTGGACCCCGTCATCGGGCGGGATCAGGAAGTTCGGCTCACCATCCAGATTCTCAGCCGCCGGCTCAAGAACAACCCCATCATCATCGGAGAACCGGGGGTCGGCAAGACCGCTATCGTAGAGGGCCTGGCCCAGCGGATTGTCCGGGGAGATGTCCCTGAAGACCTGAAATCGGCGTCCATTCTATCCCTTGACATGGGACAGCTCATCGCCGGGGCGAAATACCGGGGTGAATTCGAGGAGCGCTTCAAACGGCTGCTGCAGGAAGTCTCCGATGCCGGCAACGTGATTCTCTTCATCGATGAAATTCACATGCTCATCGGCGCCGGCGGCTCGGAAGGCGCCATGGACGCGGCCAATCTGATCAAGCCCGCCTTGTCCCGGGGTGAAATCCGCTGCATCGGGGCGACCACCCTGGAGGAATATCGAAAGCACATCGAGAAGGATACCGCCTTGATGCGCCGGTTTCAGGTCGTGATGGTCGACGAGCCGAGCCTTGACGAAACCATCACGATCCTGCGCGGAATCAAGGAAAAATACGAAGTCCATCATGGGGTCCAGATCCTGGACGCCGCCCTTGCGGCTGCGGCAAAGCTTTCCAACCGCTACATCACGGACCGGTTTCTTCCCGACAAAGCCGTGGACCTGATCGACCAGGCGGCGGCGGCCCTGCGCATCGGCCTTTCCTCAAAACCCGAAGAAATCGAGCAGATGGACCACCGGATCGTCAACCTTGAAATTGAGATCCGGGCCCTGGAACATGAAGCGGACTCCAGCACGGCCGAACGCCTTGGCCACCTGCAGCGGGAGATGGAAGAGCTCAGGGAAAGGAACCGTCAGCTGACGGAACAATGGGAAAAGGAGAGGAAGGCCCTGGCGGAGATCCAGAAGGCAAAGAAAAACCTGGAGGCGGCCAACCAGGAAATGGAGCAGAAGATCCGGGAAGAGGATTTCTCCCGGGTGGCCGAACTGCAGTACAAAGTGATCCCGGAATGCAACAGGATCCTGGTGGAATACGCCGATGTGGATCTTTCCGGTCGGAACTTCCTGCGCAGGACCATTTCGGAAGACGACATCGCCGATACGGTTTCCAGGCTGACCCACATCCCCGTCTCCAAGCTCCTCGGGTCCGAAATCGACAAGCTGCTGCACCTGGAAGATCATTTGCGCCAGCGTGTTGTCGGCCAGGATCATGTCCTTTCAACCATCGCCAAGGCCATCCGGCGCTCCCGGGCCGGTGTACAGAACCCGAACCGCCCCATCGCCTCCTTCCTGATGCTCGGCCCCACGGGCGTGGGCAAAACGGAGGTATGCAAAACCCTGGCGGAGTTTCTCTTTGACGACGAACGCTCACTGATCCGAATTGACATGAGCGAATTCATGGAGAAGCATTCCGTGGCCCGCCTGGTCGGGGCCCCCCCGGGCTATGTCGGCTATGAAGAAGGCGGCGTCCTGACCAACAGCGTTCGGCGCAACCCTACAGCGTGATCCTCTTCGACGAGGTTGAAAAGGGCCATGCCGACGTGTTCAACCTTTTCCTGCAGCTTCTTGACGACGGACGCCTGACGGACAGCCAGGGACAGACGGTGAATTTTTCCAACACGGTGGTGCTCATGACCTCCAATCTCGGATCGGAAAGCATTCAGCCCGCCGAAACGGAGGAGGAAATCCAGGAGATGAACGCGGCGATCATGAGGGCCGTGCGCTCCCATTTCCGTCCGGAATTCATCAACCGCCTGGACGATATCCTCGTTTTCAAGCAGCTGACCCTTGAAGGCATGAAAACCATCGCAGAAATACAGCTCAGGCGCCTTGCCGGGCTGCTGAGGGAAAAGGGCATCTCCCTGGAGTTCAAGGAGGAGGCGCTGACCCTCCTGGCCCAACTGGGCTTTAACCCCCTGATGGGCGCCAGGCCTCTGAACCGCGTCATCCAGACGCATCTCCAGGATCCCCTGGCCGAAGACATTCTCGCCGGCAAAATCCAGCCGGGAGATACCGTCTGCATCTCCGCCGACGGGGGGCAACTGGCCATAAAGGCGGCCGGCATTGCAGAACAGCAGGGCGAGCATTAAGTTTCCGGCTCCTGCAGCCGGATGACCGGCATCATCATTGCGTTTCAGGCTGAGCCTGTTTTTTATCAGCTCATGAAGGTGGATATTCTATGGATTCGCTTTCCCGGATAACCGGATATGTCCGGAATTTCTTCACACTGGACAACTGGCCGACTCTTCTCGCCATTCTTGCGGCACTGGTTTTGTTGATCCTGGTGGGGCTGCTCGCCTATTATTGGATCAGAAAACGCCGCCATCCGGGCACCCTGGAGATCAAGGCCGGGTCCTCTGCGGAGCGGAAAGCCCTGAAGAAGGAGATGCCCGCTTCGAGTCTTGTCGGAATATGGAAGGAATTTCTGAAAGAAATTCCCTGGTCGATCCGGCCGAACATCATGACCTATGAGCACTTCATCGTTTTCGGGCAGGCAGGCTCGGGAAAAAGCACCCTGATTGACCGTTACACGGATTGGCAAGGACATGCGCGGCAGTTTTATCCCAGCTTCACCGCAAACCCCCTGCTGCAGATCTACCTCGGCTCCAAGGTTCTGGTTCAGGAAATACCGGCCTCCCTGCTGGACGATACATCAGAGGCTGCCCGCCGGGCCCTGCTGAAACTTTGGAAGCCCCTCTTCAGGAGCAGGAAACCCACCGTGGTCATTGCCTTAAACGCCATGGAGCTTTCGCCGGACGAGCCGGGCCACCTGGAATCTCATCGGCAGAAGGCGCAGATGATCCGGGGAAAAATCAACCTGCTCGGACAGATCTGTAAAAAACCGATCCCCGTGCGCCTTGTCCTGACCCATCTGGACCAGTTCGAGGGATTCCTGGAATTTTCCCGGTTTCTGGCCCAGAGCAACATCCCCCTGAAGCTCGAATGGCCCTCGGCAGGCAAAGACCGGGACCGTTCCGAAAGCCCCGGGAATCCCGTTGAAGGGCAGCGGCAGGATCCCCCTGCCAGAACGGATCGTTATGATCTCTCCGGATGTCTGGATCCCTGCGAAGAACACCTGACCCGTGCGCTGATATCGCTTCCAGCAGACCAGTACCTCCGGGCGATAACCTTTCTTTGCCAGGCTCCGAGAGTTTTTCAGGATCTCTCCCTGTTTGTCAGAAACCTTCAGGAACCTGACCCCCTGTCGCTGGAACCGGAGATAACCGGTTTCTACCTGACGTCACAGGCTGAAGAGGAGCTCCCCGTCCTGAATCCCTTCGCTCACCTGCTGACGGCGAAGGAAATTTCGCAAATCGACCCGCATCGCAGGCACCGGCTGGCAGCAGCCGCCATAGGCCTGGCGGGACTGTTTTTTTTCGGGGCGGCATACTTTCACGGGCGAAGCCTGATCGTGGAGCGACACCGTGGCCTGGACCGCGTGGAAACAGATCCTCCCGCCCGATATGATCAGCGGATGCACGAGCTTCTGCCCGCTGTCTATGCGGATCAGCACCCTGTCACAAAAGTTCTGCCGGATTTTTTTTCATCACGGAACAGGGAAATCACGCATCGCTCCATGGAAAACATCCGCGAGCTTTATCTGCTTCCGGAACTGGACAGGCTGGCCACAGAAATGGCGGCCAAGCCGCAGACCCCGATGGGCGCGGTCATCACCATCCAGGGCTTTGAGCATCATTACAGGGGCAGCATTCATGCCGCCCAGGATAGGGCCGTCTATCTGCTGGCCTTGATCTATGCCACACGGGACAACGATCTGGGGCAGCTCATTCAGCACAATCCCGCCTCCTGGTCAAAAATCCTCAACTTGCCAAAAACCATGATCGAGGACTACGTCCACAACAATGTTTCGTCCTCCGATGTTTCTCTGGCCGGGAAGAAGCTTTCCTTCCGCCAGTCCCATGGCGCCGTGGATGACCCCAACCGCTGGATGGCGTACTTCAGGGAAATCGGCCGTTTCTGCCAGCAGCCGTTTATAAGCAGGCTGGAATTCGAAAAGCTCCAGAAGGACACGGATCAATTTCTCGGAGTGATCCAGCAGCTGGAGCTTTATGACCTCACGGTCCGACTGGCAAAGCTGCTGAAAAGAGAGGTCCCGCCGGATATCGATCTGGATATGATTGTGATCCAGGAATCCGAACTCCGGCAGGAGGCGATCAAAAATTTCCTGAACTTCATCAAGAACTCCAGCATGAATTACCCCGAGACGGCGCCGGGTTCCGGACTGGCCGGCCTGCTCGAAAACCTCAAGATGATGCTAAGTTACAAGGATCCCCAGGCCGAGAGAGACTGGGCCTTCCGTTTTTCCCTGGGCGGCGAAGACTTCAGCCTCAGCGCCGGACAGTGGAAAGACCTCATCAACCGCAGCAGGATCAACGCGTTTCTGCGGGACTTTGTGAATCAGCATCAACGCCAGGACGGCCTGCTTTTTTTTCCGTCGGACCAGGAGTTTGATGACCTCATCATGAACCCGTCCAATGACGGACGCTTCCTGTTCATCGGTTCAGCGCGAGTGGACGGCAGATTTACGAGAGATGCCGTCGAAAATAGGGTGCGGCCGATCCTGTCGGAACTGCCCGCTCTCATAGAGAGTCTGCCGATAGACCCTCAGGGCAAAAAGCATGTTACGAATTTCCTTCTCAAGGAAGTTGACATCTACGGACGTCGCTATGCCCAGTCCTACCGCAGGTATTACATGGAATTCGACATCAAGGCCTCATCCCCGGGGGCGCTCCGCTTTGTATTGAGCCAGATGGCCCTTCCCTCGTCACCCCTCAGGGAGGTGCTGGTGAGCATCCTGGATAATATCCGGATTGATCCCGGCACGAATGAATACATGCAGAATTTTTCCCGGCATCTGTCGGAATTCGATTTCATCAAGCGCCTCATGGGTGAGCAGAAGGGGACCTTTCCGGAGCTGGATCGATACAAAGCCCTGATGGAGCAGATGCTGGCGGATGTTCAGGAACAGCAGGGACAGGGTGAAAAACGGGACAAGGAGGAACCTCACGCCCTGCTCAAAAACCGCCTGTCTCCCCTCGGCCGGATCGCGTTTGCAATCCTCGACCAGGAAAAGGACTCCTACGTGAACCTGGTGAAGCGCTGGCTTGAGAGTGTCGCCGTGCCCCGCCCCTGGCAGGACATTTTTCTGGCACCGGTATGGCAGGCCTATTTTCTGGGTATGGCAGACATTGAATCCGACATTGCGAAAACATGGGAAGAGCTCCGGCAGGCCGACATCCAGCCCCTGCAGCATAAATTTCCCTTTCTTCCCGCTTCAGGTGAGGATGTTTCCATTGAAGAGCTCCGGAATGCGACACACCCCGCCGGGCATTTCCGGCGGTCTTTTCAGGCCCTGCTCCTGCCCTACTGCGGAGAAGAGGGACAATGGTGGCGGAAGAGAAGCAGCCCTTACAACGTCCTGAAGCTTCCCGAGACGATGCTGCCGACCCTCAACGCCATCGAGCAGCTTGGCGATGTCCTCTGGGACAGGGACGGAAAGGAAAAATCCCTCGAGTTCATGGTTCGCCCCACCCCCCTGCCCTTGATGCCGCCCCGGGAGCCGCTGGCTGCTCTGTCCTATCTGTATGTGGGCGATTCCGCCGTCTTTGGTTTCAACCAGAAGCCATCCTGGAAGAGGATCCGATGCTCCTGGAAAGACCCTTCCAGTGCGGCTGTGGGCATCGAGTTCGCGGGCCGGAGCAGATCGGCCAGAATCAGGAGAACGATCGAGGTTCCGCCTTCCTACTGGAGCTTTTACCGTCTTCTCCAGAAGGCGAAACAGCCGGCGTCCTTCGACAGAAACAGAAACATTTCGACAGTGCAGTGGACCATCACGTCACCGGCCGGGAATGGAGAGGGCGTATCCCTGGATATCGCCTTCGACATCAAGGGTGATCCGTGGAACGTCTTTAAACTGCCCCGCTGACAACGCGAGGCCAACAGGATATCTCATGGCACATTATAAGAAATCAGCCTTATCTGCACGGTTTCTAAGCGGAGCGTTAACGGCCCTTTTTCTGCTTTCGGTCATGGGATGCGCTTTCCTGGGCTTGAAAAGCGGCGCAAAGGTGGACTACATCACGCTCGACATCGCCGCCGATGCGCTCGCCAATGAGGACCGGCTCGCCTATGTCGTCATACGCAAGGTGAATAAAATGGAATTCCTCATCGACCAGTACGAGGCCATCTCCGATATGGCCTTTGCCAGGAAGCCCAGCGAAAGCATCCTGGCCGTCAAGATGATCCTGCCCGGACAGACGCAGCAGATCAAGGTCATCAAGCCAGACAAAGAGGATATCGGCGTCTATGTCCTTTTCACCAATCCCGGCGAAAACTGGAAAGTGATCCTCGAGGGGCCGTTGAAGAAGGAATACCGGATCAACGTGAAGAAGAACGAAGTGGAAGAGGTCCCAGGGAATCTGTTGGACCTGCTTTCCGGCATCCCTGTCGTAAACGGTCTGTCAATAACGTGAAGGTGCACTCATGCCGCAACATTTAGACATCGCCTCTCTTGAGAACGATCTGCGCCTGGAGAGTCAGCAGCCATACCGGAGCCCAGGATGGCTGGAGGACAGCTATCGCAATTCAGGCGATTTCTGGCGCTCTCTCCAAGGAGCTTTTGATGCGCATGTTGCGGTACAGGGAACCAGTTCCCTTTTCAACGGGTATAACTTTTATCATGACATGCTCATCCGCAACCGCAATCGTGCCCAACCCGCCCTGTGCTGGTATGAACCGGCCACCGGAATCAAAGGCATTTCGTACCGCGAGCTGGATTCCCTTGCCGCCGCCAGGTCAAGCCATTGGGCCCGCCTCGGTGTCCTGCCGGGACAAACGATTTGCATCATCAGGACCATGGGCCTGGAAATGACCGTTGATCTGCTGGCGGCCCTGAAGGCGGGATGCGTCATCTCCTTCCTGCCTCCCCGGGGCAGGGGTTTTCTGCAAAGGAGGCTTGACGTCCTCAAACCCGACCACATTGCCATGGAAGATCGGCAGACTCCGCTGCTTCCGACATGGAACAGACGTGTGCTGCCGGAAGGCGATTTCGGAGCGGGTTTTCCCAACGGGAGAGAGCGGCCTTTTACATACCGGTCCGGCCAGATCATTTTTCGCCATTTCGATCCCTGCGGAAGCGACCCCGGCACCCTTTCGGACGTAACCAGCGATTCGGCCTATTTGTGCGCCCTGCGAGATGCGATGATCTCACTGGGGATCGGTCCGGGTCAGATCTACGCGGCACCGGGATTCCACGCCATGGAAACCACCCCTGCCCTGCTTCTGGCCGGTCTGCTCTGTGGCGCAACCTACCTTCACCTCACGCCGAAGGACATCGAAGCCCAACCGGAGCTTGTCAGGCAGCATCCGCTCAAGGCCTTCGGGGTGTGCCCACAGGTAAGGGACATCCTCCTGGAAAAGCAGATCAGCGCAGAGGATTGCTGGGAATCATGGTTTCGCAACCCGGCGGAATCCCAGGACATGGACCGGTGGTATCATTTCATCCGGAACCTCAAGCTTGAACGGTCCTTTGCCTTTAATCTGAGGTGGAGCGCCGCCGTGGGAGGGTGCTCCCTCTTTTCCGTGCGGAGGAAAGGGTCGGCACATATGACGGTCCTGCCTGTTCCCGGCAGCACCTGGAGCCTCGGCGCTCTGTCCGGCGCGGAGGAGGCTTCCGCAGAGGATTTCGGCGTCTACACGCTCTCAGCAACCGGCGCACCGGAAGAAGAGCAGAAGGCCACGGCTGATCGAATCGCCAGAAGCGGGCAGGAATGGATTTTTTCCGGCGTTTCCACCCGGCACCGTGAGGGGAGGACATTCCCCGTGGACGAAATCCTGACGACGCTCAGGAAGCTGGAAGCCCGCTACGGCTTCTTCTGCTCCCTCGCGGACGTCCCCAGGATGGACGGGGGAAACGGACAGCGCATGGTGCTCCTTGTTTTCCGCGGCGCCGATGCCCAGTTGAATGAAGCCCGGGTAACGTCGGAAATCCGGACAACCCTGGCCGAAGAGATGGGGGAAGAGTTTCTGCCCGATCGCATGGAATTTCTTCCCCTGTCTCCACGATTTCTATCCCCGGCCGAGGTGGATCATTCCTGGTGCCGCAATGCCTTTCTGTCCGGGACATTGTCCCGGAGATCGAAAAGGGAGGTTTTCGCCATCCTGACCCGGCTGAGGAAATGCGTCATTGAACAAGAGCATTCAGCAGAATTATCTGCCGGACCGGCAGACGAAATCATACAATAATCCAATCATCGAAAGGAGATAAAGGAAACATGGCCATACAGGATGAAATTCCAAAATCACGTCTTACCTTGAGGTACAAGACAGAAATCCACGGGCAGCCCGAAGATTTGACTCTGCCGCTGAGGCTTCTGGTCGAAGGGGATTTTTCCCATGGAAGCTCCCAGGACCGGCAGGTGGATCTAGAGGAGAGGCGCCTGCGCAATCTCAACGGCACCAATACGGATGCGGTCATGAAGGACATGGACATGTCTCTGAAGTTTGCCGTGTCCAACAAGATCGACCCGGAAACCTCGGACGATATGAATGTCGAGCTTCCCATCACCAGCATGCGTTCTTTTTCTCCCGACGAAGTCGCCAGGTATGTGCCCAAGCTCCGGGGGATCCTCCAGATGAAGAAGCTCCTGGAGGAAGTCATCTCCAATGTGGACAACAGGAAGGAATTCCGCAAGCTGCTCAATGAATTAATGGGCAACGAGGAAGCCCTGGCAAAGATGCTGGAGCAGTTGAAGGGCTTCGAAAGCATGAAGCTTCCTTTAGGTAGAACGTAAAGAATCCGCGGTAACCTGTTTCGCAGGGACACGGTCTATCCAACCAGAGAACAGAACAAATGCTTTCAAGGAGAAGTCATATGGCTGATAAAACGAAACAAGTTGAAAAAACGGAAGAAAAAAAGGAAGAGCTCGACCTCAAACGCTTCCTTTCCAGCATGCGCCTGAGCACTGAGCTCAAGGAACCGGTTCCAATGGTCCAGGACAATCTCCAGGTCGTCCGGGAAGACGTCAGCGATGAGGACCGCTTTCTTTCCGGAATGGCCGCTCTGCTGCTCAATGTGGACAAATCCTCGAAACGCCTGGACAAGGGAAGCATCCAGGAATTGATCGCCCGGATCGATCTGGTCGTGAACGATCAGGTCAATGAGATCATCCATCATGAAGATTTCAAGTCCATGGAGTCCACCTGGCGCTCGCTCAACGATCTCATCTTGAACACCAACTTCAAGGCCGACATCATGATCGACATTCTTGACGTGGGCAAGGAAGAGCTCTACGAGGATTTCGAAGCCAATGCCGTGGATATTACCAGCAGCGCCCTTTTTAAAAAGGTCTATGTGAGCGAATACGATCAGTACGGCGGGAAACCCTTTGGCGCCATCATCGGCCTCCATGAGTTTACCCAATCGCCTGACGACGTCTTCTGGCTGACCACCATGGGAAAAATCGCCGCGGCCAGCCACGCACCCTTCATCGGATCGGTTTCGCCGAAATTTTTCGGCTGCGACTCCATTGAAGAGCTGTCCGCCATCAAGGACCTCGAAGGTCTCATGAACCATCCGAAATACGGAGCCTGGAACAAACTGCGCGACTCCGAACAGGCGGCTTATCTCGGGTTGACCCTGCCCAGATACATCGCCCGTCTTCCCTATGATCCGGAAATCAACCCCTGCAGGGAAATCACCTTCAAGGAAAAGATCCGGGGCAACAATGACGAGGACTACGTCTGGGGAAGCGCCGCAATGCTCTTCGCCCAGAACATGGTGCGCTCTTTCGCTCAGACCGGATGGTGCCAGTACCTGCGCGGGCCGAAAGGCGGCGGGCTGGTGACGGGGCTCCCCGTGCACACCTTCAACCTGCGCGGCGAGGAGGAGATCAAGATCCCCATCGAAATGGCTATCCCGGATTACCGGGAACTGGAGTTCGCCAACTGCGGCTTCATTCCCCTGATCTACCGGAAGGGCACGGCCGATGCCTGTTTCTTCAGCTGCCAGTCGCTCAAGAGGGCCAGGAAATTCAAGGATCCGAAAGACTCGGAAAATGCCCAGCTGGTCACCAATCTGTCCTACACCTTCTCGATCACCCGGATTGCCCATTACGTCAAATCCATCATGAGGGACAACATCGGCAGCAATGCGGATGCCCAGTATATCCAGAACACGCTGAGCAACTGGCTCTTCCAGTACGTGACGACCGTCGTCGATCCCGACGATCTGACGCTGCGCTTCTACCCCTTCAAGGCGGCATCCGTGGAGGTGACCGAACGGCCGGGCATGATCGGATGGTATGACTGCAGGATAGCGATCCTTCCCCACATCCAGTTTGAAGGTATGGATGCTGAACTCCGTCTCGATACGCGGCTTTAGAAAGTAACCTTTAACTCATTCAAGGAGGAACATCATGGCGGAATCAAGTTATAGCTGCAGCGTTTCACAGGGATTCAATTTTCAGAAGGATCAGCAGGTTCTCGTTGGGCACATCGTTTCATGCAAGGTCGGTAACGATCAGTTCGATGCCGACCTGAACGTGAGCGACCCGGAGAACGCTTCAAACCTGGTCAAGGTCTTCGGCATCGTATCGTCGATCTATTGGGCCGGCGGTTATGCCGATCCGGTCCAGTTTTCCTGCCAGGTTTCCAATTTCAACAAGACAAAGATTGCAACACTGACCCACAAAAGCCTGGCCAATACGGAGGTCCTTTTCGATTTTAACATCTACGACTATGACCCCAAGGAGAAGCGCTATTACAAATGTTTCCACACCAACGACACAAAGCTCAAGGGGCTTGTCCTGAAGTCGGGAGGAGAGCTTGCCATGTCGATCGATATGGATCAGTCCATGGAGGTGGTCTCTCCGAAGAACTTCGCGTTCAACCTGGGCGTCATGCCTCAGGATGTCGACATGCAGATTCACCTGGCCGTTTCCGTCTTTGACAAATTCGTGAAAAAGTGGGGTGTGGAAGTAGCCAAATGATGCATCGTCAAAAGCGGCCCCTTTTGCAGAAGGGCCATTCACGACGGGGATCGGCGTGTCATCTCCCCTTACGCCCCCTCCATCCGGGAAGGGGAAGAGGGGGGGCGTTGCCCGCCGTGGCGGGCAGCCGATCGTTTTTGAAAACTTCAATTTCTAGAATCATCAAGGCGGCAAAAAGAGATGGATGACAAACTCGCACGAGTCTGCTGGAAAATGGGACAGACCCTCCTGCCGGAACACCTGACGGCCATGGAGGATTCGCTGCTTGCCAACACGGTACAGCGGTTCCGCATGCAGGGTCTTCCTGCCTACGGCGTCGGGAAGCTGGTCTTGAACGAGACGCTCTTGGGCGAAGGGATCTTTTCCGTTCAGGAAATGACCCTTGTCCTGTCTTCGGGGCTGCTGCTGAACGTACCGGGCAATGCCGCCCTCTCTCCCTTCAACCTGAATCTTCCCGGGACGGCGAAGGTATCCGTCTATCTGCACATCCTCAGCGAAGCCCCTTCCGAGCAAGGCAGCCCCGAAGGCTGGGGCGATCAGGCCGACGAAAGGGTCCCGAGGATGATGCACAGGATGGCCCTTTCGTCGGAGCAGGACTACCGCGGCGCCGTTGAGACATTGAAGCTGGCAGAATTCCGAAAAAGCGCCGAGGGCGTCTGGCAGATTTCGCGGGACTATATTCCTCCGCTGCTGCAGGTGGGAACCTCGCCTTTTTTGAGGAGCGAAATGGCCTCGCTCTCCGAGGCTCTGGCTCTTTTTCAATACAATCTCTACATGGACGCCGTATCCTACCTGAGCGGCGACAGTCTTTCCAGCGTCAAGCAATGCCTGAAGAGCGTTTTTCGGACCCAGCGCCTGCTGGCCAACCTGGGCTTTCAGGTCCATCTCCACCCCTTCTTGCTCTGCGAAGAGCTGTTAACCCTGTATACCGAAGTCTGTTTCTACAGGAATACGACGCCGGAAAACATCACATCCCCCTACAACCATGATCAGCTGGTCTCCCTGCACACGGTCTTCGATCTGATCCACACACAGATGCAGATGGTAAGAGCCCTGCCGCCTTACCTGCCCTTCGAACTGAGCGACAATATCTACCGGGTCAAGCTGCCCGATGAGATCCGGCAGGCCACGAATGTCTATCTCCTGGCGCAGAAAGACCGGGTCATCAGCAGGCTTTCCCTCGATGAGGTCAAGCTGGCCTGCCTTTCCCGGCTGCCCGTCGTGCACAAGATGGCCCTGCAGGGCATCCCCTTTAAAAAAGTGGAACACCCCTCCTTTCAGCACGCCTTCGGCGCAGAGGTGGAATTCTATTTGATCAGGGAGGGGGAGGAATGGGACAATGCGTTGAATGAGAAAGTCGTCGCTTTCTACAATCGGCCGGAGCTGAAGGATACCGCCTTTTACATCTTCTGGCGTATCGAATGACCGTTTCCTGGAATTTCAGTCGAAGGCATCCCGATGGCTCTTTTCAATAAATTCAGAGATCGCTCCGTCACCGGCAGAGAAGATGAAATCAAGGACATCCTTGACAACCTCAATCACGTGCTCAACACCAAGAAGGGCTATGGCAGCTTCCTCTCCGATTTCGGCATACGGGACATGAACCAGTTCAGCTCCCGGGATCAGCTGGCCACGGTCATCATGGAGGAAGTTCAACACAACATCGAACAGTACGAGCCGAGGCTGCAGGTGGTGAAGATCTCCGTCGAGGACCATCCCGATCCTTTCCGCATTTCCTTTAAAATCGAATGCCTGGTCAAGAATACTCAGAAGGAGCTGTTCATGGAATTCAACTCGGTGCACCATGACTTTCACATCAAGAATTCATGAACCCGGAGGGGGAAATGTTCGAAGATAGCCTGAAAATGACGCTGGCCCTGACGATCGGCATGGACAGGATCAAGGTGCCGGGCGGTCAGATCAAGTTCCTTACGACGTCCATACGCCCTTACGGCTACACGGCCCGCCTGGATTTCTGGATGTCATCGGCAACGGCCACGGGGAAGGAAAACGATCCGCTTTTCTCCAGGTTTGTGGAACAGGACCTGATCGAGGTCAAACTGGGCATCGAGCCGCAGTTAAAGCCCAGGGACACGAAGATTGAACCCCTGACGCTGCAGGGATACGTAACGGACAAAGCGATTCTCACGGAGCTCACCATTGAGAATGTAAACCTGAAGGGCGATCCTGTTCTTTATCGGCATTACCGGATTGATTTTGCCGATCCGGCCCATGTCCTCTGGCGTCAGCATTTTCCCTGTGATCTGATGGTTGATGAGGACGTTAAGGAGCTCATCGAAGCCAACAAGGCGGACGGGGTGAATCTGAAGTACGACTGGCCGATCCTGAATGAAAAATTTGCCGTCAGTACGCTTTCACCGGGATCCCCCGATGAACCAGCCAGCTTTTATGACTTCATCATCTGGTACGCAGCGACTTGCAACGGCGTCTTCACTTATGACGGCAGGACAAACTCGTACACCCTTTCCGGATCAAAGGATCGAGACGGCAAAGTAACGGCCATGAGCGAACTGGAGGTCGCAGATCACCGGATCGATTTTCCGGAGACTTCCCGGTATGACGATCGGTTTCTCAATGCCGTGGCGGAAGATCCCCAGAAGGCTGCAACAAGCCGCGGTGCGGCGGAGAAAGGACTGAGGCGGGACGTTCTGGTGCTGGAATCAAACCCCGAGAATTTCGAAAAAGCGTTCCGGCAGCAATCAAGAATACGGAAAAGCCGGGGGCATGAGCTGTTCATCACCCACAAGCGCTTTCCCCTTCTTACCTACCGCCCCAGCACCTTTGTCAAATTCGAAGGCGGCCTCTGGAGCAGGAAGATTTTTCTCACGGGAAAGGAATACCGGGTCAGGGATATCTTCCTCGAGGCCCATGCCGTCCATGATGCCCCCGATGCCGATCACAATATGATGTACGCGACCTACAGGATGGAGATGACTTCCCGGTTGGAACTCAAGGAGGAACGGGCGTTGAATTTGCCGACCTTCAAGACCCCGGCCTACCCCATCCAGGTGGAGGGAAAAATCGTCAGCGACGAGGGGAAGGAGAAGGAAGAAACCTATCAGCTCTATCAATCTCCGGAGTACGATATCGACATCCCCTTTGTCGGCGAGGAAACGGAGGAGATGCTCGAACAGCAGGCGGAAAAAATCCCTTTTGTCGGGGACAAGCTGGGGGCGGAGAAGAACCATTACAGGGTAAAAATTCCGATTTTTGACGACCGGCAGGTTGTCTGTCCCTTTGAACCTCTCTTTGCACCGGGGCACTTTTATTTTCCGGCCTACAAGGACGAGCGGGTTCTCGTGGAGCTCGATTTTCACGGCGCACGGATTGTCCGCTTTCTGGACTGGCGTCCGGGCGGCCAGCTGCCTTTGGACACGCAGGGGAATCAGATTCTGTTCGGGAAGGGCGAGGGCAGCCAGTCCTCCATTCGCCATGTGTATGTGGACAACAAACCCCAGCTCAACGTGAAGCGCTCTTCCAGCAATGATACGGAAATCATCCAGTTGCAGGAAGGAACCATTATTCTCCAGACCAAAGAGGAGAGTTCAGAAGAGACATAGGATTGCAATTATGGGAAATCTTGTTTGCCGGGTAGAGCTCGACAAGAAGAAGGGGATCGTCCTGACGGTGGAGAACAGTGAGGGAAAGATCACCCAGACGGTGGTCATGGACGGAACGAAGATTACGGCGACCGTCAAGGGGGCGAACGACACCAGCACGATCACCCAGCAGGAGGACGGGATTCAGATTGACTGCAAGGCCTTTACGCTCCATGCGGAAACCATCACCTGCGTCTCCAAAAAGGAGGCCACCCATGAAAGCGGTGAGGATTTCACCATCAAAAGCAAGGGCAATCTGAACGCCTCCGCCGTCAGCGACGCGACGTACAAGGCCATGAATTCCGCCATGGAGAGTTCCTCGGAAACGAAGATCGGCGGGATGAGCCTGAAGCTCTCCGGCACAACCAGCGCGGAATTGAAGGGGGCCATGATCACCGTTGATGCGTCGGCGACGATGGATCTGAAATCGAAAATCGGAAACCTCAAGGGCTTCAATGTCAATATAGGTTGAAAACCGGAAAAGATAGCGAACATGAGAATCGACGAAGGCCTGTATAAAATCTTCCTGGAAGAGATGAACTCCCTGGAAAATTTCCGTATTGCCTACGCCTCCCTGCACCCCGGCGTTCCCCTGGACCGTGAGGATCCCGACGTGAGGCGATTGATTGAGGCGATGGCCCTTTTTTCGGCGCGCACCCGGCTGGCCGGTTCGCGAAATATCAGCGCGGTCAGCCGAAGGATCTTCCAGCAGTTTTTTCCTCACCTGCTGGCCCCCATCCCCTCAATGGCCATCCTTCAGGCCCTTCCCAGCCGGCAGTTTGTCGAGCCCGTGATCTTTCCCGAGGGATCGGAATGGATTTTTTCCCCGGAATCCGGTGGGGGAGCGGTTTTTCGAATCCTGGGAGACCTGCGCATCCTGCCCATCCAGCTTACGAGATTCTCCATGATGCTGCGGGACAGAGGATTCCGGATCGCCCTTCGCTTCGGCGCCTTCTTTGCCCGCAGTGAAGACATCGGGCAGCTGAGCTTCTTCATCAACCACCTCAATAATTATGAATCCTCCCAGACGGTGCTTTTTTCCCTCAAACGCCACCTCAGGGGGGTGTCCGTCCTCTTCAACGAACAGGCCACCGAAACTTCCTCCGGAATCCCCTGCGGCGCAACCTTCGGAATGCCTCGGGCGGCTGACGATCATTCCCACCCCCTGCACAGGGAAAGGATTTTTTTCCACTTCCCCTGGCAGGAAACCTTCCTGAATGTTCAGGTCCCCCGGTCTTCGGGAAGCTGGAGCGATTTTACCCTCCTGCTCGACCTTGACCCTGGATGGCCCCGGAATCTTGTCTTGAACCAGGATGTGTTCCAGCTCTTTGCCATCCCCGCCATGAACCTCCGTCAGGGCACGGCCCAGCCGGTCATCTGCGACGGGACCCAGGAGCGCTATGCGATTCGCCACCCGGAGAAGGATTACGGATTCGAAATCCATTCCGTAACGGGTGTCCATGAGGTCACCAGAGAGGGCATGACCTTTGTCAAGCCGGGCATTCTTTCCGGATCCGCCCCGTCTTACGAGACAGAGGAATCGATGGATCCCCGGGGACGGAGGCGCCATTACCTCCATCTCCACTTCCCCAAGGCCTTCGAAAAGCCGAGAACCATCGTGACCGACGCGCTCTGGTTCCAGCCCTGGTTCAGTACCAGAATCGCGGAAAGGCTGACGGCCACCCCCTACAGCCGCAGAACGACGGGTCTGAAGTGGGATCTCCTCGTCAATCCGGTCCCCCATGCCGAAAACCTCTTCCAGGACAGCATCGAGGGATTTCTCCATTTTCTTACTCTGACCAACCGGGAAACACTGAGCCGTGATGACCTGATCGACATCCTGCAGGTCATGGGCATCATGAGGCAGAAACAGTTCCGGGCTTTTTGCGACCTGCTGGCCGATGTCCGGGTTGAAAAATCCCCACTGCCGGAAATCCGGTTTTCAGGGCTTTTGAAACATAGATATATCCTGCGCTTTAGAGAGTACGATCCCAGCAGGGAACCCCTGATGGAGATTTTCCTGACGCAGGTGGAACATATCCTTAACGCGTGGATTTCCGGCGCCACCGTCGAAGTCCGAAAGGAAATCGGGGACGCTGAAACCGGCATGCCTCAGATAAGGAAGAGAAATGAAGAATAAGTCATGGGAAGCCATACATGAACTCTATACCCGCATGGAAAAGCTCTGCGGGAGAAGCCTGTACATTCCGGAAGAGCAGCTTTCCGCCGCCGGAGAAGAAAACCGGGAAGAGATGGAGAGAAAGACCGAGGCGGCACCGGGGGCATTGAGCATCGACGACATGGTGCGCATCCGTGCGGAACTCAGAAATCAGCTGGACTTTCTTCAAGCTACGCTTGCCGAACATTATTCCGGACGGGAGACCTACATGGTTCTCTTCGCCGTGGTGGCTCAGATTGACGAGCTGATCCAGACGAATGTTCTCCACACTCTCAACACCAGCTGGCCGCTTCTCCAGAAGGAGCTCTTCGACCTCGAAGATGCCGGTGAGGTCTTTTACGAAATCCTGGATGACATCCTGTCGAAACCGCAGACCAGCACCTTTGTTTATGAGGTCTATTTCTTCTGCATCCGTTACGGATTCCGCGGGCGGTACGAGAACAATCCCGTGAAGATAACGGAATATCTCAAAAAGCTTCAAGCGAAGCTCAAACAGGATGAGCTCCCTCCGCCGCCTGCTCCAGGCGGAGAGAATGTGAAGCTGAAGCGGTTTTACTCACCCTACTGGTATTACCTGATAGCGGTGGGCGTCATTGTGTTCGCCTATCTCTTTTTCTTGATCCTGGCGAATATCGACCAGCCATAACCCGCCTGGCTGCCCCGGGCACCTTTAAGGAGGCAGAGGAAGGCCATGCCCAACAAGATCGATGAACTTTTTTCCCCGGAACAGATGCGCCAACGCTGGCAGAGGGCCCCGAAGCCCGCAGGCGGATCCGCCGCCGTCAAGGGGGAAGGCCCGTCTGCCCTGGAGCTTTTTGAACGCCTGAAAACGCTCGTTTCCGGACGCTTCTCCGGGGATGAGGCCGTCGTTGTCAATCGGATGCTTGAAGAGCTGCATCTGCACCTGTGCCGCGTCTTTCCGAAGGACTCAAAAACGGAGCCCCGGGCGGAAGACATTGCCGCTCTTCACGAGACCCTGAACCGGATCGAGGATCTTCTGGACGCTTATGAAATCGACCGCCCCAACGGGAAGGGGAGATAAGATCTTCGCCGCTGCACGCACCCGGTGCAGGAAGAAAAGAGCGGAACATACCCAATCGGAGGATCGTGATCCATGAGCGGCCTGAGGGAAAAAATATCCGGAGCAATCCATGAGTTCGATATCATCTCGCTTCTGCATCTCCTGAAAACCATGGATTACGCCCCGGAAGACATCCGGTTCCGGAGTTCCAACAGCACCTGTTCACAGCCCGGCCTGATCCAGGGCATTCAGTTCTACTCCGAACCGGTTCGGGAAGCGGTCATTACGATGAACATGGGCCTTCTGAGCGCCCAGTCTCCGCTGCCCTCCTATTTCAGAAAAAAAATGGACCAGGAAGAATCCGGTCGGGCCTCGCTTGTCGATTTTATTCGATATTTTGATCACTACCTGATCCGGAACTATCTCCTGAACATCTATCCCGAAATCAACGCCTTTTTCTTCCCGGACTGGGAGTTGACCAAAAGGCGCTATCTCCAGATTCTCAATCTCAGATCCATCGGCACGCTGCACTGGCTCTTCTCGAAGGTCTTTCCCGAGATCGGCATCCAGGTTGAAAATGTCGTGTTAAGCACTGACGTGCAGACGCGGCCGATCCGCCTGGGGGAAACCGCCCTTGGCTTTGATGCGGTCTTCGGCAGCAGAACCCGTGTCCCCATTAACGGCCGGAGAATCACCTTCTACAGCGACGAGGAGATGACCGATACCCAGGTGCCCTGGCCGAAGGAGATACAAACCCGGCTCACCAGCCTGGTCTTTCCAGTCCTGCAACCGGCGGGGATCGACCTGGAAATTCTCCTCGTTCTGAAATCCCAGAAAAGGTGGGTGCGTCTTCACGAGGAAACCTACCTGGGCTATGACCGGATTCAAAGTGACGAGGATACCTACCGGCGGGTTCGTATCTTCAGGGGGCACATCGGGCAGTCATTCGGAAATTCAGAATAATCCCGGCGCTCATCGCCGCGGGAATCATCAGGGGGAGTGCTATGGAATGCAAAAAATGCGGCATCGACCTTGCCGGAAAAGAGTACAAAAAGGTCGCCTCATGGCCTTTCTGTTTGGAGTGTTTTCAAGCCCTGTTCACCAGGGCTGAGGAGGAGAAAACACCCGACGCTGCGCACGAAGCGGAGGCAGCGGTAAAACCGCAGCAATGCCTGATTTGCGAAAGGGAGCTTGAAGAAGGAGCCGCCCGCGAACTCCTCGGTATGATCCTCTGCCGCCAGTGTTATGAAAACCTGATCAAAAAACCGGAGATCCCCCCCCGGACGGAAACCGAGGAAAGGGAACAGGAAATGGCCGAAACGGAGAAGCCGCCGGTGATGCAGTTCCGCGTGGACTTCAGCACCCCCGTTCAGTGTTACGGCTGCGGCAGGCAAATCCCTTTCATCGGCAGCAAGCAGTTCGACGGCCATGCCTACTGTCCAGACTGCTACCACTGCCTTCAGGAGCTCATCGCCCAGAAGCCCGGGCCATTTCCCAAGAAGTATGCCGCACATCCCGCTGAAGCAGAAGAAGTCCCTGCCGGTGAGGGGGAACCGGCCGTTGGCCTGGTCTGCCAGGCCTGCCAGCGTCCTGTTCTGCCCGCCAATCTGAAGACCGTGGAAGGCTTTGAGATCTGTCTGGCCTGCCTGGCCACGGATCCGGAAACGGCCCTGGAAATTGCCCGCGCGCGGCACCGCAGCACCCTGGAAAAGATCAGAAAAGAGTTGCTTTAGCCATTTTTTTCATCTACGGGAGACCCCATGAAGATTGAACTGATACAAGGGACACTGGAAGTCGGAGAGAAACCCGGCCTGGACATCACCGATCCGAGGTTTAGTGACATCGCCACCCTGGTGCAGGAGGGCAGCTATCTGGAGGCGGCGGCGGGGGCAGAAGCGATCCTGAAGGAAAACATCTACGATATACGCATGATCGGCTATTTTCTCTACGGCCACTTCCTGGAAGAGGGCATCCCGGCCCTGACCGATATCTATCGGAGCCTTTCAGATCTTCTGAGCGAGAACCTGGAGGCCCTCGGCCCGACCAGAAACCGTGCCAGGCATATCCAGACCATTCTGAACTGGCTGGTCCGACAGATTCTCAAAACGCTTCAGTATGAAGAGGGAAGGAAGAGCCGTCTTTACGAAGACTGGGTTTCGTCCGTTTCCAGCGATTCGGTCCGGGAGTCCCTGGAGGCGGGCGAAACGCTGAACCGCGTCCTGTTGGCGACCCTGGAGGACGCGGCCGGACCCGTCCTCGAAGGCCTGGGAAAGATCCGCGACTGGCTGAAGGCTTTTGAACGCCTTGTCTACCGGGAACCTGAACCGGCGCCCGAAGAGGCACAGGAGGCATATCCACCGGAAGGAAATGAACAGTCCGAACCGCAAGAGGAAATGCCGGGCGAAGGAAAGACCGGACAGGAGCAAGGCAGGCCGGCTTCCATACCCGACTCTTCCAGAGGAGAAAAGGCGGATCATGCGGAAGGGTCTTATCATCTGACGGCCCTCCTGCGCAAACTGGACGTCTTCGACGAGCTGATTTCAAAGGGGAAATATCCCAGTGCCGCCATCGTCGCCGATGACGTCAACGCTATCATTGCCGACTTCGATCCCAGGATCTACTTCCCGAAGCTCTTCACCCCCTTTGTGAGACTGTCCGCAGCACATATCCATGAACTGACGGCTTTTGAAGAATACAAAAACTCTGCGGCATGGCAATCCCTGAAGGATTTATACCGGGTGGATCTGGAGAGCTTCGTCGACTTCGATCCGGCGCTGGTCGGACTCGACGCCTGCGGTGCGGCCGGAGGGCCCGGATACCCTGGTCCCTGCGGGGACAGCTCCGAGGACGAAAACCAGTACCTGGAAGGTTTGCCGGACCAGGAATCCGATGAGAAATGGTGAGGTCATCTCAGGAACGGTCCGCCCATGAACATAACAAACACTTCCGTGCTTCCCTGAGGAAATGCCCCATGCTCCGCAGACTCCTTTCATCCATCCTGCCAATCGGCTGTCTTCTCGGCGCGCTGCTTTTCGGGTCCCCCGCTCTGGCGGCTGCGGGAGAACTGAAGACCGTGACCTTTCTCCCTCAGTGGCTGCCCCAGGCCCAATTCGCCGGATATTACGTGGCCTATGAAAAGGGCTTTTATAAAAAGCGCGGCATCGATCTTAAAATTCTCCGGGGCGGGCCGGGCTTTCCCTCCGATGTCATGCTCTCCCGGAAACAAGCGGACGTGACGACGCTCTTTCTTGCTGACGCCATCCAGCAGCGGGACCGGAACGTTCAACTCATCAACATCGGCCAGATCGTTCAGCACTCCGGCTACATGCTTGTGGCCAAAAAGGGCAGCGGAATTTCCAGGCCGGAAGACTTGAATTCCAGGAAGGTCAGCCTCTGGCAGAGTTTCAGCGTTCAGCCGCAGTCTTTTTTCCGCCGACACAAGATTACCGTTCGCCCCGTGGTTCAGGGGACGACGGTGAACCTCTTTCTTCGGGGCGGTGTGGATGCCGCTTCGGCCATGTGGTACAATGAATACCACGCCATCCTCAATGCGGGGTGGGATGAAAGCGAGTTGACCCTTTTTTTCTTTCACCAGTACGGCCTGAATTTTCCCGAGGACGGGATCTATATTCTTGAGGAAACCTTTCGTCGGGACCCGGCCCTGTACTGCAGCTTCTTCAGGGCGTCGGTGGAAGGCTGGAACTACGCCTTTGAACACCGCAAGGAGGCGCTCGACATCGTTATGAGATACGCAGCCGAAGCTCATACGGGAACCAACCGGACCCATCAGCAGTGGATGCTTGACCGGATGAAGGACCTGATCCTGCCGGAAGGTTCAAAAGTACCCATGGGCGTCCTGGAATCCAGGGGCTATCAGACGGTCGCGGAAGAGCTTCTCAAGGCAGGCCTCATCCAACAGATCCCACCCTTCGACCGGTTTTACGTCGACTGCCTGCGTGACGGCAACCATGATTAAACACGGCCTTGCCTTTAAACTGACCCGCGTCATCCTGTCCTGTACGGCCTTCATTTTCCTTGCAGCCTTCGGCTACACCTACTTCTACTCGCGGGACCAGCTTCTCAGGGATACCCGGGTCAATGCGGCAAACCTGACGCTGGCCGCCGTCAACAAGATTGAGACAACCCTCAACGGAATCGAGAAAGTCCCCACCTATGTCGCCCGTTCGCTGGCCACCCAGAAGCTGGGGGATTTGCCCCTGCAGCGGGAGATGGAGAATTTTCTTTCGACCAATCCGGAAATATTCGGTTCCGCTGTCGCCTTTGAGCCTTATGCCTTTGATGGGAAAACGCTCTATTACGCCCCCTACATCTTCCGCGAACGCAACACGCTCAAAAGGATCGCCCTGGGGAGTTCGCAGTACGACTATTTTCATCTCGACTGGTATCAGATCCCCAGGGAACTGGGGCGCGCCGCCTGGAGTGAACCGTACTTTGACGAGGGGGGTGGGAACATCCCCATGGCCACCTACTCCATTCCCTTCTACCGGTACGTCGACAACAGGAGAACCTTTACGGGCGTCGTCACCGCGGATATTTCCCTGGATTGGCTTCTGGATATCGTTATGAAACTCATCCCGGAACAGACGGGTTACGCGTTCCTCGTATCTCGAAACGGCGTTTTCGTGATCCATCCGAACAAGCACTATATTCTGCGGGAAAGCGTCTTCAGCATTGCCGAAGCCCTCGATAGTCCCGAGCTGCGGCGGATCGGCCGCCACATGACCCGTGGAGGAGAAGGATTCGTCTCGATCACGCGAAATTATGCCAGCCAGAAGATCTGGATGTATTACGCGCCGCTGCCCTCCCTGGGTTGGTCCATGGGCATCGTTTTTCCGGAAGAGATTCTTTTTGCCGAGATCCAAAGGTTGAACCGGGTGAAACTCGCCATCGGCGCCGCCGGTTTGTCGGTTCTCTTTTTCGCCATCATCTTCATTTCCGGAAAGGTGACCCGCCCCCTGCGGCTCCTTGCGAAAACGACCAAGGAAATTTCCAGGGGAAACCTCGACCTCAATGTGCCGCCCACGGCCTCGCAGGATGAAGTGGGGGAGCTGACCCGGTCGTTCCGCGACATGCAGACCGCCTTGAAAGAGTATATCAGCGACCTGGCTGAAACAACCGCGGCCAAGGAACGGATTGAAAGCGAACTGAAGATTGCCCACACCATCCAGATGAGCTTCCTGCCCAAGAAGTTCCCCCCCTTCCCGGAAAACCAGGAATTCGAAATCTTTGCGGCTCTGGAACCGGCCAGGGAGGTGGGAGGGGATCTCTACGATTTTTTCCTGCTCGACAACGAACACCTGTTCTTTTCCATCGGCGACGTTTCCGGGAAAGGCGTCCCAGCGGCCCTGTTCATGGCCGTTACCAAAACCCTGATCAAGGGCATCGGCTCAAGCCAGGGAATCCAGCCGTCGGAAATCCTCAACGCCGTCAATGCCGAGCTTTGCATAGATAATGAATCGTGCATGTTTGTCACCCTGTTCTGCGGGATCCTGAACTTCAGGACGGGGGAACTGCGCTTTACCAACGCAGGCCATAACCCCCCCGTGCTGGTGTCTGCGGAGGGCGCACCGCGCTGGCTGGAAGTGCCGCCGGGGTTAATTCTGGGAATCATGGAGGATGCCTCCTATGACACGAGCCTCATGACCCTGAAGCCTGGAGAGACGCTGCTCCTTTATACGGACGGCATTACCGAAGCCATGAACAAAGAAAAACAATTGTTTTCCGATGCGGCGCTCCTCGAAACGGTCCGTTCCTGCCGGAGTTCGACACTGGAGGAGTTGATCTCTTCCGTCCTGACAGCCGTCAGGCATTTTGCCGGCCAGGAGCCGCAATCGGACGATATTACGATCCTGGCGCTCCGTTACCGAGGTCGGCCATGATGAGGACAGGCATTTTATTTTCCGGTCTTCTTCTACTGGCCATCCTGGGTTTGTTCGTTACAGGCTGCTCCGATCGTGGGGAACCCGTTCGAATCGGCGTCATTGCCGAGCTCACCGGTGACATGGCGGCAGTCGGGGCGTCATGCCGCAGGGCCGCCCAGATGGCGGCTGATGAAATCAATGAGGGCGGCGGTCTCCTGATCAATAAAAAGAGGCATCCCGTGGAGATCATTCTGGCCGATAACGGAGGGAAAGAAGAACGATCCGCAGAGGCCGCACTGAACCTGATCTGCAGACACAGGGTCCTGGCCATCGTCGGACCGAACGTCAGCCGATGCGTCCTACCGGCTGCCGACATGGCAGAGCAAAACGAAACGTTGCTGATTTCACCCTCTTCCACCTCACCCAGGGTAACGCTGGATCAAAAAACAGGGAAACCCCAAAAATTCGTCTTTCGCGCCTGTTTTACCGACTCCTTTCAGGGCCGCTTTCTCGCTAAATTTGTTCTCGAAACATTAGGGCTTAAAAAGGCGGCCGTGCTTTACAATGCCGACTCGGAATACAATCGGGGCATCGCTCATTTCTTCCAGGATGCCTATGAGAAGGACGGCGGGAAGGTCGTGGCCTTTGAGGCCTATCAAAATGGAGAGAGACACTTTGATGATCAACTGGGAATCATTACGAAGGCCCATCCGGAAATCCTTTTCCTCCCAAACTATTATACGGAAATACCAAACCAGATTCAGCAGGCCAGAAAATCGGGCATCACGGTTCCCGTCATCGGCAGCGACGCCTGGGGAAACAACGAATTACTGGATCAATGCGGTCCGGACTGCGAAACATGTTACATGAGCAGTCACTATGCCATAGATGCCCCGACAGCCGCAGCCAGGAAATTTGTCAACAATTACCAGTCGCGATACAATCGGATCCCTGACGGCGTGTCAGCTCTCACCTATGATGCCTTTGGACTCCTTTGGGAAGGGTTGAAGGTCACAGGAAAACCGGATCGGAAAAAACTCCGCAATGCCATGGCGAAAATGACACACTACGAAGGGGTCACGGGGACGATGAAGTTCAGGGAAGGTTCCGGCGATCCCGTGAAGAACGCCGTCATCCTCCAGATCAGGGACGGCCAGTTCACCTGGTTCCTGGACATCAAGCCTGAGGATTCCGCAGTTGCGTTCTGAGCGGGAACTTCAGCCCGGATTGAGAAAATGACCATAACAGGGAAAACCAACCTTTCCCCTCTGTTCGGTCGGGCTAACGGATATTCGAATCGATCTCCTTCGCTTTTTTCAGAATGAAATCAACCCCATGATCAAAGGGGATCTGCTCGAACACGTGGGCGGTCTCCGGATTGATCGCCGCCCTGGCCTTATGCCCGGCACGGTCCCGATCATTCGAGCAAGCCCAGGCGGCATGAGCCGTCGGGGACATTCCTTTGCGCTTGTTCTCCGAAATGGCGTACAGATGTGTCACCCTTGCTTCGGCGTCAGCTAACGCCCGTCTGACTGCCTGGTCGAAGGTTGAGCTGTAGACCTTCATGCCCGCACCGGCAGATGGGAGTAACGTTGTGTAGTAACCGACATGGTAGTCGATAAAGTCGTTCAGCGACAGGGCTGTTCCCATCTCGCACACGGAATGGTGCATCTGGGCGCCCATCTGGATGACGGGAATGAGATGGATATAAGGCAAAAACATCTGTATGCGTTCGGCGAGGCCCTTCATGTGAACGGCATTTTCAACATTTCTCCGAACATTGTCTCCTGTTCCAATCGACTCGACGCGAGTAAGTATTTCATAGATCGCAAACTGGTGGTCCGTCGTCGTCCCCGAGATCGTCGCGCCGCGGGGCAGCCCGTAAAGCTGCGAGATCTGCCATAGACGGTCCCATTCCATCTGCCGCCATTTGGTGATGCCTGCAAACTGCCAATCAGAGTCATTATTGATATTAATCGTGCTCTTCTTGTGCGACGGCACTTTGATGTATGGCCGCAGCTCGCGCGGGATAGGAACGTTGCTCTCGCTTCGTCGGGCACGCTGGAGCTCGTACTCCGAGCCGCGTACCTCCTCGAGCTTCGCTTGGTAAGCTCTGGCTGCCGTGTCGCCCTTGTACTGCCACTTTGCGAACCATTCTGCGGTATATGCATAGATTTTGTACTTCCTGCCCCCGGGCGTCGTGCCTTGACCCTTAAGGTAACGCTGCACAAGCCGGGTCTGGTGACTGAGCCGCCCCTCGTACTCCCGATCAAGAATCGCGGCCATAAGTTGTATGCGATGCTTGTCCCGGACGGATTTGGGCGCTTTGGGTGCGCCGGCTATGAGCTTCAGGTACTTCGTTACGAGGGGATTGTCGAATGTCTCGAACCGGGCCTTGGCCATGAGGGCATCGATGTCCGGGTCCCGTCTGAGGCCAAGCTGATCGAGGATGAATGTGCACATATGTTCCGACAGCTCGGCCTGGACCCGGAACCAGCCGCCGATTTTCCCCATATCCCTGAAGCAGACCTCCGGTCGTTTCTGCATGTCCTCCAATTTGGCCCTGGTGGGGGATTTCCCCTCGAAGCAATCCATGTTCTTGACCTCGTCCAGCAACTTACTACCCCTCGGGTTGCGGAAGACGACTTCACAGAATTTATCAAGGTCAGGCTCGTTGACTGCCTCAGCGCATTTCTTGAGCCACTCGAGTGAAATTCCGGCGCCAACGGCGCACATCTGGCGGAGGACGGACATAAGGGTCGTGTTTTTTTCATAGATATCCCAGAGCCTGTTGCAGATTTTCAAATCCTCGATCTGGCGAGTCTTCTCTGCTTCTATCGTTTGATTGAGGCTGAGGCTGATCATCTCTTCTTTCTCCACGTGGTCTTGGGGGTTAAGCTCAAAGGACCTTCTTCCTGCCGTCGTCAGGAAGACTCTGAATCCGGGCCGGAATCTTGAGCATCGAGGTGTATTTCCGGTCCATTCTCCATCTTTTTCCGGATAACCATCACGGACACCAGGTACTCCATAAAACTCCGGTCATGAAGCCGCAGGGTCCAGGGAAATTCTTCCTCCAAGAGAAGTTCCAGCCCTTCAACCGCGTTGGGATGACCTCCTCCGGACATGAGGGACCGCAGGACATCCGGGCTTGATCCCCGATGCCCGGAGCGCTGTGAGTGCCCTCCCAGCCAGGCCTCCACGGGAGTGGCACCGGCATTCCAGTCATAGGGGGTCGACAGGACGGCGCTTCCGCCAGGCTTCAAAATCCTGCCCATCTCCGCCAGGAAGTCATAGGGCGACCAGACGCAGTCCAGAACATTGAGGCTGATCCCGGCGGAAAAGGTCCGGTCGGCAAAAGGCAGGGCCGTCGCATCGCAGACCCAGAAATCGACCTGCTCCGCCCTTTCGAAGGCGGCCGGAAACCGCCGGCGCTCGTAGACGATGCCGCCCCGGCGCCTGGGGTAGGAAACGCATCCGCTTTCGAGAATGGTCGCCGCTGTCTTCAGCATGCCGAAGTTCAAATCCATCCCGAGGACGATGTCATCGACCTGTTCTGCGAGTTCGAAACTCGTCCGGCCCGCCGCGCAGCCGATATCGATGACCGGTCCCTCTGCCCGTCGCTCCGCGAGCGAACATCCCCGCTGGAACAGTCTCCGGATCGAACCGGGCGGGACGGGGCTTTGCCCCCCTTCGCCGGGGTCCAGATCCCCGTAGTGATCGAATACGTAAGTGCTGAGGTGCTGGCGCCAGGAATCAAAAGCCGATCCCGGACCGAAGCAGTCTCCCAGGAGGCTTTCCATCGGTTCGGTGAGATCGTCTCGGCAGAGGACCGGAAGGAAATTCTGGGAAACGTAGGCCCTCAGGTTGGCCAGCAGGATTGGGATGCCGTCCAAGACCGGGTATTCACTGAGGCACCCGGGGTTTGAACAGACGAGGATCCCTTCCCGTATTGACCCGTTGCCCTCCCTGAGGACCGATCCGATCTTCAGAGGGGATTCTTGTCCGGCTGCTCTGCACACCGGGCATAACGGCTGAAGAATCTCAAAATGACGCAGTTTAATGAGGCTAGCCTCCAATCATTACCGTCGGGCATCCGGGCGGAAGAATTTTTCCCGTGGGGCTTGGAATCGGAGCGACACAGGTCGGATGAGCTGTCTGATCGTTGACCCGAGCAGCGGGCAACCCCCCGATCATGACGGTTGCAGATCCTTTGACGACGATCCCGGGCCCTCCGGGGATGCATCCGGGGAGGGTGCAGGGCATGGTTGTGCTTGTCAGCCTTGCGGCAGGCTGATTGCCGATGAGCACGGTGGGCATTCCGGTTATGATGGTCAGCGGAAGCGCCGGGTGGGGAACTGGCGTCGGGACAGGCGCCGGCGGATGGATGGGGGCGTGGCAGTGGGGTGCATCCTGCAGAACCATGTCACCCACGCGGGCGGCGGACGGCATGCTCTCTCCTCCTTGATCCTCGTAATTCCATGCTTTTCCTGCTCAGTTCAGGTGGATGATCTTTCCTTCGACACGGAGGTCGTCATCGCAGTGAAGATCCATCGTCTTCGCAGCGTCTATTTTCAGTGCCCCTTCGCTCCTGAGCACCGCTTCCTCTTGCGCATGAAGGTTTATTTTTCCGGCTTCCAGGGTAATGGACCGAGTCGATTCGAGCTTCAGTTGAGCCCCCCGGAGGGTAAAAACGGGGCCCGCATCGGTCATGCGGACCGTCAGAGAGATTTCTCCCCCCGGTTCCACGATGGAGATAAGCTCCTCCGCTTCACCGCCATGAACGACGATCTCGCGCCCGGAACGGAGTGGAATCCGCTCTGTGGCATCCTGAGAGACATCCTCCAGGGGCCTGTGCTTAACATTGACCACGGTGTCTTTTACGCTCACGATCCGGCTCCCCTTTCAAGGCGATCAAAAGAAACGATCAGGTTTTGGCGCCGTCTATGACGAGGGTCAGCCTGTTTCGGTTATTCTCCCGCCGATAGCGGACATCATCCATCAACTTCTTGACGAGAAAAATCCCCAGCCCCCCTATTCGCCGCTCCTCCATATCGACCGATACATCCGGATCGGGAACGGAAAAAATATCAAAGGGAACGCCGGAATCCACGACCTCGATCACAAGGTCCCGCGCAGGAGAACATGTGCAGGTGATCTCGATGCTGCCTGTCGAATCATCATCCCTGTATGCATACTTGATAATGTTTACAAGGACTTCCTCCAAGGCCAGTTCGAGTGTCCTGATTTTTTCCGGAGGAAATCCCTGTTTTCCGGCAAAAGAAGTCACGAAACCCATCAGCGCATAGAGGGATTCCATTGTTCCCGGCAATGTGATCGTTGAGGGCATGGTCATCCATTTGACCTATTTCAATGCATCTTCCCGGGTATCAAATATTTTGAACATCGTAGCGAATCCGGAAATTTGAAAGATATCCCTGACGGTTCCCCTCAGTCCGGAGAAGATCATCTTTCCCCCTCCGGGTTTCAATTTTTGAGCCGTTGCCAGAATGCTTCGCAGCCCTGCACTGCTAATATAATCAAGTCCGATGAAGTTGAGAAGAAAATTCTTTTCACCCCGGGCCACCTGCTCCGCAAGTGCCTTTTCGAATTCCGGTGCTGTAACGGCATCGATTCTGCCCGTAACGGAAACAACGACCCGGTCTTTTTCTTTTTCTGACGCAATTTCCATGTAGATCACCCTTTTTGTTCCAGGCTTCGGTCTTCTATTGTCAGGGACAAGTCATGAGAAGTCAATCCCCTTCGACAGGGACCGCAAGATCCCGTCAAAGTTCGGAAATTTATTATAAATATCATGCACTTACAAAATAAAGTGCTTTTCGCTCTTTATTCAATAAATACAATGCATTACGAATTTAGATAACTTGTCCTTGACAGGGACCGCTATCCCCTGTGGTGGAGATACCAGGAAAGCTGACGGCAGATTCCCCGGATAATCCGGACCTCCCTGGCGGAAAGGCGCATCCGGGAAAAGAGCCGTCGGATGTGCATCATCCAGTATTCCGGGTTTTCCGGGTTCAGAAAGCCGATTTCCTGCAAAAGCGCGCCGATGTGCCCATACATTCCCTCGGTTTCCCGGGAAGTGGCCATTTTCGGGGTGAACCGCTCTGGAACCCCTATTTCCGCCATCGAAATTTCATAGCAGAGGATCATGACCGCATGAGACAGGTTGAGCGAGCGGAACCGCTCCGAGGTGGGGATGGAGACAACACTCTGGCAGTACCGCAGGTCCTCATTGGTCAATCCCGTATCCTCCGGACCGAACAGGAGAGCCACGTCATTGTTTCGCGATAGTTCAACCACCTGCTGCGCCATTTCCCTGGGCGACACCACCGGCCCCCGGGCAAGGCCCAGCCGGGCGGTCGTTCCGACAACATAGTGAAATCCGGAAAGGGCTTCCCCCAGGTCCCGGCAATAGACAATGGAATCGACCACATCTGCGGCCAGATGGGTGGACATCTGACGGATTTCCTCCTGCGGGTAAACCCGGTCACTCACCACCATCAGCCTCTCCACTCCCATGTTCTTGGCGCAGCGCGCTGCCGAACCTATATTTCCGGCATATTTCGGCTGGTTTAAAACAACCGCGATATGATCCTTATCCGCCGTTAACCGCATGCCCTGTACACCTTCTCTCGATTCATCCCCTGTTGACAGACCCTTTCCAATCGCATAGAAAGGAAGCGAATATGTAATCCTTTTTCACCCAAAAGAAAAGTTTTGAAATAAACCTTTGCCAACGATCCGCCTTCTTTTTATCCTGTCGACAGCTTCGGGCCGTATCGTGTTGTCCGATCAATCCGGGTAGAGGAATTTTTTATTGGAAAATTCATCGTCTTTCGACTTCAAATCCCACGGATCCGGGGGATTGACAAAACACTTCAAAGAGGCGGCCGCCGATCTGGGTGTCGTTCTCACGGATGAGCAGCTGCAGAATTTCCAGCGGTATTACCAGGAACTGAACCTGTGGAACTCCCGTTTCAACCTGGTGGCCTCCACGGAATCTGCGGAGGAAGTCTTTGTCAAACACTTCCTGGATTCCCTGACCCTGGTCCCCTTTCTCCCCCTTCCCGACGGACGCCTCCTGGACATCGGAACGGGTGGAGGATTCCCGGGGATTCCCCTGAAGATGACCCTCCCCGGCCTGAAGGTCACCCTGCTGGAGGCCTCCCGAAAAAAGGTGTCTTTCCTCAAATACCTATGCCGGACCCTGAAGCTTGAGGGAATGTCCATCCTTCAGGAACGGCTTGAAGCCCTGTTGAAGGAGGAATCCTTCAGAGGCTGTTTCGACATGGTGGTTTCCCGGGCCGCCCTGAAGCTTCCGCAATACCTTCAGGCGGCGGGCGGGCTGGTCTCCCCGTCGGGATTGATCTTTGCGATGAAGGGAGCCAATTACCGGATGGAACTGGCTGAAGTTTCGGATGTCCTGACCAACGGGAACCTGGTCTTGACCGATGTGCACACCCTGGCCCTTCCCCGGGGGGGCGATTTCCGGGCGATCCTGATCTTCAAAAAGTTGAAGACCCATCTCACCTTCAGGGGCCAGGCGGTTACAAGGATTTGAAATCATGTGTATTATTCATAACTTACTATAAAGATTAACGAAAATACTCCTTCTAAAATCGATTTTTTTATGTTAACGTCTCCACTTCTTACAGGATCATAAAATATTAAAATCGGTTTTGCTCCCATGCGAAAAGTGATATCCATTGCCAATCAAAAGGGGGGAGTGGGAAAAACCACGACAGCGATCAACCTCTCAGCGACTCTGGCTTCAGCCGAAAAAAAGACCCTCCTCATCGACTGCGACGCTCAGGGAAATGCCAGCAGCGGCGTGGGCATCAACAGGGAGCAGATTTCGGAGAAAAATCTCTACTCCGCCCTGATCAACAGGGTCCCGCTGCAGGAGGTGGTTGTCCCCACCTGCATCCCCTATCTCGATGCCGTAGCCGCCACTCAGGATCTGGTCGGGGTTGAGGTTGAATTCATTTCGATACAGGAGCGGGAAAAGCAGCTTCGAAGGCTGATCCGGGAATTGGATACGCAGTATGATTTTATCATCCTGGATTGCCCCCCTTCCCTGGGTTTTTTGACGTTGAACGCCCTGGTGGCTTCGTCCTCGGTCATTGTCCCCCTCCAATGCGAATATTTTGCGCTGGAAGGTCTGGGACAGCTCATGATTACGCTAAAACTCGTCAAGACCCGCTTGAATCCGATGCTCTCCCTGGGAGGCATTCTGCTGACGATGTTTGATTCGCGGAATCTTCTTTCCCGACGGGTCAGCGAAGATGTGCGCAGCCACTTCGGAAGCTCCGTGTTCAATACGGTGATCCCCAGGAATGTCCGTCTGTCCGAGAGTCCAAGCCACGGACTTCCGATCATTTACTATGACATCAAATCCCGTGGGGCGGTTTCCTACATGGAACTTGCCCAGGAAGTTCTGAACAGCAAGAGGATCTGAATGCCGCCTAAAAACATTCTGGGCAAGGGATTGGGGGCCATTCTTCCCGATATCCTTGAAGACTTGAACGAACGCCCCTCTTTCATATTCTGCAGTGTGGAGGAGCTGATTCCCAACCGTTTTCAGCCCAGAAAGGAATTTGACGATGAAGAGCACCGGAGTCTGGTTGAGTCCATTCGGACCAAAGGGCTGCTCCAGCCGGTGATCGTCCGACCGCAGGAGGGGGGATACGAGATCATCGCCGGTGAGCGCCGCTGGCGAGCCGCCAAGGAAGCCGGCTGCACGGAAATCCCCATCCTGATCCGGGACGTTCAGGATCTGGAACTGGCCGAACTGTCGCTGATTGAAAACCTTCAGCGTTCGGCATTGAACGCCCTTGAAGAGGCAGAAGCCTATCGCACGCTGATGGATGTTTTCGGACTTTCCCAGGAGGAGATCTCCTCACGGGTGGGAAAAGACCGCTCCACGATCGCCAATACCCTGAGGCTGCTGAAGCTCGATGACGAGATTCGCAGGGCGCTGGTCGAAAAGCGGATTTCCCCGGGCCATGCGAGAGCTCTTCTGACCCTGGCAACAAAAAAAGACCGGCTGAAAGCCCTCGATGTCATCCTGAACAAGAAGCTCAGCGTACGGGAAACGGAACGCCTCGTTGGGAAGCCTTTGGAACAGCCTCCCAAAAGACCTCCAGGCGATGAGGCCCGTCACCTGGAGGTGCTGGAAAAGGCCCTCTCCACCCGGCTCCGGACATCGGTCGTTATTCGACAAGGACGTAAAAAAGGCAGAATTGAGATTCGATATGCCTCTTCTGAAGAGCGGGACCGTCTGCTCGCCCTGTTAAATCCGCCGAAATGAATCGCGGAAAAGAGGAGACCACGGAGCCTCTTTCCCCATAAGGAGTAAATTTTTCTCAACACTTATCAACACATGTTGATAAGTGTGTGGATAGGTGTTACAAAGTGGAGAATATCTGGGAAGAAAGTATTAAAATCATTAAGGAAAAAATCAGTTCGCAGAATTATGAAACCTGGATTCGTCCGCTGAAACTGGCATCGATCGAGAACAATCGCGCCAGTTTATCGGTACCGAACAAGTTTTTCAAAGACTGGTTGACGGAAAACTATCGGGAGGTGATTTGCCAAGCCCTCTCCAACTCAGCGGGAAAAGAGTACTTAATCGATTTTATTATTCTTCCGGAATCGGAAAAACATTCCCGCTCCGTAACCAATCCGGCACGTAGGAAAAAAACCGTCGATCCTCAACATCAGGAACCGCGAAGGCAGAAGGTGCACCCAACCTTGAACCCCAATTACAGTTTTGAACGCTTTGTTGTGGGATCCTCCAATCAGTTCGCCCATGCCGCCTCCGTGGCCGTGGCCGAACAGCCGGCCAAGAATTACAACCCCCTGTTCATCTATGGGGGAGTGGGCTTGGGCAAGACGCACCTTCTCAACGCCATCGGGCTTATGAGCATGTCCATTTACCCCGACATGAACGTGGTCTACGTCTCGGCGGAGGAATTCATGAACGAGCTGATCCTCTCCATCCGCTTCGACAAGATGCCGCAGTTCCGGGAAAAGTTCCGCAACATCGACTGCCTGCTCATGGACGACATCCAATTCATCGCCGGCAAGGAAAGAACCCAGGAGGAGTTCTTCCACACCTTCAATACGCTTCACGATTCGGGAAAGCAGATCGTCGTCACCAGCGACAAATTCCCCAAGGACATTCCCAACCTCGAGGGCCGTCTCCGTTCCCGGTTCGAATGGGGGCTTATTGCCGACATCCAGCCGCCGGAGATTGAAACCAAGATCGCCATCCTGGAAAAAAAAGCCCAGGAAAACAACATCCTGGTACCGACCAACGTGGCCTATTACATCTCTTCCCATGCCGAATCGAACATTCGCGAGCTGGAAGGCTTTCTCGTCCGGATCGGCGCATACTCCTCCGTGACGGGAAGAAACATCGACCTGGACCTGGTCAAGGAAGTCCTGAAAGACATCATCCGGAAGCGGGAGGCCGACGAGGTAAGCTTTGAAGAGATCCTCAAGTCCGTCTCCGCTAAGTGCAACGTGAAAATCTCCGACATAAAATCTCAGAGCAAGAACAAGAGTATCGCCATGGCCAGGCAAATGACGATGTATCTGACCAGGAAGCTCACGGGAAGCTCCTTCCCGGACATTGGGGAAAAGATCGGGGGCAGGGATCATTCCACGGTCATTTATGCCAACAACAAAATCCGCAAACAACTCGAGACGGACACCAGGTTGAAAGCGCTCCTCCAGGAAATCGAGGATCAGCTTCTTAAAAAGCACTAACAGGACGACAAGGGACTTATCAACAGACCTTTTTTATGATAACAAAACGAAATTCAAATGGATTTATGTTTATTGACTGCAATCCACAGGACTTATTACTAGAACTATCTTTTAATAAATAAACAAAAATAAAAAATATAAAATCAGTTTGGATGAAATGGGGAAAGGTCATGGAATTCGATATTTCGAGACAGATTTTTTTGGATGGTGTTCAAAAAACTCTGGGAATTGTTGATAAAAAAAGCACCATGCCCATTCTTGGGAACCTGTTGATCAAAACAGAGGACGGCCAGATCAAGATCGTGGCTACGGACCGGGAGCTGAGCCTGGTGGCCAGTTACGAAGCACGGGTTGTCAGGGATGGTGAAATCACTCTTTCCGCGAAGAAACTCTTCGAAATGATCCGGGAAACTCAGGAGGAAAGCATCCACTTCTACTGCGATGACCATAATCAGGTCACCCTGACCAGTCAGAAGGCCGTCTATCGGATTCCCGGCGTCTCCGCCATGGAATTTCCCACGGTGGTCTACGATGAAGAGGTTCCCCTTTACCCCGTGCAAGCCGCCCTGTTGAAGGAATTGCTTTCCAAGACGGCTTTTGCCGTCTCCACCGATGAAACGCGCAAGAACCTGGTTGGCGCCCTGATGGAGACGGAGCAGACGGAGCAGGGGACCGTTCTGAGAGTGATCGCTACGGATGGACACCGCCTGGCGAAATGCTTCGACATGCTTGAGGGAACCCCCACCTTTTCTCTGGAGGAAGGCATTATTCTCCCCCGGAAGGGAATCGCCGAGATCCGGAAGCTCATTGATCCGGAGCCCGGAGAGATCCAGATCGGTTCGGACCGGGGAATGTTTGTTCTCAAGACCACCAACACCCTGTTGAAGGTGAGCCTGATCGACGAGATGTATCCTGACTATCGGCGGGTGATCCCCAGCGAGCAGGGCACCCGGGTGATCCTCAACCGCGATTTGCTTCTGCACGCCCTCCGGCGCATGAAGGTCATCTCGACGGAGCAGTACAACGGTGTGGTGATGACGGTGGCCTCCAACAAAATCGTTATGAATTCTAACAATCCCGATGTGGGAGAGGCCAATGACGAACTGGATGTGGCTTACTCCGGAGACGAGATCCGGGTCGGATACAACGTGGATTACGTCATTGACGCCATCGAGGTGATCCGGGAAGAGGAAGTGATAATGAGTATCGGCGCCTTCATGAAGCCGACGCTTATTCTGCCTGTCCAGAACGACCGCTTCCTCTGTGTTGTCATGCCGCTGAAGCTTTAAGGGCATAAGGACAGAACAATAAAAAAGTGATTCAACAGAGCAGTATGGAAGAGAGATCAGAAAAAATGACCACGGACAATTATTCCGCTGAAAGCATTAAAATCCTGGAAGGCCTGGAAGCCGTCAGAAAACGGCCGGCCATGTATATCGGCAGCATCGGCAAGGATGGTCTCCACCACCTGGTGTATGAAGTGGTGGATAACAGCATCGATGAGGCATCGGCCGGATACTGCGACCGGATTACCGTGAAAATCCGGGTGGACAACAGCATCATGGTGGAGGACAACGGACGGGGAATCCCCGTTGATATGCATGAGACGGGAGTTTCAGCCGCTGAGGTGGTTTTGACCAAGCTACACGCCGGTGGAAAGTTCTCCAACGATAGCTACAAGATTTCTGGCGGGCTTCATGGAGTCGGCGTCTCCGTCGTCAACGCCCTTTCCAGCTCCCTGGAAGTCAATGTCCGGCGTGACGGAAAGGTTTATACGCAATCCTATGTCCGCGGCGTGCCCCAGAACCCGCTGACCGTTACCGGTCAGACCTCCGGCCGGGGTACCAAGATTTATTTCAAGCCCGATGAGGAAATTTTTGAAGAGCTGGAATTCAATTTCGACATCCTTGCCAACCGCCTTCGGGAACTGGCCTTCCTGAACTCCGGCATCTTCATCATCTTGATCGATGACCGCACGGACAGGAAAAGCGAATTCTTTTACGAAGGGGGTATCGTCTCCTTCGTCGAGTACATCAACCGCAACAAAAAGGTCCTTCACAAAGACCCGATTTTTGTCACCGGAGCGCGGGAGGACTGCACTGTGGAAGTGGCGCTGCAGTACAACGACACCTACACGGAAAACATCTTTTCCTTTGCCAACAGCATCAACACCACGGAAGGAGGAACGCACCTGAGCGGCTTCCGGTCGGCGCTGACGCGCGTCTTCAATAACTATGCGGTCAACAACAATCTCTTGAAGGGCAAGGAATCGCTGCGGGGAGAAGACTTGAGGGAAGGCCTTTCCTGCGTCATCAGCGTCAAGGTCGCCAATCCCCAGTTTGAAGGCCAGACCAAGACCAAGCTGGGAAACTCCGAAGTGCGGGGGCTCGTGGAAGGCATCGTCTACGAAAAAATCGGCAGCTACCTGGAGGAAAATCCAGCGACAGCCAAGCAGCTGCTGAGCAAATGCCTCGATGCCTCGAGGGCCCGGGAAGCGGCCCGGAGGGCCCGCGAGCTGACACGCCGGAAGAGTGCCTTGGAGGTGGGGGCCCTGCCTGGAAAACTGGCGGACTGTCAGGAGCGGGACCCGGCCCGAAGCGAGATTTATCTCGTGGAGGGCGATTCGGCGGGAGGTTCCGCCAAGCAGGGGCGTGATCGCCGCAATCAGGCTATCCTGCCCCTGCGGGGAAAAGTCCTGAATGTGGAGAAGGCCCGTTTCGACAAGATGCTTCAGAACGAGGAAATCAAGACCATGATTACGGCTCTGGGGACGGGAATCGGGGAGGAGGATTACGACGTCAGCCGGATCCGCTACCACAAGGTCATCATCATGACCGATGCCGATGTGGACGGTTCCCATATCCGCACCCTCCTGTTGACCTTCTTCTTCCGCCAGATGCGGGAGCTTGTGGAAAAGGGATATCTCTATATCGCCCAGCCGCCGCTTTTCAAGATCACAGAAAAGAAAAACGAGCTTTACATTCATAACGAGGACGAAATGAACAACTTCATCCTCCAGAATGGCGTCAAGCGGATTAAACTTTATTCCAAAGGGAAAGAAGAGGCCGTCACCGGCAATTCCCTGCTCAATCTGGTCAAAAAGATTCTACGGGTTGAGACTATTCTGGAGAAGTTCGAAAAAGAGGATTGCAATCGAAAGATTATCCTCTCTCTCGCCGAACGGCCATCTTTGTCCATCCAGGACTTTGAGGATGAAGGGCTCCTGAGGGAAACGGCCCGCCAGACAGCGGAGTCCCTCGGGGAGGAGGTCATGGAAACGGGTGTGGAAGCAGATGAGGAGCACGGCGGCTATAAAATGTTCTTCCGCTTGGGAAAAAATGGAAAGCCTTCAAGGATTTCCTTTGGAAAATCCATCTATCGGGCGCCGAAGTTCTCGGAAATCAAGGCGCTTCTTTCCCAGATTTCCACAGTTGGCAAGGCCCCCTATTCGGTGGTGGCTATGGACGGAGAGGATAGCGACCGCCGGGAACTTCCGGATATGTCCGCTCTGGTGCAGTTCGTGACCTCCGTGGGCAAGAAGGGGATTTCTGTCCAACGCTATAAAGGTTTGGGAGAAATGAATCCCGAACAGCTGTGGGAAACCACCATGAATCCCGAGAAGAGAACCCTTCTGCAGGTCCGGGTGGATGATGCCGTGCGGGCCGATGAGATTTTCACCACGCTGATGGGGGATCAAGTGGAACCCCGTCGTGACTTCATCTACAAGAATGCCCTTTATGTGTCCAACCTGGATGTCTAGGAAAGAGGAATAAAAAAGAATGGATCCATTGGCAGTACAAAGAAATATCAATGTAAATATTGAAGATGAGATGAAAAAGTCCTACATGGACTATGCCATGAGCGTCATCATCGGCCGGGCCATTCCCGATGTTCGCGATGGCCTCAAACCGGTTCACCGTCGCGTCCTTTTTGCCATGAGCGAGATGGGAAACCGCTGGAACCGGCCCTACAAGAAGTCGGCCCGCATCGTCGGGGATATCATCGGTAAGTACCACCCCCATGGCGATCAGGCAGCCTACGGTACCATCGTCCGTCTGGCCCAGGATTTTTCCATGCGCTATCCCCTCATTGACGGCCAGGGAAACTTCGGGTCCATCGACGACGATCCTCCGGCAGCCATGCGTTACACGGAAGTCCGCATGGCCCGGATCACCGAGGAAATTCTGGCCGATCTGGAAAAAGACACGGTGGATTTCATCCCGAACTATGATGAATCCCTGACGGAACCTTCCGTTCTTCCCTCGCGGCTCCCGACTCTGCTACTGAGCGGTACGTCGGGAATTGCGGTCGGTTTAGCGACGAACATCCCGCCGCACAATCTCACCGAGGTTCTTTCCGGGACCATCGCCCTCATCCGGAATCCGGAAATGACCCTGGAAGAGCTCATGACCTATATTCCGGGACCGGATTTCCCCACGGCGGGGTTCATTAACGGGCGGGAAGGAATTCTCTCTGCTTATCGGACGGGACGGGGCATCATCCGCATGCGGGCTAAGGTGATCATCGAGAAGAATGAGCGCAATGACCGGGAGAGCATTGTGGTCACCGAGATTCCTTATCAGGTCAACAAGGCGGCCATGATCGAAAAGATTTCCGAACTGGTCAAGGACAAGAGAATTACCGGAATCTCCGATCTCCGTGACGAATCCGACCGCGAAGGCATCCGGGTTGTCATTGATCTGAAGCGCGACGAGAACTCCAGCGTGATCCTGAATCAGTTGTACAAGCACACCCAGATGGAATCGACCTTCGGGATCATCATGCTGGCCATCGAAAACAGTCAGCCCTATGTGTTTAATCTCATTGAAGTCCTGAAGAGTTTTATCGAATTCCGAAAAATCGTCATCGTCCGGCGCACAACCTTCGAAGTCAACAAGGCGCGGGAACGGGCTCATATCCTGGAAGGTCTCATCATCGCCCTCAATAACATCGATGAAGTAGTCGCCGTCATCAAAGCATCCAAGAGTCCCCAGGAGGCGGCAGCCGCCCTGTGCAGCCGTTTTGCGCTCTCGGACATGCAGGCCAAGGCGATCCTGGACATGAGGCTGCAACGTCTCACGGGACTGGAGCAGAGCAAAATCAAGGAAGAATTCGAGGCCATCTTAAAGGAAATCGATAGGTTACAGGGCATCCTCGATGATCCCCAAAAGGTCCTGGAGGTGATCATCTCGGAGACGGAGGAGATCATCGAGCGGTACGGCGATGAACGTCGGACGGAAATCGTGGCCAGCTCGGAGGACATCAATATTGAGGATATGATCGCTGAAGAAGACATGGTGGTCACCTACTCACAGGGGGGGTACATCAAGCGCAATCCCTCAAGCCTCTACAGGACCCAGCGTCGGGGTGGGCGCGGCAAGGTCGGGATGATGACCAAGGAAGAGGATGTCGTGGAGAAGCTCTTCATCGCCTCCACCCACGATTATGTCCTGATCTTCACCAATGCCGGCCGGCTCTACTGGCTGAAGGTCTACCAGATCCCCCAGGCAGGAAGGGCGGCCAAAGGCAAGCCAATCGTCAATCTGATCAATCTGGGACCGGAGGAGCGGGTGGCGGCGGTTCTTCCCGTGCGGTCCTTTGAAGAGGGGCAGGCGGTCATCATGGCCACCCGGGCGGGGATCGTCAAGAAGACCGATCTGTCCGCCTATTCCAATCCCCGTTCCGGCGGGATCATCGCCCTGACGATCGACGAAGGGGATGAACTGGTCGATGTGAAGCTTACGGGAGGTGGTCAGGATGTCTTTCTGGCCACCCGGCAGGGAAAGGCCATCCGCTTTCACGAGGACGACATCCGCACCATGGGTAGAACAGCCCGGGGTGTGAAGGGAATCTCCATGAATGAAGATGACGTCGTCATCGGCATGGATATCCCGCGAGAGGGCAATGCCATCATCACCGTTTCCGAAAAGGGCTACGGCAAGCGGACGGCGGTTTCGGAGTACCGCCTGCAGACCCGGGGCGGCAAGGGAACGATCAATCTGCGCATCATACCCAACAAGGGAGGACTGGTGGCGGGTATCCTGCAGGTCACCGGCGAGGAGGACCTGCTGCTCATGAGCAACAGCGGAAAGATCATCCGGATGAAGATTGAAGACGTACCCTTGATTCATCGGACCACCCAGGGCGTCAAGCTGATCGAACTCGATGCGGAGGAACAGCTCGTGGGCATGACCAGCGCGGAACGGGACACCCGTGAGGAAGAGGAGAATGTTTACGAAGAGAATGAGCCGACCGATCCTGTCTTTCCAGAGGAGGACTAGGACCGGTGAGCGCGTCCTGGCAGTTGCTCGATCATACGGCGGATCTCGGCATGGAAGTGGAGGGATCCACGTTGGAGGAGCTGTTTGCCTGTGCCGGGAGGGCCATCTTTGAACTGATGGCGGAGCTGGATACGGTGAAGATACGGGTAAGCCGTGATCTGGTTGTCGAAGGAACCGACCTTGCCGATCTCTGGGTCAATTTTCTCCGGGAGGCGCTCTATCTCCGGAGCGGTGAGGGGCTGCTCATCAAGGACGTCCGGATTCGCCGCCTGTCCGATACCGCTCTTACGGCAACCCTGTCCGGAGAAGCCTACGATTCCAGCAGGCATGAACTGAACATGGAGATCAAGGCGGCGACCTACCACCAGGCGGAAATCGTCCGCACCCCAAAAGGCTGGAAAGGGCGGGTGATCTTCGATGTCTAAGATCAGCGTGACCTTGAACAAACTGGATGCATTCCGCTGGTCCATTCCCAGAACCGGCGGAATGCGGGTTCCCGGTTTGATCTACAGCAGTGAAACACTTCTCCGGACCATGGGAAACGACGAAAGCCCGCAGCAGGTCATGAACGTGGCCCACCTTCCGGGAATTGTCAAGTATTCCCTGGCCATGCCGGACATGCACTGGGGGTACGGGTTTCCCATCGGCGGCGTGGCGGCCTTCGATGTGAAAAGCGGCGTGATATCCCCCGGCGGCGTAGGGTACGACATCAACTGCGGCTGCCGGATGATCACCTCCAGGCTGAACTTCGAGGACATCCGGGACCGACTGGAGGATCTCGTGGTTGCCCTTTTTCACAATATTCCCTCAGGAGTCGGTTCAACGGGGGTTATCAAACTGTCCCCGAAAGAGGAGCGCCAGGTTCTGACCCAGGGATCCCGCTGGGCAGTGAGCCAGGGTTACGGTTCGGAAGAGGACATCGAGACGACGGAAGACCACGGGGTCATGGCCGGGGCCGATCCGGACAAGGTGAGCCCCAGGGCCATCGACCGGGGGCGGGACCAGCTGGGGACCCTGGGATCGGGCAATCACTTTCTCGAAGTGGAAGTCGTGGAGGAAATTTTCGATCCGGAAGTGGCCGCAGTCTTCGGCCTTTCCGTGGGCCAGGTGGCTGTACTGATCCACAGCGGATCGCGGGGCCTGGGGTATCAGATCTGCGATGATTACCTGGCCCGGATGGTCAAAAAAATGAATGAGCTGAGTGTCCCGATTCCGGACCGTCAGCTTGCCTGCTCTTGGCTGGAATCCCAGGCGGGAAAAGATTACCTGGCTGCCATGGCCTGTGCGGCGAACTACGCCTGGGCGAACCGGCAGATGCTGATGCACTGGACACGGGAAACCTTCGAGAAAACGCTGCGGAAAAGCCCCCGGGAGCTGGGCATGAAGCTCCTTTATGACGTCTGCCACAATATCGCCAAACTGGAAACCTTTCCCGTAGACGGCCAAATGGTGGAGCTCTGTGTCCACCGGAAGGGAGCCACCCGGTCCTTTCCTCCGGGCCACCCGGCGCTGCCTGACTGCTACCGGAAGGTCGGCCAGCCGGTGCTGATTCCCGGCGACATGGGCACGGGCTCCTACGTGATGGTTGGGACGGAAAAGGCCTATCAGGAAACCTTCGGAAGCACCTGCCACGGTGCGGGCCGGGTCATGAGCAGGGCCCAGGCGACGCGGGCCAGCTCCGGCCGGCAGGTCGCCAGGGAAATGGCCGACCGGGGCGTGCTGGTCATGGCCTCGGGCAAGGGAACCCTCAAGGAGGAAATTCCGGAGGCCTACAAAAAGCTGGACGATGTGGTCGATGTGGTCCATCGTGCCGGACTTTCCCGCAAAGTTGCCCGCCTGCGGGCCGTGGGCTGCATCAAGGGATAGCCGGAAACGGCGCCGTCGGCAAGATGGCCGCCCAAATCCGGGCTTTTCTCAATTTCCTGTTCTTTTTTACCGAATTTGGAGGTTACTATGGGAGTCTTTGTCAACGAACTGGCTCAAATGGTCGAATCCCACGCCGAAGAAATCGCCGAGCAGTGGGCAAAAGCGGTAAGAAGAAATCCAAAAACACCTTCCTTTCAAAGACTTTCCAAGGAACACTGCCTCTTCTGCGCCGCGGGTTTCTACCAAAGATTCGTCAAGATTTATTTTGACAAGAGCCCCTATCCAGCCCTCGAAGAATTTTTTACCCGATATGCAGAAGCCCGCTATCAAGAAGGAATTCCCCTCCAGGAGGCCATCCAGGCCCTTCTCATGCTGCGCCGCCAGATGTGGCTCTTCCCGGATCTTCAGACCCTCTTCGCCGCAAACGTCGACCAGTCCCAGGCCGTTGAGATCCTCAACCAAACCATCCGCATCTTCGACCAGGGTATTTACCTGATCATGGAACGCTATCAGGAATTGAGCAGCGGAAAATGCTGATTTCCTTATATAAAGTATTTCTGTCACATATTATTAAACCGGCAATTAAATATGTAAATTAGATCTCAGCATAGCCCGTATTTGCTGAGTATAGCGCTCATTGTTTTGTATATTTAATTGCCGAAGTAATAAATTCAGGGGAGTGTTTGATGTTATGATCAGGGCTGAGACATGATGAAGATCGACATAGACGGGCTTACGGAGGCGGAACTTATTGACCTGAACAACCGGGTGGTTGCGAGACTGAAGTTTCTGCACCAGATGAAGGCGCATGCAGCGATGCTTGAGTTCAGCATTGGTGAACAGGTGTCGTTTCAACCCAATGGGCGCCCCTTCATTACAGGTGTCATCTCCAAGTACAACAGGAAAACGGTGACGGTGGTCACATCGGATGGTCACCAATGGAATGTCCCCCCAATTTATCTCCGTAAGGCTGAAGCCCCACCGCGTCAAGAGCCGGGCCGCGGTCAAATCATCAAGATGCCGAAGAAGTGAAGGCCCCTATGTGAGATCCTCGGGACATACCTGATCCGGCGACGCCGTCTTGCAGTGCCGACTTGCATTTCTCTGGATAAGGTATTATTTTTTAGGGGAATTCGGCACCAAAGAAAAAGTGATCTGCTGGAAATAGAGCCGTTCCGGGCCGGTTCCCTCTTAGTAAGGTTCCTGGGGCCGTGATCATCATTCCGGACCGTAAATGCTATGATAATCCCTATGGCGGACGGGAATCCGTCACAGGGAGCCATGATGCAGTTTCACAACGGTGATGGTATGGACGTGACCCGGATCATCGCGGCGGCGGGAGGCCGGTTCTCCCGGGAGATGGGTATTGACCTCCACGAATGCCGGTCAGACCAGGTCTTCCAATGGTTTCTCGCCTCGGTCCTGTTCGGTGCCCGGATCTCCGAGACCATCGTGAGACGGACGATGGAGGCCTTCAAGGCGGCGGGCGTCTTGACGCCGGAGGAGATCGAGAGAACCGGTTGGGACGGCCTGGTGTCGATCCTGGATTGCGGCGGCTACGCCAGGTATGATTTCAAGACCGCCACCAAGCTGCTGGAGCTTTCCAGGACGCTCCGGGAGCGCTATGGTGGCGATCTCAACCGGCTGCACGGGGAGGCTTCGGACGCGGGGGATCTGGAGGAGCGGCTCAAGGCGTTGGCGAAGGGGATCGGCCGTGTGACCGTGAATATCTTTCTGCGCGAGATGCGCGGAATCTGGCCGAAGGCGCGGCCTCTGCCCTCCGATCTTGTCGTGCTGGCCGCAGGGAACCTCGGTTTCTGTCCCTTGGGGATCGGGGACCGGGAGCAGGCCTCCGATCTGCTGCAGAACCGGTGGAAGGAAAGCGGGGGAAAGGCAGCGGATTTTCCCGATTTTGAATCCGCCCTGCTGCGCATCGGGAAGAACCACTGCCGGAAAAAGGGATGCGGCGCCTGCCCCGTCCGGACCGAGTGCCGGAGCGCGCCGGGATGATGATGCCGGTCGGTCGTGACGGCGAACCGCATCGATACGAAACATCATTAAGGAGAGCCATGAAATGAATGAGCTTCTGTTCGATTCTGATACACACCGAAAGGCAGGCCGGCTCCTGGGGGAACTTCTGGCGGGCTATGAAGAGGATCTCTCGAATCCGCCCGGATTCGGACAGATTGATCGGGACGCCATGCGGGCGATCATGACGGAGCCTCTTCCCGAAGAGGGGAGATCCCTTGAGGAGCTGTTCCAGGAATTCCGGGAGGTTGTCATGCCGAATTCGACGCATGTGGCGCACCGGCGCTTTCTGCCTTACGTGCTTCCCTCTCCCAACGGAATCTCGGCCTTTGCCGATGCCCTGGCAAGCACCCTCAATCAGAACTGCAACCTCTGGACGCTGTCCCCTGCCGCCAATGCCATCGAACAGCGGGTCATTTCCTGGTTTCAGGACTTGTTCTCCTTTCCCGAAGGGAGCGGAGGCATCATCACGAGCGGCGGGTCCATGGCGAACCTCACGGCCCTGGCGATTGCCAGGGACACGTACCTCGGAACATCCGCCAGGATGGACGGGCTGCAGTGGAGGGTATCGCCGCTGAGACTCTACGTGTCGGACCAGGTGCATAACTGCGTCGACAAGGCGGCGGTGATTCTCGGCATCGGGCTGAATCACGTCCGCCATATTCCCTGCGATTCTCAGTTCCGGATGCGGATGGATCTTCTCAAAGAGGCCGTCCTTCAGGACCGCCGCGATGGGTTCAGCCCCTTCTGCGTCGTCGGTTCAGCGGGTACCATCACTACCGGGGCGTTCGACCCCCTTGACGAGCTGGCGGATTTCTGTGACGAGGAGGGGCTCTGGCTTCACATTGACGGGGCCTACGGCGCCCTGACGGTTCTCAGCGAAAGAAGGCGTCCCCACCTGCTGCCGGCAGGCCGCGCCCATTCGCTGTCGCTTGACCCTCACAAGTTTCTCTTTGCACCCCTGGAGGCCGGATGCGTTCTTGTCCGGCGCGCCGAGGACATGCGAACCACCTACAGCTTCGTTCCGACCTACCTGTCCATGTTCTCCGATCCCGACTTTCTGAATTATGCGGAGTATGGCCCCCAGCTATCGAGGAGCTTCAAGGCGCTGAAGGTCTGGTGGTCGCTGCGGGCCTTCGGGCGAAAGGCCTATGCAAAAGCGATCGACGATCTCTGTGACCTTGCGGAATATATGGGGGCGCGAACGGAAGCCGAGCCGGAGCTGGAACTGTTGGCCCCGGTCACCTTGAATGCCGTGTGCGTCCGCTGCAGCAATCTGTCCGACGGCCAGAATGAGCGTGTCCTGGCCCGTCTGCTGTCCGAAGGGGTTGCATTCCTCGGTAGGGCTGAAGTGAAAGGGAAATTCTGTCTGCGGGCCTGCTTCATGAACCTGCGGACCACGCGCGACGACGTGGACCGCATTCTCGAGGAGATGGTCCGTTTTGGAAGCGAAGAGATGAGGGTGTGAGCCGCTTTTTGAGCCGCATATCCCCATCGGGGGGTCAATGATGTGCCTGATTGCCTTCAACTGGCAGCCGAAAACGGAGACGCCGTTGGTCCTGGTCGCCAACCGGGACGAATATTTTCATCGCGGAACCGCCGCGATGTCCTGCTGGCTCGATCAGCCCGATATTGTTGCCGGGCGCGATCTTGAAGCCCTTGGGACGTGGCTCGGCGTAAATGCCGGCAGAGGCCGGTTTGCCGCCTTGACGAACATCCGCGCCCCAGCCTATCGCCGGAGCTGCGAAAAAAGCCGCGGCCAACTGGTGTCCGGCTTTCTGCAGTCTTCGCTTCCGGCCAGCCGATATCTCGATGAGATCTGCCGGGAGCGGTCATCCTACGGCGGGTTCAACCTGCTCGTGTTTGATGGAGAGGAGCTTTACCATCTGAATTCGGAAAAGCATCCGCGGCCGGTTGAACCTGGACTGCACGGCCTGAGCAACGCCTGCCTGGACACGCCCGGTTGGCCTAAGGTCGAAAGCGCCAGGAGGAAGCTGTGCCGCTGGCTGGAACAGCCTGGATCCATGCGAGATCTGGCGCTTCTGCTCGGCTCCAGGGCGCTTGCGGCGCCGGATACGCTTCCGGCCACCGGCGTTTCTCCTGCGGAGGAGCACAGCCTCTCGGCGGAATTCATTGCCATGGACGGCTACGGAACCCGTTGCAGCACTGCGATGATCTGGGGGTGGGATTCCGTGCGGCTTCTGGAAATCACCTATGACTGTGACGGCCGGATCTGTGGACAGTCCGAATTTCAGATAAAGCCGGAAGACCGGTTATCTGATCCCCGGTCCTGGATCTCAACGGATCGATCCCCGGTTTTGAGTGTGACGTGAAAAAAAAGTTGTTTGGAATGTTTTGTCAGGAAATTTTTGCAGAATAAGGAGGGGAAACATTATGGCGCAAGATCCGGGAATGGGAAAAAAGGTGATCGCCACCGTTATGGACGTGAAGGGGGATTGCAGTGCGGGCCATGTAAAGGGGGAGACCTTCGAAATCTGTTGTCATAATCCAGCCGGGCTATGCGGATTTTTCTTCCATGATATCTTTCCCAGCCTTTCCACCTTCCAGTTCGGCGGAAACCTTCCCTGGTGGGAAGGCGATGTGATCGAGCTGCAATGTCCGGACAGCTATAATCTCGTCACCTTGAAACTGGAGCGGTTTGACAGGGATTGATCGTTCCTGAACAGGTTCGCGGCCGGAGAAACAGGAGAGAGAACATGAATGGACGGCGTCCTCCAAAATCCGATGAGAATCCGATATTGAGGGAAGAGCTTCGGACCGGTTTGACTGCAGAGGCCATAAAAAACGATATTCTTGAAAATCTGGTTTACGTTCAGGCGCGGATCCCAAAAATAGCCACCCGGAACGACTGGTACATGGCCCTGGCCTATACGGTCCGCGACCGGCTGCTCGAGCGCTGGGGTATGGCCATCGAGTCCCTTCAGCAAAGCAGCCGCGCCGTCTGCTACCTTTCCGCCGAGTTCCTGCCGGGGCCTCATCTGGGCAACGCCATTTTGAACCTCGGCATGTACGAACAGGCGAAAGAGGCAACGGCCCGACTCGGACTGGATCTGGATGCCCTGATTTACCATGAAGGAGAGCCGGGACTGGGAAACGGAGGCCTCGGCAGACTGGCCGCCTGCTTTCTCGACTCCCTCGCGACCCTGGAAATTCCGACCATCGGATACGGAATCCGCTATGAATTCGGGATTTTCGACCAGGAAATCCACGATGGGTGGCAGCGCGAAGTGACCGACAAGTGGTTGGCGTTCGGCAATCCCTGGGAGATCGTCCGTCCCGAGATTGCGTATTACGTGCCCCTGGGCGGCCACACGGAAACGTATTATGACCGGCTGGGCCGCTTTTGCGTCCGCTGGGTGCCGGAGCGGGTCGTCAAGGGCATCGCCTATGACACCCCCATCCCTGGTTATCATGTGGAAAACGTCGCCCTTCTGCGGCTCTGGAAATCGGAAGCCTGCGAATCCTTCGATTTCCAGGCCTTCAATGAGGGCGATTATTACGGGGCCGTGGAGGACAAGATAGCCTCCGAGACGATCTCAAAGGTCCTCTACCCCAACGATGAACCGATACCCGGCAAGGAATTGCGGCTCTCCCAGCAGTTCTTTTTTGTGTCCTGCTCTCTTCAGGACATGATCCGGGTTCACCGCCTCGGGGGAGGTGTGCCGGCCACCTTCGACCGGAGATACGCGGTGCAGTTGAATGACACGCACCCTGCGATCGCCGTGGCGGAGCTGATGCGCCTCCTGGTGGATAAACAGCACATCGACTGGGAGCGGGCCTGGGAGATTACGAAAAACACCTTTTCCTACACGAATCACACCCTTCTTCCTGAGGCCTTGGAAAGATGGCCCCTGCCGCTGTTCCGGAAGGTCCTTCCCCGGCATCTGGAGATCATTTTCGAGATCAATCGCCGTTTTCTCGAAGATGTCCGACTGACCTACCCGGGTGACAGCGAACGGTTGAGGCGCCTTTCCCTCATTGAAGAAAGGGATGATCGCTATGTCCGCATGGCCAACCTGGCCGCCGTGGGAAGCCATGCCATCAACGGAGTGGCGGCGCTGCACACGGATCTGCTGAAGGAAACCGTGATGAGGGATTTTTATGAACTCTACCCGGAGAGATTTCTGAACGTGACGAACGGCGTTTCTCCGCGGAGATGGATGCTTCTGTGCAATCCAGGAATGTCCGGCCTTATCACCGATGCGGTGGGGGATAACTGGGTCTGCAACTCCCAGGATTCCATCGCCGGCCTGGAAACGTTCGCCGAAGACGGGGCATTTCGGGAAGCCTGGCGCAAGGTGAAGCAGGGCAATAAGATGGAGCTGGCCAGGCACATTTCGGAGCGCACCGGAATCGTCGTGAATCCGGAAAGCCTGTTCGACATCCAGGTGAAGAGGATCCACGAGTACAAGAGGCAGCACCTCAATGCCCTCCATATCATTTCCCTCTACATCCGGCTGAAGAGAACCCCCTCTCTGGAGGTCCCGCCCCGCACGGTCATCTTCGGCGGGAAGGCCGCTCCCAGTTACGCCAGGGCCAAGCTGATCATCAAATTCATCCACTCCATTGCCGACGTTGTCAACCGCGATCCCGATGTGGCTGACCGGCTGAAAGTCGTCTTCTTTCCCGACTTCAATGTCAAGAACGGCCAGCTCGTTTACCCTGCGGCGGACCTTTCGGAACAGATTTCCATGGCAGGAAAAGAAGCGTCGGGAACGGGGAATATGAAATTTTCCCTGAACGGCGCCCTTACCATCGGCACGCTCGATGGAGCCAATGTAGAGATCCGGGACGCGGTCGGTCCGGAGAACTTCCTGGTTTTCGGTCTGACGGCCAGGGAGGTTACAGACCTGAAAATGCGGGGATACCGGCCCTGGGAGAGCTACGAACAGAATGAGGAGCTTCGGGAAATCATCGACCTGGTCCGTTCCGGTTTCTTTTCCCGGGGAGACCGCGATCTCTTTGAGCCCCTCATCAATGAGCTCCTCAGCCGCGATGAATACTGCCTCCTTGCAGACTATCCCTCCTATCTTGAAGCTCAGGAGAAGGCGGGCAAGGCATACCTCGTGCAGGAACAATGGCTTCGCATGTCCATTCTGAATGTGGCCCGGATGGGCGGATTTTCTTCCGACCGCTCCATTCGGGAATATCTGGATCATATCTGGAAGGTGGACTCCCTGAAGGCTTCAGGAAGCAGGGAGAACGGCAGGCCTTGATAAAATCACGAAGGCAGGGCGCCATGACAAGGAGCAGCCATGAAATTGACCGGAACAAAATCGCAGGACAGGAACTCCAAACCCGGTGACAACAAGCCGGAACCCAAAAAGGGCTCCGGCTGGGCGAAGATGCCGCCGCGCAGCACCTGGATATGGTTCGCCCTCATCCTCATCGCGAACTTCCTCTTGATCAAGCTGCTGATGCCTGCGCCGGAACAGCCGTCCATCGTCCCCTATACCCTGTTCAAGGATCAGGTGGGCAAGTATAATGTTCAGGCGATCTTCAGCCGCGGCGAAACGATCACCGGCCGTTTCAAAGTGCCTCTTACGATTCATTCCGCGGAGGAAAAAGGCGACGCCAAGGCGCCGACGAAGGAAGAGCCCAGGAAGGTGGACCATTTCAAGACCATCCTGCCCGCCTTTGTCGATCAGGGTCTGGAAGCTTATCTGATCGACCATGCGGTCGAAATCAGCGCCAAGCCGCTCCGAGAAGAGCGCAGCACCCTGGCGACGATTCTTTACAGCTTTGGCCCGGGCCTGCTCTTTATCGCCTTCTATATCTGGATCTTCCGACGTATGGCCCAGCAGGGCGGTTTGGGAGGCGGGCTCATGGGCATCGGCAAAAGCAAGGCGCGCCGCTATGACCAGGAGGAAGGGCAGAAAATCACCTTCAATGATGTGGCCGGGATTGACGAGGCCGAAAACGAGCTGGTCGAGATTGTCGATTTCCTCAAGGACCCTTCAAAGTATACCCGCCTTGGCGGAGCCGCTCCGAAAGGCGTCCTGCTGGTGGGTCCTCCGGGTACGGGAAAGACCCTGCTGGCGAAGGCGGTTGCCGGGGAGGCCGGGGTGCCCTTCTTTTCAATCAGCGCCTCGGAATTTGTTGAGATGATTGTCGGAGTCGGCGCCGCGAGGGTGCGGGACCTCTTTCAGCAGGCCCGCGATCAGGCGCCGTCGATCATCTTTATCGATGAGTTGGATGCCATCGGCCGTGCGCGTGGACCGGCGTCCATAGGCGGGTCCAGTGAGCAGGAGCAGACCCTGAACCAGATCCTGACCGAGATGGACGGCTTTTCCAGCCGCCAGGGCATTATCGTGCTGGCGGCGACCAACCAGCCGGAAGTCCTCGATCGCGCGCTCCTGAGGCCCGGTCGCTTTGACCGGCGTGTGGTGGTGAATCTTCCGGACAAGACCGGCCGCGAGGCGATCCTCAGGGTTCACGTCCGGAATGTCCCTCTCGCCGACAACTCGAGCCTGGAGGAGCTTGCCGCTGCGACACCGGGCTTTTCGGGGGCCGACCTCAAAAACCTGGTCAACGAGGCCGCGCTGCTGGCGGCGAGGCGCGGCCAGAGTGAAGTCCATTACAAGGATTTCATGGACGCCCTGGAGAAGATCGTCCTCGGCCCCGAGCGCCCCCTTCTCCTGAGCCGTGCAGACAAGGAGCGCATCGCCTACCATGAGGGAGGGCACGCCATTCTGGGCCTGGTGGTTCCCGGTGCGGACCCTGTGAACCGCGTGACGATCGTGCCGCGGGGTCAGGCCCTTGGCGTGACCTATCAGCGGCCGGAAAGCGACCGCTACAATTATCCAGAGGCCTACCTCCGGGCACGGATTATTGGAATGCTCGGCGGACGGGCGGCGGAGGAGATCGTCTATGGAACGAAGACGACCGGGGCTGAAAGCGACATCGAGCAGGCGACCGGGTTGGCCCGCCGGATGGTGACGCGATGGGGAATGAGCGAACGCCTCGGGCTGGTGCAGCTTGCGCCCCGGGATAACCCCTACCTGAGCGGTATGGACGGATACGGGGGCTCCAGGCCGTTCAGCGAGGATACCGCCGAAACCATCGATGCCGAGGTTCGCAGGATCATCGCCGAGAGTCACGAGGAAGCCCAGCGGCTCCTGAGGGCATACCGCCGTCAGCTTGACGCCCTTGCCGAGGCCCTTGTGGCCCGGGAAACTCTCGATGAGAAGGAAATCCTGGCTGCAACAGGCCTGCCTCCTGCACCGCCCCTGGAGACGGGCAAGCTGCCGCTGTCCGATGAGGAGAGTCAGAGCACCGCAGGCGCCGCCTGAGGATTTCGGCAGGCGACCGACGGCCACGAAGGGACGGGGGCAGCGGTTGCTCACAGGCGGGTGAGGATTGCAAGGGTCTTCCGTGCCTGGATGGGTCCGTTCCGGATCGGTCCGGAAGCTCAAGAAGTCCGTGGAGGTGTCAAATGGGAAACCTGAACAGCGTATTCAATCCTGACCGTGTGGCATTGATCGGCGCTAGTGATCAGGATGGTTCCATTGGAAAAATTCTTCTTTCGAATCTTCTCCTGGCAAAAAATAGAACGATCTTCCCGGTTAACCCGAACAAGAAGGTGCTGCTGGGCCAAAGATGTTTTGAAAATATCGCGAGCATTCCTGAGCCTGTCGATCTGGCCGTGATCGCGACCCCGGCGGAAACAGTCCTCCGGCTGGTGGAGGAGTGCGGCAGGGCGGGGGTTGGCGGGCTGGTCATTGTTTCCGCAGGCTTTAAAGAAAGCGGCGAAAAGGGAGCATCGCTGGAGCAGCAGCTAAACGAGATCCGGAAAACGTACGGGATGCGGATTCTCGGGCCGAATTGTCTCGGGTTTGTTCGGCCGAACGCCGGTTTGAACGCCACCTTCATGAAGGCCAATCCTCTGCCGGGAAAGATTGCTTTTATATCCCAGAGCGGTGCCCTGGGCAGTGCCATCCTGGACTGGGCGGCTTCGGAGAGCGTCGGGTTCAGCTTATTCGCGTCGCTCGGTTCCATGAGCGACATCGACTTCGGCGATCTCATCGATTTTCTCGGAGAAGACGAGGCGACGCGGAGCATCCTGCTCTACATGGAGGGGGTCGGAAATGCCAGAAAGTTCATGAGCGCCGCGCGGGCGTTTGCCCTGCAAAAACCCGTGATCGTCCTCAAGCCGGGAAGATATTCGGAAAGCGCTGAAGCAGCCCGGTCCCACACAGGCGCCATGGCCGGGGATGACGCAATCTATGACGCCGCGTTCAAAAGGGCTGGGGTGGTGCGGGTGAAGGATATTTCCGCTCTCTTCGACGCGGCTGAAATTCTCGCTTCCCAGAGGCTTCCCCTCGGCCGGAAGCTGGCCATCGTCACGGCAGCGGGTGGGCCGGGTGTCATGGCCACGGACGCCCTGATGGATTTCGGAGGGGAGTTGGCAAAGCTTTCCGACGCAAGCCTCGAACGGTTGAATGCCTTCCTGCCGCCCTTCTGGAGCAAGGGGAACCCCCTGGACCTGCTGGGTGATTCGGATACCGGGCGGTTTGATCATGCGATCCAGGTCTGTCTGAGCGATCCCGGGGTAGACGGCATTCTGGTCATCAGCATTCCCATGGATACGGCTCCGCCGGTCGAAGTGGCCCGGGTGATCATTGAAAACGCGAAAAAAGCGCTCAAGCCGATCATTACGACCTGGATGGGGGCGGAAAAGGTGCGTGAGGCGATGGATATGGTCGCCCGGCAGGATATCCCCAATTATGAAAGCCCGGAAGGGGCCGTGAGGGCCTATATCAATCTGTACAACTATGAAAGGAACCTCGAACTTTTGTATGAAACCCCTTCCGAGCTGCCGGTGCGGAGAGTCGTCCAGGAAAACCTGCCGGCTTTCCTCCAGAGAATCCGGGAAGAGAAGGGTGCCTTAAAAGAGATTATTTCGAAGGCCGTCGCTGAGGGGAGATACCTTCTCAACGAGAACGAATCCAAGGAATTCCTTGCCGCCTATGGCATTCCAACCACTGTTCCCGCACTCGCTGTTTCCGAAGAGGAGGCGGTGGCCGTCGCCCGCAGCCTGGGATATCCCGTTGTCATCAAGATCGCCTCGCCGGACATAACGCACAAGAGCGATGTCGGTGGCGTTGAGGTCGGAATCCGCTCCGAGGAGCAGCTCAGGCAGGCCTACGGCGACATGCTGGCAAAGGTCGGACAACGGGCTCCGGAGGCGGTGATCGAAGGAGTTACCGTTCAGAAGATGATTGAGAACATCGATTACGAGCTGATCCTGGGCTCGAAAAAAGATAAGGATTTTGGTTCCGCCATTCTCTTCGGAATGGGCGGGGTGACGGCGGAACTGATCCAGGACTTCTCGGTCGGTCTGCCTCCCCTGAACTCGACACTGGCGAAGAGGCTGATGGAGGACACGAAAGCCTACAAACTCGTTCAGGGATGGCGCGGCAAGCCCCCGGCTGATCTCGAAGAACTCGAGGCGACACTGATTTTGTTCTCCTATCTGGTTGCAGGTTTTCCCGAAATAGCGGAGATTGACATCAACCCGCTCGCCATATCGGACGGCAAACTCTACGCCCTGGATGCGAGAATCATCCTTGATAAGGAGTATCGGAAGTCGGCGGATCTTTATCCGCACCTGGTGATTACCCCCTACCCCACGAGGTTCATCACGACCTTTCAATTGCCTGACGGAACTGAGGTGACCCTGCGGCCGATTCGGCCTGAAGATGAACCTTTGGAGCGGGAACTCCTCGAGACTCTGTCCGAAGAGTCCCGTCGGACAAGGTTTTTCTCTTCTTCTCGGAACGTCACCCGCGAGTGGCTGATCATGTTCTGCAACATTGACTATGATCGGCACATTGCCATCGTTGCGGAAATTTCGGAGCAGGGGAAACAGAAAATCATCGGTGTTGCAAGACTGATCATCAACCCGGATTTCAACTCCGGGGAAATCGCCGCGCTTGTCCATGATCGGTATCAGCGGAAGGGGATCGGGCAGAAACTGATGGAGACGGTCCTCAACATCGCCCGGTTAAAGGATCTGCATGAGATCTATGGCGAGGTTCTGACGGATAACCGGGAAATGCTCAACCTCAGCAGAAAAAATGGATTTTCCATCAAGCGGCTTCCCGATGGCATTTCGGGCATTCGCTTGAAACTGAAATAAATGGGCGTTCCAGACCGATGAAGGCCGCTCTGGGAAAGGCGGTCTTGAAACTCATCCGATTTCCAGCACAGGGAAAAGGGGGGGGGCACTATCTGGTGCCCCCCCCTTTCCCTGTGGCCTATAGAAACCGAGACGATGGGGAAATTAGGACTTCAGCGTGACGGATTCAATCATCACGTCTTCCAGGGGCCAGTCCTGGAAAGGTCCCCGGGAACCGGTTTTGACTTTGGCCAGAGCATCGACTACATCCATCCCCTCCGTCACTTTGCCGAAGACCGCATAGCCGAAGTTATTCTTGCCGGCATAATCCAGGAAGGAATTGTCCACAAAATTGATGAAGAACTGGGACGTGGCTGAATCAATGACCATGGTGCGAGCCATGGCGAGCGTGCCCTGTTCATTTTTTAAACCGTTTTCCGCCTCATTCTTGATGGCAGGACGGGTGGGTTTCTGCTGACCGCCCTTGTCGAATCCTCCACCCTGGGCCATGAATCCGGGGATGATCCGGTGGAAAATGGTTCCGTTGAAAAAACTGTCTTTTACGTACTGTAGAAAATTTTCAACGGTGATGGGGGCCTTGTCCTGATAAAGGACCGCTTCAAAAGTGCCCAGGCTGGTTTTGAAGACCACGGTGGGGTTGGAACTTGAATCTTGCATGATTGCCTCGTTTCCTTGAATGGTTTTGGTCGGCTCTCTGCCAATGGCCGATCGATGTTCTGAAATTTTGCGGAAGTATAGAGGGAAACCTTCAGGGTTGTCAAGGAAGGATACGGACAAAAACCGCCAGATCGGCAGAACGCTCCGTCAGTGATTGGCGGGAACTTCTATCCGGACGGGTACCATTCCCCCACGGGAATCGGCCGCACCGATCGAAACGGCCCTGCCCGTGATGCCCAGTCCTGTAAGCCTCTGCAGAAGGGCTTGCACCTGCCGGGGCGGCATCTCCGCCGTCAGGATCTCCATTCCTCCGGATGTACGGCGCTCGATCCTGACGGCATCAAACGTCCTCAGAAGGCTTATAATCTCGACCGTCGGCTCGCTGCCCCCGCGAAGGTTGCTGTCGGTAACGGTGGAATCCAGCGTATTTTTCTCATCCCCGGCTTTTTTCCGGGCCATGAGGGGAGAGGAGGCTCCCGAAACCGATGGTTGGGGGGAGGCGTAGACGGGGGGCTCTGCAGCCTTCTGGGAGGCGGCGCCTTCGTGGGACTCCAGAGGCAAGGGCCCCAGGGCCATTGTCCCCTTCCGCGGCTCTGCCGCATCTTCTCCCCCCGAAAGGGACTCCCCGCTGTCCCGCTTCTTCTCACCATCCGGGCGCGGCGGTGCAGCCTGTTCCAGCCGGAGAGCAGATTGATCCGTCGGCTGTACAAGACCGGGTTGAGCGGATTTCGTGCTGTGCGCTGCCGAAGGCGGCGTCGCTTCGCGCGGGACGGATGGACCGCCTTCGGGCGGCTGCGGAATGGCCGCCCGGGAATGGTCCTTGAGGGTGGGCTCCGGCTTGGGCAGGGCGACGTGGAGGTCCCCATCCCTGTAGAACTGCGGCTCCTGGGTGCGATAGACCTGGAAAGCGAGGACTGAAATGATCAGGAGCGCCGCGGTGGAAAGGGGAATCTTCAGGCACAGCGGGGAAAAGAGCCTCCGGAAGAAGCCCTTTTCCCGCTGTGCCTCTTCCCGCACCCTGGTCATGATTCTCTGCTTCAGCCAGGGTGGAGGCGTCACCTCCTCCAGGCCGGACAGAATCGCTCCCATCCGCTCCAGATCCGCAAGGGCCTTGCAGCACTGCGGGCAGGAAGCTAGGTGATCGCGCACCCGCGCGCTATCCTCAGGTGAGAGAAGACCTTCCAGGTAGGCGGGCAGGCTGTCTTCGATATCCCGGCAAGTCATGAAAAATCTCCGATTCTGGAACGCATGAGATCCTTCAGGGAATTTCGTGCCCGGAAAAGCCGCGACCGGACAGTACCCGGGGGGATCTTGAAAACCTCGGCAATCTCGCCGTAGGACAGGCCCTGAATGTCGCGCAGGACAAGAATTTCCCGGTAGCCGTCATCAAGGAGTCCGATGCACTCCTGCACCCGGGCTTCCAGTTCCTTTTTCTCAAGGCGCTCCTGGATGGAGTCCTCCTGCAGGGGCGCCGCCTGGCAGCCGCAGCCGCACCCTTCTTTACCGGGGGGCAAATCGGGGAAAAAATCTCCGGAACGCAACCGGTCCTTTCGCTGCTTCAGCTCGATCAGCCGGTTTTTCGCGCAGTTGACCACGATGCCGTAAAGCCAGGTGGAAAAACGGGCCTCCCTCCGGAACCTCGCAACGGACCGGAAGGCGGCGAGGAAGGCCTCCTGGACGACATCACAGGACTCCTCATAATCTCCGATCATCCGGTAGGCGACGTTGAGCATCTTTTTCTGGTGCCGGTCAACCAGAACCCCGAAAGCCTCGACATCCCCTTTCTGGCAAAGAAGCACCGTTTCGAGGTCATCATCCTCGATGATCGAACGTTGCTCTTTCAGAGAATTCGAGGCTTCCATGAAGGTTATCGCACCTATGGGATTGTCCGTAATACCAGCGTAAGCGTTATCCTGGATTCTTTCCCGTCTCCGGCGGCGGGAAAACGCCACTTCTTCATCTGCTCCAGGAGGCAGGAATGTACGGCGGCATCCTTCAGCGCTGCCGGGGAAGCGGTGACCTTACGAACCGTGCCGTCGGGAGAAAGGACCAGGATAAAGGTCTGTTTCACGTGAAACACCTTTCCCGCCAGGCAGGACTCCAGGGTGGAAAGCTGCCCCTTCACGATGCCCGCTGCGACCTCTTTCGAGAGGCCTCCCGCCACTTCGATCCTGTTCACGGATAGAGAAACGGTGCCGGGCTGGGCTTTCCCGGACCGGCCCTCTTTCTTATCCGCCTCTCCGTCTGGGGGCAGGGCGCTATCCCGGGTGGCCGAATGTTCGCGGACCGGCGCGGCCAGGGGAGCGTAAGACAACATCCTGCCCCTTCCCATGGTGCTTCCTGCTGCGTAATCTGAAACGCCCTGGGGCAGGGGCAACGGCTGTTGCACGGTGGTGGGTTTGCCTCCCTGCCGAACCTCGCTGTCCACCGCAACGAAGGAAGTATGGGCTGTCAAAAGGTTGTAGGTCAGTCCCAGGTTCGTCACTTCTTCGCTGCGCTCCCGCTTTTCCCGGAGCCGGTTGTAATCGGAAAGGAGCGCAATGCGGTGGCGTGCCCAGAGATAACGAAGGGCCGCATTTTCCGGCAGCGGCGTGACCCCTGCCACTGCGAGGGACTCGGAATAGGGTCCTTTCCCGGAGATTCCCGTCAGCGTCACATGGCCACCGGGTTTCCCACGCCATTTTCCGAAGAGGATCACAGGACGCTCGGCCAGAACATCGGGAAGGGAAACCGGTTCCACATCATAAGCGGAAAAGCCTTTAAAATCCACCTTCACCTGGGTCAATACCGGGGCCGAAATCATGGAGCGGAAACGCTCCGCCCTGGACTGAGCCGTTTCCCGCTTGTCGATGATAAAAGGTTCTCCCATGCCGATCCGCGCCATCCCTTCGATGAGGTGGCGGTTGACGCTCGTCCCGATCCCAAAGGCAAACAGGTTGGCGTTGTCGAGATTTTTCCGGATCAGGTCGAAGACCTCTTCCTCAACGGTCACATAGCCGTCGGTGACGACGACCAGGGTCCGCGAGTCCTGTTCCCGCTTTTTGAGGGAGAGGGCGCGCTTCAGGGCCGGCAGAATTTCCGTCCCGCCGCCTCCGCGCTGGCCCTCAAGAAGTGAAATGGCCCGTCGGACATTTTCCGCCGTGGCCGGCAGGGACTCCTCGGACATCAGGGAGGAACCTCCGGAGAAGAGCAGAACGTTGAACCGGTCCGAGGGGCGCAGGCCACCGATCAAGTTGGACAGAAGCTGCTTGGAGATGTCCAGGGGAAAGCCGTACATCGATCCCGAAACATCGACGATGAAGATGTATTCCCGGCCGGGGATCTGTTCGGGGGCAATCCTTCCGGGCGGCTGCATCATCAGGAGGAAGAAGTTCTCCTGTTTGCCCTGGTAGAGGAGCAGGCCGGATTGGACGTTGTCGCCGTCAAGGCGGTAGCGGAGGATGTAATCGCGGTTTCCCCCCGACTTTTCCGACGGATCGAGCAGGACTTGAGCCCGGGCCGTTCCTTGAAACGCTGTGTTCACGGAGTGGGAGGGACTGGAGATGTCCCGGACCGGCAGACCCGTTGCCAGGTTGACCGATATGTCAAAATCGTAGGGAGGGGCCTCCCCGGAATGAAGATAGGGGTTGGCGCTCCACGATTCTGAAGGCGGGGCCGAATCGGCCTGCGTAGTGGAATAGCGGGGGCCGACGACGGTGGGATAAACGAATTCGTACACCCGGTCTTCCGGTATGAGCAGTTCCGTGTATTTCAGCTCCACCGCGATCTCGTCTCCCGGCAGGATGTTGGCCACATTCATCTGGAACACATTGGGCCGCTGCTGCTCCAGGAGAGAGGCGCTCCGTCCCTCGTTCCGGGCCTGTTCGTAGTCTCGGCG
>Ga0265295_1000741_pt1 | contig 62780 bp, 61 predicted proteins | sample Munlansysbiofilm_FD_192503 | JGI IMG/M metagenome (GOLD analysis project Ga0265295, IMG submission 192503) | Leachate microbial communities from a municipal landfill in Southern Ontario, Canada - Methane capture system biofilm | ecosystem: Engineered > Solid waste > Landfill > Unclassified ... | reverse complement strand
GGGATCATTTTCTGTTAAACGGCCAGAAACGTTTCATCGTAGGCGGAGAGGGGGCTGATTATTTTCTGGTCTACGCCAGGACCGACCCGGATGCCAGGCCCCATGAGGGCATCTCCTGCTTTATTGTAGATAAGAGCCGGGGGGTCAAAAGCGAATACCTCTACGGCCTTATGGGGTGCCGGGGGGGCGGGGCTGCGAGGCTCAGGTTCGAGGATGTCAGGGTGCCAAAGGAGAATCTTCTGGGGGAGCTCAACCGGGGTGTGAAAGTGTTCAACACCATGATGATCCCTGAGCGTCTGGGCACGGCGGCCATGACCATCGGGGCTGCGGCCCCGGCGGTTGATATCGCAACCGGGTACACCTCAAGGAGAAAGGCCTTTGGCCGGCCAGTGGCGGAATTTCAGGGGGTTTCTTTCCAGGTGGCCGAAGCCGTAACCCTCCTGGATGCGGCCCGTTCCATGATATATACCACTGCCAGGGCCGTGGATGCAGGGATCGACGACAAGCTGATCCGGCGTCTGGTCTCCCAGTCCAAGAAATTCGTAACCGAATCCTGCCAGAGGGCCGCAAAAAATGCCATGCAGGTCATGGGCGGCATTGGGTACACCAATATCTATCCCGTAGAACGCATCGTCAGGGATCTCGGCCTTGCCTCCATCTGGACCGGCACCAACGAGGTGATGTCCATGATTATCGCAAATGAATGGTACAAGCAGTATTGGCGGGATAAAAGCCTGGGCAAGCTCCGGGACATGGAAGGGGATGCTGCCGAAGCCGAGGCAATTGACGAAAAAATCTTCGAGTGATGCTTCAGGCCTGTAAATCTGCCCCAGGAAATTGATATTAAAAAAGACTTGCAGGTTCCCATGGGGCAGAGAACCAGGACCTTCCATGTCCTGGGGAGCCATTTATGGGAGAGCTGAATCTGTTTGCACCACCCCACAGCCAGCTGGCCTAACTCATAAAACAATGGCATATCTTTTGCTTTTATCTTTTCAGGCGCAAGGCTCGATTTTCAACAACCCAACCTGTGGCCGCCCCTCCTGAGTTGTGAAAATCCTAAGGGGCGATACTCTGATGGGACTCTTTCAAAAAAAACTGGTCATCAAATAAGATCGCCTGAATAAATGTGCATAAGGGGATGGGGCATCTCAACTACGATTCACTGAACAACCACCCGGATCTGATCCTCTACCAGGAGAGCTACAGGAAAGAGAGTGATCAGGTCTTTCTTGCAAGGGGCAGGGCAGAGCAGCCCATGAGTGCCGCATGATTTTTCCGGGGGTTCCCCGGGTGAACATGGATAATTTAAGAGTTGGTAATTTAAAAAAATCAAAAAATTAAAAAGGAAGGGTTTGAAATGAATCGGGAAAGTTTATATCATCGGATGATCTCTGTTTGCATCATTTTGGGGGGTGTTGCTGCATGGAATCTGTTCCTGGTACCGTCCGCCCCTGCATCTCCTTTTGCTAAATCAGAAATCCAGGGATCAGAAATCCAGGGAAAGGGGATAGAACTCCAGGAGCAGGATATGGAATCGGTTCCAGAATTGGAGGACGGTCTTGAGCAGGATGATTTGTCATCCACCCCGGATGAGGATGAGAGTATCTTTAACTCCCAGCCCCAGGATGAATCAATCATGAATCCTAGGCCCCAGGAGGAGGGGAACTGCGTGGATGAAAATGTACTGGATGAAAACCTGCTGGATGAAGAGGTTTTGGATGAAGAGGCTTTGGATGAAATCGAGGGGCTGGAGGAGCTGCCCGATGAGAATCTTGAGCCACCCCCGCCTGCCGAATAAATCTCTGCTTCTGGATGATCAAGTTTCCCTACAGGGGGCTATTCATGAGTTGCCCCCTGGTTGTTCAGTCCCAGTCGTTATGCCCCGTCACCATGACACTCCTGTGTTGCCCTGGGAACAGGCCAAAAAGCTTGATCCTAAACTATTACCAGAATTTCCAGAAGGGCTTGTCCTCTTTTTCTTCTTCAGGGGTTCCACCCATATCTGGTTCAATCTTGTCGGCTTCCATGGGGTCGTATGGCCCAAATCCATCATCTGGATCTGGTTTGTTCTTTTTCCAGAATTTCCAGAAAGGTGCGTCTTCTGATTTGTCCTGCCTGGGTTTGTCCGATCCCCAGAATTTCCAGAAGGGCCGGTCTTGGGTATGGTCACCCGCTTCCAGGAGTGAGGGCATCAGTTTTTCCGGGTTTTTCCGGATATTGAAGATCTCTTCATCCGGGGTTGAAGCTTCAGGTTCCAGGGCTTCCAGGGCCGCAGTTTTCCGGTCAAACAGGCTGTGGTTGATCCTTGCGGCAAGGATGTCAAGCTGGGGGATGATCCCCTCAACGGTTGCTGCCTGGCCGAAAAAGGTTTCCACTGTGTTAGTCGCAGCTTTAAAAACAGTGGTGTCAACGCTGAAGGCCCCTGCGAATTCTGTAACGCTGCCCGAAAGTACATAGTCCGCCCCAAGGACGGCTGCCGTGTTTTTCATTTTTTCCATGGAGTTGGGCATATCTGCCATGGCAACGGGTTTGTCAGACAGATAAAGCCTGTCCAGCTCAACAACCTCAACCTGGTCCTGCCAGGAGAGTCTGGATGTGAGCATCTGGAGTGCCCCCTGGCCGATGTAGTCAAGATCTGCCTGGGAATGTATTTCAAAGGGAAGGATGGCTATTTTTTTTGTCTCTGCAAAGGCCGAAGGCTGAATCAGCAAAATGGCAGATAGCAGTATTGGTAAAATAAGGGTTTTGCCGATCCTGGTGGAATGAAAACACTTCAATAGTATAAGCTCCTGGCTATGGTTTCTCGTTGAGTTTCTTCTTAAGTATCTGGGTGACGATGGCAGGGTCGGCCTTGCCCCGGCTCTTTTTCATGATCTGACCCATGAAAAACCCCATGAGCTTTCTCTTGCCTCCCTGGTATGCCGCAACCTCCTCCTGGTTGGCCTCGATAATTTCAACTACGATCCCTTCAAGCTCACCCTGGTCAGAGACCTGTTCAAGACCCATCTCCTCCAGGATTTGACCGGGCTCCTCGTCGGTTGTGACCATGCGGTCAAATATGGTTTTTGCGGCATTTGCGTTGATCCTGCCGGTCTCCATAAGTTTTAACAGTTCGGCAAGGCGGTGGGCGGTCATGGGCAGATCTGGGATGGTGGTGTTCTGCTCCTTTAAAAGGGCGAGTACGGGTCCCATGATCCAGTTTGCCGCAAGCTTTGTCTCCTTGAGTTCCTTTGCAGTCTGTTCAAAAAAATCCGCAAGGGGTATGGAGGAGGTGAGCTGCGAGGCATCATAGGCGGTCATGGCATACTCATCCATGAACCTCTGCCGCTTTGCATCGGGAAGCTCTGGAAGGCTCTGCCTGACCTGTTCGAGCCAGGCGTCATCGATGATGAGGGGTACAAGGTCCGGCTCCGGGAAATAGCGGTAGTCGTGGGCCTCTTCCTTGGTTCTCATGGAGATCGTCCTGCTGTTTGCCGTATCCCACAGGCGGGTCTCCTGGATCACCTCGCCGCCCTCTTCCAGAACGTAGGTCTGACGCTGGATCTCATAGGCAATGGCCTTTTCCACGTTCCTGAACGAGTTGAGGTTCTTCAGTTCCGTTCTTGTGCCGAACTGTTCCCGGCCCTTTGGCCGAAGGGAGATGTTGGCGTCACACCTGAAGCTTCCCTCTTCCATGTTGCCGTTGCAGACCCCGATATACCGGACAATGGCGTGGAGTTTTCTAAGGTAGGCCCCTGCCTCTTCTGGAGTTCTCATGTCAGGTTCACTCACGATTTCCACAAGGGGGATTCCCGCACGGTTGAGATCCACCATGCTCGCCGGCCGGTCAGGGTCATGGATCAGCTTGCCTGCGTCTTCTTCCATGTGGATGCGGGTGATGCCGATGGTTTTTTCAGACCCGTCGGCAAGTTCTATGGTAAGGTGGCCGTGCTCGGCAATGGGGGCCCCGTACTGGGTGATCTGGTAACCCTTTGGCAGGTCTGGATAAAAATAGTTTTTCCGGTCGAAACGGCTTTCGGCGGCCACCTTGCAGCCGGTGGCAAGGCCCGTTTTTATGGCATAGGTTACAGCCCTTTGGTTCAGAACCGGGAGCACCCCGGGCATACCCGTGCATACGGGGCAGGTGTGGGCATTGGGCGATGCGCCGAAACCCGTGGAGCAGGAGCAGAATATCTTTGTCTCAGTGTCAAGCTGGACATGGACCTCAAGTCCGATGACAGGTTCAAACTGCATAAAGATGTTATTCCTATTTCTGGTTGTGCAATTGGGGTTAATAATTTTTATATGAAACTCGCTTCGAAGCGCCATAGGTAGCGGAGTTTCAATATTCGTTGTGGCCGGATGCCATCTCTCGCTCCGGCCGTGCCGGTTTATAGGAAACTCCCGTTGAAACATCATAGTGGGAGCCTCGACTTTAGAGTCCTCTTTGGTTTTCCTGACCGAAACGTTCAAAACCAAAGGGTCGAAAACATTAAGAAGTGTCAAAGCGACCCCCGACGTTTTGCGGTTCCGGTCAGGATAACCAAAGGGGGCGGAATGACACTAATGCCCACCCTGTACCATCGTATTTCATCGTCCGTTGTGTCGGCCAGGACATGGGGGATATATAAAAAACTCGACTGTCGAGTTATAACGTCAATGATTTGATTTATCAATACTATTCTTTATGCTATATTGCACGATTGTATAAATGTCAGGCCAGTAGGCAGTGGATGGGGCTGTAGGGACTCCCCTTGGGGGTGCCCCTGGGGATAACCGACCCAGTTATCTCGAAAAACAGACCAAAAAACTTGATGATCGAGTTGTCCCAGATTGAAACGAAAAATTGTGGATAGTGGGACGTGGACAATAAGAGGAAATCAGCAGATGAGTTTTTTTTTGTGTGTGATAGGTATGGTTATGATTGTGGAGGGCATCCCCTATTTTGTCTTTCCCGGGGGGATGAAGGAGATGATCCAGGCAGTCCTGGAGCAGCCTGAGGGGGTGTTAAGAAGGTTTGGGCTGATGCTCATGGCCATCGGGCTTGTGATTGTTTATCTTGGAAGGAGCTTTGTCTGATGTATCGTTTGTCCGACTACTTCTATGACCTTCCCAGGGATAAAATTGCCCAGACCCCCAGTTCCTGCCGTGACGGTTCAAGGCTTTTGCGCCTTGATCGAAACAGCGGCGCCCTTGCCCACCATGGATTTAAGGACCTTGTGGATCTGTTGATCCCGGGGGACCTTATGGTGGTGAATAACACCCGGGTTGTGCCCGCAAGGCTCCTGGGAAAAAAAACCACGGGCGGGGCTGTGGAGGTGATGATCGTCGACTATGCGGCCGGCCTGCAGGCCCTTGAAGAGAACGGTTGTTTCCAGTGCGACTGCCTTGTAAAGGCGTCAAAGAGCCCCAAACCTGGAGCCGTGCTCGAGCTTGGGGATGAGATAGTTGCAAGGGTTACGGCAAGGAAGGGCCCCCTTTTTAAACTTAAGTTCACCTGTGACGGGGATCTTGTCCAGGCGATCAGGCGCCACGGTGAGCTGCCCCTTCCCCCCTATATCCGGCGCATTAACGGGGTTGAACCCGGGGATGAGACAGGGTATCAGACCGTTTATGCGGCACGGGATGGTGCTGTTGCGGCTCCCACCGCAGGGCTCCACTTTACAGACCCCCTCATGATTGAGCTCGGGGCAAGGGGCGTTGAGTTCGCCTCGATCACCCTCCATGTGGGGTATGGCACCTTTGTTCCGGTCAGGGTGGACGATATAAGGGAGCATCAGATACACAGGGAGATGTTTGATATACCCCGGGAAACCGCCGCTGCCATCAACCTTGCAAAAGAGCAGGGCAGAAGGGTGGTGGCCGTCGGGACCACGAGTGTCAGAACCCTTGAGTATGGCGCGGATGACCAGGGTAAAATAAGGGCGGGCAGCGGCGTGTGTGACCTCTTTATCTATCCCGGCTACAGGTTCAAGCTCGTTGACGCCATGATCACCAACTTTCACCTGCCGGAATCGACTCTTCTCATGCTGGTCTCGGCCTTTGCCGGGAAAAATCAGGTTTTCAGGGCCTATCAGGAGGCGATTCAATCAAACTACCGATTCTTCAGTTATGGCGATGCCATGCTCATCGATTAAAAGGAAACCATGCTCACCTTTGATATCTTAAATCAATCCCTAGAAACCCGGGCAAGGACCGGAAGGATCACAACGGCCCACGGGGTGATCGAAACCCCCATCTTCATGCCTGTCGGAACCCTCGGCACGGTCAAGGCTGTGTCGGTGGAGGAGCTGAAGGGGTGCCAGGCCCAGATCATTCTCGGCAACACCTATCATCTCTATCTGAGACCCGGGTGCGAAGTGATGGCCCACATGGGCGGTCTTCACCGTTTCATGAACTGGGACCGGCCCATCCTTACCGACAGCGGCGGGTTTCAGTTTTTTTCCCTTGCAAAGCTTGCAAAGTTCAAGGAGGAGGGGGTGTCGTTCCAGTCCCACATCGACGGCTCTTCCCACCTTTTGACCCCGGAGCTGGCCGTTGAGATCCAGACCGTTCTTGGATCTGACATCATGATGTCCCTTGACTGGTGCATGGGGTATCCAGCAACGAAAAAAGAGGCCATGACCGCCCTGGAAAAGACCACCCAATGGGCCCGGCGGGGCAGGGAGCGCTGGGTTGAAAACGGCCGGGTTAACAGTCTGTTCGGCATTGTCCAGGGCGGCATGTATTCAGATCTTCGATCCATGTCGGCAACCCAGGTTGTTGACCTTGATTTCCCAGGCTACTCCATCGGAGGATTGAGCGTTGGCGAGCCCACGGAGCTCATGTACGAGATGGCCGACCATACCGTTCCTAAGCTTCCAGCCCTTAAGCCAAAATATGTGATGGGTGTGGGAACCCCTGAGAACCTTGTGGAGCTTACCGCCATGGGGGTTGACATGTTCGACTGTGTGATGCCCTCGAGGAACGCCAGAAACGGCCAGCTCTTTACCTCGTTCGGAACCATGAATATTTCCAACGCACGGTTCAGGTTTGACAAGGAACCCGTTGATGCCGAGTGTTCCTGCTATACCTGCCGGAACTACAGCCGGGCCTACCTGCGTCACCTCTATAAGTCCCGGGAGCTTCTTGCCTATCGCCTCAACACCATTCACAACCTCCATTATTACCTTGACCTAATGGATAGAATGCGCAATGCCATAAATCAGGGCCGTTTTCCGGCCTTTAAACAGGAATTTTATCGAACAAGGGAGCAGTGACCCATGACCATAGCAGCGAAGATCGAAGAGACCCTTTCCAAATCCTCCTGGATCAGAAAGATGTTTGAACAGGGGACAAAGCTCAAGGCGGAACACGGAGCTGAAAATGTGTTTGATTTCAGCATCGGCAACCCCAACCTTGAACCTCCGCAAGCCTTTCAGGAGGCCCTTGAAAGGGTCGCCTGTGAAAGGGGGGGGAACGTCCACGGCTACATGCCCAACACAGGTTTCCCCCATGTGAGAAGGGCCATTGCCGAAAACATCGGGGGAGACCAGGGGGCGGTTCTCGCAGCCGAGGATATCGTCATCACCTGCGGAGCTGCAGGCGGACTCAACGTTGTGCTGAAGGCCCTTCTCAACCCGGGAGAAGAGGTGCTGGTCACAAGGCCCTTTTTTGTGGAGTACACCTCCTATGCGGAAAATCACGGGGGCGTGCTCAAGACAGTCGAGGCCAACCCGGACTTTACCCTGAATCTTGCCGCCATCGAAAGGGCCATCACACCAAAGACCAAGGTGATGATGATAAATTCGCCAAACAACCCCACAGGCCAGATCTATTCAAAGGAGAGCCTGGACGCCCTTGGTCGGCTCTTACGCAGAACCGGCGAAGGGTTCGGCACTGTCATCTATCTCGTGTCCGATGAACCCTATCGAAAGATTGTGTTTGACGGAACCCCTGTCCCGCCGGTATTCCCCTCCTATGAGAACAGCGTCGTTATCACCTCCCACTCAAAGGATCTTTCCCTGTCCGGCGAGAGGATCGGCTATATCGCGGTCAATCCAGCCTCTCCCTTCAGGGATAAGCTTTTGCCGGCCCTGGCCCTGACCAACAGAATCCTGGGTTTTGTAAACGCACCGGCCATGATGCAGCGGGTCCTCCCCCTGATTCAGGGGGCAAGCGTCGATATTGGAGCGTACAGGAGGAAGAGGGACCTTCTCTGCGACATCCTGAAGGATGCGGGGTTCACCTTTGTGGTTCCCTCGGGCGCCTTTTACCTTTTCCCGAAATCTCCCCTGGAGGATGATGTTAAGTTTGTCTCCCTTCTCCAGGAGGAGCTGATTCTTGCCGTGCCGGGAATGGGCTTTGGAGGTCCGGGCTACTTTCGTCTTGCCTTTTGCGTGGACGATCAAACCATTGAACTGTCAAGGGATGCGTTCAAACGGGCCATGGCAAGGGTTAAGGAGGAATAAATAGGATGCACGAGATGGGAATTGCCCAGCAGATGGTTGATATCGCCCTGGATGCCATACCGGCCGAGATCGAAAATCCAAGGGTCGAAAAGCTTAACCTCAAGATCGGCAGGCTTGCCTCAGTTGTCGAGGAGAGCCTCAGGTTCTGCATGGAGGTGATAACAAAGAATACCCCGCTTGAAGGGGTGAAGCTCGAGATAGAGGCCGTTGATGTCAGGGCGAGGTGTAAGGCCTGCAACCACGAGTGGGTGGTGGAAGGCCCTGGCTTCAGGTGCCCTGCCTGCCGCCAGGGTGATGTGGAGCTTCTCTCTGGAAGGGAGCTTGAGATCTCCTCCCTGGAGCTTGCCGATGAATGAAAAATGAAAGATGGGACCACGAAAAACACGAAACACACGAAATTAGAGGCCTTCTTTATTTTCCGCTTTACACCATATGAGACCATTCCCTGATTTGAAGGGGTTTTACCAGAAAGAAGTGTAAACCACTTTTATGCTGATATGAAGGGTGGCAAAACAGAAAAGTTTTTTTCGTGCCTTTCGTGCCTTTCGTGGTTAAGTTTTTAGGACTTTGGAGATGGAAGAATTAAGAGATAATACAAACCAAATAGAGTAAAGGAAAATAAAAAAATGGAAATAAAACTTCAAAAAAGAGTTCTTGAGGCCAACGAGACCATGGCCGAAAAGAACAGGCGGTTCTTTGCAGAAAAAAAGGTGTTTGTTCTCAACATGATGAGTTCTCCTGGATCGGGTAAAACAGAAACTTTGTGCAAGACGTTGTTGAGGATTATGCCCGGGATCAGAACCGGGGTTATCGTGGGGGATATCTGCACGACCAACGATGCTGACAGGCTCAAAAAAACCGGGGCCGTGGCCGTTCAGATCAATACGGACCAGTTTGGAGGAGACTGCCACCTTGCGGCCCACCTCATTGAAAAAACGGCACGGGATATGGATCTTGACCGTCTGGATTTGCTGATCGTGGAAAACATAGGAAACCTTGTGTGTCCAGCCGAATTTGACATTGGAGAAGATGCAAGAACCGTTGTACTGAGCGTCACCGAAGGGGAAGACAAACCGCTGAAATACCCCCTCATGTTCCGCCTCGCAGACTCGGCCATCCTGAACAAGATAGATCTTCTTCCCTACCTTGACTTCAATGCAAAAGAAGCTGTGGACAATATGAACGAGATCCATCCGGGAATGCCCGTGTTTGAACTTTCTGCCAAAACAGAAGAGGGGTTTGAGCCCTGGATCGAGTGGCTCACCTCAAAGGTAGCCTCAAAGAAATAGCTTTTAGCTTTTAGCCGTTAGCTAAAAGCTAAAAGTTAACAGCTAAAAGCTGTTTCTTATAAAAAACTTACATGTCCTCACGGACACAACGAAGAATGAAACACGATAGCTGTTAGCGGTTAGCTTTTAGCTGTTAGCTAAGAGCTAAAAGCTAAGAGCTAAAAGCTGTTTCTTATAGAGGAGGGGTCTATGGAAAGGAAAAAAGCAGCGTTTAAAGGCTCCTGGTATCCTGACGATGGCCGGGAGTGTGAACGACAAATCCTAAGGTTTTTAAAGGACAGAAACGGGCCGTCCAGGGGTAGTTATGTGGGAGGAATCGTTCCCCATGCCGGGTGGTTTTTTTCAGGTTCCATTGCCTGTCGGGTGATTGGTTCCCTCGTGGGCAATGGCACAGATGAAGCTCCTGACCCCGTGGATCTGGTGCTGATCTTTGGGCATCATATGTTTCCCAGCGATCCACCTTTGATCATGGGCAGCGGAGCGTGGGAAACACCGTTTGGTGATCTTGAGGTTCACAGGGGGGTTGCCGCTGCCCTTGCCGAAAGTGTGGATGGAATCCTTCTGGGACCGGACACCTTTCCTGGCGAGAACACCATTGAACTCCAGCTCCCCTTTGTGCGGTATTTTTTTCCAGAGGCAGTCATCGTTCCCGTGGGGGTTCCGCCTTCGCCCCTTGCCCAGAAGATCGGAACTCTGGCCGTTGAAGCAGCCGTAAAATCAGGACTTACCGTCCGGGTGCTAGGGTCGACCGACATGACTCACTATGGACCAAATTATGGCTTTTCCCCGGCAGGCGAGGGTATGGCGGGCCTTGACTGGGTGACCACCATCAATGATCCCAGGGCCGTCAGGGCAATGGTTGAAATGGATGTCGACGCCATCCTTGACCAGGGGCTTAAAAATCATAACCTCTGCTGTTCCGGTGCCGTTGCCGCAGCCGTTGCCGCGGCCCGTTCCATGGGGGCTTTGCGGGGCGTTGTGCTTGACTATGCCACAAGTCATGAACGAAGCCCCGGCGAGAGTTTTGTCGGCTACTCGGGTATCCTTTTTGAAAAAACATCAGCGTAAATGGTTCCATTCGGCAGCAGTTAGCAGTTAGCTAAAAGCTAACTGCTAACTGCTAATAGCTCATCCTTCGATCACGGCCCGGATGCGGCTCACTGTTTTTTCCCGGCCAAGGGCAAGAATCATCTCAAAGATGCCGGGACTTACGGTTTTTCCTGTGAGGGCCACCCTCAGGGGCTGGGCGATCTTGCCGAACTTGAGGTCGTGTTTTTCCATCACCTGTTGGAATACCCCCTCAAGGGCTGGTTCGGTGAACTCTTCGAGGGCCTCAATGGCATCTGCACATTCGGTAAGGGGCTCCATGATTTCGGGTTTGAGGAACTTTTTTACCGCCTTGTCGTCAAAGGCCAGGGTGTCGACAAAGTAGAACAGAGACGCCTCGGCCATCTCCACCAGGGTTTTGCTCCGGGGTTTCAGGCTTTCGACAACCAGTTCAAGCGCTGGCGAGTTTTCAATGGTTATGCCCCTTGTCGCAACATAGGGGATAAGTGCCTTTGCAATTTCAGCGTTGGTCTTTGCCTGGATGTGCTTTGCGTTGAGGGCCATGAGTTTGTCCATGTCAAACATGGACGCAGAACGACCCAGGTGTTCCAGGGAAAATTTCTCTATGAGTTCTTCCCTTGTGAAAAACTCCTGGTCTCCATGGGACCATCCTAGCCTGACAAGGTAGTTGATCATGGCGTCGGGCAGGATGCCCATCTCCCTGTACTCGCTGACACTCATGGCTCCGTGGCGCTTTGACAGCCTTGACTTGTCGTGTCCGAGCACCATTGGTACATGGCCGAACTGCGGCAGTTCTGCCCCAAGGGCCCGGTAGATGAGAATCTGCTTGGGCGTGTTGACAAGGTGGTCGTCACCCCTGAGAATTGTGTTGATTCCCATGGTGAGATCATCCACCACAACGGCCAGGTTGTAGGTGGGACTGCTGTCGCTTCGCTGTATGACAAAGTCGTCTATCTCGCTGTTCTGGAACGAGGTGGGACCCTTTACCATATCTTCAACCACAGTGCTGCCGCTGCTGGGTACCTTGAGTCTGACCACCCGGTTAGCCCCTGGTCCAAGATCAAGGTCCCGGCAGTGTCGGTTGTACATGGGGCGTTGGCCGTTCGCCCTTGCCTCCTGGCGCATTGCGTCCACCTCTTCCGGTGTGCAGCTGCAATAGTAGGCATGACCTGAATCAATGAGTCGTTTTATATATTCCCGGTAGAGGGGATATCGCTCGGTCTGGAAAAAGGGGCCCTCGTCCCAGTCTATCCCAAGCCAGTTCAGGGAATCAAAGATTGCGTCCACAGATTCTTTGGTGGATCGCACCGTGTCCGTGTCCTCGATTCTCAAGACAAATCTGCCCTTGTTTTTTCGAGCCCAGAGCCAGTTGAAAAGTGCGGTCCTGGCCCCCCCGATATGAAGGTATCCCGTGGGGCTTGGCGGGAACCTTGTAATAATGGTATCCATAGATTAACTCCGTTCATTAACTCGGTTTATTAACACCATACAGTATGTTTGATTTGCACTGCTGTGCTGGTTGGTGGAGATACCACAGAGCATAAATTTGGACAAGGTCTTATTGATGTGACGATTATTATCTTGACAATCTCGGCCGGTTAATTTAGTTATTAACGTTTGTTGGTATAGGGAAACTTATAAGATATGGTTCTATTTAGACTCAAATTTAATTAAATAAATTAGAAGGATAGGAGGAGACGAAATGGCAGTTCCAAAACAAAAAAGCTCTAAGTGTCGTGGAAGAAAGAGACGCACTCACCAGAAGGTGGCAGCACCCACATATACAGTGTGCCCGGCTTGTCAAGAGGCAAAACTTCCCCATGCGGCATGCCCTGCCTGCGGCGTTTACCGGGGTAGAAATGTAGGCGCAGTATCGGATGAAGAGTAGTCTGCAATTGCAACCAACCCCCTTTAAGGAGGCAGCTTTTTAATAATGTCTGTTGAGGCAAAAGTAAAAAAAATAATTGCAGAGAAGCTCCAGGGTGTGGATCTTGAGGATGTAGTTCCAGAAGCCTCCCTGGTCGACGACCTCGGGGCTGATTCCCTTGCCCTTGTGGAGCTTATTATGAGCATGGAAGAGGCGTTTGACATTGATATTGATGATGATGATGCAGAAAAGATGATCTTTGTCAGCGATGCCATCGAGTATATCAAAAAAAAATCCTGACTCGGGGCGCACTCCCCATATAAAGAGGCATGGCCGGAGCGAGGAATGGCTTCTGCCGCAATAAACATAGAAGCTTGAATTAGGACTGAATTTTGTCTCTTGTTTCAAGTTTCTTGCAAGGTGGCGAATATGATGGTTCAAACAAAGGACCCGGCAGTTGACAGGCAGGGTCCCATTATCATTGGCAGTGATCATGCAGCCTTTCCCATGAAGGAGAAGATAATCACCCTCCTTACGGGACTGGGCATTGAGGTAAAAGATGCAGGAACGTTCAGCCTGGACTCTGTGAATTATACGGACTATGGAAAAAAAGTGGCAGAGGCCGTATCAAAGGGTGATTATTCCCGGGGTATTCTGCTGTGCGGCACAGGTCTTGGCATGTCCATGGTTGCCAATCGATTTCCCGGAGTCAGGGCGGCCCTTTGCAGCGATCTGTTTTCTGTGCGCATGAGTCGGGAGCATAATGACTCCAATATTCTTGTGCTCGGAGGTCGTATCATCGGAGATGCCCTTGCATTTGAACTTGTCAAAACATGGCTTACGACCCCTTTTGAGGGGGGAAGGCATCTTGACAGAATATTGAGCATGGAAACCTCGGCTTGAATATCGGCCAGGTAAAGGAGAGAGGGTAGTGGATATTGCTGAATTAAAAGAGGTTGACCCGGAGCTTCTTATGATCATCCGTGAGGAGGAACTTCGCCAGGAGGAGGGGCTTGAGCTTATTGCCTCGGAGAACAGGGCGAGCCGGGCCGTGATGGCGGCCCAGGGGTCGGTGCTCACAAACAAGTATGCTGAAGGGTATCCCCTGAAACGTTACTATGGTGGTTGCGCCGTGGTTGACCGGGCCGAAACCCTGGCCATTGACCGGGCAAGGGAGCTTTTCAAGGCGGAGTATGCAAATGTTCAGCCCCACTCCGGGTCAACGGCCAATATGGCTGCCTATTTTGCCGTGATCAAGCCCGGGGAGACCGTGCTTGCCATGGATCTCTCCCATGGCGGTCATCTGACCCACGGAAGTCCGGTCAGCTTTTCCGGCAGGCTCTTCAACTTTGTACATTATGGTCTTTCCAGAGAGACTGAAATGATAGACATGGACGAGGTTGCGGCCCTTGCCCGGCGCCATCGGCCCAAGCTCATCGTGGCCGGTGCCAGCGCCTATCCAAGGATTATTGATTTTAAGGCATTTTCAGAGATCGCAAAATCTGTAGGTGCTCTTTTCATGGTGGATATGGCCCATATTGCAGGACTTGTGGCGGCGGGGGTTCACCCGTCACCGGTTCCCCATGCAGATATTGTTACAAGCACCACCCACAAGACCTTAAGGGGACCACGGGGTGGGTTGATTCTGGCAACCGAAGAGATTGGCCCCAGGATATCCAGCCAGATTTTTCCCGGAATCCAGGGGGGACCTCTCATGCATGTCATTGCAGCCAAGGCCGTGGCCTTGAAAGAGGCCCTGGCTCCGGAATTTACTCAATACCAGCAGCAGGTGGTGGCCAATGCAGCGACCCTTGCAAGGGGCCTTATGGAACGGGGCATGAACCTTGTCTCCAAGGGCACGGACAACCATCTCATGCTGCTCAACCTCTCCTCCATGGGAGTTTCAGGCAAAGAGGCTGAAAATATTCTCGGGGCCGCAGGCATCACGGTGAATAAAAATGCCGTTCCCGACGACCCTTTGGGGCCCAGGGTGACAAGCGGTATTCGGCTCGGGACGCCTCTGTTGACATCCAGGGGGATGGGAGAGGGGGAAATGCTCCTTGTTGCAGACCTTGTGTGCCAGGCCCTTGAGGCACCGTCAACCGCTGAAGCCCTGAGGGAAAAGGTGAAGTCCCTCTGCGCATCATTTCCCCTTTACGGAGAGACCCCCGTTCATGGGTGATCCTGTCCGCCCCTCCTGGGATGCTTATTTCATGGGCATTGCCCGGCTTGTGGCCACCCGTGCCACCTGCACCCGCCGCAGGGTCGGGGCTATTCTGGTCAAAGACCGGCGAATTCTATGCTCTGGGTATAATGGAGCCCCCACAGGGATTGACCATTGTGATGTGACAGGGTGTCTGCGTAAACAGCTCAATGTTCCCTCCGGGGAGAAGCATGAGCTTTGCCGGGGGGTTCATGCCGAACAGAACGTCATTGTTCAGGCTGCCTGCCACGGTATTCCAGTGAAAGATTCAGCCCTTTACTGCACCCACAAGCCCTGTTCCATCTGCGCAAAGATGCTGATCAATGCGGGCATCAGGGAAATTTATTATGCCGAGGGGTATGACGACCCCATGTCTGAAACCATGCTTGCCCAGGCAGGTATTGCCTTAACCCAAATAAAAGACGAGGTGACGCCATGAAATGTCCCTATTGCGGGCTGTTGAACAACCGTGTTGTGGATTCAAGGTTGAGCCGGAGCGAATTTGCCGTTCGAAGGCGCAGGGAGTGCCTGGACTGTATGCGCAGATTTACCACCTACGAAAAGGTGGAAGAACTGCCGGTCATGGTGGTGAAAAAAGATGGCCGCAGGGAGGAGTTCAACCGGGACAAGATCCTTAGCGGAATTAAAAAGGCATGTGAAAAACGCGCCATCAGCGTGGACCAGATTGAAGAGGTGGTGGATTCTGTTGAACGCAATTTCCGGGATGCCAATGAAAAGGAGATCTCGTCGAAAATTATCGGCAACAAGATTATGGATCACCTCCACCGCCTGGATGATGTGGCCTACGTGCGGTTTGCCTCTGTGTATCGGGAATTCAAGGATGTGGATGACTTTATCGAAGAACTCAAGAGCCTTATTCCCCGTAAAATAACCAGCGACCCGGATGCCGGCGGCTGTTCTGATAATGGATGTTCCCATGGTGGATGAAGCAACCCATGAACGCTTTATGGCCCTTGCCATTGGTCTCGCCCGTAAGGGCAGGGGGTACACCTCGCCAAACCCTGTGGTCGGGGCCGTTGTTGTTAAAAACAACAGGGTAATAGGTCAGGGATGGCACAGGGGGGTGGGACTTGCCCACGCAGAGGTCAACGCAATCGATGATGCGGGCGACGCCGCCAGGGGCGGCGATATTTACGTGACCCTTGAGCCGTGCAACCACACGGGGAAAACACCGCCCTGTACCGAAAAAATTCTTGAGGCAGGCATTTGCAGGGTGTTTGTGGGAACCGAAGATCCCAATCCCTGTGTGGCAGGCGGGGGTATAGAGTTTCTGAGGGACCGGGGCGTTAAGGTCGAGGTCGGCATCTGTCGAAACGATGCTGAAACACTCATCGAAGATTTCATCTGGTATGTCAAAAATGATAAAACACCCTTTGTCCTTTTAAAGTGTGCCTCAACCCTGGACGGTCAGCTTGCCACGCGAACCGGGGATTCAAAATGGATCACCGGCAAGGATTCCAGGCTCTATGTTCACAAGCTCCGCCATCGGGCGGACGCCATTCTTGCCGGTGCCGGCACCATTCGGGCCGACGACCCCTCGCTAACCACAAGGCTTGGAGGTTTTGACGGTCGTGATCCCCTGAGGGTGATCCTTGATGCCAGGCTTTCAGTTGATCCAGGTTCAAAGATATTCACGCAACGGTCCAGCGCTAAAACCATCATCGCCACATCTTCAAAGGCAGACCCTGGCCGTTGTGCCCTGTTCCAGGGCCTGGGGGTTGAGCTGCTTTTTATTCCCGAACAAAATGGAATGATCGACCTAGGGCTCCTGATCTCAGCCCTCGGTAAGAGAGGCATCGTGACTCTTTTGATTGAAGGTGGCGGCCGTGTGGTTCATTCCGCCCTTTCAGCCGGGGTGGTCAATAAGCTCTTTCTCTTCTTTGCCCCCAAAATCCTGGGCGGTGATGACGGGGTCTCCATGTGCCGGGGGCAGGGCCCTGAATTGATGAAAGATGCCCTTGGGTTGAGCTGCGTTGAGGTTCAACGGTTTGACCAGGATATCCTCATCAAGGGCTATCTCAAAAAATGTGGTCCTAATCAGCCGGGGGGGCGTTAAGTTGTTTACGGGAATCATCGAAGGGATTGGAACCCTGAAAAAAATCCAGTCAAGCGGCCAGGGAAAAAGGCTTGTCATAGATACTGGAATGGATCTTACCGATACAAAGATTGGCGATTCCATCGCAGTAAACGGGGCCTGTCTCACGGTTGTGACCCTGAAAAATAACATCTTCGAGGTGGACATGGCTCCTGAAACCGTCGCCAGGACCACCTTTAAGTCACTTTTGCCCGGCGCCCGCCTCAACCTTGAACGCGCCCTCCGACTCTCGGACCGTCTGGACGGTCATCTTGTCTCAGGGCACATCGATGCCACGGGATTTGTTGCGTCCAAAGTTATCAGCAGCAACGCCGTTATCATGACCGTCGGCATCCCGAATTCCCTTGCAGACGAGATAATTGAAAAGGGTTCGGTTGCAATCGACGGAATCAGCCTTACCGTTAACAGATGCAGCACCACGGATTTTGATGTGAGCATCATTCCCCACACGGCAAAGATCACAACCATAGGTACGATCAGGGTCGGGGACAGGGTCAACATCGAAACCGATATGCTAGGGAAATATGTTAACCGGTTTTTAAGACACAATCCAAAAACGGCAACTGCCGGAGCCAGCGGAAAAGCAGACTCGATCACAAGGGAGCTACTGGCAAAAAAGGGATTTATATAACCGGCACGGCCGGAGCAAGGGAGGCATCCGGCCACAACGAACATGAAAACTCCTCCAATAACAACGCTTTGGCGAGAGTTTCATATAAACCGGCACGGCCGGAGCGAGGGAGGCATCCGGCCACAACGAACATGAAAACTCCTCCAATAACAACACTTTGGCGAGAGTTTCATATAAAAAAATTAAGGAGTGAAAAAGTATAAATGCCGCAGATCACAATTGAGCAGGCCATTGAAGATATCAAGGCAGGACGCATGGTTATCCTGGTGGATGACGAGGACAGGGAAAATGAGGGGGATCTTACCATGGCTGCCGAGGCAATCACCCCGGAAGCGATTAATTTTATGGCAAAGCACGGCAGGGGACTCATCTGTCTCTCCATGACCGCTGAAATGGCCGATCGACTTGATCTTCCCATGATGGTCGACGACAACACCTCCCAGTTTGAAACAGGATTTACCATATCCATTGAGGCAAGGGAGGGGGTTACCACCGGCATATCAGCGGCTGACAGGGCAAGGACCATCCAGGCGGCCGTGGCAGACGGGGCTACGGCCCACGATCTTGTCAGGCCCGGTCATGTCTTTCCCCTGCGGGCAAGGGACGGCGGCGTGATGGTCAGAATCGGCCAGACCGAAGGATCTGTGGATCTTGCCCGTCTTGCAGGCCTGAAACCCGCCGGTGTAATCTGCGAGATCATGGACGAGGACGGCACCATGGCCAGGATGCCCTCGCTTACGAAATTCAGCCAGGAGCACAACATCGGTATCTGCACCATTGCAGATCTTGTGGAGTATAGGCTGAAGACAGAATCTTTTGTCAGAAAGGCGGCCCAGAGCACCATTCCAACGGGATTTGGGGGGGAGTTTAAAATTATTGCCTATGAAAACGATCTGGACAACCTCACCCACATTGCCATGGTCAAGGGAGAGATCGACCCTGAATCTTCCGTTCTTGTGCGGGTCCACTCCGAGTGCATGACCGGTGATATCTTTGGCTCTCTTCGCTGCGACTGCGGGGAACAGCTCCACAAGGCCATGAATATGATCGAAAAGGAGGGGAGCGGCGTTATCCTCTATCTCCGTCAGGAGGGCCGGGGTATAGGGCTTGTGAACAAGCTCAAGGCCTATGAACTTCAGCGCAAGGGGTGTGATACGGTTGAGGCCAATCTCAAACTGGGGTTTGATGCGGACATGCGCGATTACGGTATCGGCGCCCAGATGCTTGTGGATCTTGGCGTACGAAAGATGCGCCTGATGACCAACAACCCCACCAAGCTCATCGGCCTTGAAGGGTATGGATTGAGCATAGTGGAGCAGGTGCCCATCGAGATTGAGCCAAACAGGCACAACAAGGGTTATTTAAAGTGCAAACAGCTTAAGATGGGGCATATGCTCAAGAAGTGTTAATCAGTAGGCGGTGGGGCTCCCCTTGCGGGTGCCCTTTATGGCGGGCCCAATAAAATCCCATGCCAGGCTGCCAGTTCGGAGCAAGTTCCATAAAAATAACAAGGAAAATAAAGATGCCACAGATAATAGAAGCAAATCTTTCGGCCCAGGGTAAACGCTTTGGAATCATTGCCGCAAGGTTCAACGATTTTATAACTGAACGGCTTGTGGGCGGTGCCATGGACGCTTTGATCAGAAGCGGGGCCGCAGATGAGGATATTTCCCTGGTAAAGGTGCCTGGTGCCTTTGAAATCCCCCTTGTGGCAAAAAAGATGGCCATGACCAACAGGTTTGACGCCATCATCTGCCTGGGTGCAGTTATCCGGGGGGCAACCAGCCATTACGATTATGTGTGCGCCGAGGTTTCCAAGGGTATAGCCTGTGTAAGTCTTGACCACGGTCTGCCGGTGATGTTTGGGATCCTCACCACCGAGAACATCGAGCAGGCCATTGAACGGGCCGGAACCAAGGCGGGAAACAAGGGGTTTGATTCAGCCCTTGCAGCCATTGAAATGGCAAATCTCATGGCCGTCCTGGGCGAGGCCTGATTTTTATGGGTGAACGCAGACAGGCAAGGGAGCTTGCCCTCCAGGCCCTCTGCTACCTGGATGTTGACAGGGGGGCTCCCGAAGAATTGCTTGAGCTTTTTTGCAGCAATTTTAAAGATCGAATCAATGAATCAATCAGGCCCTTTTTTCTTGAACTCGTACACGGGGTGATTGAGTCACGTCAGGAGATAAACGATTTGATGAATCTCTCTTCGAGCAACTGGAAGGTTTCAAGAATGCCCGTTGTGGACCGTAACATAATGCGCATGGCAATCTTTGAGATGCTCAAACGTCCGGACATTCCTTCAACGGTTTCCATCAACGAGGCCGTTGAGATAGGAAAAAGGTTCGGCACCCGGGGGTCAGGGGCATTTATCAACGGAGTGCTCGATAAAATTCGCGTGCTCAAACAAATTGACAGGGGAGGCGACGGATGATTATAAAAAAGCTTGAAGTGGGACCGATTATGGCCAACTGTTATATTCTCGGATGTGAAAGCACCGGCGAAGCTGTTGTCATTGATCCAGGAGATGAGGCAGACCGAATTCTCATGGCCCTTGCCGAGTCTAATCTCAAGGTTAAGTATATCATCAACACCCACGGCCATTTTGATCATGTGGGGGCAAATGCACACATGAAAAAGGTTACCGGTGCAAAACTCATGATTCACCTGGACGACGAGCCCATGCTCAAGGACCTTTCCAAGGCGGCGGCAAGCTTTGGGCTCAGGGCCGAGAACTCCCCCGGGGCTGATATTCACCTTGCCGACGGGGATGAGATCTCCTTTGGCAATATCACCCTTACCGTTATTCACACCCCTGGCCATTCGAGGGGAGGGGTCTGCCTCCATACCCCGGGTGTTCTTTTTTCCGGGGACACACTTTTTGCAGGTTCCATAGGCCGGACAGATCTTCCAGGCGGTGATTACGATACCCTTATCCGGTCAATTAAAACCAGAATTCTCGGGCTCGACAGTGGGACGATCGTCTATCCAGGTCACGGACCTGAAACTTCGATTCTCCAGGAAGAGCGAATGAATCCCTTTCTAAGGTGAGCTGCTCTAAAAAAAACAGTGGTGTCATCCCTTTTTATTCAGTGGGATACCCATTTGAGAGGTTTTATATCATGCGACAGACCATGCCGGTTCTATTTGTTATGCTACTTTTAAGCCTGGTTGCACCTCCGGGTTATTGTGCCGTCACCCCGGGTGTCTCAGCCTTTATTCTTAAACCTGACGTAAGCTTTGGCACGGTTGCCGAGGGAAACAGGGTCGATCATACCTTTGTGGTGGAGAACCGGGGAGATGCGCCCCTTCACATCCTGCGTGTGCAGTCGGGCTGAGGTTGCACCGTTGTCGACTATGACAGAGAAATTCCCCCGGGCGGGGAAGGGAAAATAGCAGTTAAGGTCAACACTCTTGGCTACGGGGGGAGGGTGCTGGTTCAACAGATTAAGGTTCACACCGATCAGACGGGTGATCCTCTGACTCTCAAGGTGAGCGCAAATGTTGAAAAAATAGCCACAGTAACACCCGAGGTGGTTCATTTTGTAGGAGATCCCGGAAAAACCCTGGAGACAACAGTTCATATTCTGCCCTCCGACAGGTATGCCTTTTCGCTTAAAGACCAGGTGATTCCAGCCATGAAGAATGTCGAGGCTGTGCTGAGGTTGTCAAATACCCGGGAAAAAGCCTGGGATCTTGTTGTTACCAATACGAGGAAAATAACGGGGCGCTATTATGAGGTGATCACCCTTGTGACAGACAGCGCAGCCCAGCCGGAACTCAAAATCAGGGTCTTTGGTAACCTTAACGTTGGTGACGGTTCTCCAGCACAGACGACAGGCCCCTAACTAGCTGTTAGCTATCAGCAGTTAGTAGTTAGCTAAGAGCTAAAAGCTAACAGCTAAAAGCTAACAGCTAAAGGCTGTTTCATATAAAAAGCTCAGGAGAGAAGATTTGTCCATGAACAAAATAAAAGCGGTGGTCTTTGACTGCGACGGCGTGATGTTTGATACGGCAGAGGTGAACAAACACTATTACAATCGAGTCCTCCACCATTTTAACAAACCTCCCATGACCCAGTCCCAGTTTGTCAAGGCCCACATGTTTTCGGTAAAAGAGGCCATCGCCCATCTGTTTCCTGAACGACAGAATCTTACCGATGTCTTTGATTACATGCAGGGGTTCAACTATGGGGAATTTATCTCCCTCATGGTCATCGAGCCCGGGTTGATTGATCTGCTGGACAGACTCAAGGAGCGTGAGTACATAAGAGCTGTTGCCACAAACAGAACCAACACAATGGCCAAGGTGGTAAGAGCCTTTGACCTTGGGCATCGTTTTGAGTCTGTTGTCACAGCCGCCGATGTTGAAAATCCAAAACCTGCCCCGGACCAGCTTTTTAAAATTATGGGGCAATTTGAGCTGAACTCCCGGGAGATTCTTTTTATAGGGGACTCAACCTTTGATGAGATGGCGGCAGCCGCTGCCGGAACTTTTTTTGGGGCCTTTAACAACCTTTCGCTTAGGGCTGATTTTCATTTTAATTCAATGGCCGCCATCGGGGAGCTGCTCAATATAGATAAATCAATAAATGTCCTTGACAAAAAGGGCAATGACGATTAGATCAAGTAGTAGTTCTAAGCAGAATTTGGATAAATGTTTGGTAAAACATTTATTGTTGTTAATATTAAACTAGGAGATCGAGTTATATGTCAAAATTAGTTGCACCACACGGTGGAAAAGGGCTTGTATGCAGCAAGCTTGAAGGGGCAGAGCTTGAAGCGGAAAAGAAAAAAGCTGCTGGCCTGAAAAAGATTGAGATCAGCTCCCAGGTAAAGGGCGATCTAATCATGATGGGTATCGGTGGATTCAGCCCCCTCGCAGGTTTCATGACCAAGGCTGACTGGAAGGGCGTTTGCGCAGACTTCCTGCTTGCAGATGGTACATTCTGGCCTGTGCCCGTTATGCTTGATGCATCCAAGGCAGACGCCGCAGGGATCAAAGTTGGTGACGAAATCACCCTTGAGAGAAAAGGCGAGGCATTTGCCACCATGAAGGTCACCGAGAAATTCGAGATGACCGAAGATGATAAGAAATGGGAGTGCGAGAAAGTCTATAAGGGCCATGGCGAAGAGTCTGCCGACGACGTATTCTGGAAGACCGCATTGGAGGATCACCCCGGTGTTCAGGCTGTTATGGCAAGAAAAGAGTTCTGCCTTGCAGGTCCTGTAAAGGTTCTGTCAGAGGGTGAGTTTCCCGAGAAGTTCAAGGGTGTTTACCTTACCCCCAAGGAGACCCGGGCTATCTTTGACGAGCGTGGATGGGCAAAGATAGCCGCCATGCAGCTTCGTAACCCCATGCATCGTTCCCATGAGCATCTTTGCAAGATCGCCCTTGACGTATGTGATGGCGTTCTGATTCATTCCCTGATCGGTAACCTCAAACCAGGCGATATCCCGGCAGACGTTCGCATTGAGTGCATCCAGACCCTGATCAAGGACTACTTTGTTCCAGAGCATGTGGTCAACGCCGGATACCCCCTTGACATGCGTTATGCAGGACCCCGGGAGGCCCTTCTCCATGCAACATTCCGCCAGAACTACGGCGTGAACAGGATGATTATCGGTCGCGACCATGCAGGCGTTGGTGATTTCTATACATTGTTTGAGGCCCAGGAGATCTTTGACTCGATCCCGACTCCTGAGGAGCCCGGCAAGGCCCTTATCTGCAAGCCCCTCAAGATCGACTGGACCTTCTACTGCCACAAGTGTGACGGCATGGCCTCCATGAGAACCTGCCCCCACGGCAAGGACGACAGGGTCATTCTTTCCGGCACAAAACTGCGCCACGCTCTTTCCAACAACGAAGAGGTGGTTGACCACTTTGGCCGAGAAGAGGTTCTTGTTATCCTGAGAAAGTACTATGCAGGTCTCAAGGACAAGGTAGAAATCAAGCTCCAGAGCCATGCCGAAGGAACCAAGATGTAAAAAACCCCGGCGTGGGTATTGATTTAGTTTTTTGATCGAACATATCAGGAGGGGGTTTTCTTTGAACAGGGGAAATCCCCTCCTTTTTGCCGTTGTTCCCAGGTGTTAATCCAAGGATTAATATGGGGCTCTCATTTAAACCCCTTGTCCAGGGAGTTGGAAAGTTGAAATGGTCAGACCGGTAATCAGCAGACGGGTCGGGTATAAGCCCGAGGTCAGTTATTTTAAGCCCAGGGGCATTCCCATGTTTGATCTTGTGGAGGTGTGCCTCACCGTTGATGAGAGGGAGGCGGTTCGACTGGCCGATCTTGAGGGCCTCTCCCACGAGGAGGGCGGTCAGCAGATGGGGGTTTCCCGGGCCACCTTTGGGCGCATTCTAAGGAATGCAAGAACCACCATTGCAGACGCCATCATCAATGGAAAGGCCATCTCTGTCCAGGGAGGGCATTATGAGATCGTGATTACCCAGCGGGTTTTTCTCTGCATGGCCTGCAACCACAGGTGGACAGAACCGCCCGGAACCGGCCGCCCCAGGGGGTGTCCCCTGTGTGAGAGCGCTGATGTGCAGCGCGTTATCTCTGATTAAAGACCTGCCTAACGGCAATCTCCCCTCTGTTTCTTGATGTTCAGCAAGGGGACACTGGTTGCCGTCCCTCACCCTGCCGTGTAAAATGAGATTCGCCGTTTAAAGATTTTCCGGAGTAAAGGCAACTACCTGATCGATTTCAGCGCAATCCGTGAACAGCATCACAAGCCGATCTACTCCCAGGGCGATACCTGCGGCCGGCGGCATGTTTTCAAGGTCCCGGAGAAAGGGTTCGGGCATGGGTGTGGCGGGCTTGTTCAAAAGGGTGCGGATCTTCGCCGCCCGTTCAAACCTGGCCCTCTGCTCAACCGGATCAACAAGCTCAGAAAATCCGTTGGCAAGCTCGACTCCGCCGATGTAGAGTTCAAACCTTTCGGCAAATTTTGGATCATCGGGTTTCAGCCGTGCCAGGGCTGCCATGGATGCGGGAAAGTCCATGATAAGGGTGGGAACCTTGATGCCAAGTTCAGGTTCAATCTCAAAGGCCATTATTTCGTCAAACCTGTCGTCGGCCATGGCCCTTTCCATGGTGAAGGAGGTGTATCGCTTAAAGGCCTCTTTAACCGTGATTTTTTCCCAGGAAGAGCCTATATCGATGATTTTTCCCTGGTACCTGAGGCTCTCTCCACATCCTGTCTCCCTTGCGATATGGCGGACAAGGCCCTTGCACTGCTCCATCAGCTTCAGATAGGTGCAGCCTGTTGTGTACCACTCGAGCATGGTCATCTCGGTCAGGTGAAGGCTGCCCCGCTCATCCCTTCTAAAACATTTGCAGATTTGGAATATCCTGGAATGCCCCCTTGAAAGAAGCCGTTTCATGGCAAGTTCCGGCGAAGATTGAAGAAACCACCCGTCCGACTCAAACGAGTCTATGTGGGCCTCGGGTGCCGGTGCCGGGATGCGTATCGGGGTTTCAACCTCAAGGAACTCCTGCCCGTAAAAATAGTTGCGCATGGCCCGGATGATCCCTGCCCTCTGCTCCAAGTTTTCCAAACTGCTTTTTTCCTTTCTAATTTTGATTTTACACTAGAGACGGCAATCGGTATCCCAAACGAGAAATGCTGTAGCACTACCCACTACCCGCTACCTACTACCTACTATTTAATTGTGTATGTATCCCTGGGCCTGTCCTGGAGATATGCCCGGCTGAATCTTCGCATGTTTGCCCGCTCGAACATGTCATATCCTGTCTCCCGGCAGCTTTTGCAGGCGTTCAGGGGGATGTGGACGCAGAGGACATGGTTGCCGGTGGATGCCTGGGAGTCGATCTCAAGGGCACCGGCGCAATCCCTGCAGATTCGGATTTTTTCCTTTTGTCGTTCAAGGATGCCGTCCGTGTCGTAGAAAATTTCCCTGTTGCGCTGCTGGATCTCGCCATGGGGGCCTGCCTTTTCCCTGAGTTCCCCGCGTTGTTTCCAGTAGCGGTTGATCACGTCTGAGGTCTGTTTGATCGTCCGGGTTACATGGGGTTCCTGCCTGAGGTTTTCAGGGTTGTAATCGGGTTCCACAACCCCGCTGAAGTCCATGTCGGCCAGGGCCAGGATTATGCCCAGGTTGACATAGGGAAGGGCGTCTTCGATGGCATATCCCCCTTCGAGAACCGCGATGTCGGGCTTTAAGAGGCGGGTGAGTTCGGCATAGCCCTGGGCTGAAAATTTCATGTTGGTTAAAGGGTCGGTGTAATGGTTGTCCTGGCCTGCCGAGTTGATGATCATGTCGGGCTTGAACTCGTTGAGTATGGGCAGCACCGTGTTGTTGATCATATAGAGGTATCCTTCGGTTGCCGTTCCCGGTGGGAGGGGGATGTTAAGGCAGCTCCCCTTTGCGTTGGGGCCGCCAAGGTCATGGGTGAATCCAGTCCCCGGGTAGAGGGTGCGGCCGTCCTGGTGAAGGCTGATGAACAGAGTGTCGGGGTCATGCCAGTAGATGTCGTTGGTCCCGTCCCCGTGGTGGCAGTCGGTATCCACAATTGCCACTTTTTTTACACCGTACTCCTGACGCAGGTATTCCACCATTATCGATTCCATGTTGATGTGACAGAATCCCCTTCCTCCGTGGGCAACCCGCATGGCGTGGTGGCCTGGCGGGCGGATAAGGGCAAAACCGCAGTCAATTTCCTTTTCCATGACCGCCCTTGCTATGACCTTGGCTCCGCCTGCGCTGATCAGATGGGACTCGGTGGTGATCGCTGCCTCATCTGGAACGCAGAAATGGACCCGCTGGATTTCTTTGCAGGTGATCATATCCGGCTTGTATTCCCTGATGCCGTTGATGTCGAAAACCCCCTCTTCCATGACTTGATCCTGGGTATAGAGAAGCCGTTCTTCCCTTTCCGGATGGGTTGGGTCTATGGCCCAGTCATATGCCGGGAAAAAAACAAGTCCGGTTCGTCTGTTTGCCTTCAGCATTTTACCCCCGTGGTTTCGCAAAAGGAGTCCTTGAACGTTTCATTTAACGAGGTGTACACATCGTCATACCCCTTGATAAGTCCGGGTTTTACCTGGAGTTTAGCCCGAAAAAGCCTGCCCTGGGTGGAAAATTTACGGACAATGTTGAACTTTTGAAATTCGATCACCTCGATTTCAAGATCCTCAGGATCAGATCCCGATCGAATGGCCTTGCCGTGGATAAGGGTGTAGGCCGTTTCAATGAGGTCATCCTCGGTGTATCCCCGGGGAATGGGCTCGCTGTAATCCTCCTCTGGTGCTGTTGCGATTCCCTGCTCTGTGTCTGCATACAACGACACCTCGCAGGTGGTCCGGGCAAGGGCGGCCCCTATGGCATTGGCAACGTTGCTTGCCGGAACCGCCACTGTCTCTATGCCAGACTGGCGTTGGATTTCAGGTGCTAAAAACGGGGCCGGGCCTCCCAGAAGGAGGATCTTGACGGGTTTTATCTGATACCCCTCCAGGAACTCATGCACCGTGTACACGGGCTTGCTGTTGATGTGGGCAACCATCTTCATTCCCTCTTTGATGATCATGGCACAGCAGGTCTTGAAGATAGTTTCAGCGGCTTTAACCGGAGTCGTTCCCAATTGTTCGGCAATGGCTGTCATTCCCTCCAGGGCCTTTTCCCAGCTTCCCGCCGCCATTATGCCAAGGACGACCATGGCGTCGGTGGGGGTGGGGAAAGAACCGCCAAAGGCCATGGCCGGTCCGGATCGATGGGGGCCTATTTTCAGGGTGTTTCCATCTACCCTTACATGGCTGTCCCCGCCTATCCCCCTGGAGTGGGTCTTGAGGGATCGGATAAGGCTCTTGTAAGGTCCCCGGCCGATACCCACAGGTTCAAGAAGCGGAGCCTGGTCCACCATGATGGCAATGTCCGTGGTGGTTCCACCGATATCCAGAACAAGGACATCCTGAAGGGCCGGTGCATGGGCAAGGGTCCCCATGACGCTTGCGGCAGGTCCCGAAAGAATGGTCTGGCCTGGAAAATCCATGGAAGCCTCAAGGCTCATTGTGCCTCCGTCGGCCTTGAGGATCTGGATCGGTGCTCTGAGCCCCTTTTGTTCAAGGGATCGCTTGACTGCATTGAAAAATGCTCGATGGATGCAGTAAACCGAGGTGTTTAGAAGAACCGTTGCGATCCTTCTTGGGAAGTTGAGGTTTCCCGACACGTGGTGACCGAGGAAAACTTTATCGAAATCCCTGGCCAGAATATCCTTGATCATAAGTTCGTGAAAGGGGTTTCTGGGGGAAAATTTCCCAATGACCCCCACGTGCTTGACTCCCTTTTCTTTGAGTATTTTTGAAATGGCGACGATCTCCCGGGGATCCACCGGGCTTCGCTCCCTGCCCCTGTGGTCGATGGAGCCTGAAACCGGGAAGTAATATTTTCCCCTGCGAAAGTGCATTGGGTCAATGCCCGGCCCTGAGCTTACTATAATCCCTACAGGTTTGGTTTGCCGTTGAATAACGGCATTTGTGGTGAGTGTGGTGCTGAGGACAATCCGGGTGATCGTAAGGGGATCAATTCCCTCAAGCAGAAGGTTGAGACCCGAAAGAACCGTGTTGAATAAATCCAGGGAGTCTGTTGGTACCTTGACATTTCGTTTAAGCCCTGTTTTATCAAGCAGAACTGCATCTGTGTGGGTTCCGCCGACATCTAGTCCGATTAGCATGGGTCTCCTGAAAATTGCCCTCTATAATGAACAGTTGTTAAATTATGACCCTTAATTTAAGAGCAAACCAGAAAAGAAAAAAGATGTCAATCAGATTTTACGGTGCACTTGTTGACTTTCAAGGCTTATTGGCTTAGGAAAGGTAGAGTTTTCATTGAAACCATAGAATCATTCAACAGGTAAGTTAGCAACAAGGAAACAGGAGAAAATAAAATTATGGCACAGTTGATTTCAGATCGGAGGGACATAGATTTTGTTTTGCACGAACAGCTCGGGTTGGTGGACCACGAGCGCTTTTCCGAGTTCAACAAAAAAACGGTTGATTTGATAGTCTCAGAGGCAAGAAATCTTGCCGTAAAGGAGATTCTACCCACCCAGCGCCCCGGCGATGAGGAGGGTTGTATCTTTGATAATGGACGGGTGACGGTTCCTCCATGTTTTAAACGGGCCTGGGAGCTTTACAGGGAGGGGGAATGGCTTGCCATGACCGATGACCCAGAGGTGGGGGGCCAGGGAATGCCAAAGCTTGTGGGGCTTGCCGCCAACGAGTATCTCATCGGGGCCAACCCCTCGTTCATGCTCTACAGCGGGATGACCCATGGGGCCGCCACCCTTGTGGAGGCCTTTGGAACCGATGAGCAGAAAAAGCTTTACATGGAAAAGATGTTCTCAGGGGAATGGGGCGGCACCATGCTCCTCACCGAGGCCGAGGCAGGTTCTGACGTGGGTGCCTTGACATCAACGGCAAAGAAGAACCCGGATGGCACCTATTCCATCACGGGAACCAAAATATTCATCTCAGCCGGCGAACATGACCTTACCGAAAACATCATCCATCCGGTGCTTGCAAGGATAGAAGGTGCACCCGAGGGTACAAGGGGCATCTCTCTTTTCCTGGTTCCAAAGTACAGGGTCAACGATGACGGCTCCCTTGGCGAGTTCAACAACGTTGTTTGTACTGGTATCGAGGAGAAGATGGGGCTCCACGGGAACGCCACCTGCACCCTCTCCCTCGGGGAAAAGGGTGAGAGTATCGGTACCCTTCTGGGCCAGGAGAACAGGGGGATGCCGGCCATGTTCAGGATGATGAACGAGGCCAGGGCCTTTGTAGGTCTTCAGGGATTTGCCGTTTCAACCGCCTCCTACATGTATGCCCTTGACTATGCAAGGACAAGAATCCAGGGAAAGAATCTTCTCAAGGCAAGGGAGCCGGGGGCGAAGAGTTGCGCCATCATCGAGCACCCGGACGTGAGACGTCAGCTGCTCAACATGAAGGCCCTGGTCGAAGGCATGAGGAGTCTGATCTACTTTAATGGACGTTGCATCGACATTGCGGAAACTGCTGAGGACCCAGCGGTCAAGGAGCGATACAGCGACATGGTCGAGCTTTTGACCCCCCTGGTCAAGGGGTATGTCACCGACCGATCCCTTGAGGTTTGCAGCCACGGGGTTCAGGTCTTTGGCGGGTACGGATATATCAAGGAGTTTCCGGTTGAGCAGCTCATGCGCGATACCAGGATCTACATGATATATGAGGGAACCAACGGTATCCAGGCAATGGATCTTCTTGGCCGAAAGCTTGCCATGAAGGACGGGCGTCTGTTTGCCAACTTTATCGATGAGATCCGCCAGGTGGTAGAAAAGGCCAAAACAGTTGAAGGGGTTGAGGCCATTGCCCTGCGGGTTGAAAAGGCCGTGGATCAGCTGGAACAAACGGCAAAGAGCATCGGTGCCCGGGCAAAGTCCAGGGATGTTATGAACGCCTACTCTTTTGCCCATCCATTTCTTGAGGTCACAGGGGATGTTGCCATGGCCTGGATGCTTCTGTGGCGGGCCATGGTGGCGGCTCCAAAGCTTGCAAAAAAGGCAGGTTCCCTCGATCCTGAAACCGTTGCAGCCAAGGCCGCCACCAACAAGGATGCGGCTTATTATGCTGGCCAGGTTATGACGGCGGCCTTTTTCATCAACACTCTTCTTCCGTCGGCCCTTGCAAAGATGGACGCCATTGTCGAGGGGGATACCAGTGTGGAATCCATGCCTGAGGCTTCCTTTGGTAGTAGGTAGTGGGCAGTAGGTAGTTGGGCAGTGGGCAGTGGGTAGTGGGCAGTGGGCAGTGGGCAGTAGATAGTAGGCAGCGATTAACTAACTCACTACTGCCTACTGTTAACAAAGGAGGAGTTATGCTCGAATATATGAAAAAGAGTTTTCTGACTGGTGTGGGGTTGGCCCTGAGGTCAAAAAAAGAGATTGAAGAGCTTGCCAGGGATTTTGCGGAAAAGGGTAAGTTGGACCGGGAAGAGGGGGAAAAATTTTTCGATGAGATTATGGATAAGTATGACGAGGCTGTGGAAAAACTTGACCGGCAGGTGGAAAAAGCCGTGGAAAAGGTCCTTAAAAAGACTGATCTTACAAGACAGAGCGACTTTAATAAGTTGAAAAAGGAGATTGCCGAGATTAAGAAGCTGCTGGTCGAACTCAAGGCGGATAAGGTCCATAGAGACGACAAATAGACAATGCTCAGTATCCAGAAAATAGGCGGTCTTGGCCGGCGTTACCGTCATTTTTTGCGTTATCGCCAGATCCTTGGGATCATGTTCAAGTATGGGTTTGGCAATATCATCGATGCCTTAAACCTGGACGAGTATATTGAGATAGGGCTGAAACTCATCTCCCGGAACAAGGGTGACCGCCTTGAGAAGCTGTCCGGGGCCATGCGGATCAGAATGGCCTTTGAGGAGTTAGGCCCTACCTTCATAAAGTTCGGGCAGATCCTTTCAGCGCGTCCGGATCTCATCCCCGTGAACCTTTTGACCGAGCTCACACGGCTTCAGGACCATGTGCCGCCCTTTCCCTTTGACGAGGTGGCGGCAATCATCTCGTCCGAGTTCGGCCGCCCCCATGGGGAGATCTTTGAGTTTATCGACCGGACGCCCATTGCATCGGCCTCCATCGGCCAGGTCCACAGGGCAGGGATTGGAGGGACAGGAGAAGTCGCCGTCAAGATTCAGCGCCCGGGCATAAGAAAGCTCATTGAGGTGGACCTTGAAATCCTGCATCACCTTGCCACCCTTGCCGAGACCCATGTGGAGGAGATCGCCCACCACAGACCTGTCCGGATAGTTGAAGAGTTTGCAAAAAGCCTTGGCCGGGAGCTTGACTATTCGGTGGAGGCCTCGAGCCTTGAGAGGATGGCAAGGCAGTTCAGCGACGATCCAACGGTTCATATCCCTGGGGTGTTCCGGGCAGAGTCGAGTCAGCGGGTTTTGACCATGGAGTTTATCCGGGGGATCAAGATTTCCGATAAAAAGGAGCTTGTGCGCCAGGGTATGGATATCGGGAAAATCACCAGGAACGGCGCCCAGTTTGTGATGAAGCAGGTGTTTGATTTTGGTTTTTTCCATGCTGATCCCCATCCGGGAAATCTGTTCGTGCTGGCGAGAAACGTCATCTGCCCGGTGGATTTCGGCATGGCAGGATCTATACCCCGCCACACCCGTGAGTTGTTTGTGGATCTCATCTATGCAATCCACAAGAAAAACATGGGCCTTGCAACTCGTTTCCTTGTTGAGCTTGCCGAATACGAGAGTGAGCCGGATCTTGCAGCCCTTGAAAAGGATCTGACACAATTTGTCGTGCTTCACCTTGAACGGCCCCTGAAGGAGATACGGATAGGTCAGCTTGTTAACGATATTCTTGAGATGTCCTCCCATCACAGGATGCGGATTCCCCCGGATCTTTTCCTGATGATGAAGGCCTTTGCCACGGTGGAGGGGGTTGCCAAGGAGCTTGATCCGGATTTTGACATGATCAGGACCGCAGCCCCCCACGTGAGGGCCGCAAAACTGTCAAGGCTTTCGCCTAAACGGCTCTCTGAGGACCTCTTCGGCATTACCAGGGAGGCCCTGCGGTTTGCCCGTCTATTTCCTTCGGACCTCCTTGAACTCCTGCGCCTTGCAAAGCTTGGTAATATCCGGCTTAACATCCAGATCCATGGATTTGAACGTATGCTTGCCACCCATGATCAGATCAGCAATCGCATCTCGTTTGCCATTATAATAGCGGCCCTTATCATGGGATCGGCCCAGTTGATCAACTCCAACGTGCCTCCCATCCTCTTTGGAGTCTCGGTCATCGGAATCGCCGGTTTTATTGCCGCAGCCCTGATGGGGGTGTGGCTGCTTGTGGCCATCATCAAAAAAGGACGATTGTAGGCAGACCCAGAAATTTTCATTTTGGTTTTATTTTTTTATATATGAAACTCCCACCGAGCTGGCTGCCACAAAGGGCACCCGCAAGGGGAGCCCCTACATCACCTCGGTCTGTCAAAACAAGACCGCCATATGGTGTCATTCAAAATGAGAATTGCTGCAGTTCACTATCTTGTCTGCTCATAGGGGTACCAGTCAGAGCTTCGGAGCCGTTCGGCCCTGAGCACGGCAATTTCGAAGCTTGAGGTGTTGAATACAATTTTCCGGCCAAGCTCCCCTCCGATATCCTCTGAAACGATTTTGATTCCTCTATTTCCGAGCATGGTCCTTGCAGTTTCAAGGTTTGTCCTGCCGATGTCCCGGGACATCACCCTGGGAAGAAAGGCACCGCCAAAGATCTGGGCCTCCATGGTCTTGACGGTGGCACCGCTGTTGATCATCATTCGGACAAGGGCTGCCACGGCAACATTTCCATACTTTGCCGTGGGTCTCTGGGGCTTTTCCCTGCGGGGAAAGAGAAAGTGGTTCATGCCGCCCCTGCCTGTCTTTCTGTCATAAAGGCAGACCGAAATGGATGAGCCAAGCACGGTGGAGATCATCGTTGGATGGTGGGGTAGAAAAATATAACCGGGTTTCAGCATATAATCTTCCACCAGGGGATTTGATCTGTTTGATTCCATTGGTCCTGGGTGTTAGGTACCCTTGGGTTAAAGGTTGATTCCTGGTTGGCTTTTAGCCTATATGAACCTCCATATCAAGGAGAATGGCTGGTATTTTTCATAAAGGATTGCCTGACCAACTATCCTGTGTTAAATAACACATTTGTGTTTTGTTCAATAAACTGTTTGGTAAGGAAGGGGGCATGGGGCAGAAACCTGTTTTCAAGATCGGTGTTTTGGGATGGATGGCACCCTTTTATAAGGGATTCTCTGATCTTGAAGGAGAGTTTGACACTTTTTTTCTTAAAAAGGTTTTCCTTGGCTCCTGGAATAGGGTTTTTGAAAGACTTTGCGACCGGTTGATTGACGGAGCATTTATTCCGGTTCCTGCGGCCATTGATCTTGTAAGGTCTGGGGTGGATATTCGTCTCTTTTTCACGCTGTCAGGAACAGAGGCCTTTTTTGTCAAGAGCCGGGGCGCAGGAGTACGACGCATGTCCCAATTTAAGGGAAAAACCATACTGGTGCCCCATGAATTATCCATTTATACCCTTTTGATTCACAGGTTCATGGCATCTGCAGGGTTGTGCCTGGGGCAAAACCGTTCATCGGAGGTTTTTTTTGAAGCCATGTCCGTTCCCCTGATGGGTGAAGCTCTTGCCTATGACCATGAGGGGCATATCGGCGGTTTCATTGCCCCTGAACCCTTTTGCACCGGGGCGGTGAAGGCGGGAGATGGAAGCCTTGTATGTTCTGCGGAAAAATTATGGCCAGGGTATACTTCGGGTGTTTTTGTCCTGGATGGTGCTCTTGCCGACTCGTGTTTTGACTCAGCTTACGGTTTAGTGACTTTGCTTATGAGGGCTCTAGGGTCGCCTGAAGGGGCTGAATCTGGAATGGAGGGGGATGAAAAGACCGATTTTCTCATCGATACCCGGGCAATCCGCCAGGTTGAGAAATATATGCAGGATGAGTTTGGGCAGGTTCCAGGCGGCAAAGGTATCCTGGGGGCCGTTCAGGGGGAATTTGCCATGGGATCAGGAGCTGGAAATTAAGTTTTGAACAAGGAGTGTTGTTATGGCGGTAGATCCAAAGATAAGAATTCTTGTGGTGGATGATTCCGGGACCATGCGTGTCATGTTCAAGCAGATGTTGAACAGGGCCGGGTTCGCGAATATTACCATGGCCGTGAACGGTGATGATGCAATTGCAAAGGTTGAGGCTGAGACTCCTGATCTTGTGATCAGTGACTGGAATATGCCCCAGCGGGATGGGCTTGAATTCCTCAAGTGGCTGAGAAGCCGGGATGCCTACAGGGATATTCCCTTTATAATGGCAACGGCCCAGGCCGATAAGGGGCAGCAGATAAGGATAATGGAGGCAGGCGGAAACGACCATGTGCCAAAGCCCTTTGATGTTGATCAGATCAGGGCAAGCATTGAAAAGGTGTTTTCCAGGGGCGGTGAAACGCCTTCTGGTAAAAAGGAGCATGGGGTTGTTGATGGCAGGGCGATCCTTAAAGTGGCGCATATTCAGATTACAGACCACCTTGCCCTTGGTGCCCTCTGGCACAGGATTCAAAACGGTGAAGTTACCCCCCGCCATTTCACGCTGGATACCGATTGCAAGCCCGGCTGGAATCCCATCCAGGAGGGACTTGAAAACGGCGATCTCGATGCGGCCTTTGTGCTTGCCCCCATTGCCATGGATCTCTTTGCCTATGATGCTCCCATCCGTCTTGTACTCCTGGCACATAAGAACGGCAGCACCTTTGTGAGAAGTCGAAATTATGACCACAGGTTTAACTCCCTTCAGAGTTTTTATAAGTACAAGGTCGTTGATATTCCCCACAAGATGAGCGTGCATCACATGCTCGCCCATCAGTTTTTAAAGGAGCTTGGATTAAAACCAGGGGTTCCCGGGAAAAGGGCCATCAACGTCAGATTTGAGGTGGTGCCGCCCATCAAGATGCCCGGCATAATGAAGGATAACGACGATGTGGCAGGATTCATAGTCGCAGAACCAATTGCCACCAGGGCCATTGCCTCTGATATAGGAGATCTTGAATTTATCTCGTCCGCCCGTTGGGAAGAGCATCCCTGCTGTGTGGTGGCAATGCAGCAGGAGTTTATTGAAAAGTTTCCCGAAGCAGCCCAGGAGTTTGTCACCCTGATTGTTGAGTCTGGTCTCTATATTGAGGCTGACAAGGCACGGGCCGCAGAGATTGGGGTGAAGTTCCTTGACCCTGAAGGCAAGATGGGACTTGACCCGGGGATACTCCAGAGCGTGTTCGCCCAACCCCAGGCCATACGCATGGATGATCTTTATCCGGAAAAACAAGGCCTGGATAAAATTCAGAGGTATATGCACGATGTCATGGGGATCGGCAGGATAATTGATCTTGATCGTTTTGTGGAGACCAGGTTTGCAGATCAAGCCTGCAATCGATAATAGAGGAGTGCCATATGAAGATAACGGATCCGGAAATTATTCGAACAGGTGAGAGAGAACTCCTGGAGACTGTCAAGGGAGATCTTGACTGGGGTGTCATAGGAGAGATTGTCAAACAGCGAATAAATATCTCATCCATGGAGTCAACCGGTGGAGAGATCGTTGTCCATGAAAATCAGGTGGCGTTCCGGATTGATTTTCTACTCAAAATGGACCTGAGCTTGATGTTTGACAGGGATGGTGTTCTTATCCCGGGCAGGGGTGAGGGGCAGGACCATGGCCAGGCCCATGGCCTGGATAAAGTATCCGAACATTCACCCGGGGGTGGGGCGGCTGAAGCCTCTGAGTCTTCTCCAAAGGAGCAGGGGATTTCGCCCTTGGAAAATCAAAAAACCGAGTTGAATTCTGAAGTTGGGGATCACACACCTTCAGGGGCTGAAAACCAGGAAGCCCCGGGGATTGAAGATTCAGAGTTTGATCTTTCCGACCTTGATCTTACAGAAGACGACCTTGCGGATGAGGGCGTTACAGGTGACGAGGCGGGTGGAGCACTGGATGATGATATAGATGAGATTCTCAAGGAGAGTCGGGAATTCTGGGAAAATAAAAAAAACGAGTAAATGGAATCTGAAAAAACAGCAAAAAAAGTGAGGGCCCTGGGGCTTACATCCGGCGGCCTTGACAGTATATTGAGTGCCCTGATTTTAAAGGAGCAGGGGGTCGAGGTGTCATGGATCAGTTTCACAACCCCTTTTTTCTCCTGTGATGCGGCACTGAAGGCGGCGGATAGATACCAGATCCCCCTGATGGTGGTCGATATTACAGACCATTTTCTTGAAATGCTGAGAAATCCCCGGGCAGGTTATGGTAAAAACATGAATCCCTGTATGGACTGCCACGCATTGATGTTTGCAAGGGCAGGAGAGATAGCAGTGGAAGAGGGGTTCGATTTTTTGTTCAGCGGAGAGGTGGCTGGTCAGCGGCCCTTTTCCCAGAACAAGCGCTCGTTGCGCTACGTGGAAAAACACTCTGGGTTTGAAGGCTCCATATTAAGACCCCTGAGTGCCAGGGTGCTGCCTGAAACAGAGGCCGAACGTCAGGGAGTCGTGGATCGAAGCCGGTTGGGGGCAATTACAGGTAGATCGAGACGACGCCAGATTGAGATGGCGGCTCACTTTAATGTGAGGGATTACCCTACCCCGGCAGGGGGATGCAAGCTGACCGACAGGGCCTTTTCCACAAGGCTCAGGGATCTTCTTCATTTCCGGTATGGCCTTGTCCATTCCGGCCAGAGCCTTGTGGATTCGAACAAGTGTCTGGGTGGGAAAATTGCCGGAAAGGATCTTTTTCTGCTGCACCATGGCCGGCATTTCAGGCTTGACCCGGAAACAAGAGTAGTTGTGGGGCGTTCTGACGCAGACAATGGGATGATCGAAACCTTTTATGACCCAGAAAAAGACACGCTTCTTCGCATGAACGACATGCCCGGCCCCCTTGTCCTGATCCCGGGGGTTGTGTCGTTGGCCATGGTAGAGAGGGCCGCTGCCATATGTGCCGGGTACACCAAGGCCGTTACCGGTCAGGAGGTAAGTGTGCTTGTCCTGTCACCCCAGGGAAAACGCATCGTTAAGGTTAAAGTCCCTGATTCTTCAAACTTCCAGGATTTTCTTATTTGATCTTGGCCTTGAGCTGACCGCAGGCGGCCGAGATGTCGTCTCCCTTGCTCTTTCTGACCATGGCCGTGAGGTTGTTGTCTAAGAGCGTCTGCATGAAAGCCTGGATTTTTTCCCTGGACGGGCGCTTGAACTCGCTTTTATCATGCTCGTTAAAGGGGATCAGGTTCACCTTGGCCCTGATGGGCTTCAGCAGCTTGACCAGCCGTTTTGCATCATCCTCTGTGTCATTGACCCCGTGGATGAGAATGTATTCAAAGGTGATTTTTTTCCTTGGCTTCATCTGGAAGTTGGCGCAGGCCTCTAAAAGTTGATCCATGGGGTAACGACGGTTAACAGGCATGAGTATGGATCTGGTCCCGTCCGTGGTTGCGTTGAGGGAGACGGCAAGGTTAACCTCAGTGTCATTGCCAAACCTGAGAATCTCGGGCACGAGGCCGCAGGTGGACAGGGTTATTCTCCTTGAGGAGAGCTTGAGTCCATAATCGCTGTCCGTCATGATTGAGAGGGCTCTTACCACGTTGTCGTAGTTTGCAAGGGGCTCGCCCATGCCCATGAACACGATATTTGACAGGGGGTGGGGGGCGTCCCTTGCGGCAAGAATCGACCGGGCGCTCCTGACCTGGCCGATGATTTCACCGGTGGTGAGGTTGCGGGAAAACCCTCCCTTTGCCGTGAGGCAGAATCTGCACCCCTGGGCGCATCCAGCCTGGGAGGAGATACACAGGGTGAAATGGTCCTTTTCAGGAATGATGACAGCTTCAATGTAGGCGTTGTCCTGGAGGCGGAATAAAAGTTTTTCCGTTCCGTCCTTTGAAACCTCTGAACGTTCAAGTTCCATGGTTGACAGGGTGAAGTTTTTTTCGAGACGTTCTCTTAACTCTTTACCCAGGTCGGTCATTGCATCAAAGGTGTCTATGCTGTGAAGGTAGAGCCATTTGAAAACCTGGCCTGCACGAAAGGGTCGTTCGTTGTTGCTTTCAAACCATGTGGTGAGTTCCTGTCGTGTTAAATCAGTTATCTCTTTCAAAAAAAATCTCCGTTGGGAAAGGTGTTAACCCCTCTCCTGTCATAAATGCTGATTATAATGCTTTTTTCTTGACTTATCATGGAATTAATACTAATTTCAACATTTTAATAACAGAGTAGGGTTTGAAGAGTTCTTATGTTTGAAAACTTGAGTGATCGGCTGAATGCAACGTTTAAGAAACTAAAAGGCCGGGGGACCCTTTCGGAGAAGGCTATTGAAGAGGGTCTTAAGCAGGTCCGCATGGCGCTTCTTGAAGCGGATGTGAATTACAGGGTTGCAAAAAAAGTTGTTTCAGATATACATAAGCGCGCCCTTGGTCAGGAGGTGATGGATAGCCTGACGCCCGGTCAGCAGGTCATTAAGATTGTCTATGACGAGTTCTCGTCGATGATGGGCGGCTCCCACGAGGGGTTGAACCTTGGCAGTAGGGTTCCGTCTGCCGTCATGCTTGTGGGTTTGCAGGGTGCGGGAAAGACCACTACGGCGGGCAAGCTTGCCCTTTTTCTCAAGAAAAAAGGCAACCGGCCGCTTCTGGTTCCTGTGGATGTTTACAGGCCTGCGGCAATCGATCAGTTGACCAAGCTGGGTAAACAGCTTGGGATCCCTGTATTTGCCGCCACTCAGGATATGAAACCGGAGGATATCTGTCAGGCTGCTGAGCTGTTGGCCATACAGGAGGGGTTTGACACCCTGCTTGTGGATACGGCCGGACGGCTCCATGTTGACGATGGGATGATGGCAGAGATTGTCAACCTCAAGAAGTGCCTCAATCCAACGGAGATTCTTTTTGTGGCCGATGCCATGACGGGTCAGGATGCCGTCAATATTGCAGGTGCCTTTGACCGGGCCTTAGATCTGACCGGGGTGATCCTGACCAAGATGGATGGTGATGCAAGGGGAGGTGCAGCCCTTTCCATTAGAGCCGTTACGGGTAAACCCCTCAAGTTTATCGGTGTGGGTGAGAAGTCCACCGGGCTTGAGCCCTTTCATCCGGAACGTATGGCGTCCAGAATACTTGGCATGGGCGATACCCTTTCCCTGATTGAAAAGGCCCAGGATTCGGTTGACCAGAAAAAGGCTGCGGCCCTTGAGGAGAAGTTAAGGAAAAATCAGTTTTCCCTCGAAGATTTTCGGGATCAGATGGTCTCGGTAAGAAGCATGGGCTCGATCAAGGATCTGATCGGGCTTATTCCAGGGGTCAATAAAAAAATGCTTGCGGGTATGAATATTGATGAACGTGAGTTTGTACGGATTGAGGCAATTATCAACTCCATGACCCCCCAGGAGCGACATAACTATGCCGTTATCAAGGGAAGTCGGAAAAAAAGAATTGCAAGGGGAAGCGGGTCCACGGTTCAGGATGTGAACAAGCTTCTGAAGAGTTATACACAGTCAATGAAGATGGTAAAAAAGTTAAATAAAGGCGGCATGCGCTCATTACGGGGAATGCTGCCGTTTTAAGGAGAAATGAAATGTCAGTTAAGTTGAGGTTGGCCCGCTGGGGCGCAAAGAAGAAGCCGTTTTACAGAATCGTTGCAGCGGATATTGAGTCCCCAAGGGATGGGAAATTCCTTGAGAGTGTCGGCACCTACGACCCCATGGTCGAACCTGCCGCCATTATTCTCAAGGAGGATAGAATCCGCTATTGGATGGGTGAAGGTGCCATCCCCACAACAACCGTTAAGAGTCTTCTTAAAAAACAGGGTTTCAGTTCCAATCCTGCATGATGCTATGCTGTATCGTTCCCATATTCTCAACACACACTATAAGGAGATGAGTTATGAAAGAGCTGGTGAAATACATTGCACAGGCACTGGTTGACAATCCCGATGCGGTTGAGGTTACTGAGATAGAGGGAAGTCAGACTTCTGTTCTTGAACTCAAGGTAGCTAAAGAGGATTTGGGGAAGGTGATTGGCAAGCAGGGCAGATCAGCCCGTGCCATGAGAACGATTCTGAGTGCGGCATCTGCAAAGCTTAAAAAGCGAACTGTGCTGGAAATTGTGGAGTAATCATGGAAAAATCTCTGTTTACCCTTGGTGTGGTAACCGGAGTGCATGGCGTAAAGGGGTTGGTGAGGGTCAGGTCGTTTGCCGAATCTTTTGACACGTTTGAAGCCGGACTTGAAATGGTTGTTCAAAAAGCCGGGAACAAAGGCGAGCGCCACACGATACTCAAGGCTTCACCCCATAAAAAAGGGCTTTTGATTCAGTTTGCCGGAGTGGACCGCAACATTGCCGAAACTCTGGTTGGTGCTGAGATCCTTGTGGAGAGAGATCGGCTGCCAGAACCTGAAGCCGACAGCTATTTCTGGGAGGATCTCATTGGCCTCAGGGTCACGGATAAGACCCTTGGGGCGCTTGGCACAATCGATTCCATCATGGAGACGGGCAGCAACGATGTTTTTGTGGTAAAAAACAAGACGGTTGACTCAGATCAGGAATTTCTGGTGCCGGCACTTGCCTCTGTCGTGATCGAGATTGATCTTGACCGGGGTGAGATGGTGGTTGACCTGCCCGAGGGGTTGTAGTGGCAACAAGACAATTTACAGTTTTAACGCTGTTCCCTGAACTGGTAGTCCCGTTTTTTGACCATGGGATTGTTTCAAGGGCTGTTGCCAAAGGGATTATCACCGGAAGAGCGGTGAATCCGAGGGACTTTACAAAAGATCGCCACGCTACGGTGGATGACAGGCCCTATGGAGGGGGATGTGGAATGGTGATGAAGCCGGAACCCCTTGCCCTTGCCATCGACTCTGCCAGAAACAGGTCTGTTGATTCTGGTTCAAGTTCCAGGGTGATTCTCATGACCCCCCAGGGAAGACGGTTTGATCAAGCATCGGCCCTGGATCTTGCAGCAGGCGCTGATGACCTGATCTTTGTGTGCGGCCGATATGAGGGAATAGACGAGAGGGTGTGTCAAAGCTTTGTGGATGACGAGATTTCCATCGGTGACTATGTGATGACCGGGGGCGAACTTGCCGCCATGGTTATCATTGATGCCGTTACCAGGCTTATACCCGGGGCGCTTGGCGGTGAGGATTCGGCGGAACAGGACTCGTTCAGGGACGACCGCCTGGAATACGCCCTTTTCACGAGACCTCCGATGTTTGACTCAATGGAGGTACCTGCCATCCTGCTCTCCGGTGACCACGGGAAGATAGAGCGTTGGCGAAAGTCTTCATCCCTTAAAAGAACCTTTTTAAATCGGCCGGACCTTTTCAATCGACGAGCCTTGGATGAAGAGGAGAAAAAAATATTAAAATCCTGGTGTCAAGAACTTCAAGAGCTTATTGGTGGAAGGAATTAATTAATGGAAAAATCTGTTGATGAATGATTTGTATCTGGCCCTTGTCCATCATCCTGTGGAAAATAAAAGGGGAGATATCATTGCATCGGCCCTGACCACCATAGACATGCACGATATAGCAAGGGCGTCTATAACCTTTGGCGTGCGGGGATTCTTTATTGTCACACCACTTTTAGACCAGCAGATTCTGGCCCGGGAGGTGATCGGCCATTGGACCCAGGGTGTGGGAGGAGTATTAAACCCCCATCGAAAAGAGGCCCTCTCCCTTATCCGGGTGGTATCAAGCTTTGAAGAGGTTGTGGCCCAGGTCAGGGAGGAGATTAAGGGGCAGATTGTCACCGTTGCAACCAGTGCCTCCATGGGGGAAAACAGCGTCCCCGTGGCAGGCGTGAGGGCAGAGATGTCCAGGGGAAAGACCGTTCTTCTTGCCCTTGGCACGGCCTGGGGGCTTTCAGAGACGTTTATCAACGGGTGTGACCTCCTCATGGAGCCCATCAGCGGGGTAAACGGATACAACCATCTTTCCGTTCGATCGGCCGCTTCTATTATTTTGGATAGAATAAGGACAACGAACGATGCAACTCGATAAAATAGACCGAGTCGAGTGTAGGGGCTCCCTTTACGGGTTCCCTTGTGGAGGCCAATTTGGCTGGAATTTAATATGAAAAAAGGGGCAGTCACAAGGGGTGTGAGGAACGACCACAAGGGTCGCAATTGAGGGCACCCGCAAGGGGAGCCCCTACATCTCGGCAAGCTAAAAGCTGTTTCCTAATAAAAAACAAAACAGATATACTAACTGAGGGAGAAAAAAATAATGAATATTATAGATCATTTGGAACAGGAGCAGATGCGACTCGATATGCCCGACTTCAGGGCGGGTGACACCATCAAGGTTCATGTTAAGATCCGTGAGGGTGAAAAAGAGCGTATTCAGATATTTGCAGGTGTAGTGATTAAAAAGACCAAGGGACTTGCCGCAGCCCGTTTTACCGTGAGAAAGATTTCCGGCGGCGTTGGGGTTGAGCGAATTTTTCCCCTTAATTCACCGGGTGTCGACAAGATCGAGGTTGTCTCACGGGGCCGGGTACGACGCTCCAAGATATACTACCTCAGAAATCTGCGGGGCAAGGCTGCAAGAATCAAAGAACTGCGCACGGCATAATTCATATCCTCCATGTGGACTTTTGAACGAAGGGCACAGATGGCAGGATATAGTTGCGTTGCAGGCGTTGACGAGGCTGGCAGGGGCCCCCTTGCCGGTCCGGTTGTGTCTGCGGCTGTAGTTCTTGGTGAGAATTTCCCGGATATCGGGATAATGGACTCCAAGAAACTCTCACCTAAAAAAAGGGAGCTCCTCCACGGGATTATAATGGACAGAGCCCTTGGGGTTTGTGTGGGTCTTGCCTCCCACCACGAGATTGATACGTTCAACATCCTAAGGGCATCCCTGCTCTCCATGTCAAGGGCTGTCAAGGGTCTTAGTGTCAAGCCGGACTATCTTCTGATTGACGGTCGTTTTTCCATTGAATCTCCCATCGATCAAAGGGCAATTGTCAGGGGAGACAGCCTCAGCGTATCCATAGCTGCGGCATCCATCGTTGCCAAGGTGACCCGGGATAGAATCATGGCTGACATGCATCGCCTCTACCCCGGTTATGGGTTTGACCGGCACAAGGGATATCCCACCAAACTCCACAAGGAGGCCCTTGCAGCTCTTGGACCTTCCCCCGTTCATCGCTACAGCTTTAAGGGGGTTGTTTTTCTTTGATGGAAAACCAGAAACAGCGGATGGGACGCCTCGCCGAAGATGCGGCGGCAGACTTCCTGGAAAAACAGGGGTTTACCATTCTTGAGCGCAATTACACGGCTAAGGTGGCCGAAATTGATATCATTGCCAGGGATCATGACACCCTGGTTTTTGTCGAGGTAAAGGCCAGAAAAAGGTTCTCCAGAACCGGACCTCGGGAGGCTGTATCCTGGGCAAAACAGCAGAAAATCATCATGGGTGCTCGTTTTTTCATGCGGGAAAAAGAGATTAGTGACCTCCGGGTGCGGTTTGACGTGGTAGCCCTTTATGAGGAGAACGGCACCTTCCAGATTGAGCTGATAAGAAATGCATTCCAGACCGACTGACCAAGACCTGAACATAGACTTAGATCGGGGCCGGGACGACCACCCGTTACAGGGCACCCTCTATGTGGTGGCAACCCCCATCGGCAATTTAGGGGACATCACCTTCCGGGCCGTTGAAACCCTTGGCCGGGTCTCCATGATTGCCGCCGAAGACACCCGACATACTGGCAAACTCCTTGCCCGATACCAGATAAAAAAGCCCCTCGTATCCTGCCACGATCATAATGAGACCCAGAGGATCGATGAGTTTATAGTCCGGTTGAACCGGGGAGAGGAGATCGCCCTTGTCTCGGATGCTGGCACTCCTCTGGTGTCTGACCCAGGGTTTGAACTTATAAGAGCCTGCACCCAGGCGGGCATACGGGTGATCCCCATTCCAGGGCCCTGCGCCGCAGTGGCGGGCTTGAGTGTCTCAGGCCTTGCCACGGATTCGTTTCTTTTCGTGGGATTCCTCCCGAGAAAAGCCGGACGGCGCCGGGAGAGGATCGAAGCCCTCGCAGGCGAAGGCGCCACCCTTGTATTTTACGAGTCTCCCAGGCGCATCCTTCCCCTTCTTGGGGAAATGGTTGAGATCCTGGGCGATCGCCCCGGGATGGTGGCAAGGGAGATTACAAAGATCCACGAGGAGTACCTCCGGGGCAACCTCTCTGAAATCATGGCAACCCTTGGTTCGAGGGAGAGCGTAAGGGGGGAGTGCTCCCTTTTTGTGGCGGGTGCCGACCTGTCTCACCCCCCTTTGATGGCCGATGAAGCCCTGGATCGGCTTATAGTCACAGCCCTTGAAGATTCAAACCAACGAACCGGGGATCTTGCAAAGGAATTGGCAAAGAAATTCAAAATTCCCAAAAAAGTTGTTTATGAGCGTATTCTTGCCCTTCGGTAGCTCACCCCCCATGATCGGTTTGTTTCTTCAACATCCTTTTTAAGATCCTGATTTCGTCGCTCAGGGCCGTGATCTTAGTCTCCATTCCCTGGAGAATTTTCCCGATCTCTGTTCTCTCCACGGTGGACGTGTTGTCTGGGAGGATCGTACGGTCTATAAGCCCCTTTGTCAGCTTTTCTCCCCTGGCTTTCTTGTTTTTCTCCTGAATCCTCTGGGATCGATTTTCAGCAATAAAGTCAAAACAGCTATGCCAGAAGAGTTCCAGGGAACTGCCTGGCACACCATCGTTCCGGGCCATAAGTTTTTTTGCAACTTTTCGAATGCACTTTGAAGCACCGGCATCGGGGAAAAGCGTGAGAAAAGGGGTCTGGGCAATGACAGCCATGGCTACATGCCTGTCAGCGACTACCATACCAAGGGCAAGGAGTTCGATCTTCAAAAAACGGTTCACCGTGTCCTTCAACTGTCCATAGGCGTTTCGTGCGGTTTTTAGGCTCTTTACCTGGTTGACTACGACGTTCACCGGGTTGGTGTACTGCCTGTTGGATAGAAGTTTTAAAAGGGCATAGGCATCGGTCAGGGAGGTGGGTTCAGGGGTGATGACCATGAGGATTTCATGGCTTGCCGTGCAGAATCCCAGAACCTGGTCAGAGATACCGGCCGAGGTGTCAAAGATGAAATAGTCATACCTATCCAGGTTAAGAAAAGAATCAATGAGATGGGCAGCTTCACGCTGTGTAAGGTCTGCCATCCTTTCCACACCGCTGCTGCCTGGAATGATGTCAATCCCCTGGAAGTTTCTGATCACGACCTCATCCAGGGTGTGGGTCCCCAGGAGCACGGATTCAAGATCGTTTTCCGGTTGAATTCCGGTGAGGATGTTGATGTTTGCAAGGCCAAGGTCTGCATCAAAAAGGCAGACCCGTTTGTTTGCCAGGGCAAGTTCAATGGCAAGGTTGAGGCTGATACTCGTCTTGCCTGCACCTCCCTTGCCGCTGGTTATGGTGATAATTCTGGGGGCGGAGAGCCCTTTGGCCTGTGAAAAAGCCGCTGGATTATTCCTTGGGGAAACTTCCCTTGACATAGCCCTATCTGTGGAATCTGACATCCTGCCGGGGGTTGGAGCAATATTAAGACCCAGGGATTGTGATTTCAAGTCTTCAGGCAGAGTTGGACTGGTGTAAAGAAAATTGTAAAGGATCTTAAACCTTGCCAGGGGGATAAAAACGGCCTTGAACCTGAGGTGTAAGAATCTTTGCCTGATGGCGTCTAGGGCAAGAAGGGCCGAAGGATCTGTCATGCCAAAAAGAATAACCCTCTTCTGCTTAACCATAGGGATAATTCCGTTTTCAAGGGCTCTCTCTTGCTCTATCAGGGTGGTCAACTCCTGTTTATGCAGAGGGTTGAACTGGAACTCGTTGATCAGGCGAAAGGGGATTCTGTAGAGATCATAGGTCAACTTTTGGATTTCGGCCATTGGGATGGTTTTTTGATCCAGGAGCACCGAGAGAAGAGGTGTTTGGGAGCCCTCGGATCTCTTCCGGGCAAGGGCCAGGGCTTTGGTGGAAACCTTGAACCTTTTAACAAGAGCCTGATCCATGGTGATCAGTTTCCGGTGCTTGTGAAGCACTAGAAAGTTGTCAAGGGGAGTTATCAGATTGAGGTCGCACAGGATAATTCCAAACAGGCGGTTTGAGTTGCTCAAGGGGTTTGCCCGTCCCTGCTTCTGGACGGCAAGCACCCTGGCAAGATCCTCCTGACCGATCAATCCTTCCTCAACGAGGATCGCACCTGTTTTAAGTGGGGGCAAGGGTCGAAAGGAGGGGGTGGCGGTTTGCAAGGGGCTTTTACTAACCGATTTCAAGGTTGCGGTTTTCCATTCCTTGTGGAATGGGTCTTGCTGAGGTAATCGGCAAAATGATGGTGAAGCAGGTGCCCGTTGCAGGATCGCTTGAACAGGTAATGGTTCCGTTGAGGTTCCGGATAATCGTGTGAACGATGGAGAGGCCAAGGCCCGAATTTCTCTTCTGCTTGGTGCTGTTGTAAGGTTCAAATAGCTTTTTTTTGATGGAATCGGGAATTCCCGGTCCGTTGTCCTGGATGGTGATCTCGACAACGCCTGGTGTTCTGCGCCGTTCATCGATTAAAATTCTGGAGGAGCCCAACCTTGTTGTGACGGTTATTCGTCCGCCGTGGTCCATGGCCTCGGCCCCATTTTTTATCAGATTGATCAATACCTGCTTCAGGCCGTTCCTGTCCGTTTGCATCGGCGGAATCCGGGGGTCGCCAATAAACAACGATTCAATTTCCCTTGGCCGAAGAATTGACTTCTCCAGGATGGTAAGAATAGACGAGTAGAGATCGTTGATGTCAACTGTTTCAAATTCAGCAAATTCGGGTTCTGAAAAGTCAGAGAGTCTTTTAACCAGCGCCGAGATGCGGTGGATCTCTTCACGGATGACCTTTAGTTCCGATTGTACCGGATGCCGGTCGGGAAGTTTCATGCTGAGTAAGGTAAGATAGTTGGTGACGATGACAATGGGGTTGTTTACCTCGTGGACGATTTTTTGTGTGAGGGTTGTATATGCCTGCATTCGTTCGTCCTTGACAAGTGAGGCATACTCCTGCCGGTGGTTGAGCGATTGGAGGCACATGGCTGTCTGGCGTGACAAGAGGTTGATAAGTGACTTGTTCTTGGCCATGGTTTCCCGTTGGACCTTGTTTACCCCAAGGAGAATGACGCCGATGGGTTGTTTTAAGGAGCGCATGGGGATAGCCAATATTCCCTCACTTTCAAGGAGCCTTGTGATCTGCGTGTCAGAGATCGTTCCCCGGTTTTTGTTTTCCGGATCAAGGCTGCTTAGGGTTTGGTCGCTTGAAAGGGCGGAGGTAATGAGGCTTGATGTGTTGGACATGGGGATGGCAATGGATGTAATGGACCTGTGGTATTTGTGGTCGGGAGTGCACCATCCGTTCAAGAGGTTTTTCCGGGGGTCAAATAAAAAGTAAAAGACCCCCTGGATATTGAAGAGTATTCTGATCCCGTTTTCAATGATGGTCAATATATCATCGATATGTTCCGCACTTAAGAGGTTCTGGAGGGTTCCGTGGATGAGGGAAATTTCCTTGACCCTGGTTGCAAGTGTGTCGGCTGCTCTATCTTCACAATCGTTTGTCCGTGGAGAGTCCTTAAAGCCCGGGATGGGTAACCCCAGGCTTTGGGCCATGGTTCTGGCTTCGGTATGGGCTTCCTGGCGAATTCCTTCAAGTTTTTCAGGTGTGGTTTGAACGAGTGTCGCAAGAGCTGGATCTTGGGTGGCGCCGTCTGCAAGGGCATTTGCCACAAATAAAATTTTAACAAGATCCAGGGCATTGGCAATGGCTTCAGGCGATTCGGTCAGGTAAAGTACGGCATCTGCCATTAATGGGCTCAGGCCCCACTGTCTGAAGAGCCATGCGCTTACCTCCTCTGTGGTTGTGTTGAACTTTTCCTTTTCCGCCTTTTGCAGCTCCCGGGTCGTGGGGCTGTTCATGATGATCGGCAGATAATCGACGGGGGAGTTTTGGAGAAGAACCAGCTGGCCAACTCCATGGAGGAGACCCGATAGAAATGATTCATCCAGAAGGGGATACTGGAGTTCAACGGCTGTTTTCTTTGCTATTAAGGCACAGGTGTAGGAGTGATACCAGAAGGCCGCCATGTCAAACTCAGGAATGGGTCTGTTTATTTTGAACACATGCATGGCAGAGACGCTGATGGCAATGTTTTTGATTGTGTCAAGACCCAGGTAAACTACGGCTGATTCAATGGTCTTCGGGGCCTTGGGAAGGTTGAGGGATGCAGATCCGAAAATATCCAGAAGTCTTGAGGTAAGGGCAGCATCCGTTGAGATGATAGCCGCAATTTCCCTGATCTCCACGTCTTCGTTGTCGCAGACTTCAATGAGTTTGACGATTATCTGGGGAAGCTGGGGCAGGTTTTTGGGCCATTCCAGGGACGACCACTGGGGGGGATCGTTTGCCTGTCCCAGGCCCTTTACCGGGTCGCCCTCCAGACAATCAGCCATACTGTCATTCTGGTTGGATTCCTTTTTTAATCCCATTGAGTCCCTTTCTTGACTGTTCACAGATAATCCCCCAGAATTTTTTTTGACCCTGACTATCGCTTTTGCCAATCAAGCCAAAACTCAATGGTCAGGTTTTTTATAGTTAATTTATCCTTATAAATCAACCCTAATCATTCGAGAATTGAGAAATGGCATTCATTCATAAATAAAACTTGACCAATGTTGCGCAATTATTGTTATCCTGTTACTTTAATGGGTCTGAAAACTGGTTAAATCTCTCTTTCAGGAGGAGGTAACGTGGGTTTTGCAATCAACACAAGCGGGTCAGCCTTAAGGGCCTTTGGAACAAAAATGGCCGTTTCAGCCAACAATGTTGCCAATGTTTATTCCGAGGATTTTAAAAAGAGCCGGGCCCTTGTAACTGAGGGTCAGAACGATGCCGTCAAGGTTGATATCTCAAAGGTTGATGCAGACGGCCCGGTGGAGACTAAGATGGTGAAGGGCCAGGCAGTTCACCAGGAGCTGTCCAATACGGATATTGTCGAAGAACTTATCCAGCAGATCACCGCCCAACGGGCCTTTGAGGCTAATACTAAAACGATAAGAACAGAGGATGAGATGCTTGGCGCCCTCGTTGATATGGTTGGCTGATCAAGAGATAACAACCTGGGCTGCTCAAGAGAAAGCAAGGGAGGTGTCACTCCTTGAACAGTGCCAAACCTGGGATGACTGTTGGGTCTCACGCTTAATTCCACTGCCTCGAGGAATCTCTGTCAACACATCGGATCCTGGCAATATCTCCTAAAGCTGCCGTTAATTCTCCTGAATCCCCTCCTTTAAGAACCTTTTTGGTCTGCCACAGTTTGTGAACGAAATTTATAAAAATTTTCAGTTTTAGAGGATAATAGGTTAATACACTTGACTTTTAGGCGCTTATCTGGAAAAGATATTTCGGTTAATCACTAACCCCTAAATTAGTAGTCTGTAAACAGGAGGATCCATGATTGTTGCAGAACGAAAACCCTTTGATGAGATCAAACATATGGTGTCAGGCTATAAACGAGTCCTGACTGTTGGATGCGGCACCTGTGTCGCTGTCTGTCTTGCCGGAGGATCAAAAGAAGTCGAAACCCTGAACGCAGAGCTCAACCTGGCCTTTGGCCGGGATAAAATTGAGTTTGGTGCCGAGACCCTTGAGCGTCAGTGTGACATGGAGTTTCTGGCCGAGCTTGATTCTAAGGTGGGTGAGTACGATGCTCTTCTCTCCATGGCCTGCGGTGCCGGCATCCAGTTTCTTGCCGAACGTTTCCCCACCATTCCGGTTTTTCCGGCTGTGAACACCTCGTTTATTGGTGTCAACCTGGATGTGGGATGGTATGAGGAAAAATGCCGGGCCTGCGGTTCCTGCGTCCTTGCCATGACCGGCGGCATCTGTCCTGTGACCATGTGTGCGAAAAGCCTCTTTAACGGTCCCTGCGGCGGAACCAACCAGGGAAACTGCGAGATCAGTAACGATCAGCCCTGTGCCTGGTACCAGATCCATGAGCGCCTGGCGGCCCAGGGACGGCTCGACCAGATAATCAAGATTTCACCAGCCAATGACTGGAGCAACCAGAAACCAAGAAAGGTTATTCAACCGGGTTATGAGGAGAGGGTCAAGGCCCTGGGCCGATGATAGCGGTTTTTTTGGTTTAACTTTTACGATTTGACGGAGAGATCGATATGAAATCAGGAAGCAGGTTGGAAAGAATCCTTAAGGCTGGTCACTTTGCCTTTACAGGAGAGGTCGGACCCCCAAGGGGTGCGAATGTGGAAGCATTAAAAGAAAAAGTAGCGCACCTCAAGGGGTGTGTGGATATGGCCAATATAACCGACAACCAGACCGCCATGGTCAGGATGTCAAGCTGGGCAGCATCGTTGATCTGCATGGAGGGAGGGGTTGAACCCAACTTCCAGATGGTATGCCGGGATCGGAATCGCCTTGCCATGCAGGCAGATATCCTCGGGGTCTATGCCCACGGTATTCGCAATATGCTCTGCCTTTCAGGGGATCACCAGCAGTTTGGTGACCATCCCCAGTCCAAGGGAGTTTTTGACCTCGACTCCATGCAGCTCATCGGAATGGTGAAAAAAATGAGGGACGAGGGCAAGTTCCTGGGAGGGGCTGACATTGACGTACCTCCCCGGATCTTCATCGGTGCAGCAGCCAATCCCTTTGCCGAACCCTTTGAGTGGCGGGTCCACCGCCTTGCCAAAAAGGTGGCTGCAGGTGCCGATTTTATCCAGACCCAGTGCGTTTTCAACATGGAAAGAATTCGTGAGTGGATTCGCCAGGCAAACGATATGGGATTGACTGAAAAGGTTGCAATCCTCCCCGGCATAACACCAATGAAGAGCGTTGGTATGGCCAAATACATGAAGAACAAGGTGCCAGGCATGGACGTTCCTGATGAGATCATTCGGCGCCTCCAGGGAGTTGATAAGAAAAATGTCGCAGATGAGGGCATCAAGATCGCCTGTGAGCAGATCGAAGAGTTCAAGGAGATGAAGGGAGTTGCTGGAATTCATCTCATGGCCATCGAGTGGGAGCACATGGTGCCTGAGATTGCCGAGCGTGCTGGGGTTCTGCCAAGACCTGAAGTTTAATAACCATAAGGAGTTTGCAATTGAACAGTCAAACCGGAAAAGTAATGGTTGTGGGCGGCGGTATTGCAGGGCTTACTGCGGCCTGGGAACTGGCCCGAAAAAATATCGGTGTTGAGCTTGTGGAAAAGAGCTGCTTTCTTGGCGGCCACAGCATCGGATACACCTGCAAGGCAACTGAGATGTGTCAGAAGTGCGGTGCGTGCAGCGTTGAAAAGATGCTCAAGGATGTTATTGCCGAACCTTTGATCAACGTTCACCTCAGAACCGAGGTCAAGGCCCTTGATAGATCAGACAGATACAGGATCACCCTTGCAAAGAGCGACGGTGAAGCCGCCGACGGAAAGATTCTCAAGGGATTCTCCAGGCACAATACCCCGCTTTTTGTCATTGGTGAAAATGTTACCGAAGCCGCACCTCCGGGGGCGATGAAGATCCAGGATATGGGCAGCGAGTGTGAGCTTGACGTTGACGCCGTTATCCTTGCAACGGGCTTCTCCCCCTTTGATGCCTCCCTCAAGAGCACCTACGGGTATGGTAAATGGGAAAATGTGATCACGGGCCTTGAGTTCGAGCACATCGAACGGGAAAATGCCGGAATCGTAAGGCCTTCCGATGGAAAGTCACCCAAAAGGGTCGCCTTTATCCAGTGCGTTGGATCAAGGGATGAGCGTTTAGGACATCTCTGGTGTTCTGAGGTTTGCTGTGCCTACGCCCTTCGCATGGCAGGAACCATCCGCCACCAGGACCCCGAGGCCGAGGTTTCAGTTTTTTATATCGATGTTCAGAATGTGGGCAAGGAATTTCCAGTTTTCTATGCCAAAATCAAGGAAAATGTCCGTTTTGTAAGGACCATCCCCGTTGACATCTATCCAGTTGAAAATGATTGCCTCAAACTTCGTCACATGGCCGAAGACCAGGGAACTCCGACCTTTGAAGAGTTTGACCTTGTGGTCCTCTCCATTGGGATCATGCCTGGAGCCGACACCAAAATTATCTCAGAGATTTTTGACGTGCCCATGACGGTGGATGGATTCCTTGACGAGAGCGTTGGCAACGGAATCTTTGTGGCTGGAACGGCCTCAGGACCCGGAACCATAGCCGCCAGCATGGCAAAAGCGGGTAAAGCTGCCTTTGACGCCGTAAAATACCTTGGGGGTGCCAAATGATAGCGGAAAAAACAACCATGATAGATGTGACCATGAACAGGGATGTTCTTGTTGTAGGGTGCGGAGCACCGGGTGTTCAGGCTGCCGCAGTCCTTGCGGATAGAGGCTATAACGTTGTGCTTGCCCATGGAGGGTCAGACGAAAAGATCCCCGCCAGCGGTGTAGAGATTATGTCTGGCACCAGGGTGGAAAAACTTGCAGGAGTTGCAGGCGATTATCGCATCTGCCTTGCCACGGGCGATAAGTTTGTTGAACGGACCTTTGGGGCCATTGTAGTTGCCCCCACCTACGGGCTTGAGCCTTTGAACCTGGCCTATGATCTAACCCTGGACGACAGGGTGGTCACCATGACCCAGATGGAGGCTAAGCTTAAGGATCCCGCATTTACCGAAGATTTGAAAAAGGGTGATGGAAAGGTTGTGGCCTTTTTGTCAGGTTTCGGCCAGGAGGGAGATCCTGCCGCAACCCGACGGGTTCTTGAGGCGGCCCTTGCTGTCCAGAATCTCGGGGCTTCCAGCGCCTATATCTATGCCAACAACGTCAAGGTGGGAGGTCCGGGACTTGAGCGGCTCTTTACCCAGGGCCGTCACCAGGGGGTGGTCTGCTTCAAACCCCTTGAAAAACCGGTGATTGACCAGGGTGAAACCCTGAATATCACCATCAATGATCCGGTTGTCCGGGGGGATCTGGTGCTTGAACCAGACTATATCGTTGTGGAGGAAAAGATGGTAGTGGGTCAGAAAAATCTTGACCTTGCAGCTACCCTCCGCATCGACACGGACCTTGAAGGGTTATTGCCGAGCAACAACGTCCACCGTTTTCCGGTTCGTTCCAACCGGGAGGGGATTTTTGTGGCCTCCCAGCCCGTGGACGGTGCCAACGTTGTGCTGAGGGTGGAGGATCTTTTGGGCGAAGGGGTGGTAACCGTTGCAAAGGAGAGGGCAGTGGTTGATGACAGTAAATGCGTCATCTGTCTCACCTGCTACCGCTGCTGTCCCCACGGTGCCATTTTCTGGGAGAACGGGGTTGCTGTCATCTCCCCGGTTGCCTGCCAGGGTTGCGGCATCTGCGCCAGTGAATGTCCCATGGACGCCATCCAGATCGGCGAGTTTACCGACGCCTCTTTAAAGGCCGATATCGACGAGGCCGTAGCCTCTGCTCAAAAGGCCCCAACCCCTTCGGTTGTAGCCTTTTGCTGCGAGAATTCCGCCTTTGAGGCTGGGCAGGCTGTAAAGGCCCTTGGAGCCGATCTTCCAGAGGGCTTCAGGATGATTCAGGTCCCCTGCGCCGGCAAGGTTGACGTGGAGTTTATCATGAGGGCCTTTGTGGAGGGTGCCGACGGCGTCATGGTCGCAGCCTGCCACGAGGGAAACTGCAAGGCTGAAAGGGGAAATACCTTTGCAGGCTGGCGGGTGGCCGAGGTGCAGCGCCGCCTTGAGGCCATGGGCCTGAACAAGGACCGCCTCATCTTTACGACCATCGCTTCAAACATGGCCGAAGAGTTCAGCGTAAAGGTTCAGAAGTTTATTGAAAAGCTGTAAATAATCAAGGGCAGATTAGAACCACATCCACGGGGGCACCCACCTAGAGGCTCCCCTTGCGGGTACCCTTGTTTAAAATAAGAAAAAGGGGGAACAGATTAAAATCTGTCCCCCCTTCTTGTTTCCAGTTTCAAGTTTCCTGATACAGGGGCACGGTAAGGCCTCCATCCATGAGGAACAGGATCTTTGCCGAATCTCCCTTCTGTTCGATGGCCCGGTCAAGGGCCTCCTGGAGTGAGGGAAAGGGCCTTATGAAGAGTTTTTCAATTACCTGGGGCTCCACGTCTGTCACGGCCCACATCTCGGCCCAGATACCGATTTCGGCCATTTTAGCGGCCTTGTGATATCCGAGCTTGTATCCCTTTTCAATTGTTTCAAGCACCGCCTTTGGGGTATCGCAGCTTCCAAGAAGATCGGCAAAGGCTTTGCCGCCGATGCCGCAGCGGCACTTGGCCACAAGAATCATGATGCCTTTTTCCTTGAGTGCTAACTTTGCGTTGTCGATTCCCTTCTGGGCCTGGTAGAGGTCTATGTCCTGGGGGAACTTGACTATAGATACGACAATGTCGGCCTTTTCCTTGATGGGCGCTGCAAATACCTCGTTGGCCGCAACCGTTGCCTCCATGAACGAATCGTGGATATTGCCTGCCGTAACTGCGTAGACCTTGTGATCCTTGTCCAGAACCGTCATGATGGCAAATATCTCTTTTTTCACAACCGAAAGGGCGTCAACCATATCCTCGTGCACTGGGTTGCCCTCAAGGGCCAGTGCCTTTGCTTCGGGTAGTAGAGCTAACTTGTGGTTCTGCTCGATGGTATTGAACCCTGCTATCCCAGGCAGGAAAGACTTTCTTCCACCTGTATAGCCCGCAAAGTAGTGGGGTTCCACCGATCCTAGAATGATGATCTTGTGGGCGTCAACACCGGCATGGTGTACATACATCTCGGTGCCGTTGCTGCTCTTGCCCAGGAAGACCATCTCCTCAGATTTTTTGGCGTCGTGGACGATGACGTCGTCCTTGATCCGTTCGTAGTGATCGCCGAAGATCTGTATAAACTCCTCATGGCTCGGTCCCCTGTGGGCACCTGTAGCTATGATGTATTTAACCTGCACCCCTTTGAGTCTGTCAATGATCTGGTCTAAAATCTGGCGGGTGGGGGTGGGCCTTGTGGCGTCGTTGACGATGACGAGAACATCCCTTGCACCGGCAAGGAAAGCGGTCAGGTCGGGGCTGTTAACCGGGTTGCCCAGGGCCTCTTCCATCTGGGTCTCAAAGGGTGTGATCTCCACATCGTTGGCCTCTAAAAAGCTTATGTCAAGATCATCGCTGATCACCGCCGTCTCTTGTCTATCCCGTCCGTAGGGTACCTTTATCTGCATGATTATTTCCTTCTCTTTTTTTTTTATATGAAACTCCCACCGAAACGTTGGTATTGGCGGCGTTTCAATGTTCGTTGTGGCCGGATGCCATCTCTCGCTCCGGCCGTGCCGGTTTATATGAAACTTGCTTCTAACCGGCAGGCGGGAACGGGTGTTACCCTTCTCTCATTCTCGCAGGCCGTCCGTGGCCTGCTCCGAGGGAAATGGCAACTCCTTGGACCTCGTGTCCACCGTTGCCATTTAACCCGTTCAGGGCAACACCCGTCCCCGCCTGCCTACTGCTATCGTGTTTTTTCGTTCGTTGTGTCCGCCAGGACATGCCGGTTTATGAAACTTGCGTCGAAACATCATAGTGCGAGTCTCGATTTTAGAGGGCGGAATGACACTCTTGCCCCCCTGTACCATCATTTTTCTATTGGGCCAAGAGTGTTCAGTTTTTCCATGAAGGTGTCGATGGCCGTCTGAAACCCGACCTTGTCCCCGTGCTTTATCTGCACAAGCTGGAGGCGTTCTGGATCGATATCCATCTCTCCAAGCAGCTCCCTCAAAGCCTTTACATGGGATTTTGCCTTGACATTGCCGTCGTGCTCACACTCTCCGTCCGGGCAGCAGACCACAAGCACACCCCAGGCGTTGTTGAGAAGCGGTTCAAGGAGCAGGGGTTTTTCGAGCCGCCCACCGCACATGTTGATGAGAATTTTGTACTCAGGGGGCTCATCTGGCTCCATGAAGGATGCTTGAAAATCAGGATAGTAGGACCAGTTGCAGCCAAATACAATGGCCTTTGAGTTTTCCTTTTCAAGGAATTGACCTATTTCAAGGTTCAGTGCCGGACGGTTGGTGCCGTAGCTGAGACTTGTGGAGACGGCCTTGTTAGGACATACGTCCACACAGATGCCGCAGCTCTGGCATTTAACCGTGTCTGTGACGATCTTGCCGCTGACGAACAGCCTTGCCTCGTGGGGGCAGGCCCTTACGCAGGCAAGACAAGCCACGCAATCGGTGTTGGTAACAGTTGTGGTTCCTAAAGCCTCAAACTCGGTGCCCTGGAAGTCTCGTTTGGCGTCGGTGAATATATCGGTCAGGAGCACTCCGCTGGAACAGGCTGCAACGCAGCGTCCGCAGTAGAAGCAGGAGGCGATCCTGTCTGCAAGATAGGTCGAGGGTTGAAGTTTTCCGGCAAGTAAGCCGTAGAGCATGATCAGCTTGGCCCGGGGGGCGTCCGATTCCCACCGGGTGTGTTTAAATATGGGGCAGTGCTCATAGCAGTATCCGCAGCGGATACATTTGTCCAGGCTGGTCTTCCATTTTTCAAGGTTTTTTGGTTCAAAGGGTCGTGTTTCCATTTGTGTGACTCCGTTTTTGTTCAAGGTCAATTTCAGGCAACCATGTATCGAAGATCTGTGGCGGTCACCCAATCCTCGGGGGCGTCCATGAGCTTGCCGGGATTGAGGATGTTGTTGGGATCAAAGGCCTTTTTGACCCGTGTCATCAGATCCAGGCTGTCGGCCTTTTCCGCCTTAAATGCTGCTGCCTTTGAAATGCCGATGCCGTGCTCGGCCGAGGTGGTGCCCTTTACCGATCGGACATACTCGTAAATCTCAGCCACGGCCCTTCTTGCCGAATCCCACTGGTCGCTTCGGGTCGGTTCCATCAGTATCTTGGTGTGCATGCATCCTGAACCGCAATGGCCGTAGGCCGTCATGATGATGTTGTTTCTGGCCGCAATTTCGTGTATTTTTTTGGCGGTTTCAGCCATCTTGGAGTAGGGAACGGCCATGTCGTCGGCAAGGGAGGTGCTGGACAGTACGTCGCTGAACTTAGACAGGGCCGGGAAGAGTTTTTTCCTTCCCATGAAGATCTTGGCCCGTTCATCTGCATTATAGCTGCTGACAAGGCCCGTGCCGTTGTTCTTTCGGCAGACTTCCTTCATGGCGTTGATCTCGTAGTCCACGGCCTCCTTGACCATTCCGTCTGCCTCGTAGAGGAGAACCGCCGCAACATCGGGAAGGCCTAAGTCCATGGTCTTGTTCACGGCCTTTATTGCCACGTTGTCCACGAGTTCCAGCATGGATGGTGCGATTCCACCCCCCATGATTCCTGCAATGGCGGCCCCTGCATCTTCAAGACGGTCAAAGTTGGCCATGCCAAGGCAGCGGAACTTTGGAATGGGTACAAAGCTCAAGGTGGCCTCCACAACTACCCCGAGGGTGCCCTCTGACCCCACGATGAGCTTGTGGAGTTGATACCCGGTTGCCTCAACCCTTGTTCTTGCGCCAAGGGTCACAAGCGCTCCATCGGCCAGCACCACCTTCATGCCAAGTACGCTGTCCCTTGTGGCTCCATATTTCACCGAGCGCACCCCGCTTGCGTTGTTGCCGATTTCACCGCCGATGGTGGCGATTCTGCTGGAGGCAGGTGTTGGGGGGTAGAATAACCCATAGGGTTTCAGCGCCTGGTTGAGATCGTCGTCAACAACGCCAGGCTCAACCCTGCAGAATACGTCCGAAGGATTGATCTCAAGTATCTGGTTCATCCGTTTCATGTCAAGGGTGATGCCGCCGTGGATGGGCACTGTCTGGCCGCACATCCCAGATCCGGCCCCCCTTGTTACCACGGGGATTCGTTCCTGGTTTGCGTAGGCCATTATTTTTTGAACTTCACCAGTGTTCCTGGGTCGTACAACCACCCAGGGCCTGGCAGAATGAACCGAGGAGTCAGAACCGTAAACGTAGAGATCCGCCGGATTACTCTTCAGGTTTTCTTCTCCCACAATGTCTATCAGCCTCGGTATATCAATTTTTTCCATTACCCTTCCTCCATTTTACAAGAAACTTGAAACAAGAGACAAGAAACAAAGTTCACTCCTAATTCAAGTTTCATACTTCGTTGTGTCCGCTATGACATGTGGGTTTATATAAAGATATAAAGGCAGATGTCGCAACGGTCGAAATGGAACCAGCATCCAATGGAATCTGTTCCATATGAATTATAAATGAGTTATAGTTCACTTAAACCGAAAAAAAAGTTTTTGGTCAATGAAATTTTAAGAATTCTTAAATTGAACCAGTTTATAACCATGCAAAACCACATCTACGGGGGCGACCATGTCGGGGCTCTCCTTGCGGGTGCCCCTGTGGATAACCGACTCCCTTATCCCGAAAAACAGGTCAAAAAAACTAAGGATTGCAGATTAAATAATCGAGTAAAAGTTGCAAGGATCGCTGGTAAGTGATAATTCAGATCTAAAAATCACGAATGCAAATTTTAGTTTGAGGAGGAGATCTGATGACAAGACATAAGATTACCTTTCTGCCCCATGGCAGAGAGATTAAGGTGGATGACGGTGCAAATCTTATCCGAGCCGCAATGGAGGCTGGTGTCCATGTGAACGCATCCTGCGGCGGTGAGGGTGTGTGCGGAAAATGCAGGGTCATCATCGAACAGGGAGAGGTGGACAATGGCGTTTCAGAGAGGCTTTCCCCGGAGGACATTGCCAATGGATACAGGCTTGCCTGTCTTACAAAGGTCCGGTCCGATCTCGTTGTCAGAATTCCCGTGGAGTCGGATGTGGATTCATCAGTATTAAACCTCCAGGCAGCGCCCAGGCACACGGCCAGGATCAAAACCTTTGATCTTAACACGCTCAAAGAACAGGGTCTTTTTATTCCTCCGGTCGAAAAAAAATACATTGAGCTTCCAAAACCCACGGCCCAGGATAATATCTCCGATGTCTCAAGACTTTTCTACCATCTCAAGATCGAGCACGGCGAGCATCGCCTTGCCATGGATCTAAGCGTGATGCGAACGGTTCCGGATATTTTGCGCAGGGCAGATTTCAAGGTCACTGCAACAATTGTAAGACCGGTTCGAGAGGATGGAAAAAACCAGATTGTCCGCATCGAGCCCGGCGATACAACAGGACGTGATTTTGCCGTTGCCATGGATATCGGCACCACCACCATTTACGGGGAGGTTCTGGATTTAAATTCGGGTGAGGTGCTTGCAAGTTACGGTGAGTTCAACGGCCAGATAAGCTATGGTGAGGATGTGATCGCCCGAATCGTTTTTTCGGAAAAAAACAACAACCTGGCCGTTTTGCAGAAGAAGGTTATGGAAACCATCAACAAGGTGCTCTCCAAGATCATTAAAAGGGCAAAAATTCAAAAGCATGAGATCACCACCATAACCCTTGCCGGCAACGCCACCATGACCCAGCTCATGATCGGCATAAACCCCCGGCACATCAGATTGGCACCCTATGTGCCTGCTTCAAACTTTTATCCGCCGTTTGCCGCCTCGGACATCGGCATTGACCTTGCAGATCACGCCATTGCCCTTGTTTACCCCGGGGTTTCATCCTATGTGGGCGGAGATATTGTAGCCGGTGTCATGGGGTCAGGCATGTACCGAACGGAAAAGTTGACGCTGTTCATGGATATCGGAACCAATGCCGAGATTGTCGTCGGCAATAAAGACTGGATGGCCTGCACTGCCTGCTCTGCCGGTCCAGCCTTTGAGGGTGGTGGTGTCGTCTTTGGAATGAGGGCTGGAAAGGGGGCCATTGAGGATTTTTCCATCGATTTCACAACCTTTGAACCCATGGTCATGACCATAGGAAATGTCAGACCCAAGGGAATCTGCGGGTCGGGTTTGATAACAATTGTGGCAAGGCTCTTTGAGGCAGGGGTGATCGACAATGGCGGAAAGTTCAACCAGAACCTTGGCATCGACAGAATTAGGGAGCACAACGGGGTGTGGGAGTATGTGATCGCCTGGCAGGATGCCACCCAGATAGACAGGGATATTGCCATCACAGAACCTGACATCGACAACCTCATCCGGGCCAAGGGTGCCATGTATTCGGGCGCCCAGACTCTTTTGGAGGAGGTGGGGCTGACCATGGGGGACATTGAGCAGATTATCCTTGCAGGTGGATTCGGATCCTACGTTGACCTTGAAAAGGCCATGACCATAGGGCTGTTACCCGAGATCGATCCAAGCCGTGTCACCTATCTTGGCAACAGCTCCCTTTTGGGCGCCAAGATGAGTTCGTTTACCAACAGGCTGAGAAGGGATGTGGCTGACGTGGTGAGGATGATGACCAACTTTGAGCTTGCCGAGACCCCATCCTACATGGGTCATTACATGGGGGCGCTCTTTCTTCCCCACACGGATCTCGGGGCTTTCCCAAGGCTGAAGAAAAGGCTTGAGCTTCTCAGGAAGGTAAAGAGATGAACAAGGGACAGGGTTGTGTCAGGATTGTCACGGTGCCTCTACCCCGCCTTGGCAACAATATTGGGGATGTGGAGCGCCTGATCGGGGTGTCAAAAGAAGAGCTTGAAACAGACCGGGTTGCAATATCCCTTGAGGCTATGAAAGCCCTGCCCGCCCTTTTGAGGCGGTGTAATCACAGGATCAAGCTGATTTTGTCCAAGGAATCTTCCGGGTGGAATATTACAGGGGTTCAGGACCCAGATGCAGAAGAGGCTGTCTGGGGCATTGCCCTTGACATGGGCACCACCCGCCTTGTGGCAAGGTTGATGGATCTTGAAACCGGCCGGACCCTCGGGGAACAAGGATTTGACAACCCCCAGATCCGCATCGCCCCGGACGTTCTTGCCAGGATTCACCATGCGGGCAGGCCCGGGGGGCTTGAAGAGTTAAAATCTGTGCTCATCCATTCGATCAACCATAGTGTACGGACGCTCTGTGAAGGGGCAGGGTGCGGGGTTGAATCTGTTTACTCCATGGTCTGTGCGGGGAATACGGCCATCTCCCATTTTTTTATGGGCGTTGACCCCTCAAATATTATCCGGGAACCTTATATCCCGGCGGTAAACGTTCCCGGCACCCTTGACGCCCGGTATCTCGGCCTTTGCATCAACCCCGGGGCAAGGGTCTTTGTGTTTCCCAACATCGGCAGCTATTTCGGCGGTGATCTCGTTGCTGGGATTCTCTTTTCAGGCATTCATAAGAAGGAAAACCCCAGCATCCTGGTGGATGTGGGAACCAATGCCGAGGTGGTCCTTGGAACAAAGGAGTGGCTCATTGCCTGTGCAGGGGCCGCAGGTCCGGCCCTTGAGGGGGGAATGAGCAAGATGGGCATGATGGCAGCTCCTGGCGTGATAGACCGGGTTGCAATCGACCCTGTATCCTGTGGGATCAAGGTTCACACCATTGGTGATGAGCCTGCCGTCGGCATTTGCGGATCGGCCATGATCGATCTTGCGGCCGGGCTTTTCTCGTCCGGGATGATGGATATCCGGGGAAAATTCGCCCGGGAACGATGTGCAGACCGCCTCGTCCAGGAGGGGGGCATGGATACTTTTGTGCTGGTTCCGGCAGAAGAGTCGGGAACCGGGTCTCCCATAACCCTAAGCCAGGTGGATCTAAACTCTTTGACAAGTTCCAAGGCCGCCATGTACTCGATCCTCCAGATCATGGTTGAGCATACGGCTGGAATGAGCTTTGGAGATCTTGACCATTTTTACGTGGCAGGCACCTTTGGTTCCTTCATCGATCCAGGATCGGCCATCTCCATCGGCATGCTGCCGGATATTCCCATGGATCGCTTCAAGGTCCTTGGAAATTCGTCCCTTGAAGGGGCGGCTTTACTCATGAACAATCCCGATCTCCTGGACGAGATCGAGATCATACGGCAACGGCTGACCTATGTTGAGCTCAACGTGAACCAGGAGTTCATGAACATCTTCTCAGGCGCCAAGTTTTACCCCCACACCGACCGGTCAAGATTTCCCAGTGTCACTGGATATCTGCCATAACCCCCATGTCCTGGCGGACACAACGAAGAATGAAACACGATAGCCGTTAGCCGTTAGCTGTTAGCTAAAAGCTAATGGCTAACAGCTAAAAGCTGTTTCATATAAAAAAAACGGTGGAACTATTCGGCGCTTACACCCTTGCTGAAATCAACCGGAACCGCTGTGATGCGGGCGGCAAGCTCTCGGTCGAGCATCATGAGCCCCCTTGGGTCATCCTTTATGAGCTTTAGCTGGGCAATGATATCGTTGTCGTTTTCCTCTTCTTCTACCTGCTCGAGGACATACCACTGGAGGAATATCTGGGTGGCATGGTCCTTTTCTGCGATGGCAAGCTCCATGAGATCGTTGATGGAGCGGGTGATGAACTGCTCATGGGCCAGGGTCTTTGTGAACATATCAAGGGGGGATTCAAAAACGGCCGGTGGTTCGGCAATTGCCTTTAGAACCACCGGGGTGCCCTGGCTTGAGAGATATTCATAAATTTTCATGGCGTGGAACATCTCCTCGTGGTACTGGACCATGAACCAGTTGCCAAAGCCCTTGAG
>Ga0265295_1000740_pt1 | contig 62793 bp, 67 predicted proteins | sample Munlansysbiofilm_FD_192503 | JGI IMG/M metagenome (GOLD analysis project Ga0265295, IMG submission 192503) | Leachate microbial communities from a municipal landfill in Southern Ontario, Canada - Methane capture system biofilm | ecosystem: Engineered > Solid waste > Landfill > Unclassified ... | reverse complement strand
AACCCTCAGCACCATCATAGCAAATAGCCATTGCAGTGAATATACTGTATGGTGAAAATAAAACATTTTCATCGTTGCTTTTTATCATTGAATACATATCAAAGGCAAAAGCATTGTTTGCTGTTGCGATATTGTACTCTTCAACTGAATCTGCATTGATTGTATTATTTGCATTTATATCCGTATCTTCAACGCAGCCTATACAAAACAACGCAAGTAAGATTAACGAAGTTACCGAAATAATTTTTGTTTTGTTCATACATTATAATCTATGTACTATTACTTAATATTTTTTTTATACATTTTGAAAAATTAAAAGGTACAGTATAAATAAACAATATGTTGAGAAAAAAGTTAAAATAGAAAATGCTAAATGCTATTATTGTCCACAAAAAGGAAACAAAAGATGAGAACAGCAATTAAACTTCTGTTTTCTCATCTTTGGCATTGTTACTTCTACACTGTAAATTCTGTTCTCGGTGGAGGAGAAGTTTTAAGCATTTTCCTCCAGCCTTCATCAGTAAGCCTCTCCGACATTGGCTGCTCAAACTCATAGTGTGTCATCACAGGACCTGCACCGAGGATTATCCTGCCATCCGGGACCTTATACGCTACAACTATCATGTCCACATACCCAACACCTTCTTCCAGAACATTGCCTGAATTGGGATCAGTGTGTACATCTGCTATTATAGTCGTTTTCTGGTTCTTTTCATCAACATTACCTATAGCACCTTCCAGCTCTTCCCCAAATGATTCAATGAAATCATAGTCCTCCTCAGAGAGCTCTACATTCTGCAGTTCCTTCTTGGATATATCTGTCAGTCTTTCAAGTATTTGTTCTAGTCTGTCCAGACGATTGGTAGAATAAGTGTCAAGTACGTCCATCTCTCCCAAACCGCTATTTGTCATGCGGGTAAGAGAAAGTAGCCTGTTATATACCTCCGGTACAGGTTCAACATAACCTACAACTTCTTTTTCTTCAAGTTCAATCCACATGCCTGCAAATCCAGTAACACTCTGTTTAGCATACAGTAAGGTATCATGCCTTAGCTCTGTCCAGGAAGCAAGGCATGTTGTCAGCTGCTTATCCTGCCATGCTTCAGTCTGCATGAAGGTAGGATAACCTGTTCCGTAATCCTTCATAAGAGGTTGGAGTGAGTAGAGCCATGACCAGTAAAGGTTCTTTGTCCAGTCTGAATCATTGAAACCATTGAATTCATCCTGCAACATATCAAACTGATCTGTATAACCAGGGATTGCAGTATCTCCCTGAGCCTCAAGGAGTTCATACGCCCTCTCTGAACCAAGAAGAGCCATCACATCCAGGCTTTTAGGCATGAACCTATCATCTACTGCAGGATATACAAGATTCTGCAACATATAGGAATCTGGAATGAACCTCTGTCCCATGAACCTGAAGCCCTTTGTTTCTTCCAGGGCATTGACAAGTTCTTCCGGATCGGCTACATATATCTCTGCCTTTCCTGTCCCGCCGTATATTTCCGGACTCTGATATGTTGCAAGTTCTGCTGTTAATGCTTCTACGTCAAGTTCTTCTATATTCTTACTCTCTCCCATTACGGTATTAAGAGCCTGTATATACTCATATGGCCCCAGGTCATCTGAAAAACCAACGTAGAATGCAGTTACTGAATAGATCCGCTCCCATTTGTCCATAAGCTCAACTTCTTCTTCCATGTGCGAAGCTATCAAGCTGGCTGCAAGAGTCTGTATCCTTGCTTCCTGCTCAGGATCCTTTGCTTTTATCAGTTCACCTTTGAGCAACATGCTCATACGACCATGCCACATGAAAGCCCTGAAATAGTTCTTCAGTTTTTCAGAGCGGGTGTAATGTCCTCTTGGAATATACTGTGAGTAATCTTCCTGATAGCTGAAGGTAGGAGAAAGAGCAAATCCCTCATGACTTTTGATGAGTGCGAGTTCTGCTTCCACTTCATCTTTCACGATCCCAGGAATTTCGAATGAATATCTTTCAGCTTCTTCTGAACTGAATTTTTCGTCATCATCCTCTACCCAGGGATCACTCTTAAACGTAGAATCTTGGTCACTTGCTAAAGTCTGGTCAACCCCGGGTTTAAGCAAGCTTAAAGCCACTGAAAAATAAGCCATATTCCTTAGAGCTGCTTCCTTCAGTTCGCCAGAAGATGTTTCATAATCCTCGATTGACTTTTGCAGCAACTTATGGTCTAATTCCCAGATAGCATCATAAAATTCCTTTTCTTCTATGCGCTGCAGGGTTTCATCAAACTGAATGTGGTATAGGTGCAAAAGAGAATCCGAGCTTATAAAAACAGGCACTTCCTCATCCTCAAGAGTATCATACATGTCAGTTATTAATTCTTCCCGGGGATTGAATGGGTTCCTTATAATTACAAAACCGTTCTCCTGGAGTTTTTCTATAGCACTGTCATTAAGTTCTACTTTGGAAATGAACTCATCGTAATTCGATATTTCCGATATCTGAAGGGGCAAATCATATTGTATTGCCTGAGGTTGCACATCCAGAGGCTCAAGGTGATAGTACTGCCCAAAAGACAATTCTTTTCCTTCCAACTTATTAGTTGTTGATTTTTCGTCCTCAGAAGGGGTAACATCATCGACACAGCCCGAGGTGAGAAGACCCAGGGTCACAAAAAACAATACTAATAATGATCTTTTTCTCATATAATCAATCCATCACTTCACCAATAATCAATTTCACTTCTTTCCACTCAGGAAATCCGTAAGAACTTACTAAGTATTATCAGCTTCTTTCACGATTTTAGTAAAGTGCTCAACTGTCATATTATTTTTAATTTCAGAAAGAGCGTATTCTGCATGATTTCGAACCTGGATATTTTCATTTTCATCATTCATCGCCTGAATAAGTGGTCCTATTGCTTTTTTATCTCCTATCTGACCAAGCGAATGTATTGCATGGCTTCGAACGTTATCATCTTCATCTTTTAAGTCCTGTATAAGAGATTCCACTGTAGGTTCGCCGATACATCCCGCAGATTGGTTTAATATCAATACAACGATCAAAAGAATGATTTTTGTTTTAGCAGAGATCTTCATGGATTGAAATTTTTTTAAATGTCTACATTCGATTATACCAGGTGAAATATGAAATATAATTGATTGTGTCCGTTTCATCGAAGCAAAAGAAAATGTCCAATGAAACAGACACAAAAAGCAAGTTTATCAGATCAGTTCATGGATTCTGCCACCTTCACGATCTCATCTTTATCCAGGGAAGCGCTTATCATGAACTCAATATCATCCACATCCCATCGAAGCATGTTATTTCCATAAATTTCGACAAAATCTCCGGGAGAACCATTGACATCAACGTTCTCTGAAACAGAGAACTCGGTTGGTCCGGGAAAACCGGATTCGTAGAAGACTTCAGTTATATGCAGCTTTGAGTCACCATCAATGTAAACCAGAGTGATTCTTTGCAGAACCTGATTTCCGGATGCGAACTCGCTGTTATCAAACAGTGATACATGATCGAGTTCATAGCCATCCGGGACATAGGATGGAAGAAGAATATGAAAATCTGCTTTTTCATTTGCTTCCTCTAATGTAATATCCTCTGGAAGTGCGAACTCATTCATATCAATGGTACTAACTTCTGCACCCTCTGGTATCTCAAACTCGAATACTTCATCTGAAATACCCGAATTAACCTTCAGATCGCGGAGCTCTGCTGAAATAATTACGTTTCCATCGGTATCATACATATCATACTTCAACGGCATCCAGGTCTCTTCATCGACCCAGACCTTGATATTGCCGGTAAATGGACCTGCGGATGGAACTTCTTCTTTTGGCTCAAGATCCATTATGAAAGTGTTCCTGCCTTCAATCTTTTCCATTCCGGAAAAAGAAACATCGCTTTCATTCAGCAACTGTGCAATCAGATTACCATAATCTATTTCCTGATCCCGATCGATATCCGGCATTTCCATGACCATGACCGAGTTCTGCTGAGGATCATATGTCCACATGGTCTTTCCATTGGAAACGACAATGGTGCCCGCCTGTTCTATAGGCTGCTTAGTGACCGATCTCATCTTCTCTTTTTTCTGGAATATGTCCTGCTCCATTACGTTTTCCTGACCCATGGCTGACATTGTCATATACAAAGTGAATGATGAATCCTCAATTAGGTCGTTTTTCTGCTGCATTTGTTTTGCAATCTCTTCTGCTGTGAGTTGTTCATCCACACATCCGGCTGAGAACAATGCAGAACATATCAAAAGTAATACAAATAGTATTTTAGTCTTCTTCAAATCCCTCACTCTCCTATTTTCAATATAACTTATTCAATGAATTTTTTATAATGTTCACCAATGTAATCGTTTTTCTTTTATATGTTGTTTATGGCCATTTCATCAAACTGATCATTTGATGATACGAGATAAGCCAGGTATGACAAACAGCAAAATTTTACAGGCCCTGAGCATCACCAACAGCACGGTCTCTCTTTCAGATTGATGTAGAGATTGGAAAAGTTCGATGAAATGGACATAAAGGTAATATACATCACAAAGAATATTGTTCTATATAGATGCATACTGCGTGAAAAATATCAAATGTATCATAAAAAAGTAACATACAAATAAACTTAAGAGGTAGCAATACATGGAACAGAGTTATGCTGTCGGATGGGGAACTCTTGCATTAATAAATGCAGGAATCGCTCAAAGTAAGAACAAAAAAGGTCTCAATTGGTTTCTCATTTCCTTATTACTCGGACCTATAGCTACATTTATTCTGGTTGCTACTAAATCATGAAGAAGTATTCTCTAAACCCACGGATGGAATATGAACTTGATAAGATAACACATGCCTATATATGAATATCAGTAATCATCCGGCGTTAGAGTAAATGTCAAATACTTCTCTTTCCTGCACCTGTGTCTTTTCCGGCATTACAGTAAAATTCAATTCGCCTGTTTGATATTCAGGCTCAGCTGAATAAATGCATCCCGCTGTAAATAGCATGGAACTTATTAGAAGCAGCACTATTAGCATTTTAGGCTGTTTCATATTTCTGAAATATTTGATGCGCTTCACGTTCATCATTTCTGAATTGTTATTCCTGCTCTTTCCTTATGAATAGAAAGGCAATTCCGAATGTAATTATTGCAAGCAAGTAGCTGAAACCAGGTGTTCTCCCTGCCTGATCTTCGTCAGCACCCTGAGCACCGATCACAATATCCTTTGATCGGAGTGTGGTTTCAAACTCCTTGACATTCACAGCATAATATTTTGAAAAAAGTGGAAGCTGATCAACAACATCATCTCCTATTGTATATGGTGAATCGCAAAATCCATCGCCATTTGAATCATTGTCTGTCTGACTAAAACCTGTACCATACGGATCTGCCCAGAAGTTGCCGCCTAAATAGGGGCCACCAGCAATATTCATACCGTCTGTTCTGTTTATGCTCCAGCTATTGTTGTGGTAAAACCTGACATGATCGGACCGGATATTGTTGGTGTTGTTGAAGTAATTATTATAGATGGTGTTGTTATCACTATCTGGCAAACGGAGCCCTTCGCTATTGTTCAATAAGATATTTCCGCGTATCTCATTGTTGTTGGATCGGTCTATGATGATCCCGCGACTGTTGCTTACTATGATGTTGCCCTCCAGCATATTGTTACTGGACGAATCCAGAAGGACGCCGTAATCGTTGTTCCAGTTTGCAGTGTTATTGATGAGCCTGTTCTTGCTGGCTCCATCAAGCTCGATACCAACAACGATGTTCAGATTGGCCGTGTTATTGATAATTTCATTATTGCTGGAAGAATCGAGTGCAATGCCAATAAAGTTATTCAGGTCTACTCTGTTAGTGCTCAGACTATTGTTATTACTCGAACTCCCCAGGAAGATTCCAAGACCATTGTTCGATAGCATGTTGTTCTCGAGCAAAGAATTGCTTGTATTGTACAAACAGATACCATGTCTGTTGTCCTTGAGGATCAGATCCCTCACAGTGATATTCTGGCAATGGATGCAATACACAGTTGCAGCATTAGAGTCTGTATCAATAGTGGCATCTGAAATACCCACAAGGTAGTAAATGGGTCTTCCGTCTACAGAGTTGCTGGTATCAATATCATTCTGCATATTTCCATCCCGGGTTCCAATGCGAACTCCAAAATTGTGCGTATTGTTGAACATCGCATTGTTTTTCAGAACATTGCTGGATGAATCCAGAAGATCAATGCCTATATTGTTTGCATATGCAGTGTTATTAACAAGATCATTGTTGTTGCAGGAACTAAAAAGATAGATGCCATAGCGTTTGTTTGAGTTGACGATGTTGTTGCTCAGATTGTTATTGCAGGAATGCCATAGATTGATCCCATCAGTGTTGTTCGACAATCTGTTGTTGCTGATCCTATTATGTTGAACATTATCAAAATATATGCCATAGTACCCACCTGTCACATTAAAACCGCTGATGGTCACGTTATTTGCATTTACATGAAATACATGCTCATCCGGATTATCGGCTTGGACGATCGTATCATCTGGATCTCCGGATTTTGAGATTATAATTAATTCCTTATGGACATCCACGTTTTCCATATATATTCCGGGATAAATAAGGATGGTATCACTATCATTTGCATTGTTTACAGCAGACTGTATCGATGTATAATCTGAATCAGGCTCATCATCAACTGTGATGGTTGCTGCGTTAACGGTTCCAATAGTTACTACCATAAAAACCAGAGTCATTACAATACAATTTTTTATGTTCATACATGTTTTCTCTTTCAATAGTTCCATTATCATCGCCACCGAGCCTATCATGGAAATCTTCGATCATTATTTCTTTATATACTCTGGATAGTTATCTGGACTTTTGTTCAAACCCCAGGGATTATTTTTTGCATAGTTTACTCACTTGATCGAAATGCCAAAATCCCACCGGAGATGAGCAATATTCCCTGTATGATCCACATCCAGGAGAATAGGAGAATCCCAGCTACACCGGCTGCCAGCATTAATTTCCCTCCCTTTTTCCGGTTTGTTTTAGCAACAACTCCACCGGCAATTCCCATCAAACCCAATACTATTGTCATTGTGCCAATACCCAGCATTATCACGAAAGAGTCAGAATATCCGAAAATCTCAGGAACGACATACCCCATAGCCATCCCACCTGGCCAGACATTAATCAGTGTGACATAAAATATGAAGACGGATATGACACTACCCAGGAAACCGCCGGATATTCCTAGTATTGTTTCAACTTTTGTTCTCATGGTGTTTCCTCCCTTTTGTCCTGCATTCTAACCAGGAAATAGTACATTATCGCACCTATGAAATTCAGGAATATCAAGACAAGCATCCAGATCAGTTTTTCATGGTCTCCTGTGCGGGGGAAATCATCTGCGTTTCTCTGCAGGCAGTCAAATAGCATGAATATCCAGAAAAGAGCGGCTATGATCACTAGCCCCCAGAGTAATTGGCCGATGAGGGATGTAAAAACAAGTATTGCAAAAAATATTATAAGGCTGACAATATTCCATTTCGATCTAGTTTCCTTCAATTTAACACCTCGCTAACATTGTAAATATATTGCAATTGGATGTATATCAATACATCGGACGAATATGTTAACAGTGTGAAAGGGAGTTAGATCAGAGTCCGTCGGAAAAGTCATAACATATTAAATTCAGTCTCATACAATGGATAAACACGTGCATTTAAAATTATAATCAGTTTATTTCAAAACTAGATTTGCAGGTACTTAGTTATCTTGAGTGAACTACCCCGAAGCTAAAGACTTCGTGGCTTCTTGCTTCATTCTTTCCTCCATTGAGGACAAGTCCACAAGCCCACCCCGTAGTTCCTACGGTGTTTTATATTCCTATTAAATTTTGCTTATCTAAAGCAAACTTCTTGATATTAATAGCGGCATTAATATCTCTATCATGATTGCTATTACAATCAGGACATTGCCATTCTCTAATAGCAAGTGTCATATCTGATTTGTAGTGACCGCACAAACTGCATATTTTAGTTGATGCTTCGAATTGCCCGATACGAAGTATAGTTTTTCCGTACCATTCTGCCTTATATTCGAGTTTAGTTACGAAAGAACTCTATGAAGCATCACTAATTGCTTGAGCAAGACAATGATTTTTAACATACCGCTAACGTTTAAAGTTTCCAATGCTATCGCTTGATTCTCGCTTATGAGCTTAGAAGATAATTTACGTTGAAAATCTACTCTCTGCTTGCTTATTTTTTCATGAAGCAATGATAATGCTAGTCTGGCTTTATTTTTATTCTTAGAGCCCTTCTGTTTCTTGCTCATTCTTCTTTGAAGAACATTCAGGTGTTTCATAGAGTTTCTGAGATGCTTTGGATTCTCAATCTTTTCACCGTTAGAAAGAACTGCAAAGTCCTTAATTCCAACGTCGATGCCGACAGTTACCTTTTCATCGAAAGGAGATTTCTGTAACTATTCAGCCTGATAAAAACGCTATCTATAACAATCTTGACAAAATTTGATTGCTGGATTGTTAGTGGGCAGATATCTCCATTTTGAAGAAATCAGTGCCAATAGGCAGATTGTGCTAGGCTGAATAGTTACGATAATTGTATATTTAATCTACAGTCACATGGATATTATTCAAACTCGTTTTAAGATAGAGACTGTCGGATAATAATGGAATAAAACATCATCTTCTACATAAAAGCACAAATTTCAAGACACTAATTCTTTCTGTGATGAGATTTCATTATTTGATTGATCTTTAGAAATAGAAGGATTCAAAATAAACAGAATCTAATCCAAAATAATATTATCTTTAAGATACTATTCTACACCATGACCCTTGAGCCTATTCACATAAAAGAGATACATGAGATCGTTGACCGTATTGACAACTGTTTCAAAAAAGATGAAAATGAATGTGATGATGCTGAAAATGTAAAAAATATCCTTGAGCGGCTCAGAAAACTTGAATACAACGGAAAGATAGTTATAAGATCCATAGGACCGGTCAGACGCGGAAAAGCAAATATCGAAAGAATGATACGATCTGAGGACCCTTACCCAAGAACATACTCGTGTGACAGCGGCAGTACCACTGCAAAAACATTTGATAACGGCCTTTATATTGATATCTGCCACTGTGCAATGGCAAGCACTCCTACTGATCTTGACATCCACAGCAAACGAACTATAGTGGCGGCAGCTTACACGGCAAGCAAAAAAATATACCTCAATACCAGTAAGGACTGGGAATTATTTGACAATGACATGGGACGGAAAAAGATAATCCGTATCCAGCCCGGTTTGCTGAATAAGAAGGTCACGGATATACTGCACGATGTAGCCCTTTATCTTTGTGAATCCGAGCATATACTCTGGATGCTTGACAGTATTGAAAATGAAGACTTCTTCATAATGGATGGTCCGATCTATCCAAAAAGGGTCATGTACTGGATGGTCGTTGATTCCGGGGATGTGAATATACGCATCGATAAAAGCAGCGCGAAAATAATTCAGAACTATATTGACATAATGGATCATCATATTAAGAACGTGAAACCTCTTGTAGGGTTTGTCAAAAACCCCGAGGACATGCAGGTAATGCTGGCACTGAAACACCAGGATGCTGAACTTGACCTTCCCTGGCTTGTGGATGCACAGTTCTTCAAGAATGCACTCTCCCTTGAAAGATCGGGAATGAAGAAAAAAGAGGCAAACAAGTATATCACTTACAGCAACTGGTTCGTACAGCCAAACCAGTTCTACGAAAAAATGCTCAAAGCCACTTCCCCTCTGGTTGCAGAACTGGCCAGCGGGAAATTCGAGGCGGAAGATTATGCCCTCTGTTTCTTTATGGCATATGTCCCGAAACTGAATACCATTTTCAAAATAGAGTCCCCTTACGGGCTTATAAAGAACGAAGAACTGAGGAACCGGATGACAAGAAAAGTACTCTACGATCTGTCACTGGGCGGTATACCAAAGACCCTGTCAAAAGCAGATTCTATAGCCAAGATACCGGTGTCTGAAAGACGACACATTATAGACAGGTTCAGGAATTCAAAAATAGACACTACATATAATGATACAAGGTGGGATGAACAGGATGAGAGATGAGGACATACTTTCTTTTGCAAAAGACAGGAACGATGAGGCTGACAGGAATAATGATGAACTCAAAAATGAGAGTTATGCCACCGAAGATGGAACAGATGAATTATTTGAGGATTTCGAACCTGAAACAACGAGCCTGCTGAAAAGGAAGAGCGGTGTTTCTGATGGGGCCTTTGGAATAATAACCACAGGCATAGACCCACTGGAGATCACAGAAGCCGGAGCGAGAATAACCGGTTACATCACCACATCCCACCGCCAGAAAGTGAGACTTGGAACCTACGTTATCGTACCATACGGGGATGAAGACCTGTTCGCAAGGATATGGAAACTCCAGTACCTTCAGGAGTTTGCGGTTGATGATGCCACAGAGATCCATTCCCGCAGGATGCTTCAGTCCAACACAACGGATGAGGTGGATTACAAATTCCTGGCTTACCTTGATCCAATATGCATTCTCTATGAACCAAACGACAAGGAAGGAGTACTTGCCAGGAGAATGAGCGACAGGATACCCCGTCCTAACACTCCCATACTGCCTGTGACCGAGAAAAAGAAGATACAGACAGGTCTCAACATTCCTGAAGAAGGCATCTTCATGGGACACCTGAGTGTTGGCGGCGAACTTGTCAGAACACATGCAGTACCACCTACAGTTCCTTACTATCTGAGAAATGATTATTCCATGGGCGACCCTCTTATATTCAGGCACATGCTGGTCTGCGGTAGTACAGGTACGGGAAAGACCTTCCTTACAAAGAATATACTGCGCCAGTTCATGAGCGAGAGCAACCGTTACAAGCTTCGTGGCTCAGAAGAAAAAAGGAACCCCTGTCTTGTGATAATGGACCCGCAGGACGAGTATTCACAAATATTTGAAGACAATCCAGAGATCACAGACGATGATGACTTTAAGTTCAGTGCTGAAAAGGTCAATTTTGGTGCATGTAAGAACACCAAGACCTTTGTGGCAAAGGTTGATGCTGAGGGTTACACAGGCAGGTCAAAGGCTGAGCAGATCGAGTTTACCATTCCTTTTGAGATGGTACGCAATAATTCATGGCTCATTGCGCCTGTAGGCATGACAGAACTGCAATATGTGGGAGTTGAGCTCTTGCTTGATGATTTCTTCAAGAAGAAGAGCACTCAGCACACATATGCTGCTTTCATAGACTTCATTGCTGATGATGCCACCAGAGACTATTATGTGGAAAGTGGCAAGATACACGAAGCATCCTATGACGGTATCGCACGCAGGGTGAAGAACCGTGCTCTTGCAAGAGTGTTCGACCAGCCTGCAAGATCCATAACTGAGCTACTTGGACAGATATTCAAACCCGGACAGGTCAGTGTCTTCCCTACGGAATACATAAGCAATTCACGCATACGTGACATCATAACCCTCACTTTGATGAGCCTGATAGTGGATAACAAACTGAACAGTTCCGGTGAGGCTGCTGTGAAGGAAACTCCAATCATCCTTGGACTTGACGAGGCACACCGCTATCTTGCAAAGGTAGGGGGAGAGCATTCAAGACGCCTGATCTCCAAGTTCGCAGATGCTGCACGTCAGGGAAGAAAAGAAGGACTGGGACTCTTTTTGATCACGCAGGACCCTCAGGACATCGATGAGACAATCTTCAAGCAGATAAACACACGCATCATCCTTAACCTGAGCAACGATGCGGCCATCAATACAATGAAGGTAAAAAAAGAATTCGAGAAGCGTATACCATACCTGAAGAAAGGCCAAATGATAGTGCAAAGCCCTGATAACAGTGATATGGTTGAGATCATGGGACTGTCAAGGTGTGTTGTGAAGCATGTTTGATGCAATCCTGATTTAAACTGAGAATTGACAGAGCTCAATACCATCGGGTAAGAATTTTCCCCTTACCCTTCATTTCTATTTTACTTATTTTGAAGAAACTGTTCGTGAGAATCATTAGTATTTTAAGCAATTAACCTGAATAAAAAGATAATATTTATATGCTATTCTATGTACATACAAGCTACATTGCACCAGAGTTTCTTAGTTTATGAACAAAAAATATTGGATTTTGGCTCTTGCACTGGTACTCCTCCTCTTAGCAGGACTTCATCTTGTAAATGAAACCCGTGAACAGGAGATGCTAAGAGAAGATGCACGCATTGCAAGTGAAACAAAGCAACAAATGGAGTACATCGAGAGCCTGCAAGCCGAATCTGATAGAATATTTTCACAGGATCAAGATGTGCAGAACTTACTGGAAGAAAATACCAGTTTCAGAATTTACGAAATAATACACAACGAGAGTTTTGTGGAGTATATTTACATCATTGGATTCCATCTTCAAAAATTCAAGTATGCAACAGAACCCAGAATAGTTAACGGGACAGTTTACAGATTCTACATCGATCTGGATAATAAGAGTGTCACCAATGAAAATGAGGAGAATTTTGCTTATTTTAACCAGAGCTCCCGTTTATTAATACTTAAAGATGATTTTCATAAAGAACAAGATGGGATAGCTCTTGATTCGTCCATGTCTACAAATATCTGGTCCGGTACCTGGTTGTATGGTGGTCAGCGCTGGTTATACCACTTTAAGATAGGAGGCAATCAGAACATAAATACAAGTTCCGATTCCACTAAGATATCTGCAATGAAATATCAGCTGGAAATCAAAAAGATGACTGATGCAGAAAGTTCTTACTTTTTATGTGATGTCCCTGGGAATAATGTAGGCGTATTGTCTGGTAATGATACTACTTCATCAAAGTATTGGAAAGACAAAAGAGAAGTGGAAGCAAACACTCTGACAATGTCTTTACCGGCAAAAGCTGATTATCCTGTCGATTGGTATTATTCATGGGAAATCAGAAGTGATGCTGATCAGACTATTGTTTTTGATATTGATATGACAGCAGATGGATGGAGTAACACTGCCAAACCTGAAGAATTGTACGGATGGAGATTCATTATAGAGACGCCTCCGAATGTAGATGGGATGTCAGAAGAAAAGATGATGGAACTTGGAGTATGGCCAACAAGCGGTTTTGGGAATTTCTATCCTCTTTCTACTACGATTGTAAAGAAGGGGGAGTGGCTGGAAAATGGAGAAAATATGGTTGATTAGTATGACAAAATGGAATCTCAACAACAAACTTAAATCAATATTTATTATTTTATTTACCCTGAGTTTATGCATTGGCTGCATTGAAGAATCAACTGTAGAATCTCAAATCCAGGATCTGAATGACGAAAACGTAAGTGTGAAAAGTGAGGCAGAAGAAGAACTTGTTGAAATCGGGGAGCCTGCAATAGACCCCCTTATTGAAGTCCTGTCTGGTAAAAATGAAGTGACACAAACCAGGGTGGTCGCAGCAAAAATCCTTGGAAAAATAGGGGATAAAAGGGCAGTAGAACCTCTGATACAAACGCTGGATGAACAACAGTATTGGGAGACCCGAAATGCTTCAGCAGTAGCCCTTGGGGACATTGGAGATAGAAGTGCTGTTGAACCACTTGTGTCCGTATTACAGAACGGATATGCGAATGAACAAACCATTGAATTTGGAACAAGTTCAGCAACAATGATTACAGGAGGAGATGTTCAACTAATGTGTAGTGCAGCAGAAGCTCTCGGGAAGATAGGAGATGAGAGAGCAGTTGAACATCTAATCGTTGTGTTGGAAAATGAATATGCATATAGGCAAGCGCAAACTACTGAATTTGGAGATGGTGGGAAAATTTCAATGGTCTCAGAAGACCGTATTCAACTTGCATGCAATGCAGCAGAAGCTCTGGGTAAATTCGGGGATGAAAGGGCAATAGAACCTCTAAAGCAACTACAAAATGATGAAAATAGATATATAAAAGTTGCAGCAACGAATGCTCTTGAAAAACTGGAAGAAAATAAGTTGATACAAAAGTAGGCCAGACAAGCTTTTGAAAATTAATTCAAATCATTGACTATGAAAACAAAAAGAACAGGCATAATTGCGGGAGTGGTAATACTACTCCTTATTGGATTTTATATTTACAGCATCTTTCCTTACTTATTGTATGGATCTTTGTTTCCTCTTTACGAAATAAGCAACTATGACGATGTGCAACATGAGGTAGTTGTAGAGGTATTTGGAGTATACAATCAATCCATTGTTAAAGAAAAGTACTCAGTAGGACCCAGTACTGCTGCATCATATCCGAAAACATTCTGGTTCAGATTTAATCGATGGACAGATTACAGGTTTGAAGTTACTCTGGATGGCGAAGTTGTTAGAACGTATGAAGGAAAGGCCACCAATTTCAACCACGTATGGATCGTATTATATGACAAGGAAAGTGATCATTATCCAATTGTTGTGGATGAAAGGGTCTTTGATCTGAAAAAAGGCTACAATTGGTACTATGATGGAATTTAGATAGAAAACCATTAAAGATGATACTATGACCAATGTACCACTCGCAGGATTTTTTCTAATATTAGGAGGGATATTTATGCTCTTTCCTTTTTTGACAGCCTTTTTTCTCTCATATATATCATTCAGAGACGTAAAACTGTCTTTACTTGGAGGAGTTGTCTGCATACCTATCTTCCTGATTATGACAATTGTCCCTTTCCCATACATTGTGAACGGTCTAATTTCAGGACTCATAAGTTGCCTCATAATCTGGTATATATTCTACAAAACAACAAAATCGGAGAGAATATCTATCAGAGGGAACCTGAAGAAGCTTCCAGATCTCTTCAGTGCAAAAAACATTACCATATTGGTCATTGCATTGCTAATAATAGGCATTTTATTCCAGGCTGACCTGTATAAAGAGGAACAACTTGAATTCAAGGTTACTGATCCAAAAGATGATGTAGGCACTGGATGGCAAACAATAGATCTGAACGGACATGAATATGTGGACATACTTGCTGTGGAATCACGATTAGTGGATGATCAGGTCATTCTGGAAATACAGCTTGCAGAAAACATTCCTGACAGAGATACTGTGGAATATAAGATGTTCATCTTTACAACTGAATCAGCCGCCCCTGAAATCATCGTTTACAATAGTGACATGGAAAAAGATGGCAGCATCCTGAGATACGACATCCCCGTAAGATCTCTTAATGACCGCAATGTATTCAGGGTCAGAGCATATGCTACAGAAAACAATTCCAATGAAAGAGATGGTAGCCTCTATGACACATGTGCAGCGAAGAATGATCTTGCAGATAATCTTGAATTGACAAGACAGATGTTCAAGCAATTGATACAGGCAAGATGAACACTTTTTCTTTACTTTTTGAGTGACCCTAAATAATGCCAACCAATATTTTTTTCAAGTCATAGAAACTATATAGCAAAATCTGCAATTTTCATGAGAAAACCCTTGATTTTGGAAGTGTTTTACCGAAACGTATATATCAGGCTAATACGTATGGATGTTTCGCTCAATCAGCGCGGGCCGGTAGCTTAGCCAGGCAGAGCGACGGACTCTTAATCCGTAGGTCAAGGGTTCAACTCCCTTCCGGCTCGCATATTATAATCTCTTCTATAAAAGGTTAAATCTCATTAGGTTAATCTATCTTTGTTTTTAAAATGGTGAAAGCATGCCAAAAGTGAGTGTTGACATTCCCCAGGAACTCTTAAATGACCTTAACAGCCATGTTGGAGACAATAAGAAGTTCATTACACAGGCTGATGCCATAAGGGCAGCCATCCGCAAACTACTGGACCAGATGGACGATATAGACCGCAGACACGGCAGGCTGGAAGACTAAAAAGAAAAATCAATTTTTATTTTATGCTTAGTTCACACTTTTTGGTTTTAAGGTGAACTAGAGCTTCTTCAAAAACTCAATACACTGTCGGCCTTCATCAAGGCTACCCATTTCAGTGACCATTCTGCCTTTGTAACCAGACAGACTTCCCATGAGTTTTTTCCAGTCGATATTGCCCTGTCCAAGAGGGAGATGCTCGTCACGTGCCCCGTTGTTGTCATGGATATGCATGTGTGAAAGTCTGCTTTTGCACTTTTTTACGAACTCATCCAGAAGTCCCATTGTGTTGGCGTGTGCCACATCAAGGGTCATACCCATGTTGTCCCTGTCCACCTGTTCTAGCATATCCAGCATCTCATCTGGATAGCGGCCAAATATCTTGGGGAAATTTGGCATATTCTCAACAGCTATTGTAATACCCATATCAGCTGAGTGATCACACAATATCCGGATGGACTCTATACATGTATCCCATGACTTCTCAGGTAACTTGGAACCGTATGGGGAGAGGTAGCCCGGATGTAGTACAGCTAGTTCAACAAGCTCAGATGCCATATTGAGATAATGCTTCATCTGTCGCATAACCTCAGCGTGTATACCAGGGTTCAGGCCTGCAAGATTCATATCGGAAAAAGGAAGATGCATGCTTAGCTTGAGGTTGGTAGTTTCCTTAAGCTCACTGAACCTGGAAAGGTTTTCTTCTGTCAGACATTGTGAACCTTCCTGAACTATCTCCCAAGCGCTGTACCCGATATCTTCAATACCGTAAGCCCACTCAAAAGGATCATCGATAGCAACACGTGATGAGAAACTAAGGTTCTTGATATTCATTTAAAACGTCCTTTATATCAATTTCAAAGTCAGGGACACCATCCTCTGTTGGTGGTGTCAGCCAGTCATAGAATCTTTCAAATTCCTCTACAGAATCTGCACTTACAGTAATGTTAATGGAGCCAAGAGGTTCTGCCTGTGCAGGATAGTTCAGACGTCCAATTGTGGCGACCTGCTTGCTGATTATAAAAGAAGTGGACATCTCATCTTCTGACAAACCCACATTCAACCGTGTGCGTGAGGTGTCTATGATCTCTTCTTCCCGGATTAAGTAATGGAGATGTTTAAGAGTATAGATGTCACCTTCAGCTGAGAATTTTCCACTGTCCTGAGGCAGTTCTTCAAATTCAAAATCAGTGTCAGGAAATATCTGCATCAGTGCAGAATGTACTTTGTCCTTGCTCTCTGTTGGATTCACAATTGCTGAAACTTCAACTTTTATCATGATGACTATTCCATTAGTGCTGTTATCTTATCATTGAACTCTTCAAGACTGCCATTGTTATCGATAACCAGATCGGCAATTTCCATTGCCTCCCCCATGCCCCATCCAAGCTCGCGCTCGTCCCTGGCCTTCAAAGCACCGATATCCTCCATATCATCGCTTCTTTTACGTGCCAGGACACGTGAAAATCTCACTTCAAGCGGGGAATCAACAGAAACCAGGGTAAAATCGTTTCCAAATGCCTCTTTAAAGAGCTCGACCTCAGGAACACTACGCACACCATCGATACCGATAAAGTCTTCGTTTGCATCCCTGATCTTAGGGATACATCGCTTTGCAACGGCATTCCTGCCTTCCTTCTCACGCAGGTCAGTGCCTACGCCACCTGTGTTGGCATCGGTGGGTTCCAGTTCTCTGCGGACGACCTCTTCCCTGATGATATCTCCCATATTGATAACCGTGACACCTTTTCGGCGCAGGACTGACGCTGCTTCTGATTTACCAGAGGCAGGCATTCCAACAAAAGCTAAGATCTTTGTCATAGATGAACCTGTTATATTTTATAATATTTAGTAAATAAGAATTATTTCAATAGATTTTTCCATACATCCTACTTATATATTAGCATACCCTTCGTTAAAATACTTTCAATCACACGTTCATATTTATAAAACTAGAAAAATCAGGCGGTATTGAAGTCTCAATACCAGCAATAAAACGATCAACATGAAGATTGCAGATCTTAAGATTCCCGGAAATATCCTGCTTGCTCCCATGTCCAACGTGACGAACCTGCCTTTTCGCCTGATGTGCAGAAAGTACGGAGCTTCTCTGACCTACTCTGAAATGATAAGTGCAGACGCTGTCATATACGAAAATAAGAAGACCATTGAGCGCGGGATAAGCTGTGAGGATGAGAGACCTCTTGGGATACAGATATTCGGGAATTCTCCTGAAATAATGACAAAAGCAGCTCTTAGAATTGAAGAAATATACGAGCCTGAGATCATTGACATTAATTTTGGTTGCCCTGCAAAACTCCTTACAAATGCTGGTTGCGGATCCGCCCTTCTCAAATCACCTGAGCTTATTCACGAGATCGTAAAAGAACTCTCAGATAATCTCTCTACTCCTGTTACTGCCAAGATACGTATTTTAGAGGATATGGAAAAAACGCTTGAAATAGCCCATCTGATAGAAAGTGCCGGAGCCTCTGCGATAACAGTGCATGGCAGGACAAGGCAACAACAGTATTCGGGAAAAGCCAATCACGACTATGTACGAAAAATAAAGCAGGAACTAAGTATACCTGTTATTGCAAATGGCGACATCGTTGACGAGATATCAGCACAGCAAACTCTGGAATATACCGAATGCGACGGGATAATGATAGGAAGAGCTGCAATGGGTAATCCTTTCCTTTTCAAACGGATATCGCACTATCTCGAAACAGGAGAAATGCTTGAGTACAGACAGTGCAGCCAGAGAGTTGAAGATATTCGGGAATATTTTAGCCTTCTTAAGGAACATGAATCGATGCATACGGTTCACATAAAGGCGCAAGCACAGTGGTTCACTCGTGGGATGAAGAATGCCAGACACATAAGAAAGAGTATTGATCTTGCAAAGGACATTGATGAGATACTTCAAAGTTTGGATGAAATGTGCAAGAGTGCTAAATGATGTTGTTTTTCTCTTTATTCTTCTTTTTTAATTTTATATTATAGTATAAAAATTCAGAGAATTAACGGCGTAAATTACCAAAAGACTAAATAGTAATTGACCGATTCTACATAATTAACCATTGCATTTAACGTCATTTGATGAAATCCTGATGCTTTTTCGGCATCAAGTTCGCCACATTACACATGCAATGTTGCCCGACTAAAAACGCTTGACCTAATATTGGAATAAATTATTATATCTATTATTACACATATTACACATGGTTTATGGAGAATTCTAGATGAAAGAAATACGAATACACGGCCGGGGTGGGCAGGGCTCTGTCACAGCCGCTGAACTGTTGGCTGTTGCTGCTTTTGCAGACGGGAAATTCAGCCAGGCCTTCCCTGCATTCGGAGTGGAAAGAAGGGGTGCACCGGTCCAGGCGTTCACCAGGATCAATAATGAGCCTATCAGGCTTCGAAGCCAAATCTACGAACCTGACTATGTTATTGTACAGGATCCTACACTCCTTGAGGTTGTAGATGTTGCAGGTGGCCTCAAAGAAGACGGAATGCTAATTATAAACAGTGACTTCGATGCTGACACATTCAACATCGACACAAAGGCAAAGATAATGACAGTCAATGCAACAAAGATCGCACTGGATATTATCGGCAGACCTATTGTTAACACCGTACTTTTGGGTGCCTTTGCAGGTGCAACAGGTGAGATAGAAGCACAGTCCATCAAAGAAGCTGTCAGGGAAAGATTCCCTGGCAAGATCGGAGACAGGAACGCTAAAGCTATTCAGGAAGCATACGACATGATGACGGAGGCTAAGAAATGAAAATTCTTCCCGGAGGAGTCTGCGAAGCAGGTAGCACTAGAGTCAACAAGACTGGTGGATGGAGAACTTTCAAGCCGGTTTACAACTATGATAAATGCATCAAATGTAAATTATGTGAACTTCTGTGTCCTGACAGTTCAGTAAACCCAAGAGATGACGGATTCTTCGAGTTTGATTATGATTTTTGCAAGGGTTGTGGAATCTGTGCAAACGAGTGTCCAACGGATGCAATCGATATGGTTCTGGAGGAGAAATAAATGGCACCTGAAAACAAAATTGACAAGAAAAAAATGGTCGTTGTTGAAGGATCATATGCTGTTGCACATGCTACTAAGGTCTGCAGACCAAACGTAATTTCAGCATATCCTATCACACCACAGACCCACATAGTTGAAGAACTTTCACAATTTATGGCAGATGGTGAAATACCAAACTGCGAATACATCAATGTGGAATCAGAGTTCTCAGCACTCTCAGCACTGGTCGGTGCATCTGCTGCAGGTGCAAGATCTTACTCAGCTACAACATCACAGGGTCTTGAACTCATGCATGAGGTATTGTTCAATGTCTCCGGTATGCGGCTGCCTGTTGTGATGACCATTGCAAACAGGGCTGTAAGTGCTCCTATCAATATATGGAATGACCACCAGGATTCAATATCACAGAGAGATACCGGATGGATACAGCTCTACGCTGAGGACACACAGGAAATCTCTGATATGACCCCACAGGCCTTCAAGATATCAGAGGACAAGGATATCCTCATGCCATCTATGGTCTGTATGGATGGTTTTATCCTGTCACACGTTTACGAACCTGTTGTACTTCTTGAACAGGACCTTACAGATGAATTCCTGCCTAAATATGAGCCGGAACATGTTCTTGATCCGAAGAACCCAATGAGTTTCGGAGCATTTGCAGACCCGGACTCCTACACTGAATTCAGATACTTACAGGAACAGGCAATGCAGAAATCTCTTAAGAAAATAGAGGATGTAGCAAATGAATTCTACGACGCATACGGAAGATACTACGGAGGACTTATTGACGAGTATCGAACAGATGACGCAGACATCATCATCATGGCAATGGGATCCATTATCGGAACCATTAAGAACGTCATTGATAAGCTCAGAGACAGGAATGTAAAGGTCGGTCTTCTTAAGGTCAGGTCATTCAGACCATTCCCTGCAGCTGCTATTAAAGACGCTCTGAAGAATGCAAAGGTTGTTGCTGTACTTGACAAGAACATCTCACTTGGACTAAATGAAGGTGCACTTTTCACTGAGACAAAGTCATCTCTTTACAATAGCAAGCTCGACATGCCTATTATCGGCTACATGGTAGGCCATGGTGGACGTGACATAAAGGTGGACCTGATCGAGAAGATAGTCGATGATGCCAAGGAAGTCATGAAGACAGGTATCACAATCGAAAGCCAGTTTACTGACCTGAAGGAGGAACTAATATGAAATCATTGTTAGCCCCGGGACACAGAGGATGTGCAGGTTGCTGTGATGCAATGGCTGCAAAGTTCACACTTATGGGCGCCGGAGAGGACTGTATAGTTATCAATCCAACGGGATGTCTTGAAGTTATGACCACACCTTTCCCTGAGACTGCATGGGATGTACCATGGATACATTCACTTTTTGAGAATGCAGCTGCTGTTGGATCTGGTGTTGAGGCTGCCCTTAAGGCACTTGGAAAGAAAGGAGATACCAAGGTCATTGTTATGGGTGGAGACGGTGCAACACTTGACATAGGTATGCGTTCCATTTCAGGAGCCTTTGAAAGAGGACATGACCTCACATATGTCTGTATTGACAATGAGGCATACATGAACACCGGCGTGCAGAGAAGTGGTGCAACACCGTATAGTGCATCAACCACCACAAGCCCTGCAGGAAAGGTATCTTTTGGAAACTCCAGACCAAAGAAGAATATGCCTGCTATCATGGTGGCACATGGTTCACCTTACGTGGCAACTACATCCATTGGATATCCAAAGGACATGATCAATAAGGTGAAGAAGGCCACAAAGATCGAAGGTCCAACCTACATTCACGCACATGCTCCATGTACCACAGGATGGGGATTCGACACTTCCAAGACTGTAGAGGTGGCAAAGATGGCTGTACAGACAGGTCTCTGGCCACTCTACGAAGTTGAAGAAGGCGAAGTTACCAAAGTAAAGAAGATTGGAAAGAGCGTTAAGCCTGTTGAGGATTACCTCAAGATGCAGCGTCGTTTCAAGCACCTTTTCACCATGGAAGGTGGGGAGGCTGAGATTGCAAAGATCCAGGCACTCGCTGACAAGAACATTGAAGTTTACGGGCTCTAAAACCCGTAGCTTTATTTTTTTTGTTTTTTTTGTTTTTATTTTCACACTTATATTTGTTTAATTTTATTCTGATGATTATTATTTTTAGTTCTAGTCGAAACGAAGGGGTATTGAATAAACATAAGAAGTAGCAAATACTTATTTACCCTCATGAGCACGCAATTTCAAGTAGCTGATAACAGTAAAATTTTTAATCCGATTTTCAAACTACTGCAAAGTGAATATCCCAATGCTGAGCCTATGCTCCATTTCAAGAATCCACTGGAACTCTTGGTTGCAACAATTCTTTCCGCTCAGTGTACAGACAAACAGGTCAATAAGGTCACACAGATTTTGTTCAAAAAGTACCTCAATGTTGAGGATTTCGCCAATGCAAGTCTGGATGAACTCGGAAAGGATATCTACACAACAGGTTTCTATAACCAGAAAGCAAAACACATTATCGGAAGTGCACAGCTTATCCTCACAGAATTCGATGGCAAAGTTCCAAACAGCATGGAAGATCTGCTTAAACTACCAGGCGTGGGAAGAAAAACAGCAAACATAGTTCTGGCAAGGGGTTTTAGTATCATCGAAGGCATTGCAGTGGACACGCATGTGACCCGGCTTTCACAGAAACTTGGCTTCACTCAATACAGCGACCCTAAAAAGATAGAAATCGACCTGATGGCACTCGCGGAGAAAAAGGACCTTGAGATCCTTTCAATGACACTGATACTGCATGGCAGAAATGTGTGCATAGCAAGGAGGCCGAAGTGTGGAGAATGTGTTGTGAATGAACTGTGTCCTTCGAGTGAAGTTTGATATTAAGCTAGCAATATACCTGTCAAGCTTATGTACTAATAACTTGAATTTGACATCGTTCACTTGATTCCAATACTAGTAATACATTATTTCAATCGTCTTCAGTATAGGATTAGGAAGGTTTCGCATTCGCGGGCATTTTCATTGTTCTTTGTTTATAAAACCCATCCCGGAGGGTCCGGCGAAGCCGGCGCAGTTCAAAAAGATGAATAAGATAATCTGTTGATTGCAAGTTTTAACTCAGCAAGCTTCAACAAGTATTTTTTAAATGGTTTTCAGGATATATACAAAGGAACGTGCCGCCTGCTGCGGATGGTCGTATTGTTCTTTGTTTATAAACTCCATTCTTAAAAGAAATGATGTTTTCTACAGAGCCCAACAATCGATAATATTTATATCCTACTCTCTCATAGACTATAATGTAATTTTTTTTAGAAATGAATGTTATGGGGTATGAGTATAGAGGAAACTATAATTAAGGATATAACGGCAAATCCGGCACCTTTGGGCTTAATGGGTTTTGGGATGACCACGGTGCTGCTTAATTTGCATAATGCAGGATACTTTGGACTGGGCTCGATGATCTTGGCCATGGGGTTATTTTATGGAGGTTTTGCTCAAATAATCGCAGGAATTTTAGAATGGAAAAAGGGTAATACTTTTGGTACAACGGCATTCATTTCATACGGTGCATTCTGGCTCACTTTAGTGTTTATAATGATAGCACCAAAATTAGGATGGGCCGAAGCTCCCAGCTCAATAGAAATGGCAGCATATCTATTTATGTGGGGATTGTTCACCTTCGGGATGTTCATAGGGACCTTAAAAGCCAACAGGGCCTTGCAAGTAGTTTTCGGAACATTGACACTGTTATTTGTATTGCTGGCTATATCTGACTTCACAGGAAGTGCATCATTAAAACAGTTCGCTGGCTATGAAGGGATATTCTGCGGTTTCAGTGCTATCTATCTGGCACTGGCTGAAGTAATAAATGAAAAGTTCGGTAAAACTATCCTGCCAATAGGTGAATGAGAAGTTTGTTTGTATCTACTTTTAAAAAACAGTTTCTGGAATTGAATAGCTGGTATTACCAGGAATATTCTGATTATTGGTCAGAATGCATAATACCAGCCAAGGTTTTTATGCTCTTCTTACGAGTTCCTGAAATATGGATGGATAAGAAGGGTGAATGAATGATGAATGTTCAAGAATATATTCAGATTTCATGATCCTTTCAAGAATATCCGATTTTTACTCGAATATTTCATTCAATTCCGGTTCAATGATCTTGCAGGGATAAATATCTCCAAGTCTCTTGAAGGATGTTGCATATAAATAGCTGGTCAAATCTTTGACAAGGTATTTATATATACATGGTCATGAGCGTGACCAGCTGTATATATGCAGATCAATTTGTATCCATACCATCAATGAAAGTATCTACAAAATCCTTTATCCTTTCCAATATTCTAGCACCTATCTTTTTGCGCTTTAGCACAGAGGGTTGTGCTCCTTCTATTAATGCTAATATCTCATCTAATATTGGTTCTTGCTCAGCGTAGAGATAGTTTTCTATGAGTTTCTGGGTTCGTTCTTCTGATAGAACTTCATCTTTTACCAGTTGCTCGAAGGCTTTTTGTTGTTCATTGTTCCAGAATTTCTCAAACTCTTCTGAAAGACTATCACTTGTGTGAATATCAGGAAGACTCTCTTCTATGAATTTCTCTATCAATTCTTTTTTGCTTCTAAGAGTCGATTCAGAACTTAGTACTCTGGATATTTCCTTTTCAACCTGATCCACGTCTTTTTGAGCATCGAATTTTAGCTGAATGAGTAACTGGATGATGTAATTAACGTTTATTTCGTCACGGTGAATTAATTCCAGTTCGAAATCCACATCTTCTAATATGGAAACTTTCTCTTTTTGATGATTGCTTTTTACTTTATCGTAGAGATCAAGATATTTACTCTTGTAATCTTCGAAAAGCTGCTCTGTCATTGAAAGGTCTTCCCATTTGAAGTCTGCAAATGCCCTGGTTATATTCAATATGCGCATTATTTCTCTGAATGTGGTGACGAATTCTAGTTCTTCATCTTCGGAAGATAAAGTATCTACGCTGTTTATTGTTGGTGTTATTCTTTGAAGTTCATCATATTTTTCATCGAATTTTGCAATATATTCCTCGTAGGGTTGCATTATAATGACTTCGATGGCTTCGGTGTTGCTAAATAATGTGATAGCAGCATCAGTTGCTTTTTTCAGGTTCCTGAATGATACTACATTACCCTGGGATTTCTGTTCGTTGATTATCCGGTTGGTGCGTGAATATGCCTGTATAAGTCCGTGATATTTCAGGTTCTTGTCTACATAGATCGTGTTCAGGCCTGGACTATCAAAGCCTGTGAGGAACATGTTTACAACTATCAGAATGTCGATCTTTTTCTCTTTTACTTTTTTAGATATGTCATTGTAGTAGTTGTAGAAGGATTGACTGTCCTTGGTGGAGAATTTACTGTTAAAGAGCTTGTTGTAGTCTTCAATATATTCATCCAGTTTTTCACGGCTGTGTTTGGATATTGTGCTGTCGTATGTTGCTGCTGGATCTTTTATTATTTGAATGTCATCAGCGAAGAAGCCGTTAGCATCTGCATCTTCTTCGTTGGCGGCATAACTGAAGATGGTGGCAATTTTTAGATCATGCTTGCCTTCTGCTTTCTTTCTTTGCAGTATATCGTAGTAATTTATCAGAGTTTTTATGTTGCTTACGGTAAATATTGCAGTGAACTCCCTGTTGTGTGTTTTACGGGAGTGATGGGCTATTATGTAATCTGATATTTTCTCCAGACGCTCAGGTGATTCCATTAGCTCTTTTGTGTCGATGTCCTCGACCTCTATGTCAATGCTGGTTTCCCTACCTTCTTTTTGTTTGTAGCGTCCTACGTATTCTACGGAGAATTTCAGGACGTTCTCATCATTTATTGCATCGGTTATGACGTATTTATGCAGACAGTCGCCAAAGAGATCTTTGGTGGTGCGTCTTCCAGATTCGTTTTTGATGGCGTTTTCGGCAAATATGGGTGTACCTGTGAAACCGAACATCTGGGGATTATTGAAGAATTGGTTTATGCGTTTGTGGGTTTCGCCAAATTGTGAGCGGTGGCATTCGTCAAAGATGAAGACTATACGCTCGTCTTTGAGCTGTTCCATCTTTTCGAGATATTGTTTTTTGCTGATGGCAACATTTAGTTTTTGAATGGTGGTGACGATGAGTGCTGTGTCGTCACTAAGTTGTTTGACCAATTGTTTTGTGTTGTCCGTACCATCGATGCAGCCTTTGCTAAAACTGTTGAATTCTTTTGTTGTTTGATAGTCAAGGTCTTTCCTGTCGACTACAAAGACTACTTTTTTGACTGTGGGCAGTTTTGTTAGTATCTGACTGGCTTTAAAGGATGTCAGGGTTTTTCCTGAGCCTGTTGTGTGCCAGATGTAAGCGTTCTTATGGCTGTGTTTTACTCTGTCAATGAGTGCTTCTACTGCATAGAACTGATAGGGGCGAAGTACCATGAGTATTTTCTGGGCTTCGTTTAGTACTATGTAGCGACAGATCATTTTGGAGAGATGGCAAGGCTCCAGAAAATCCCTTGTGAAGCCGTTGAGGATATTGCTGAGCCGCTGATTATTTTCATCTGTCCAGTAGAATGTCTGCTTGAAGGATTGTTTACGATTGTTGGCGTAGTATTTTGTGTTCACACCGTTGCTGATGACAAATATCTGAATGTACTGGAATAATGCAGAATTTGAGCCAAATGAGTGCTTTTGATAGCGTTGTATCTGATTGAACGCTTCTTTTAGTTCAAGTCCACGCCTTTTGAGTTCTATCTGCACCAATGGCAGACCGTTGACCAATAACGTCACATCATAGCGGTTCTTGTATTTCCCTTCCATGGCTACCTGATGTGTCACCTGATACTCATTCTGACACCAGTGTTCCGTGTTCAGAAAGTCAAAATAAAGGTCATCCCCATTATCACGCAGAATATGTTGCTTTTCCCGCAAGTTCTTAGCCTTTTCAAACACACTACCCTTGCTAAGTAAGTTCATCACCTTTTTGAACTCATTTTCCGAGAACACGATCCCATTATGCTTCTCCAGTTGCCCCTTCAAATTAGCAATTAGCTCCGCCTCATCCTTTATCCTCACTAAAGAATAACCCAGTTCACGAAGTTGCCCGACCAACTGCTCTTCCAATACAGCTTCCGATTGTGTGCTCATACTCTCTACCCACATCCCCATTTCATTCAGACAAACATTTTCTGCAGCAAGCCCTTTTTCCACTCCTGCGCTGCCTCAATTTGTTTCCCAACATTTTCTATTGATTCATCAATAGAAGATAAGAAATCTGCAATTTTTTCTTGTTCTGGAAGGGAAGGGATGTCTATTTTCATAACCTTAAAATGATTATAATACAAATGAACTATTGTTGATCCTTGACCATATTTTGCAAGTTGATGCTTTTTGTAATTTGATAAATAGTATGCATAAAAAATATTACTAATTTCTTGCTTTGATCTCAAAATTGTAATATCACTTCCAAGTAAAATATTTCTTTCATTTAACGCTGTTACATTAGCAAGGTCAATACCTGTTGTTGTTGTTGAGCAAGGCAGCAGCAAGTCATTTATTTCAGAATTTATTCCTCCATTTTCATTAGTCCTGCTTTTAACTGTTTTGATTATCTCAGAATATGTTGTATAAAGCTCCCCATACAAAATACAATGATTACTTCCATTTTCAACTATTTTATCTTTTGATAAATTCTGACCTTTTAGAGAAACAAAAACCTCCCCCAACTTCTTCTCTTACCAATCAGGAAACGCACTGCCATCATCCTGCTTAAACCTCAATTCTTGAGAGAATAACTTCTGCATCGCCCCTTTTTTGTATTGCTCCAATTCGGCTTTCTTTTTTTGCAGTAGGTTTATGCGTTTGTCTACTGCAGTGAGGAAGGTGGCGATTTTTTCTTGTTCGGGGTGAGATGGAATTGTAAATTTAGCACTTTTAGCATCTTTACTTGTAAAACCTTTTATTGATGTTCCTTGACTCAAACGAACAAAACGAGTTGAATGTGCATTAAAATAATAAGCTAGGAAATATGAATTTTCAGAAGTAACCAAATTTGTGAAATCTTGGCTTGTACAAAGATCTTGTTTTGCAACTGCAAATTTTCCTATTCCAACTCTTGACACGATAAGAATACTATTCTTAGGAATAATTTTAGTTGCAGATTCATTTACTGCTTTTTTTGTAATAAACCTTGTAATGTTTATTTTATGAATATTGTTATCTTTAATATCAGAACTTGAAATCCAAGGAATATTTCCTTCCCAATACTCTTCTTTAGAGCTATCAGGTGTTCCTCCTCCAAGAAAAGAACCTAGCTTACCCAACTTCTTCTCTTCCCACTCTCCTTCAAACTCAGGAAATCTTAACTGTGGTACATTGCTGCTCATTTTAGTCACCTGCTCAGACAAAGACATTAGAAGGGTTTACTAATCCCCAATTCTTCACAGAAACCGGCGATGTTTTCATCGATCCTGGACATTTTTTCGTCGAGTTCAAGGAGGGTGGCAGCCACAGCATCAATGTCGATTGGCTCTTCTTCTTCAAAGGTGTCCACGTATCTTGGAATATTGAGATTGTAATTGTTTTCTTTGATCTCATCAAGGCTTGCAACGTGGCTGTATTTCTCAATTTCCTTGCGATTGCGGTAGGTGTCTACTATCTTGTCAATATCGCATGGACGTAACTGGTTTTGTGTTTTTACCTTCTCGAAGTCCTGACTTGCATCGATGAACAGAATATCATCGGGATTCTCACGGCACTTCTTAAAGACCAGAACACAGGTTGGGATACTGGTTCCATAGAACACATTGGCAGGCAGACCAATAACAGCATCAAGATAATTCTTCTCTTCGATCAAAAACTGACGGATATGTCCCTCTGCTGCACCACGGAAAAGCACACCGTGGGGCAGGACAATGGCCATACTGCCATTCTCTGCCAGATGGTGGATCATGTGCTGCACAAAAGCATAATCCGCCTTGCTTTTAGGTGCAAGTTTACCATACTGGGAAAAACGCTCATCACTACTAAAAAGTGGATTAGCACTCCACTGGGCAGAAAAAGGCGGATTGGCAACAATAGCCTCAAACTGCATCCCAAAATGTTGCGGATACTCCAAAACATCTTCCTGCTTAATATCGAACTTGCGATAATGCACATTATGCAATATCATATTCATCCTGGCAAGATTGTAAGTAGTACGATTAAGCTCCTGACCATAAAAAGCACTAACATCCTCCACCTCACGAGCAACCCTTAAAAGCAGGGAACCAGAGCCGCAAGTAGGATCATAAACCGACCTTAACCTCGTTTTGCCAGTAGTCACAAGCTTTGCAAGAATAGTACTAACCTGCTGAGGAGTATAAAACTCACCAGCCTTCTTTCCCGCTCCACTGGCAAACTGTCCGATCAAATACTCATAAGCATCACCCAGAACATCAAGTTCCGTATGCTCAAGCTGGAAATCGATCTTATCAAGATGAGAAAGCACCCTGGATATCAACGCATTTCTGGCAGCCGGAGTCTTCCCAAGTTTGCTGCTATTAAGATCCATATCCTCAAAAAGATTCTCAAAATCATCCTCACTCTCAGTTCCCATAGTCGAAGACTGAATATTATTCAAAATCCCCTGCAGATCCTCAAGAATGAACTCATCACCATAAGATGACTCTGCAATTGCCATAGCATTCTGTCCGGTAGCAAACGGCTCAACACTAACTGAAGAATTAGAATAATCTGAATGATTAGAATAACCAGAAGAAACAGAATAACTGGAAGAACCACGCATAGCAACTTCACTAAACAGCTCAGAAGGCTTCAAGAAATATCCCAGCTTCTCAACAGAAGCCTCATAAATAGCCTCGATAAACTCCTTCCCAATTTCAGTATCCTCTTCAATATCCTTAAAAGCAATTCCATCCGGCTTTAGAATCTTATCAGCATAAATTTCGATCTTATTAGAAAGATACTTGTAAAAAATAAAACCCAGAATATAATCACGAAACTCATCCGCATTCATTTTTCCACGCAACTCATTGGCGATATTCCAGAGTTGCTGCTTAAGCTGTTTTTTGTGATCTATACTCATACATTTCAATTCCATCTTCCAAGAATAAAACAATTGTCAATACAATATCTCACTAATTATATAATGTATATCATTGGAAAATAAGATCTTTAGTTGATTAAGAAAAACATAAGCTTATCTAAAGCTCAACCATCATCCCATGTCCATAAGAGCGGTGCCGATACCCTGCTTTTGGTACTCAGGCAGGACTATGACATCAGCCACAAAAAATAGAACTTGATCTGATGGCTCTTGCGAAAAAAAAGGAATTGGAAGACTTATCTGGGAGATGATGGAGGGATTCATATGTTTTTATTGGAAAGATTGAGAGATAATTATGGCGGATGGAAGATTCTGGAACATAGATGAGCTTAATATTTAAAGCTAAATTCTTTGTTATAAAAGTTGAAATAGGAATGAAAGAAATACGCGCAAGTAAATTATCTATCATAAATGAAGAAAATTAATCCAAATACTAATTGTAGAAAAACCAAATACTTATAAATTCAGATTAAATAAGATTCAAAATAACTTCTAACTAGTACAGTGAAAGTATTAAAAACGGAGATGATAAATATAATTAACTTAAATTGTTACATAATCAAGATTAAATTATAAAAAAATAAAAGATTATATATACTAATGATTGTTAAAAATAATTAATCTTGCCAAAAGCGAGGAGATAAAGAATGGCAAACGAGAAAATATTGAGCAAAGTCTTAGACATTTTAGAATTGGGGAAACCTAATATGTCCGATTTTGACCACAGACTCCAATATCAAAAAGTTATTTATTTACTTCAAGCTTCAGGTTTATCACTTGGTTACGGATATAATTGGTATTTAAAAGGACCATACTCCTCTCCATTAACACATATTTTATTTGCAATAGATGACAGTGTTTTCGAGAGTAGTAAATATTTGGTATTTAAAAACAATGACGTTATTGTTGAGAAGCTTGAATCCTTCAAAGAAAAACTTGGAGAAGATATTAAAGATATTAAGTACTTAGAAATATTGGCATCTCTGCATTACATTAACAAAGCAACCTTTTCTGGAAACGGGAAGGATGAGCAACTCACTAAGAAATTATTTGAAGCAAAACCATACTTAAAACAGACTGAACCAACTCTTATTGAAAAAGCATTAAATAATTTGAAAGATTACAATTAGAATTAATGACGCCTGATGACTTTGACTTTAGAAGAGAAATTTATGATAACGTTCATGGATTTATAAAAGTCACTGAGTTAGAAAATAAAGTCATTGATTCCCCTTTTTTTCAACGTTTACGTGATATAAAACAACTAGGCTTGCTAGATTACGTTTTTCCTGGAGCTTTGCATAATAGATTTAATCATTCAATTGGAGTTATGCATATAGCCGACAAGATGGTTGTAAGCCTTCAAGAAAAAAATGAAGTTTTTTCTAATAAACGTCAATTGGTGAGAATGGCTGCACTATTGCATGATATAGGCCATTATCCATTATCACACCTTATAGAAAGTGAAGTCAAAATGGATACTAAATCTAAATTTAAACCAAGGGATATTTCAATAGAAATTGATAATGGTATGGAAGAAGAGTTTGGAACTGAGCAGAGTTTAGAAAACAAAATTCATAACTTAAATTATGAACTGCACCCAAGTAGAAACGATTCACTGGACTTTGCTCACCACGAAAGAATTACAGGAATTGTCATTCAATGTACTGGGATTTACGATATTCTTAAAGAAAAATTTGATGATGAGGACATAAGAGCTATATGCCAAATAATAGCTGGAACTTATTCTGGTCCTGAATCATTGATAATCCATTCTGAATTAGACGCTGATAGATTTGATTACTTGTTACGTGATTCATACCATACAGGAGTAAAATATGGGTTATTTGACTCTGAACAAATAATAAGGAACTTAGATTATGACGAAGAAGATAATCTTTTAGTTGTAAACGAAAAAGGACAAAAAGCTGTCGAACACTACTTATTATCAAAATACTTTTTTTATAGCACCGTTATTTTCCATAAAGCAACTGTTGGCTTTGAATTAATGGTCAAGAAAACATACAAAGGATTGCTTGAAAGAGGACATGCTATTGCATATCTTGATTTGACTGATATGTTTAAAGATGAAAACTCTGTTCAAAACTATCTTGATTTTACGGATTCGTGGTTTTTTAATACTCTCAGAGACATAGAAAAACAGAAACTAAAATATGATAAAAGTAAAGATTATGAAATTCCAGAAGAGGTTTTTATCACATTTGTTCACAAGATTTTAAATAGAGAACCTCTAACATTAGCACTTGAAGAACAAAAAATGGTCAAAAGTGGAGAAAACTTTGTTCCTCGTTTTGGTGATGATATCATTAAGAATCATATTATCGAAAAAACAGGGATAGAAGAAAGATGGTACATTCCTTTTGAAATTACAATATCAATAACTAATATTGAACCACATAAAAATTTAAGAGACAGATGGTATTCTTCGGAAGATAAAGAGGAAACAATCAAAATTAAGAAAAAACATGAAAATGGATACAAATATTTAATTGAAGACGAAGCTTCAATTATTAATGTGCTAAGTGAAAAGAAATTAAAAATTTATAGAGTCTATACAAAAAATAAAAAGTATGCATTGAGAATAAGTGAAATGCTTAACAAAAATACTTGTAAGTAATTTTCATTGTAGAATCTTCCACCTCACAATTCCACCACTATTCCAGACGCATAATCATCCGTAGGCCTTTTAAAAAACACAAACTTTCCAAAAAAGCCCTTCATGATATTTATTTCTTTAATTTCATGCCCAAGAAACGAATAGAAGAATATGTCAACTATTTTCTCATAACCTCTCATAACATTTATAACTTTTTTCCATTATCAAATTGTTTTATATACCTAAGCATTGTTATACTCACCCATCAGAACAATTTTTGACACGGGTCAGCTGGCTTGTATATGAAAATGCAAAATAAGGTATCACAATATTTCAAAGAATCGTTTACGAGCGACTTAAAGGCTGGATTTATCACAGCCATTGTGGCGCTGCCACTTGCCATTGCTTTTGCCATTGCTTCTGGTGTAGAGCCCCAGATGGGCTTGTACACGGCTATCATTGCGGGTATGCTGGTATCAGCAACCGGAGGATCGAAATTCTCCATTTCCGGACCCACCGGAGCAATGACGGTCATCATCCTTTCAACACTGCACGGCTTTGGGCTTGAAGGACTATTCCTTGCAGGCTTCTTTGCCGGTGCATTTCAGATACTGTTCGGAATCCTGAAACTTGGTAAGGTTGTTAAATACATCCCCCTCCCCGTCATATCAGGATTCACGAGCGGTATCGGTGCCATCATTCTTATTGGCCAGATACCAAATGCTCTTGGAATGACAATTCCTGCAAAGGAACACGTATGGGAAACACTGTACATCATCATCTCCAATCTAAATTTCCTTGACACAACAGCCATAACGATATGTTTTGCCACAATTCTGCTTCTCTTATACCTGCCTGGAATACTTGCAAGAAGCAGATACATCAAGAATCTTCCAGCTTCCATTATAGTGCTAATACTATCGGTAATGCTGGTCTTTTTCTACAAGATCGACATCCCCATCGTTGGCAGCATCCCTGCCGGACTTCCACAGATACAGATGTTAAACTTCAACCTTGAACTACTCATGGGAGTCTTGCCAGCCGCCCTTACAATCGCACTGCTGGGAACCATTGAATCACTACTTTGTGCCGTGGTCTGTGATGGTATGACCAACACAAAGCACAACAGCAACAAGGAACTCCTTGGTCATGGAATTGCGAACATGGTTCTGCCCTTTTTCTCAGGTATTCCCTCTACAGCAGCCATTGCAAGAAGTGCCGTGAACATCAGGGAAGGTGCAAAGACGCAGATGTCAGGTATCTTCCATGCCATTATACTGCTGATCATACTACTCTTCCTGGGTCCGATCGCTGCTTTCATCCCAAAAGCCTACCTCGCAGGTGTGCTCATTCTCGTCTCCGTGAGGATGATAAATATAACAGAACTCAAAACCACAATGCATATCAGCAAGATGGACAGCGCTGTCCTGCTTGTCACTTTCCTGCTCACAGTGTTCACTGACCTCGTATTCGCCGTACAAATGGGTATGTTCCTGTCCATCATCCTGCTCTTTATCAGACTTACCAACGTTATCGATATCCAGACAATGGAGAACTACGACAAGGCAAAAGGCATCAACGCCACAATTTTCGCAAACCCCTACCTTGAGAAGAACGTTTCTGTCTACACCATCAACGGCCCCTTCTTCTTTGGAGCCATGAACGTCTTCGAGAGTAAAATAAACGAACACATGAACATAAGCAAACCACACATTATCCTGCGCATGCGTTATGTTCCCTTCATAGACACAACAGGCATCGAAAGACTTAAGAGTTTCATCAAGTCAAGCAAAAAACTCCACCAGAGGGTATACCTCACATCAGTACAGTCCGAAGTCATGAGAAAGATGAAAAGTGACAGAGAGCTAACCGAGCTCATGGAAAAGCAGCATGTGCATGTTTTTGAGAGTACTCAGGAAGCATTGAGTTATGTGAAGCAGGAAAAGTCAAGCGAAAAATAAAGATCAGACCACAACAGAAACACAAATATAGGGATTTTTATGTAGTTCTTACTGACCCGGCTCTGTAGAAAAACTATCTAAATCAATAGCAACCGAATAAAATTAACAAACACCGTTAGTATCAGACTTTTAAATAATTAATGATTTCAATAATAAGCAGAATATTGATGATTTCTATAAAGCCGGAACTACAGCATCTTTATATAAAACTTCAACAAAGAAAGATGCTGGGCTTCCCGCAGGTATTCAGCTTATTCAAAAGGTGTGAAATGTATGCAGGTGAAGTTATTAAAGCTGGTGTGGATATGATTTCTGTAGTTAGTGCCATAGTTGCAGAGCATGATGTTAAAAAGCAGTAACTGAATTTCAGAAATTTTTTATATATTATTAAGATGAAGAGGATTTTAATGCTGGCAAGTTTTTCAGTTGTACCCGTTGGAGAGAAAGAAGAGCTAAAAGAACTGATAGCTGAACTGATACCAATTATAGAGACAGCAGATGTAGATTACATTATGGGGGCAATGCAGACGACTATAGAAGGCGATCCGGATATGGTCATGGGAGTGATTATGGATTGCCACAATCATATGAAATCACACGCATCGCGCGTTCTTACACACATCTCTATTGATGACAGGACCGGTGCATCCGGAAGGTTAAAAGGCAAGGTCCAGGATGTGGAATACGTGCTTAAAAGGAGAATAACACATGATTAGTGAGCAGATATCTCCATTTCGATGAAATCAGTACCAATAGGCAGATTGTGCTAGGCTGAATAGTTACTTACTTTTTTTAGTTTCTTTATTTGTAACTATTCAGCCTGATAAAAACGCTATCTATAACAATCTTGACAAAAAGTTGAAATGAAAATTTCATTAGGAACATTTATTTTGATTGTTACTATTGATTGCTTTTTTGATTATTAGTGGGCAGATATCTCCATTTTGAAGAAATCAGTACCAATAGGCAGATTGTGCTAGGCTGAATAGTTACCTTTATTTTTTAGTGTTGATCATTATTCTTAACTGGTATGCTTTCTTTTATGGTTCTACATATCTTTAATAGTAAGATGAACTTCTTCTGAATCTACTTAAATAGGCTTGACCAGACTCTCCAGAGTATCTATTTATACATGGGCTTACAAAAACAATCTTATGACGGTAATTACCCTTACAACTGATTTTGGGTTTTTGTATCCTGCATCTATGAAAGGTGTTATACTCAGTATAAACCCTGATGTAACAATAGTTGATATTACTCATTCAATACCGCCTATTGACATCAGAGCGGGTGCATTTGCCCTCTATTCTGCCTTCCGGCATTTTCCTCATGGGACTATTCATGTTGCTGTTATCGATCCTGGTGTCGGCACTGAAAGAAAAGCTATAGTCATACGCTCAAGTGGCCATTACTTTGTAGGTCCTGACAATGGCGTTCTTATTCCTGCCGCATCTTTGCTTGGGGATATGGAGGTCTTTGAAATTAATAACAAGGAGATCTTTGGGGATATTTCTTCTACCTTCCACGGCAGGGATATTTTTGCCCCGGTGGCAGCACAGATATCCAGAGGTATGGACCTTGAGGATATTGGCCAGAGCACAGATGAATATGCTGATCTTGATTTTTCAGGTTATGTAATACAGGATGAGTTCATTGAATCAAAAGTTATATACGTGGATAAATTTGGTAATATAGTTACTAATATTCCCGGGGAAGAGTTCCATAAAAAGATACCACATGGAAGTCTCCTGTCAATTTCAGGGCGAATGATGCCATTTTTAAGTACTTATGGTGAGGTACGAAAAGGAAGAGTACTATCATTCATAGGAAGTCACGGATTTTTTGAGATAGCAGTAAATCAGGGCAGTGCTTCCAAATTACTACATTTGAACAATGGAAATGAAATTAAGATAGGGGTTATGGATGTTCCTGATTGATATTAGCCCCCATTTCCTGTAATTTAATTTAATTTAATTTGATTTTCTCTTTACAAAATAGAGGCAGATCATTGCACATACAAGAGGTATCAATGTATTTTGTCCCGATTGCTGACTCTGGGATCTTTCTTCATTCACATCCTTCACATCACCAACGTTCACCTTTGCATTGTTAACAGTCACTTCCAGAGTGTCTCCTGCAGAATTGGTGATTACAAGGTTATTTATTTCTATAGTTGCGATTCCGGAATTGTTTTTTGAAGAGAGTGCAATATTCAAAAAAGTTCCTGGATCAAGTAACATATCATTTCCCATTATGGTGGAGTATATGCCAGTGACAGTTCCAAGTTCATTATCAATGTCCCCTTTAGAGAATACTGTACTTTTCCCGCCCTGTTTTAAAAAATTTCCTTCGTTAATGGCTATTATATTGATAAGGGAAGGATCATGTGAGAGTTCAAGCTCTACTCCTGATACATTAGTATCGGGTTCTATGATCATCGCGAGTGTGAAATCTTTATTTTCATCAACACTTATCTGAGCTACTGAGAATCCCACATTTATTTCGGCATCTGCAAGTCCTGTGAATAATATGACAATCAATGCGAATAAAGAAATAGTTGAAAATATGTTGCAGTTCTTATCATTAGCCATGTTACACCACATTCAATATTATATGTGGTGTTATTATATTAATCCATTTGTTTTTCAATTAAACTCTTAAAAAAAACTAGCCAGAAATCCCATACTCTTTAGAGTATGGGCTGAATGGCGCTTATTATGAATACATGGAAATCAAAAAACCGACACAAATACTTACTACAATATCACCTAATCCTTGTATGTAAGTATCGAAAAAAATTATTAAATGAACCAATAAGAACTGATAATGGATTCGGGATGTTCAGGACAATCCTGAAACAGAAGACGGAAGAAATTGGGAAGAAACTTATCAAGATTCCAAGGTTCTATGCCAGTTCAAAGACATGTTCTGTCTGCAATGTAATCAACAAAGGATTAACTCTGGATGACAGGACATGGACATGTACTTGTGGGACAATTCATGATCGAGACACCAATACTGCTATCTATATCCGGAACTATGGAATGACATTAATACAACAAACCGCAGGAACTGCGGGGATAGCCTGTTGATACTTAGTAGCGAACTACTATTGAGCAGGAAGCTCTGACCTTTTAGGGTCTGGGTAGTTCACAAGTTACATCCATTCATAATGTTGTAACACTTCCAGATTAAAATTATACATCAAGCTGTTTTCAACATATCCGAAAAAAAGACATTTCTGGCAATTGCGTGCAGTGTCCTTTCTGAGTTTTCTTGTACTTGCCCATACATTCTCAATACCTTCACTTATATGGCCTATGGGACTTTGGTGGACTCTGCAATTTTCAATGCTTCCATCGGCTGTAACATCAAGTATTATCTCGTTTGCATGGCAAACAAATTCTGTCCGCAGATCTCTGATCATTTTTAGATATGTATAGGAATTGATAATCGGATACCCTTCTTTTTTCATCTCAATTATCCTGTCCACTGTCCTGCGATATTTTTCCATATCTCTTATTCCCATATCATTCCAGGTGTCTTCTTCAATTCCCCCAAATTCATACATAGGTTCAAATGATATCTTTAGATCCATGTCATTTGCCATACTTATCAGTTCTTCAATATCATCCAGGTTCTTTCCGCTTATGACACAATTCATAAGGATGGGATTTTTGATGATATTTTTTGCTTTTATGATTCCCGGCATGATCTTGTCAAGGCTTACTCCCCTTATTTCCTTATAACTTGAAGTCCCGTCCACGGATACCGATAGGTAATCAAGGTTTTTCAGCTCATCAATCCTTTTTTCAAGTAAAAGTCCATTGGTTATGAGTGATGTTACCATTCCCAGTTCTTTTGCATGAGCCAATATTTCCGGCAGATCCTCTCTTAACAGCGGCTCTACTGTCCATGCGTTATAAACAAGTATTCCAAAGTCTCTGGCATCTTCTAGAAGTTTGAATATATCCTCACGTTTCATTTCTTCGCCTTCAGTCTTCCAGTATTCACAAAAAGAACATTTCATGTTGCATCTGGAATTGATGGCGTGGGACAATACGAAAGGACGTTTTCTTATTTGCATTTGCCAGATGGCCTTTGCCGCAATAAGAGGTGAGTATTTGGTCATGATCTTATCATCCGTTTTACTTGCCTTAACACTTTCTCTTTTATATATCTTGGTTTATAAAGTTGCAGATGCATAATATTTTTTCTGGTTATTAGTTCATTAAGTATGTATATACGCATTCATTAGTGCTACGAAATTCAATAAATATTATTTTACAAATATCTATATCTACTAACAGGACAAAATAGTGCTAATGTTCAGGAAAATTCGTAGATACTTTACTATTTTCAGGGTATTTTCAAAGTATAATTTATTCAGTCTTCTGTATAGTGAAGTCAATCAATATTATGTTTCTAACAAAAGAACTCCCTGTGAAGTGGATATCAAAAAAAGGGAAAAAGCAGTAAAGCTCAGAAAAGCTTTTGAAGAACTTGGGCCAACATTCATAAAACTTGGCCAGATATTGAGCAAAAGACCTGATATTGTTCCCGGTATCTATATCGAGGAACTTGGGCACCTTCAGGACAATGTCAATCCACTTGACTTCGATGTAATGAAAGTGGCATTTGAAGGCTTAGGATGTAGTATCAGGGGAGGTGAATCATCCGATGGTATTGATAATTCCGACTTCGATATACTTGAAATCTTCGATGAATTTAACACTGAACCATTGGCATGTGCTTCAATTGCCCAAGTTTACGAAGCTGTTCTTGACGGAAAGAAAGTTGCTGTAAAGATAACAAGACCCAATCTGATAGACACTATTAACCTTGACCTTGCTATACTCAATGACCTGAAATCTATTATTGTAAAAATTATTGGTTTTGGAAGTAATTTTGACATTGATGCATTCCTTTATGAATTCAGGGACCTGCTGAATCGTGAACTTGACCTTAGCAACGAAGCAAGGAATCTTAAACGATTTCAGGAGAACTTTGCAGATGTAAAAGAAGTGCATGTTCCGAAGGTCTATGATGATTATTCCAGTGGGAATATTCTGGTCATGGATTACATGGAAGGTGTCACTATCAGGAAGCTTTCAGATGTATCTGCTGATAAGAAAATGTGGTATGCAAAGATAATCAGTACCAGTTATCTGAAGCAGGTTTATCTTGATGGTTTCTACCATGCTGACCCCCATAGTTCCAATATAATACTTCAGGAAGATGGTATTGCCTACATAGACTTTGGAGCAGTAGGTGCTATTGATGATGCATTGCGACGCAATATGCTGAACCTTTTCTATGGTATTTACAAGAAAAGGATTGATGTTGTTTTTGAGGCGTTTTTGAAAATAACCGGTATCAATGAAAAGGATATCGATGTACGTCATTTTAAGATGGATCTTGATGATATCATATCAAAACAGAATTATTCGGCCGGTGAAAGGCAGAGTGACAATTACGCAACATTGGCACTGAACTATAATCTTTCTCTCCCAAGTGAATTCTCAACACTTGAAAGAGCTCTGATACTCATTGAGGCTAACTGCCTTGAACTTGATCCCAGGTTCAACCTGCTTGAGAATGCACAACCAGTTATCACTAGGGTTTTGATGAAGCGTTATTCACCATTTGAGGCATTTGAATATCTGCAACTTGAAGGAGACAGGTATCTTGAGGTAGTGAAGAACCTTCCTGAGGGTATAAATGATGTTATTGAAACTATCAGGGGTTACCGGATAGAAAGGTTTGAAAAGAAGACCGATGAGATAAGGAAGTACAGAACTATAGATACCATTACAAAATACATTTTTTTGTTGGCTATCCTGCTTTCGTCTTCATATCTGGCTGTTAATGGCGAAGCTTATCTGCCAGTGATGGGTGTCATGGGTTTTATCAGTGCAATTCTCCTTTTTGGAGTAATGTTTATGAGGAGATCTTAGAATGAGTTCAATGGCAATTTGTTCAGCTAATTTTTGATTTTTAGCAGTCTTTTAGAAAAAATATATCCTGCAGTTAATAATATCTTAAACCGGGGGGTTTGAGGATAAGTCATAAAAAAGGAAATAATTTCGGCTGGTTTTTTGGGGCAGACATTATGATTTTTTGCGATGATTCTTGGTTATGGGCATTCTTATTATGAACAGGTAGTGTCTGCTCTTCCTTTGGAGAAAGGAATGTATGTGCTTGATCTGGGCTGTGGGATAGAATCAGTGGGAATTGCAATTTCATAGCTTATGGATGGAGATGTAAAAGTTCAGGTCTGGACCTTTCCAGTGTTCAGTTAGGCTATGCAACTATTAAGGGAAAAGGGAAAAGACGCAGGTGCATCTTTGAATCTATATAAGGGTTCTATGGATCTGCTGCCATTAACAAATAGGGTATTTGATATTGCTGTAACATCAGTGACGTTTTGTGAAACTAGCTCAGAAGTGCGCAAGAGTGCTATCAAGGAAGTATCTCGTGTGTTGAAGGACAATGCTTATTTTGCAATAGTGGATTGTGCAAAACCGCTGCTTGGTTTGGATACTGCTCACATTCCGCAGGTATAATTCCAATTTGAACAATTTTGTATGATAGCGTTTTTCAAACATAATTAATATCAATCTTATTTTTATATATTCAGGAAAAGCTTGTTTTGGTTGCATTCTTATTGAACAAGCAGAACATATTTTCCAGAGCATATAATCAAAATCATTACCAAGCAAAATGATGAACTTTTATTGTCGACCTGCGGAATGTGAGATACTGTAATGGTGCTTCCTTTTTTCATGTTCAAGCAAAATGCGGATAGCTGGAATAACCACTACCCTGATATTTGCAAAGATAATGATCTTATTCTTGAAAAAGAAGTATACTTATAATCTTATGTAAAGTGCCAGCTTTTCAGAAAAGCTGATTAAAAATGAATCTGTGTCCGCCTAGGTGGCGGACAATATTTATATTTATATTTATCCGAAAAGTGCTCCAAGACCGGCCATGCCGCTCTCTTCAGCTGCCTCTGCATCATCCTCTTCTTCTTCTTCTGCAGGAGCTTCTTCAGCTGCTGCTGTTGGAGCTGCTGCTGCAGCTGGTGCTGCTGCTGAGACTGCTGCAGTTGCCATTGCTTCTTCGATGTCTACGCCATCAAGAGCTGCAACAAGTGCTTTTGCACGTGCATCATTAACTTCTACGCCTGCTGCCTGAAGTACGGCAGTGACTGCTTCTTCTGTTACGTCTTTACCTGCTTTGAACAGTAAAAGTGCTGCATATATATATTCCATGTGATATCACCTTTTATTTTATTAAATGTAAATTCGGTAGTTTGTAATTCCTGATCATCCGAAAAGTGCTCCAAGACCGGCCATGCCGTCCTCTTCTGCTGTCTCTTCTTCTTCCTTCTCTTCAACAACTTCTTCTTTTTCAGGTGTTGTTGCGACTACTGCTGCGGATGCGGCTGCACCAAGTGCTTCCTTGAGTTCATCGTCCAATGCTTCTTCATTATTAGCAGAAGCTGCTGATGCAACTGAAAGCATCTGTGATTGTGCCTTTCCAAGCAATGCGTCGATTACTCCTGATTCCAGAACAACTGCATTGACACCGAAGTTGCGTGACTCTGTTGCTGCCTTTGCAATGAGTGTCTGTATGTTGTCTGAAGTTGGGTACGCTGCAAATACTGACATGTTGAATGCCTGTTGTGTTGCCAATACGATATCAGTGAAGTACTTATCTTCATCGATAGCCAGTACGTCCGGTGTAAAGGTCGATCCGTTCTCAAGAACTGCTTTTAAGTCAAGGCCTACTTCCATTGGGTAGATCTCAAGTCTTGTAAGCATTGATGCAAGTTTCTGAGAAACCTTTTCTCCTTCTTTTGCAACGGTCTTTGTTTCCTTTATTACAACTGAACCCTTGTCGATTGCTGCAGGTATCCCTGCAGCCTGCATCTCTCCAAGAATTGGGCCTGGTGGGAACGAAGTTGGTCCCTTTTCGACTATGATATCTCTAGGTGCAATGGCACCTGCTTTGATAGGGGAAGGGCTTTTGCTCTTTTCAAGTGATTTGTATAACTTGAAAGGATTCTGTTCGGTAAATATAAGGGCGGTCTGTACATCTATGTACTGATCCATTTCCTTTGCTTCACCAGACTCATCGAGTGCTCTTCTGATCAGGGCGTTCCTGGCGACTTTCAAAACAGCATTGTCTTTAAGGTTCCTTCTCATTTTTTGAAGTTGCTTTGCAGGAATTCCTCCAACACCTACGACACCAAATATCGGGTATTGTTTGATGAGTTTCTTTATTTCCTCAACTTCATCTTTCTTCCACTGTGGGATGTGGCTTGCATGGTGGTTTTCTTCCATTATAGCACCCTCACTGATTTACCCATGGTGGATGTAACATAAATAGCTTTAATATTATGCTTGCCTTTTTCGAGTGAATGTTCAACTCTGGAAAGGACTGTTTCAATGTTATCTGCTAGTTTATGGATATCCATATCCCTGCGACCAACTGATACGTGGAATGTGAGCTTATCCTTTGATCTTACTCTTATTGAGCTTCTTGCACTGTTGATAAGATCAGCCACGTTCTTTCCTGGTTGCAATGGAGTTGGCATCTTTCCTCTTGGACCTAAAATTGCACCAAGGTTCTTACCGATCTGTGCCATGTACTGAACCTCTGCAACGAAGAAATCACATTCATTTGCAAGTGCTCTTGCACGTGACTTGTCTTCTCCGATCTCAGCGAGTTCATCTTCAGAAAAAACATATTCTGCGCCAGCTTCTTTAGCCTGGAGTCCAACCTCACCTTTCGCAAAGACTGCGATCTTAAGGCCTTTTCCAAGACCGTGTGGAAGTAATATTTCCTCATCAACACGGTTTTTAGGCTGACTCATGTCCAGATTCTTTAAGTTTATAGCCAGGTCAATACTCTCTGAGAACTTTCTCTCAGGTGACTCCGCTAATAACTTCTCTATAGCTTCTATTACGCTTTCGTCTGCCATTCTTTACCTCCCGTAGTGTCGAACATAATGTTCAGGCAGGACCACTTCGGTCTACTACGGCTATGTTTAGAGTCTTAGATCTTTGAGATCTTTACTCTCTCTATAACAGTGGGCACACCAATATTATGTATTTATTTTAAACTTATTGGTTAAAGCATGGAATTTACCATGCTTCCTGTGCCAGCACATCATCATATTTTCCATCGTCGATAGCTTTCTGGCATTCCTTTGGAGGCACACCTTCAGCTGTAATCCCCATTGGGACGCAGGATCCAAGTACTTCTTTCACAGCAGCCTTCAAGTCGTATGAAAGGATATCATCCTTCTTCATACGAGCAACTTTTGCTGCCTGGGGGATCGTAAGATTTCCTACGATCACTTTATTTGGTTCTCCTGATCCATTTTGGATTCCGACTTCTTGGAGTATAAGTGCTGACGTTGGTGGAGTTCCGACTTCTATTTCAAAACTCTTATCGTCTGCAACTATTACTTTTACAGGGACTTGCATCCCATTGTAATCTTTTGTCTTCTCGTTGATCTTATCGATCACGTCTTTTATGTTAATTCCAAGAGGACCTAATGCAGGACCAAGTGGAGGTCCTGGATTTGCTTTTCCTCCCGGGACCAATGCTTCAACAACATTTGCCATTTGAATATCACCATTGAATTGAATAAATATTTTGATAAATATCAGGAATTTCTTTCATCCTCTTTCCTGAGGACTCTTACAGTATCTCCACGAATAGTTATAGGTATCGGTACAACTGCATCAAATAACTCTACAGTTATTTCCTCATGACCTTCGTCGACTCTCTTTACACGAGCCTTTTCACCCTTGAATGGACCTGACGTGATCTCGATTATCGCACCTTCTGATATTCCGGTCACTGTTGGTTTCGGTGTAAGGAAATGTGATATTTCTTCTATAGTGGATTGTCCTTTCACTAATGCCCTGGCATGAGGTACAGTTTGTATAGCCTGTTCAACATCTCCAGGGTTAGTTCCCTCTATTAGCACATATCCTTTCAGTTCATCAGGAACAAGGATTGCTCTGATGTCCAGATGTTCTTTCCTTGCAACCTGTGTTAGCATATTTGCGACCGAACGTTCCTGGTTCGCAGTTGTCTTTACTACGAATATCACAGACTCTGTGGTCATGATTACACCCATCGAGGCATCTCTACCAATAACACATATATAAGGAATCCTACAAAGCCAATTACAAGAATTCCAAGCCCAGCAACCTTAGCTATGGTTAGAAATTCCTCTCTAGATGGTTTCTTTGTAAGTTTGAGAACCCTTAAATATGTTTTCCAGGTTTGTTTTATGCTAGTGCTATTGATTTTACTTAAATTAAATAAATCTTCTGCCAAAGTTCTTCACAACCGGTTATGATCGATAATATGCCTGTGTATATTTTATGTTAACTACATCATAGTTTATTGTCATCTATATGTAGCGCCATTTAAAACACGTCTTTAATAAAATACCTTTCGATTGGATCGTACTAGTGTGTAACCCAACCAAGAGGTATTGTTAAAAAAAGGTTTTATTTAACAAAATCGATTCCGTATTTTCTTGTTACAGTTTTAGCTCCGCCGTGTCCATATATCTGAGGAGATTTGACTCCAGTCACAACAATCATGGTGCGCACAGTATGCTCAAGATCTTCATTGATCTGTGCTCCCCATATGAGCCTTGCTTCGGGATCAATTCTGTTGTATACTTCCTGTACAACACTCTCTGCTTCGGCAATGGTCATGTCAGGTCCTCCAATAACGTTGACAAGTGCTGATGTTGCTCCTGAGATATCTACGTCAAGAAGTGGACTGCGAAGTGCCTTCTGTACAGATTCCACAGCCTTTTGTTCGCCCTCTGCTTCTCCAAGGCCTATCATGGCAACACCGCCATTCTGCATGACAGTTCTTACATCAGCAAAGTCAAGGTTTACAAGTCCTGGTTTTGTGATGAGCTCAGTTATTCCTTTAACAGCTCGCATCAGGACTTCATCTGATACTTTAAAAGCTGCTGCCAATGGGAGTCTTGGAACTACTTCAAGAAGTTTATCATTTGGTACTACTATAACGGTATCTGCGACCTCTCTTAATCTTTCAAGGCCTGCCTCTGCATTTATTCTTCTTACCTGTCCTTCGACACTGAAAGGCAAAGTCACCACTGCAATGGTGAGTGCACCTGCATCCCTTGCAGCTTCAGCTACAACTGGGGCTGAACCTGTTCCGGTTCCTCCGCCAAGACCACATGTGATGAATACCATATCGCTTCCACTGACCACAGAAGCAATCTCATCTACACTTTCAAGAGCTGCATCTTCTCCGATCTGAGGAAGACTGCCTGCTCCAAGACCTCTTGTCTTTTTCTTACCAATGAGGATCTTCTGGTCTGTTTTTAGGGTAAGGAGGTGTTGTGCATCTGTATTTATAGCGATGAATTCTGCACCTTTTATTCCTTCATCTATCATTCTCTGTGCACTATTTGAACCGCCGCCGCCACAACCAATAACTTTAATGTTGGTGTGTAGTTGGCGTAACATCTCCTCTAACTCTGCATCTATGTCTTTATGTATTGGACTAGTGCCTGAACCGTGAATATGTGCTTCCTGTTCAGATCTTGCCAATGCCTCTTCTACTATGGATCTCATTCTTTTTCTCCCTCAAATGAAAATCATATATTGGATTACAGGTATGATCATTTATATTTAATTGGACAGTAAGATCTTCTTAGTTTTCCTTATATGTACCATTTCTGGCTCGACTGTCCTTCCTTCCACAACAACAGACTTTCCATTTGCCAGTTCTCCCATCATTGGTCCTGAGGAGATGCCAAATTCTTTTGCTGCTTTTGGATCGAATTTATTACTTATTATGTATAGTATATTCTCATCAAGAATATATTTAATTTCATAATGCTCTTTTAGTATTTTAATGCATTCATTTGTGACGTTCTGCATAGCAGTTTTACTTTCTTCCCCTATCCCCAGTATATGATTTGATATAGTTCCGTTCCTCATCTCAATATAGATGGGTGCATACTGATTAAATACAGATATTGTTCTATCTCTGTCAGCTTTAATAGTTTCCTTGAGGAGTTCTTCATTGATCATGCATGTGGATAGTTCTATATCCTCCTCACTTTCGTTGGATGCATGTATGTTTTTAAGTGCTTTTTTGAAGGAATCGGTGATTTTCAGTTTTCCTTCCGGACATAGTTTATCGCAGATATTTTTGGTCTTGGTAAAAAGTTTCCATGAGATTCCTTTTAAGTCTCTTATCTCACTCTCTCTTAAATGAAGGTATCCAAGTTCTTCTACGATCTTGTAAAGTCGTTTTCTTTCCCTGGAACTCATGGATTTCCTGTCAAAATAAACAAAATTTGCTTTTGATTTTTCATATGCCTGCATGAGCATACTTTTGTCTACGTGGGGTAATTGGTAATCTGGAAAATTATGTCCAAATGTTACTTCTGTTTCCAGTATTAGCTCGGTTTGTCTTGATGCATAGTGCCCTCCTCCTAAACCAATGGCAACAGGCACTTCCTTAGGTTGTGCTTTCATTATGGCCTTTGCAACGATATTCCCCGCAAGAGGGTCTGCCCACTGTTCTTCTGCACTGCCTATCTCTGCGTATACCATTGGCGTCTTCATGTCAGTTGGGCCATGATGGGTTGACTCCATGTTTATGGAATAATGTGTGCTCTTTGCCATTTGTTCCATATTATTTAGTATGGATCGCATAATTTGGGTTGCAGGAATTGACAGTTCCCGTGGCCTTCCTCCAAAAGCTGCGTCATTTGGGTTTCCTGTGAAATGTGCTGTGAGTACTGATCTTCCATCGTTGCTCTTATGCTTTGAGGCTACTATTATTAAGTCGGTTTCAAATCCAAAATGTTTCATTTTTTCGTCAATTCTATCCTGATATATATGATGTTCTTTGATTTCGATAATCCTATATTTTGCATTTTCATATACTGATTCAAGACCCTCCCAGTTATCCGGGAGTTCCTCAACTTGTTTCCACTCTTGGTTCTGCAGTAAATGTTCCTTTATATTCTGGCTGGCCCTGTCTACAACTGAGCAAAGTATATTTATCTTTTTATATGGCATATTCTCATCATCTGATTTTCTGGCGTAGTTTCCTTTTTCCTATTCCATTATATATCTATTACTTTTTCCTGTCTTTCTATCATTTCTTTGTATTCTTGATTCTTTCAGTAGTTTTAATGCCTATTATGATATCATCTGCTATTTAGAATTGAGATTATTATTTATTATGTTGGTAATTAGAAGGTGATATTTTGGATAGTACAATAATTGATGGTGTTTTAATCAAATGCCTGGGTAACTCTGGTTTTATGATAAAGGGCAATGGTATGGTTATTTACATAGACCCAACTAATATATCTACGAAAGTTCCCGAAGAAGACATGGCAGACTTACTCCTTATTACGCATGAACACTTCGGGCATTGTGATCCGGAATCTATTCGTAATGTCCGTAGATTCGACTGTACTACTTTAATTCCTGAGAAAATGAGTTTACAGTTCAGAGGTGATGCAAGAAGGATCATTGAGGGGGATTCCCTGATCGGAGAACTAAATATCAAAGGAGTGGATATCGAGGTTGTCTCTGCGTATGAATCATGTGATGACATCAATTCTTCAGGGGATGGAGTGGGTTACTTCTTTACATTCGCAGGTTTGAATATATATCATGCAGGGCATACCTGTGCGCTTCCAGAGGTGAAAATAAGCAATCTTGATATTGCTTTTTTGCCAATTGCCGGGCATGGGGTTATGGATGAAGCTACTGCGGCTAATGCGGTATCACTGCTTTCTCCAAAAACGGTGGTACCAATGGCTTATGGTCCTGATCATTTTGATGGGGCAAGTGCTGATATGTTCATAGATATGGTCAAACAGAAATCCCCTTCTACAAGAGTAGTGATCCTTTGATTTTTATGTAGGTGTCATAATGGGAAGATCAAGAACGAAAAACAAGGCCATATCCAAAAATATTGCACAAGAACGTATTCAGTATCTCTTTGAACTCGCTAAAAATGAGCTTTGCTTAAACCCTGAAAAGAGCGAAAGGTACGTTTTGTTAGCAAGAAAAATAGGGATGCGTCATCGTGTAAGCATACCTGCAGAACTTAAACGCAATTTCTGCAAGCAATGTGGTTCACTGCTTGTTACGGGTCAAAACTCAAGACGCCGCATCAAAGATGGTAATATTATTATCACCTGCCTTAAATGCGGTGGGGTAAAAAGATACCCCTTTAAACGTGTAAGATCAAAATGATCATCCGTTGATCAGGGTCATAACTTTCATTGCCAGATATGCCACAGTGAATATTATGATTCCCATGGTCACATACATGAATATGTTCCTGAAAACAACATCTTTTTCAGAACCTGCCTTTATACCAAAACCACCGCTGCAGCCCCCAGCTCCACAGGATGTGCATGCACTCTTGTTTTCTTTGTCGGTTTTCTGAATATTCAATACCGGAATAATTGTTTTTTCAGACATTATTATGCTCTTTGCCTTTTATTATTTATTTCTCTACCACGGTGGGTATATTTGTAATTACTAAAAAAAGTACGACGAGAGGGGGATTCGAACCCCCGAGACGCAAAGCATCACAGGATTAGCAATCCTGCGCCATACCGGGCTTGGCTATCTCGTCACAGTCAGTGTTTGTTCCTAAATGCAATTCAGGTATTTAACGTTTTCTGGATTCAAGTGACAGGCACGCCCAAAGTCGTTGTTTTTTCCACTTTCAAGTGATCTGAAATCTCTTCTCCACCCCGCACCCCTACAAGCGACAATTGTCTGCGGTTGGTCTGCTCCCTTCCGGGCCTGGACTGGTTCTCACAGTTAAAGTATACGAACAAGTTCTCCAACAAGCACATATACCAACATTATCCAAGCAGGACGGGGTTTCTCAGTTGAAATTACAGGTTTGAAAATGGTCCAAACATCTTCTTCAGGCTTCGTCTCCCGCATATCGGCGATTTCGGGTTACAGGTGACGTCGACCTACCCAGACTAGCCTGCCACCTTACAATGTGCATTACAGGTAATAAAAGTATCCTTTGTGCTGGCGTGTGGTAAAAAATGTTTATTTTGCGAGAATGATACCGTATGTAAAAGTAATTATATCATGTAACTCAATAATGTATTGGTGAATGAATATGGAAGAATTAATAGGGTTTATAACTGGTAACAACAATCGTCAGAAATTACTTGCTTTGCTGGGTTCCAGGCATCAGCTGGATGCTGAGAAATTGGCAAAGAATATGCATATTGCTCGTCCTTCTGTTGATAAGATAGTGGAAGAGCTCATTGATAAAAAGTTGATCGAACAGGAACATGATGTGTATAAGCTTACTGAACTGGGGGAAGCTTTGGAGCGCAAAGTCCATAATATCTAATTATTTTTTTATTTCGAAAACATTTGCATTGTATATGATCGTGGAGGGAAACATCATTCCGCTCAAAATTTCTTCAAGACCTTTGATACCGCTTGGTATACTTTTTACTCCTTCTGTTGTATCTTCTTTCTGATTTAGCTTCAATTTTTCTAATCGCCAGTTTAATATGGATATAAATATATATTTATATTGTTATTTGTTGGTATGTATTAATTTGTTGGTGAGTAATATGAACTACAGATGTCCGCTTTGTGAAGGAAAGATGAATCGTTGGAGATATCCTGTAATTAAAAGACATGACCATTTTGGCCGCACACTTGCAATCTACAAATGTGTGGAATGCGGCCATGAAGAAACGTATCCGGATATTTAGAACATTGAATATACTTCTTCGTGAGGATGGATCACAAATCCCTCTGGGTTTATGTCATAGGGGTGGATCTTCTTACTGTGGTCTGAGCCTCTCATTTTGTATACCTCCATACTTCTCATTCTTACGTTCTCATGTCTTTTGTAATAGAGTACGATAGTGCCGTCTGTAACAAAATTCTCAACACCGAATCTGGATGGTTTTGATTCATCTATAAGCTCACATGTCATCATCGACGTCAGGCCTATGACTTCAAGTGTTGTGCTAAGCTTTAGGAGTTCAATTCTTATTTTTGCCGGATCCTGGAGGTTAAAACTGATAGATGTCGTTGAATCAATAAGTGCACGTTTGGCATTTATTTCCTCCTGGGTGGCTATGATCTGGTCCATTATGGATCTTATTTCAAAGGGCCGTACATCCACGTACTTTTCTTGTGAGGGTATGCCTATTTTGGTGGAGCAGGCGTCGATGATGGCAAGTTTATTCTCATCTTCGAGTGCTTGCAGGTCCCAGCCGAATTTGAGAACGTTCTCTCTAATTTGTTCCGGCCTTTCTTCAGTTGCAACGATTATCCCATTCTCACCGAATTTGGTAATTCCATTATAGATGAATTGTATAGAAAAATTAGTTTTACCGGCGCCAGATGTGCCGGATATGAGGTATGTCCTATCCTGTATGAGTCCGCCACCGCACAACTCATCAAAACCCGGTATGCCTGTTTTGACACGATTTGCCTCATCTTCCATTGAAATCTCTTCAGAAATTGCACCATTGTACATATTATTATCTCACTCCTTGTGATTAGTAATTCATTGATAAGGTTAATTAAAGGCTTATACATATGCCCATTTAATTTAATATTTATTTTATGTCATCATATATATAAATATGCTGAAGTATTCCATACGACGGCGTAGAATATACCATTTGACTTTGTGTTGAACAATTATTTAATGAATTTAATGATGTAAAAAAATCACATCGACAATAGATGAACACCATTTCTGCATTCTTGCATTTCTTCTTCATAATGATATGTAAAGTTCGACATTTACCGTTAATTACATCGATATTTAACCTCTCAATACGACAGTTGTTTGCAATTAGACCACAAAAGATTTAATAGGCAATTGATTAATAGGAGTCTTGTAATCCAATATGACGGGATTAGGAGGGTGATGAAGTCTCCTTCGGCAATGAACGAATATTTATGTTTGTTCCTTTGTCTGAGGCTAATATGGCGTTAATACGCTTTATTTCTGATTCTCACTCTTATAACTAGAATAAATACGGAGGAAAATAATGAAAAGATTTACAACTATCGCATTGGTTGCTCTTTTAGCAATTTCAGCATTAGTTATGCCTGCATTTGCCGCAGAAGATGCTGTAGAGGAACCAATCGAAGTACGCAGTCAAGTTTTCAATGATTCAGCGTTTGAAAACTTTACGACTGGTATTGAAATTAATAGCACAAACTTTGCAGGTTTCTGGTATGATATTGATGACGGTCTTTCAAGTGAAGTACTTGTAATCAATACTAACGATACTAAATTCGCAAAGGGCACATCCGTTTATGAAAAAGGTATCACTTACACTGCAGAAATTAAGCAGTCAGATTATGAAGCAGAATTTGATAACGAATCTGTTGGAACGTCAGACCTGACTAAATATCCAGTAATCGGACTCTTCGCTGAGAAATATGTACCAACCGATGATACAGACGCAAGCGAACTTGCAAAATTACTTATTGACACAGATGATAAGTACACACTCAGAACCGGTTCCGCACTCGAACTTCCAGGCGGCTATGAACTTACCGCAAAGCAGATCGATGTTGATGGTAACAAGGTCTGGATGGAGCTTAGCAAGGATGGCGAGTTCATTGAGGATGAAGTTATTGATGTAAGTACTCTTACGAAGGGTGATTCAGGAGTTACCTGGGACTTCGATGTAGATGTCGGGGACCAGTCTGATGTAATCGTCTTCAGAGTACATGTTACCAATGTTTTCCAGGGTCAGGTAGACAGCCTTGCAGTAATTGAAGGTCTCTGGCTAATTGACTACGAGAACATCCTTGAGATTGAATCAAGTGATACTTTTGGAGAATTTGAGGTTGATTCAACTGGTGGTTCGAAGATTGTCATGTTCAACGATGGTACACTCACTTTCTCAAAGGACAAGAAAGTAAACCTTTATGAAGGTCTGTATTTCCAGACAGCAGATGATTCTGATTACCTTAGATTCTACCTTGCCAAGGAATACACTGAACCAGGAACATACGAGGTCAGAGGATCTGTAGCAGAAGGAGAAGGTGACTTTTCATGGGACGCTCACTCCTTTGCAGGCTTCTGGTATGACCTTGATGAGAACAAAAATTCAGAAACACTTAACATAAAAGTTACTAAGGATAATGTTATTGAAGAAGAAGATCTCTGGTACAATACAACAATTGTTCAGTCAGATTATGAAGCAGAATTTGATAACGAATCTGTTGGAACGTCATTACTGACTACATACCCAATAATCGGACTCTTTGCAGAGGAATATGTTTCAATAGATGATACAGACCCAGGCGAGCTTGTAAAGCTTCTCCTTGACAACGATGACAAGTACACACTCAGAACCGGCTCCGCACTCGATCTTCCAGGCGGCTATGAACTTACCGCAAAGCAGATCGATGTTGATGGTAACAAGGTCTGGATGGAACTTAGCAAGGATGGCGAGTTCATTGAGGATGAAGTTATTGATGTAAGTGATCTTGGTAAGGGTGACTCTGGAGTTACCTGGGACTATGATCTGGATGTTGGGGACGAGTCCGATGTAATTGTCTTCAGAGTACATGTTACCAATGTTTTCCAGGGTCAGGTAGACAGCCTTGCAGTAATTGAAGGTCTCTGGCTAATTGACTACGAGAACATCCTTGAGATTGAAACATCTGATGAATTCAAAGAACTTGAGGTCAAGCAAGTTGGTGGCGAGAGTATTAAAATGTTTAACTCCGGTACCATCACACTTTCAAAGGACAAGGTAACTACTCTTGCTGAAGGTATGAAGCTTAGAACCTCGGACTACAGTAATGTAACTGAGATGAGATTCTATCCATTCGTCGAGAGAACCATTGGCGACCTTAGTATGCCAGATCCTGATGAGCCAGACGTTGATGAGCCAGACGTTGATGAGCCAGACGTTGATGAGCCAGACGTTGATGAGCCAGACGTTGATGAGCCAGACGTTGATGAGCCAGATGTACCAGGCGGCAACGACACTCCAGATGAGCCAGGCGGCATTCCTGGATTTGAAGCTGTGTTCGCAGTAGCTGGTCTTCTTGCAGTAGCATACTTCGTCAGAAGAAACTAAATATCTAAACTAAAGAAGGGCTAATCCCTTCTTTTAACCTTTTTTTTGATCGATTTTTTTAAAGAGGTGTTGCCATGCTTAAAAAAGTCTTTTTTGTTCTAATAATCAGTATTTTAATCTTATCGATCTCCGGTTGCACGGATGAAGTTGTTGAGGAAACTCCTGTAGATGCAAGTGTCGCAGATACTATTCCAGATGATGCCAACAGCCTGAATCTTATGCCTGTTGATGATCTGCCTGAAAACTACGAGTTCCTTGGCTTCCTTGAGATGTCATCTGAAAATGTGGAAGCTGAATATGTTTCAGTAGAAGGTATTGTAAATGGTTCAGAAGGTCTTTACAAATATATGGATTCCACTGATCTTCATATCAATATCATAGAAATGAACAGCTCATCTTCGGCTGAAGAATTTATAACTCAGTATAAAGCAGAATTTAAAGAATTGTCTTCAGGACAACGCTTTACAGAAGAATCCATTAATGGTCATTCTACTGTAAGAATACTTAAATATGTCACACATGGTGAGGGCCAAATTCCCAGGTACACTTACATATGGAACAATGATAAGTTTGTCTTTGTTGTAGGTGGCACAACAGATGATCATGTTATTTTGAGTAATCTGGCTGAAGCAACGGGATATTAACCCGTGCCCATTTTTTTAATTTTTCTGTTAACGCCTGGCTTTTTCAATCGTTATGCTTTAATATAACGTTGTCCATCTACATGCTGCACTGCCCGGGTAGCCTAGTTGGTTGGGGCGCCAGACTCATAGGGAATAAAACTCCGTGCGTCCAAAATCTCCTGAGATATCTGGAGGTCGCGTGTTCGAGTCACGCCCCGGGCACTTACTTTTTATCTTTTTAAAATTCAACGCAAAGCATATATGCTGCAAACCTGTAAGGTAATTCATGAACTTCCAGATACTGGATGCTGATTATGTAGGGCATGAAACTGGCCCTGTGATTCGTCTTTTCGGAAGGGCCGAAGACGGTAAAAGCGTCTGCTGTTTTGTACCCGGATTTGAACCGTACTTCTATGTCAATGCTGAGGGAGAACTCGATAAACTCTCTACCATGCTCAAGGAACGCTTCGATGTGGTCAAAAAGGTAGACATCATTCCTAAGTTTGAACCCATTGGATTCCAGTTATCTAAAAAACCCATGCTAAGGGTAACCACAATGGAACCACGCAATGTTCCTGAAATACGTGATGAGATACTTACCCTTCCAGGTGTAAAAGAGGTATATGAGTCCGATATACTTTTCAGAAACCGCTTTCTCATAGACAGGGACTTGCATGGTATGGGTTGGGTTAGTGCAGACTCCGCTTCAGAGAGTCCCTATTCCAACGATAAGATCTATTGTGATTCAGTTTTTACCGCTTCTTCACTTGAGGAGATGGAAAAATTATCAGTTGCTCCTCTTAAGTATCTGTCATTTGATATCGAGTGTCTTCCCATTGGAGGTGCCATGCCTGTTCCCGAAACATCTCCAGTGATAATGATAAGCATGTCATTTAGCCCTGCATTCAAGGGTCATGATACTATCGTCCTTGTTGCAAAAAAGGCTGAAGGCGTAAGTGCTGATGTTGAATGTTTCGATTCGGAAACTTTAATGCTTAATCGTTTTTTTGAGATATTTCAGGAATACGATGCTGATGTCGTGTCTGGCTATAATATCAATGGATTTGACATTCCTTACATTGCAGACAGGGTGACTATGCTTGCAGGCTCAGGGGACAATGTAAGATCATCAGTGGGTCGTGATGGAAGGATCCTTAGCTATCGTCGGATAGGCAATCGGACCATGGTATCTATTCCCGGAAGAGTTGTTGTGGATGTACTTCCATTGATAAGAAGCCAGTACAGCCTTAAACGCTACACTCTGGGGAACGTCGCAAAGGAACTCCTTGATAAGGAAAAACTCGATGTGGCTCCATCTGATATGGAAGAGTACTGGAATGACGATGGGGAAAAACTGCTTAAATTCATAGATTATTCACGCAGGGATTCTGAGCTTGCCATGGAACTGCTATTGAAGTTGCAACTTCTTGACAAGTACATTGCCATAGCTCAGGTAAGTGGTTCTTTAGTTCAGGAGGTAGTGGATGGCGGACAGACATCCATGGTGGATAACTTGCTTTTAAGGGAATATGGTAAGCAGGACAGGGTAATCCCTCCAAAACCCAATGATGACCTTGTATATTTGAGAAATCGCAGCAGTGAAGGTCTCAAAGGTGGTGCAGTCCTTGAGCCAAAACGCGGTCTTCTTGAAAATGTTATAATTCTTGATTATAAATCACTTTATCCAACTATTATGATGGCTCACAATCTCTGTTATACCACAGTTGTAGATCAGGACCGGCCTGATGGGGAAACTGTAAAACCTCCTTCAGGTGGGGAGTTTGTGTCTGCCGAAGTCTCAAAAGGTATAATGCCCTCTATTCTTGAAAGGTTACTGCAGCAAAGGGCAGAGACCAAGGCAAAGATGAAGAATGCATCAAATGATTCAGAATATCGTGTTCTTGATGCTACTCAGCTTGCTTTGAAGATATTACTCAACAGTTTTTATGGTTATTCTGGTTATACCAGGGCAAAGTTATACAGTCTTGCTCTTGCAAATGCTGTAACAAGCTTTGGAAGAAATAACATTCTCGATACTCGTGCCCTTATCAATGGCAGTATCAGTAAGGTTATATTAAGGGATGGTTCTGCATATTTCACAGAAGAGCTCTCTTCCATCAATGCAGATGATACTATTGTATCCTTATCTGTGGTTTACGGCGATACTGACAGTGTATTTGTTCAGTGCAGCTCTAAAAAAGAAGTCTCTCTTGATGATGCCGGGCTTATAGGTAGCAGGATCGCAGCAACGGTTTCTGCTTCACTTCCGGATCCCATGGAACTTGAGTTTGAATCAATTGCAAAACGTGCATTATTCATCGCTAAGAAACGTTATGCTGTATGGGTGTTTGAACGTTCGGATGGTGGATGGAAAGATGGCATAAAGGTCAAGGGCATGGAAACTGTTCGCAGGGACTGGTGTGGTCTTACTTCCAAGACCCTGAACAAAATTCTTGAAATGGTGCTTAAGGAAGGCGATATAGATGGTGCTGTCCATCATGTGCGCAGTGTTGTTGATGGTGTGAGGAATATCGATGTAAAGAATGATTCTGATATTATCGATGATCTGACCATGACTCGCATGTTCTCTAAAAAAGCTGCGAGTTATAAGAACAAACAACCTCACTTGACAGTTGCAGAAAAAATAGAGCGCAGGACAGGTTCACCTCCTCCTGTGGGGGAGCGTATACCATTTGTAATAGTGGCAGGAAAAGACATGTTTGCAAACCGCGCTGAAGATCCTGAGTACGTCAGGGAGAACAATATTCCCATTGATGTGGACTATTACATAAAGAAGCAATTGCTGCCACCAGTGGAGCGGATACTTGGTGTATTCGGGGTTGATATTGCAAATCTTGATTATGACTCCAAACAAAAAGGCCTGTTCGATTTTTCAGATAAGCCACAGGATTCTCCCCTCAAACACATTAACAAAAAAGAGCAGGAAGCTCCGGCTCCTCAGCCACCAGAAGAAAAGAAATCCCAAAGCTCCCTGTTTGATTTTTAATTCAGGTCCACTCTTTTTTTTTTGGATGCGCTATACAACCGCGCTCCTGCAAATGTTGCATGCGTGATCATTTTGCAAGCTCCATGCCAAGTTTCTCTATATTCTTTGGAAACTGTTAGTAGGATTTCCTGCTTCATTTGTTGCGAATCAGAACTATATATTTATATCATATCTATATATGTTCTGAATTCTGTATTTTATTTATTCCTGTCATAAAATGCATATACTTCTACTGAAGTATAGGACACTATGCCTGATATTCTGATAAAGAACACAAAAGTTTTTTTTAATAATTATCTTCAGCCAGCCGAAGTCCTGATAGAGGATGGCAAGATCATTCAAATATCTAAAAAGATAGATGCCCAGGGATTGAACCAAATCATTGATGCAAAAGGTTCATTGACATTACCTGCGGGGATAGATGTCCATGTCCATTTCAGAGATCCTGGGATGACTGAAAAAGAAGACTGGTACACTGGTTCTTGTTCAGCAGCTGCAGGCGGGATAACAACAGTTATCGATCATCCTAATACTATTCCTCCAACCATTGACAAAAAATCTTTCAAGGAAAAACTGAAGATTGCAAATCGTAATTCAGTTGTAGATTTCGGGATTCATGGGGGGGTTACAAGTAACATTGAAAAACTTCCTGAGCTTTGGAAACTTGGGGCAAGTGCCTTTGGGGAGATATTTATGGCTGAATCCACAGGTGCTTTGAATATAGATGAGAAATGTCTTGATGAAGCACTGGCTGTACTTAAGCAACTTGATGCACTTGCGTGTATTCATGCTGAGGATGATAAGATAAGACTTGAATGTGAGGCTTTCCTGAAAAATGACATGTCACCGGAATCCCACTCAAAGGCACGCCCTAATCTCTGCGAGGCGTTTGCCGTTGAAAAAGCCATACAGTTGATTAAGAAAAATGCTACCAGAGCGCATTTTTGCCATATAAGTGCTTTTGAATCAACTGGACTTTTGCGCAAGGAGCGATATCTTGCTACTAAAAGTAGTGTATCCTCTACTATTACAAGTGAAGCTGCCCCGCACCACCTCTTCCTTTCAACTAAGGACTGGGAGAGACTGGGCTCATTTGGCAGGATGAATCCTCCTCTCAGGGACCGAAGGAGTGTCAAGATGCTTCTGAATGCACTTAATGATGGCACTATAGATGTAGTGGCCTCTGACCATGCGCCGCACACAGAAGCTGAAAAAGATGTGGATATCAAAACAGCTCCTTCTGGTGTTCCAGGTGTTGAAACATTAATACCTCTGATGCTTGTTGCGGTTAAAAGAAATCTTATTCCACTTGGGCGTATGATAGATGTGACCAGCAGGAACCCTGCAAGGATATTTAGTCTTGATAGACATTCCAAGGGCGTTTTTGCCGAAGGCTGTGATGCTGATATTATAATAGTTGACCCTGGAAATGTCACTGAAATAAAGGGCGACAACCTTCATAGTAAGGCAGGATGGACGCCATATGAGGGTATGGATGGCATCTTCCCTGAATACACTATAGCTCGGGGTGAGCTGCTGTGGGATGGGGAATTACTGGCATCAAGAGGGCGTGGAAATTTCCTTTCAGGTGAAGGTTTTGTTTCAGAATGATTGATTTATAATATTACCATATGTGAATATTACCATAACATTTTAAATATATAATAGCATATAGTGCGTATATGGTGGTGTGATGAAAAAGAAATTCCCTATTCATACTACATTGAGTGTCGATGCAATAAAAGTTCTCGAAAGATATGAGAAAGAACTTGGCGCAAAAAATGTAGTGCTGGAAAAAGCGCTTCTTAATCTTGATTCTACACGTTTCAAAGCAAAGCTTGATACTCAGAATATCGATCGTCTGATCAAAAGGGTGAGTACCGGTGTTCCTGGTATGGATGATTTTCTGGAGGGAGGCTTTCCGAAAGGATTTTCTATAGTTGTGACTGGCCCTCCTGGTACTGGTAAGACTACTCTGTCCATGCAGTATTTAATGGAAGGCGCTAAGAAAGGTGAAAGGTGTATTTTCTTTTCATTTGAAGAAAGAGCACAACAGCTTGTCCAACATTTTGCACGATTTGGATGGGATGTTGGCAAATACATTGATGATGGTTATCTTGAAATATTCGGAATCTCTATGCTTACATCTGAAGAAATGATGGAAATACTGGAATCGCATAAACCTGATCGTGTAGTCTTTGATTCTATGAATGTCCTTACTGCGCCCAGTGATTTTAGAACATCTACTTCATGGCGTGCTCTTCACAGATTGCTTAAAAAAAATATGACAACTACAATTCTTGTAACTGAAAAGGAACATGGCATTGAAAAAAAACAATATGATGATTTTGATTTCCTGGGTGATGGTGTTATATTTCTCGATTTCACTCTAACAAACGATATTGACACAACTCCTATGCCTGTAATGGCAGTTCAGAAAATGAGGGCCACTCGCGTGGATCCTACTCCTCAGCCATTCCGCTTTACAAACAATGGCATAGCTAAATACAGAGCTCTTAATATCCCTTCAAAAGTATTACAGGATAGGATTGAAAAGCGTCGGGCAGAGAAGTTGGGTATGTCAATGGATGAAGAATGATATCAAACTGGCAATTATTGTTGTAATGTATATGGGCTTAAAGGCCCCGACCCCTCCAATGCTTATAAAGGCACTACCCATTTTTTCCTTATTGAAGGTCACAACTGATATTATATTGCCAACAATTATGCCACCCACCCCTGCAACAAAACTTATTGCTGCTGCATTTTCCGGTGCGATTATTAGTGTAAATGGGAGTGCTATTATCCCAATGTATTCGGGTATTATTGTTCCAACTCCGCTCATTAGTTCTGATAGCAGGACAACTGAAACAACTACAATGAGCATAATTTGAAGAGCTGTGTTGTTAGGTTGTGTTAGCAATAGGTAAATTGCTGCAAGGGCTGGTACTATTGCCCCTCCTAGATTTATTGTTATTTTTGTATCAAAAACTCTCTGTTTTCCAATGCTTAGTTCTTTAACTACTGGGACAGAGTAGATATCTTCAAGGATAGGTGCGTATTTGAAAAGCTGCTCTGGTTTTTTAGAGCGTATTGTTGTTATTGGTATCTCTATTAGAGATCCAATGATCATTGTGAAAATAAGTATGATTAGTGGCACAGATCCAATAGTTCCAAGGGATAGCTGTCCTCTGTAGCAAAGTGCTGCTGTAGGGAGCAATATTAGCATGAATGCTGCATAGGTTTTTATTTCGGAACTATTGGTGTATCCTCTCATTTGTTTACCTCCACTAAATTATGATTCCGAAGTATTAATATTTTTGGTGGGATATACTACGGTGAGGTATCTCTTAATAAGAGTCAAGTTGTGACTGGATCAAATCCTGTCTCTTTTTCTCGAGATAGCTGTATACACTTCCGTGGTTTGCTCCTTCTATAAGCATTTCAATGGATGTTCTTGCAATTTGGTTCTGCTCAGGTGTCCCAATCACACTTACTGTCTTTCCATAGATTGACATCTTTATGCCTATGAGTCTCTCGGTTATTTCCCTTGTCTTTCCGCCTTTTCCTATTATCCTTCCTTTAAGACGAAGCAGGTCCTTTTGTGTATTTACATGTTTTGAAATGTCAATTACTTCGAGCATTAACATGTCATCATCGAACATTGTAAATGTCTTGTCTGGATTGAAGCCCCGGGCAATGGCGTTAACTACATCTGCAGCTTTCATTGCCCCAACAGGGTCATCTCCAGATATGATCTCTACAGTTCCGCTTTCACTATCTATGTCCAGTTTAGCTGTTGATCTGCTTTCTATTATTTGTTTGACGCGGCCTTTTGGCCCAATTATGGCGCCAACTCTCTCTTTAGGAACTTTAATATATGTCATATAAATCTACCTTTGATATTTATAAGTCAATAATTCATTTTTTATTCTTTGTTCCTGATCGATGAATACAATTGATCTGGATCTTCATCGATGCTGTATTTTTTGAAATAACGTATGATGTTCTCTATATCTCTTAGCAGGAACTCTCTTGATCTGGGGTGTTCACTAGTTACTGACTGTCCCATATCTATGAATACAGGTTCGCCTGTTTCGGGAATTATTAATATGTTATATTCACTTAGATCTCCATGTACAAGATTTGCTTCGTTGTATAGGATGTCTATGTAATTTATGATTATATCATATACTGTTCTTGCCATTTCTTTTTCGAGGCGGATATCCTTTAGCTGGGGGTATGGTTTTTCATCTTTTCCCATAAATTCCATTACAAGGACATTACGTTCTGCGACAATGGGTTCAGGGACCCGAATACCAGCTTCTTTTGCACGTATAAGGTTTCTTTGCTCTTTTTTTGTCCATGCAAAAATAATATCACGTTTGGAATGTCTCACGTTCCTGAAGCGTGGATCTCCTAAAATATATTCTTCCATTGAGTTGAAAGTGCTTGATGATATTCTATATATTTTAATTGCAACGTTTTTTCCTTTTCCTTCTGCAAGGAATACATTTGCCTCCTTTCCAGTGCTTATGGGGCCGCCCATCGCTCGAATTATCCCTTTGTTAGATAAGGTGTAAAGAACTTTCAGGGTGGGATCATCAAATACATTGTCTGTTACTTTGAGTGCATCTGTGTCCTTGCGCCTTATGCGTAGTTTATCGACTTCTGTGTCTATATGCTTCACTTTTTTGCTTAGTTCTTTTTTCATGTTTTTTGTTACCTTTCCAGGTATTTTTTAAGATTCCTAGATTTTACCTGTGCTTGGATGTGCATAATATCGTGCTTCTACTGATGGCCAGTTAATCATTTGTTGTATCTGCACGACTCTTCTTCTTTTTGCATTGCAGGCAGACACTTTGTTCATTTTATATTATTTAGAGTACTGCTATGTCACTTATATTGTTAAAGTTTGTGTATCGCTGCTTGTGTTTTGGTTTATATTTCAAATCAGGGACAGTTGTTTTAATAAAATCGAAATTAATCATATGCGTTATGTTTATATCATATGCTGTATTTGATGGAATCCCCTCGATATGGGTGGATGCTTGCTCAAGCAAGTTGTCATTCAATCGGTGTAAATTAACATCTACCATAAATCCCATATATGATTAAAATATAATGTTATAATCCGAGTGGGTGGTAGATAAGTAGTCTATTCATCAAAGCTTCTTCCTTTACCTTCGAATCTCCTGATTCGGAAGGTATATATAGGATAGCCCCTTTTGTAGGGGTCCGCGTGAATGCGCGAACATTTACAATCACCGCCTTTCATTAAGTGGAGGCAAGAGTTCTTTCTTGTCTGACGTTGGATTTGGCAGTTCGGTTAA